>OLQV01000168.1_pt1 | contig 68637 bp, 91 predicted proteins | sample 1672371 | NCBI WGS metagenome assembly OLQV01 (sample SAMEA3136676, study PRJEB25190) | human gut metagenome
TTGTTTTTAAAAACAATGTATATAATCGTCGATAGACGTTAAATGGAGGTAAGTATGGCAAAAAGAAAATTAAGAGAATTTTTAGCTGCACTTGATAATGCTGCCGAAGTGGAGTTAGCTATAACAAAAGCCCTAGAGGAACAGGGATGCAAAATACTAATAGATGATAAGGATAATAGATATGTACCTAAAAACCGTTTAGATGCTAAGATAGCGGAGTTAGCTGAGGCTAACGAGGAAATTGAGTCCTTACAAAAGCAAGTAAAAGACCCTACAGAGGCAGAAAAACAAGTAAAAGCCTTAGAAGAAAAAATTGCCGGTATGGAGGAAGCTGCTAAAAAGGAAAAATTAAGTACTGCCATAAATAAGGAATTAGCAGAAGCTAAGCCTAAAGATGTAAACGACTTAATGAAATTCCTGGACATGGAAAAAGTCGTTTTAAAAGATGATGGTACTGTTGAAGGATTAACAGACCAGTTAGCTGCATTACAAAAGGACAAGGCCTACCTATTTGATAGTGCAGAACCACAACCACAACCTGGTAAAAGTTTTTTAAACCTTGGCTCTCCAGGAAAGCCAAGCAATTTAAACGCTTTTGGAAGTAAAACTACACATGAAGGTGACTTTGGTGCACTATTAGGAAAACAATGTAGTGAACAAGCACAACAAGTTGATAGTAACTATTTCTTTGGTAACAATGATAAATAATAATTTTAGGAGGTGGCATTTATGCCAAAATTAAGAACTAAGAAAATTCTACCACCGGAAAGACAATTCCTAGCATTCCCAGACCATTATGTGAATTTACCTGGGAAAATAGCTTTTGCAGAATTGGCTAAGTTAGCTACTACAGATGTGGCTACTTATGGTGAAAAAAGTGGCAAAGTTATTGCCAGAGGTACTTTAGTGTATATGGATGCAGACGGTAATGTTTCAAAACCAACTTTTACTGCTGCAAGTGCTAAAGGTACTAAAGCTAATGCAGTATTATTCAACACTATAGACATAGAAGGACTTGACGCAACTACAGACCCATATGTTAATGCAGCAGTATTAGTACATGGATTTGTAAGAAAAGATAGATTATTAGGTGACAAAGATGCCATAGAATTTGGTGATTTGATTCACGTGGTAAATAACTAGGAGGTGTATTGTAAATGGCAAATGTAAATTTATTTGATTACATAAACGCAAAAGAAATTGCTGCATATGTGAAAGAAAACCCACTTAATAAAGAACCATACTTTGCTGAAACATTATTCCCTTCACGTACTAGTATGGGAACTGATATAAGCTGGTTAAAAGGTGCTAATGGCTTACCAGTGGCACTACAACCTTCTGAATACGACGTTAAAGCTCGTATGAGAGAAAAAGAAGGATTTGAAGCAGTTGCTACTGAAATGGCATTCTTTAGAGAAGCAATGCGTATAGGTGAAAAAGATAGACAACAATTAAATCTATTATTAACTCACCCAGATAACACTGTAGCACTACCACTTATTAGAAAAATATTTGATGAAGCTGCACGTTTAATCGAAGGTGCCAGAGTACAAGCTGAAATAATGAGATGTCAATTAATGGTAGATGGTAAAATAGACGTAGCTAGTGCAGACGGTAGAGCTCACTATGTATATGATTATGGTATGACAAACTTATATAAAGCTGTTAGAGCTGCATGGTTACCAGCAAGTAAAACTACTGCTGACCCAGTTAGAGACCTTATAGACATATGTGATGATATGGAACTAAAAACTGGTATAAGACCTTCAAGAGCAGTTATGAATAGAAACACATTCTTAAATATGATAAATTGTGATACAGTTCAAAAAATGATGTACCCAGATGATTCTACAATGCATTACTTTGTAAGTGAACAACAAAAGCAAGCATTCATAGAACAAGTAACTGGCGTATCAATATACGTATACAGTAAAAAATTCGGTAAATTAGACCACACAACAGGATTAGCACATGCTACAGAACAAGTAACATTAATACCAGATAACAAAGTTGTATTAATGCCAAGTGGAAACCTTGGAAATACTGTTTATGGTACTACTCCAGAAGCATCTGACTTAATGTCAGGAACAGATGCTCAAGTGGCACAAGCTGCTTATGGTACTACAGTTACTACATTCAAGGAAAAACATCCAGTACAAGTTGTAACTGTTGTTTCTTGTGTTATGATACCTTCATTCGAAGCAATAGACAACTGTGCAGTTATAGATGTTGCTGCAAAAGGAGAAATAGGTAAATAATTAAATAGCTCATTGTATTCCCTTATATACAGGTTAGGCGAGGCTAACACGGCTTAGCCTAACCAATTTTTTTATAGGAGGTGGTTATACGTGGTAAATATTGACCAACTAAAAGTATTGATAATGGAAGACCAATATCCTACTTTTACCGACGAACAATTAATGGCAATGGCCGTTATGTATGATAATATATACCAGTTGGCATATATATGTTGTTTGGCTAAAGCAAGTGCAGACGAAATTACCATAGGTGCTATAACAATAAAAAATAGTGCTGATATGTGGAACAATATGGCAAAGATGTTTTTAGACCAATACAACAAAGACGTAAACGGTGGAAAAGCAACCTCCATAACAGGAAAGGTGCCACGTAGAGTAGATGAGCAATAGACAAACAATACAAGCTACAGTAATTAAAAAGGTACAAAGTGCCATAAATAATTATGGTTATAAAGTACCAATATATAGAGATATCTATGAAGTGGATGCAATGGGATGTAAAGTATTAAAGGAAGAAATGGCACATATACAAGACTTACAGTGTGTTATAGATAATAGTTCCAATGGACGTAGTAAGAGTATAACTAATAATGACCAGGGTATTATAAAAGGTTATTCATATGCCACACTCTACGCAACATATGTGGAAGACTTTCCATTACAAGAAGATGATTTTATAGTTTATGATAATGCGTTTTACAAGGTATTAGAAATAGTTAATGTGGTGCATTATAACCTATTATACCAAGTTTCCTTGGAAAGGATTGATTTAGATGGCGAATACAACGATAACAATTGATACTAGTGAATTCGATAGTAACATTAGAAATTTTAATGCTACTATGCAAGCTCAACTAAAAGTAGTAGGGAGCACTATTAGTAAAAATATGCAAACTTATGCCAAAGCTAATCACCCTTGGACAAATAGAACTAAATCAGCACAAAATAAATTAAAAGGTGAATATAAAGTAACTGAAAATGATTTGGATATAAGTATTAAACATGGTGTTTACTATGGTTACTACTTGGAAACAAGACGTGATTTTGATGGTAAATACAAAATATTAGAAGAGGCTAGGGATAGCGAGGTTGATAACTTTAAAGGTATGATACGTAACTTATTTTAAAGGAGGGTTAAAAATTGAGTGCCAGACTTAATATATATAATGTAGTAAAAGACGTAATTAAAACAGTGCCAGTCCATGACCGTCCTGCACGTATTAAGGAAGATACTGCAATTATAATGCGAAAAAGTGCAAACCAAAGTTTTGATAATACTCTTTGTGGGTGGGATAACTGGATTATATATATTTATACACCACATAGCCCCCTACAATTAGATACTTTACGTAATAAGGTTAGAAAAGCATTATATGTGGCTGGTATTGAAATTACCCACGACATGAGTGATGATATGTACGACCAAGATTTAAAATGCTATGTGTGTTCTCTAACTTGCAGAACACCAGTAATATTTGATTATAATAATGAATAGGAGGAAAGTAAAATGGCTATACTTTATAATATTAAAAAAGCAGTTATAACTGAACTTGACCCAACTACAGGTAAAGATAAAACTAGTGGAGTTGTGGCACATATAAAAACTGCACAAAAGGCTGAATTAGAACCAGTGCTTAGCGAAGGTGAAGAGGATATCCTAAGAAATGATGTTAGTATATTAGCAGTTGTTAGAACAGACGATTTAATTTATGGGTATGATATAAAACTTACAGACAACCAATTTGATGATACAATGGCCGGTCTAGTTGCTGGTTATAAAGTAGAAGATGGAACTACAAGTGGTACTAAAAAATTATCAACACCAATGATGAGTGAAGGTAATGTGGCAAAACCTTTTAAATTAGACTTATATGTAGCGAACTACAGTGGTGACTCAATTGTCAACTATGCCAAAGTAACATTAAATAAATGTACAGGAAAATTCCCTACAATGACAGTGGGGGACGGATTCTTTGCACCAGAGTTTGAAATTAAAGCACGTGAAAACACTAAAGCAAACCTACCAATAAAACAAATAGAATTTGTGGAGGCTTTACCAGAAGACCCAGCACAATAATATAAAGTATATAGGAGGAGAATACAATGAGTGAATTAAAAGTAATAAGTGCCAGAGAATTTAGGAAAAAGGCCACTAGAATAATTGAAATAGATGGATTTGAACCGGGTGAAAAAATTGCAGTGAGAATAAAACCCGCGAGTTTATTAAACCTTTTAATGGGTGGCAAACTTCCTAACAATTTATTAGGTACAGTAAATGAATTATTTAACCAAGATACTAAAGAAGACCCTATGCAACTATTTGAACAAGATGAAAATAAAATAAAAGATATAATGGAAATAATAGATTTAGTATGTGAACAAAGTTTGGTGGAACCCACATTCGAAGAAATTAAGGATGTAATAACTGATACCCAAAAAATGCAAATAATGGGTGAAGCACAAGGTAATGTAAATGCAGCTATACCCTCTTTTCCAAAGTAGGAGAATACTAAATGTTATTTCTACTGCTAAAACTTTTAAGTGCAGACCTAGTGACTTATTAGGTATTGATGAAAATGATGTGTATGGTCGTTATTGTATAGACGAAGCTGCAACATATTTATATAATTTAATGCAACCTGATAAAGATGGTAAATGTAAAAAGCCAACTTTTAAAGAAGATATTAAGGAAAGTAAAACTAATAACCCTGGTTTAGATTTACTACTAGGGTAATAAAATTAACAGTAGAACAAAAGTTCTACTGTTTTTTAATTTTTAAAGGTGGTGAAAATATATGGCTGGTGTAGATTTGGGGAGCATTGTTGCTCACCTAAGATTAGAAATGAGTGATTTTAATAGTAACTTAAATAGAGCTGTAGAACAAGTACAGCAAACTCAAAATAGTTTTAGTGGCTTAAAAGCTACAGGGGAAAGTTTGTCCAGTGTAGGTACGGCACTTACAGCTGGTGTAACTGCTCCAGTGGTGGCACTGGGAGCAAGTGTTGTTCAAACACAAATGAAATTCCAGGATTCAATGGCAAAAGTTAAGGCACTTTCAGGTGCCACTGGTAAGGATTTTCAAATGTTAGAGGACACTGCTAAGAAGTTTGGAGAATCCACAGTATTTAGTGCCAGTGAATGTGCTGACGCACTTGGTTATATGGCACTTGCTGGATGGGATGCACAACAAAGTGCCGACGGTTTACCGGGGGTACTTAACTTGGCTGCTGCATCTGGTATGGAATTAGCACAGGCTAGTGATTTAGTTACAGACTATTTAACAGCGTTTGGATTGGAAGCCGACCAAGCCGGACGTATGGCGGACGTACTATCCTATGCACAAGCTAACTCAAATACAACAACTGAAATGCTTGGAGAGGCGTTTAAGAATTGTGCAGTTAATGCACACAATGCCGGTATGAGTTTAGAGGAAACTACTGCAATATTAGGTAAATTTGCAGACGCTGGTCTTAAAGGTAGTGAAGGCGGTACAGCCTTAAATGCAATTATAAGAGATATGACTCAAAAGATGCAAAATGGTGCCATACAAATAGGAAATACGTCCGTTAAAGTACAGGACGCCAACGGTAATTTTAGAAGTATGACCGACATAATACGTGATGTAGATAAGGCAACAGAAGGTATGGGAGATGCACAAAAGACTGCTGCACTTATGACAACTTTTACTGCGGACTCAATAAAAGGTATGGGTATTTTATGTAATACCGGTGCAGACAATATTGATAAATTTACTAATGAACTTAAAAATAGTGATGGGACTGCCGAAGATATGGCTAATACATTAAGCAGTACATTAAGTGGGGCATTAAAGGAATTAAGTAGTGCATGGGAAGGATTCCAACTTAATTTAGGTGATACTACTGGAATATTAACAAAGATAGTTAATGGACTTACAGTATTAGTACGTTGGTTAAAAAGTTTACCAGCTCCTATACAACAAGCAATAGTAACATTCGCCTTGTTAGCGGCAGCAGTTGGCCCAATTTTATTAGCTTTTGGTAAATTAATTACCTTTGGTATTAAGGTAAAACAAAACTTTGCCATACTAAAGGGTGCTATTAGTGTATTAAGTAGCGGTATTTTAAATTTAGTAGATACTGCCATTACTGCACTATATGTATTCGTAACTGATACATTAATTCCGGCATTGAGTTCATTATGGGCAGTACTTATGGCTAACCCTATTATATTAGTTGTAGCAGCAATTGCTGCACTTGTAGCTGGTTTTATATGGGCATGGAATAATATTGATGGTTTTAAAGAATTTTGGATTAATTTATGGGAAAATATAAAAACTGTAGCAAGTAATGCTATACAAGGATTACAAAACTTCTTTACACAAACAGTCCCACAAATGATAAGTAATATAGGAAATTGGTTTAGCCAATTACCTGAAACTATATGGTATTGGTTATGCTTTGCAGTAGCTTATGCCGTACTTTGGGTAGGACAAATGGCACAAAAGGCATATGAAGCTGGTAGTAAATTCGTACAAAATGCTATTACATTTATCCAACAATTACCGGGTAAAGTATGGACTTGGTTAGTAAATACTATTAGTCGTGTTGGTAGCTGGGCTACACAAATGGCAAGTAGAGCACAACAAGCCGGTAGTAGATTCCTAAATAGTGTAAGTACATTTATAAGACAATTACCTGGACGTGTATGGTCTTTCCTATTATCAACTATTGCAAAAGCAATAGCGTTTGCAATACAGTTCGGTCAAAAAGCAACACAAGCTGCACAAACTTTTAAGAATAATATTATAAATGGTATTAGTAGTTTACCAGGAAAAATGGTAAGTATAGGAAGTAATATTATACACGGTATTATTAGTGGTATTACTAGTGCAGCCGGTAATTTATTTAGCACAATGCAAAATATAGCAAGTAGAGCCTTAAATGCTGCAAAGAGTGCTTTGGGCATACACTCTCCATCAACAGTATTTAGAGATATGGTAGGTAAAATGATACCAGCCGGTGTTACTGTTGGTATAGAAGCCAATGCTGGTAAAACTATAAAAGCAATTAAGGATTATGCCAACAGCTTGGTACAAACTATAGACACAAATAAATTCCTAGGTAAAGTTAATATGAGTACAGCTGGTATTAATATAAATAGTGAAAACACAGTTGATAGTAATTTACTTTATGCCATAAAAGGTATGGCACAAGCAATGCAGGACAGTAAACAAGAATTTGATTATAAAGAAATGGGTAAACAATATAAAAAGGCACTTGAGGATACTAATACACCAATAGTAATGGATAAAGTATTAGTAGGTCAAAAGGTTGCTAAGTCCGTACAGGATACAAATGATTACTACAATAACCAAAAGGAAAGATTTAGAGGTGAGAAGGATTATGTATAATTATTTCAATTTTAATGGCTCTCAAATTAATGATTTAGCCATAGTAACTAGTATAGAAAAACCATACATACCGGAAAAATCCATAGATACTATTAGTGTTTCCAGTAGGGACGGGGAAATATTTGATGGGGCAAAATATGACCCCATCTCTATTCCTATATCCCTTGTGGTAATAGGTGATAATGAAGAGGATTATAAAACTCGTGTGCAATGTTTACATGACTTATTGAGTACCAAACAGGAAGTTCCAATAAAGTTTTGTGAAAATATTACAATTTATGGTATGTTAAAGGGTTCACTAAAGGTAAAGAAAAAGAATAGTGTTAGTGGTTATGCTGACATTGAACTTATATGTCATACACCATATAGCTATAGTGATAATGTACAGGCATACAATGCAGAAGATAATGCACAGACTGTAGTGGTGGAAAACAATGGTGAGTTAGCAACACTACCATATGTGAGTATAGGATTTGGTGCAGACGCACATTTTGCTCAATTACAAAATAATAAAACCGGAGAAAAAATATTGGTGGGTGATTATCCACAATTACAATTAAGTACCACTAAAAAAGAGCAAACATTAATATTACATGACCCTTGTGAAAGTGTAGGTACTTTAATCCAAAGTGGGGCAAATATTAATAGTGGTCGAGGTACAGGTGGTTCCTTTACTATATCTTCTAGTGGTAATAGTTTTATACTTAGTGAACTGGGTAGTAGCAGCACAGAGAAAATAAAAGGAGCTTGTGCCCGTATTAACTTAAGTAAAAATATTGATGATTTTAAAGTTATGGTGAGAATGCAATGTAGGTCAAGTGGTAAAAATGGTGACCCAAATAATGTTCTAAGTGAGCAGGAAAAAGTTAAAGAGACTGTAGTTGAAGGTGGTAAAGTTACTTATTACGAAGTAACTGCCAACGGTGTTAACTACCGTACACAACCAAGTACAAAAGGAAAATCCCAAGGTATTATTCCAAAGGGTACTAAATTAACAGACGTAACAATACAAAATGGTTGGGCAAAGATAAAATATAAAACTAAGACATATTATGTATCAGCAAAATATATAAAGAAGCAAGTAAAAGACAATTCTAAAAGTGTTGTGAAGGAATTTACCGTGGCGAATATGTGGCTAACTCCAAGTAAAACCCTAACAGGTGGTAGCTGTGCCGTATATACAAAACCTAACCCAGGCAGTAAGGTAGAATGTACTATACCATATGGCACAAAACTTAGAATAATACAAAGACTGTATACCTATAAACCAAAGGATTCTAATAGTGCTTCACAAACAATAACATACTATAGAATATATAAACCTTGGAAGGATAAAAATGGTAAAAAACATACTGGTTATATAAATGTAGATTATCTTAAAGGTGCAGCTGCAATTGACAATAGTGTTGATTATAGTGACGACCCAGCGTATGCAGACCATAAAACCGGCATAGCTGAAGTGTATGGTTTTGATGTTAATGGTACACAAATATTTAGACTTTATTTAGGTGATATTAACCCATATTTTGAGTATAACCAAGCCGAGGTAAGCATAAGTAAAAAATCAATACTAATTACAAGTAATGATAAACCAAATGAAAAAACTGACCAAACAGTTGATAATAATGGTAAAATTGTTACTAACCATTATATGAGTGGTAAACATGGTAGTTGGAATGATGCCAACGCTTACTTTACACTAACTAGAAAGAAAACCGGTAAAAACTACGTATATAGTGCCCAGGTACAAAAGAATGATGACGGAAAATTTACACAATCCGTATCAGCTAATAATAAACGTAGCAGCGAGTTCTCCACTAATGCACTAAGTTACTTAGCAATATATATAGGCACAATGGCGGACAGTTTAGAAAATGCTTGTGGCACTGGTATTAGTGATATAAAAGTATACGAACTTAACCCGGAAAGCGAGGAGCAATCTAATATAAAATATTTTGAGAGTGGTGATAAATTAGACTTAGATTTTGAGAATGGTGATTGTTATTTAAATAATGAATTAAGAAATGATTTGGTGGACATAGGTAGTTCATATTTTACTGTAGACGAGGGAGAAACTACCTTACAAGTAGTTAGCGACGATACAACAGCAAGTCTGGGTGTATTAATAAGAGAAAAATGGTTAGGTGTGGTAGACGAGGATAGAAGTACACCACCACAAGATTTAAATTTAACTAGTGAGTAAGGAGGTATTTTGGATGAATAAAAACTTATATATTTTCGACAATAATAAAAAATTATTAAAACTTATAAATACCACAAATACAAATAATATTAAAGTTTATGATGATACCTATACTAGTGAACTTTTAACAGGGGCAGAAACATACACTGCCTCTTTTAAAGTAAGTTACCAAGACCAACCTATATTTTTAGAAGGTAACTATATAGGATTTTACTGGCAGGACAATTTTAAATTAATGCAAATAAAGAAAACCACTAGTATTGAGCACATAGACGACGTAACTATTACAGTTTATGCTGAGTTCATTGGTATTGAGTTATATAATAGTTACGTAGATAAATTTGTGGCGGATGGCACTGCGACAAAATTATTGGAAACTATATTAATGGATACTAACTATAAAGTAGGTTATGTAAGTCCTTCATTAGACGAAGAAGCCTTTAGGGTAGAAGCTACAGAGGTTACTAGTGTATATTCAGTAATACAAAATGCCACTTCAATTTTATACGAATGTGAGTGGCAGTTTAGAACAGTGCCAGTAGATATAAAACGTGGTAAGTTTAATTTCTTTGTAGATTGTTTTGCTAATGGCGAACGTGGCACAAAGAGATATAAACGTTTTGAAAGTGATAGAAATAGCTATGGAATGAAACGTACTGGAGATATTACAAACTTTTGCAGTGGTATTATACCAGTAGGAAAAAATGGCATAACTATAAGTGATGTAAAATGGGAAGTAGAACAAGGTGACCCAACGGACAAACCACTTGGACAAAATTATATATTTGATGAGAAGGCACATGCAATGCTTAATAATGGAGGCAAATATATATTAATGAAATACAAGAGTGACGCCGATGATATATACACATTAATACACGAGGGGTATGCCAAACTAAAAGAGTTAAATAAGACTAAATTTAGCTACGAAATACCAGTGTACATGACTGAACGAGACTACGAAGAAATTGATGTTGGTGATACTAACTACGTAGTAAGTAACAAGTTTAATCCACCAATACAATTGGAAGCACGTATTACAGAATTTAGTATCAGTTTTACAGACAGAAGCAAAAACAGTGTAACTTTGGGGAACTACAAACAAATACGCAGCAAACTAAAATCCCTAAATAAAGACGACATAGTAAATGACGTAGTGGACATTATTAAAAAACATGGTAAATTAACAGCTAGTGATTTACTTGCAATTAGAAATTATTTGAATCAACTAGGAATTGATAAAAAATTAATTGATAAACTTATTAAACAATATACAGACAAAGTAGTGCCAGACCCTATAAAACCTGGAGATGATACAGACAAAATAAGTGAAGATACGGAGGATTATAGAGCCATAAACATACAGAAAATAGACAATGGATTATGGTTAGGTGATAGTAGAATACACGACTGCATAAAATATAAATGTGGGGAAATCAAAGGTAAAACACCTACTACACAACCACAACCAGACAAGAAAGAGGACAGTAGTAAAACTGCAAAACAATACAAAGCAGCCGTAGATTATTATGCCGGCTTTGGGTTAGGTAAATGGAGTGATAAATATAGTGATGTTAGGAATATGCGTAGCAAATCCAACCACTGGAAAATATATGCCCCAGTTGAGTATTACAGCAAAAAATTTGGACTTGACCCACAACTAGTTTACGCTATGATATATGCAGAATCTAGTGCCAACCCATACGACGCTACAAAAGATTCCACTGGTGGATATGGACTTATGCAATGTGAGCGTGGCACATATTTTAATAAAAAGATGAAAATTAAATATTTAGACGGTAAAGTTGAATACTTTACACCAAGTTATTCTAATATGAAACCTAAATCTTGTGGCACTAAAAGAATAAACGGTGTAACAGTGGATAAAGCAATATGTAACCAAATAATGGTTGGGTGTAATGAGATGAGAGCCAGAATTGAAGACTACCATTTTAATATATTTGCATCTTTATGTGGTTATAACTTTGGTATAGGTGGTTTTCAATGGGTAGTGATGCACTATATTAAAGATAGATATAAACTAAATATAGTTGTAACTAATAATGGAAAAAGTGCATTACTATACAAACAATCCGCAGCAGTTAAAAAGAAATACTGGGAAGTAATAGACACAATGCAGGCACCGTGGAAAAACTATAGAAAAAAATATAAACAAGTTACTGGATGGGGTACTCCTACAAATATAGAAGATTACCTTAGATGGTACAAAGTAGTAGACGGTCAATTGCCATACTGTATTGATGATAAAGGTAAAAAAAGAGGTTATGGTGCAATAAAACCAGGTACAACAAATAAAAGTGCAGAAGCTACTGCCGTATCTACAGAGGCTTCAATGACTAGGGCATCCAGTGTTAAGAATGCCCCTACATGGAAAATAGACGGTAATACCACTACTAAAAAAGGTGTTGCTGAGAACGTAAGAAAGAAAATAGTAAATAAAGCTAGGGAAATTTGTGACCTACATCAAAAATATAAAAAAGCTACTTATTATGGTGGAGCATGTATTTATGATGATAGTAAAAGATTTAGAGTTAAAGGAACTATACATGGTATAAAAAATCCATACTGCTACGTATGTAGTTCTCTTAGTAGTTGTGCTTACTTATACGCCGGACTTAGAAGTGTAACTGCAAAATATGGTGGAGCCAATTGTGCTTATGGTTCTTTAGTAAGATATGCTACAAAATATAGTGGATACACATTAAAGAAATTAACAAGTAAAACAATTGACGAACTATTACCTGGTGACTTAATAATGTTAAGTAATGCCACAGTTCCTTCCAATGTAACTCCTTCTTGGGCGTCAAAATCTGGTGGAGATAGCACATATGCTAAAGCCGGTACTCACCACGTTGTTGTATATTGTGGTAAGGTAAAAGGTAAACGTATGATAGCTCACGCAAGTGGAGGACATAAGTGGCCTAGAGCTATAAGATATGAAGATATGAGTATTACATATAGTTCCCGTGGTAGTATGACGCATTGGTATACACATGGCATAATATTGAGACCTTGGGACTTAGCAAGGGCGGACAAGGAAGCCAAAGTTAAAAACCAATCAGCTACAAAACCAACACCACCAAAAGATATAACAGACGATGACGACGGTGCATCTTATGAAGTTACATTTAAAGGACTTAACAGTGCAGCCCCTAAAGACTTTGTAGAGGGTGGCAAACTTATTACTAATATTACAGTAAATGGAGTTACCGACAAAACACCATATCCTAAGACTGTAAGCCACGTGATGTTGGCGTTTGGGGTTCCTGCACTTGGAGACAATGTGGATAATGTTGTGGAGGATTATCAATCCCTTATAAAAGCCTTACTAAAGAAATACCCTAAAAAGCCTATATTTGTATGTGAGGAAGCACGTTTAAGAAGTTCACAATCCGGCAACTATGAGCAAATGAATGCAGCAATAGACTCACTTAATAATATGATGTTAGACTACTGTAATAAAACAAGATACGTAATATTCCTAAGAAAACCAAAAGATATGTGTGATGCCACTGATAAATATTATTGGTTAAGTAGCTTAACAACCGATGGATATAGAATGAAGGACAAAGCAAGTACACAAACTTATTATAAGGAATATAAAAAGAAAATATTATACTTTGGTGAAGGGGCAGAATGGGAGAGCGATAGTGCCACTAGTAATAAAATGTTGGATAGCCAAAGAGTGTACACTTATAATAAACCATTGAAAAAACTACAATTTAGGGTGCCGGCAACTTCATCCACTAACTATAATGATAGTTACTATGCACGTATTGTTTTCACTGCTGCAAAAGGTTTTAAATTAATACAACCTGACAGCGTGTATTTAGAAGGGGTAGACTGTAAGAATGGGGTATTATTACCAAAAGAAAATACTACTTATATTGTATCAGTTTATTATAACCCAGATACTACTATTAGTGATAAGGCATACCTTGGAAGTGTTGGAGCTAAGAAAAAAGGCACAAATTATGCACAACCACAATTTAAATATTCTAAAGATTTAGTTAAAATAGCCACTAGTTACTACAATAATAATAGTAAGTTCAGTTATAATAGTACCACTCCTTGTGACTTTAAAAACCCAGCCGAAAATATTGCTAAATGGAAAGTAAATAATAAGTACCAAATAGATGACAGTTGTTTCCTTAACTACGTTTTAACAGGTTGGACTTACGAAAAATCACCATACGGTAATGAAAAGAAAACTAATAATAATAGAAATAGTGATGTTAGCTGGGCAATCCCAAGTACTAGGAATGAAGCTAACATAGGAAAATATTTTGTACAAAAGAACTGGGTTGTAGATGTGGCAGACTTAGAAACATTTAAAAATTTAGCCATTGGAGATATTATATTTATGGACGCAGACAGTAAAAATAATGGTGAATTTATGGCTATATCCCATACTGCAATAGTAATAGAAAAAGACAGTGCTGGTGATTATGTGGCACTTGAATGCACTAATGGTTTAGCCAGTGGTGTATTTAGAAAAGTGAAAGTTAAGAACCTTGCAAGTAAAAATATATTATTTGTAGGTAGATTTATGATAGGATAGGAGGGATTAATATGGTTGGTGACGGACAAGAGCACGTTGATAGACCCATATATGATGATGACGGGGAAATGATTGTGTGGCCAACACTTGACGAGGATATGGAGGAATTTGCTGAGGAACCAGAGGTAGCTACTGTAGCTGCTTCTGGTGATGATGTTACAGAAGATGATACATATTATGAAGTACCAGACACAGTGGAGGACGACCAGGATAGAATTGAAGTACAAATAGAAGGTATAGAGGACGAACAAAGCGAGGACGCCAAAATAGGTGATATCCAACAGGCTGGTGAAGACTATAACGAGGCTATGGATAGAATTGTTGCTGTATTAATGCAGGCATTAAGTACAGAGGAAATGACCGAAACAATGAGTGCAGAACTACAAGACGCAACTAACAACCTGGAAACTGCTAAGCAAACAATAACTGACTTGTGTGGTGACCCGGAAACAACTGCACTACAAACTGACCCAGACACTAAAATACCACAAAACCTACAAGAACTATTGGAAACACTTACAAAAGATGGGAAGGCTCCGTGGTTATATGTAGACGACGAGGGTAACCTATTATTAGACGGAGAACAAGTGCCAAAACTAAAAGTAATTGAATTAGAGGCACAAAAGATAAAAGCTGATTATGGCGAATTTAAAGACCTTACTACTAAAAACTTTACAGCTGTAAATGCCAAAATTGATAACTTAAATGTTGGTGATTTAGACGCAATAAATGCTACTATAACAAACTTAAAAGCTACAGTGGCAGAAATACAAACTTTAGTTGGTGGGCATTTAACTATGGATAATATACAATCCTTAAACCTTACTGCTGGCAAAGTTACTATAGCAGACGCATTAATAAAGGATGCTATGATAGATACTGTAAGTGCCAATAAAATTAATACCGGCACAATTAATACTAATAATGTAAGTATTCAAAGTGAAGATGGCTCTATGTTATTGCAAGGTAATTTGCAACAATTTAAAGACAAGGCTGGTAATGTACGTATACAAATAGGTAAAGATGCCAAAGGTGATTTTACCTTTGTTCTATATGGAACGGATGGAAAAGGACAACTTATTAACCAAAACGGTATTCAATCAAGTGATGCCATAAAAGATGGATTAATTGTCGATAGTAAAGTGGCAGACAATGCCAATATAAGTGGTAGTAAGTTGGATATTAGTAGTGTTATTAGCAGCATAAACAATAACACCAATACTATACAAGCAAGTCATATAAAATTTAATGATACTGACCAAACTTTAGATGTATCATTTAACCAACTTAAAAAGACAGTTGATACCATAAAGGATGTTACTATTGGTGGCGACTTAAGTAGTGTTATTGAACAAGTATCAACCAACACAACTAATATAGGTATAGCACAAGGTCAAATTAGTCAATTGATTAGTAACACCACTATAACCAAAGCAGACGGTACAGTTACACAATTAAAAGACGAATATAATAGTACTGTAGATACAGTAAATAAACACACAACAGCAATAGGTAAATTGGAAACTAGTTACCAAGGAACATTAACAAAGACTGTGCCACAATATTATGTATCTACAAGTAGCACCACTCAAACCGGTGGCAGTTGGATAGAAACTACACCTAAATGGGAAACTGGAAAATATATATGGCAAAGAATTAAATATACACAAGGTGATGGTAGCATAACATATTCAACTCCAGTATGTATTCAAGGTGCTAAGGGTGAACAAGGTGCCAAAGGGGACAAAGGTGAAAAAGGAGACCAAGGTTTACAAGGTATCCAAGGTTTACAAGGTGAACAAGGTGAACAAGGTATTCCAGGAACACCAGGTAAAGATGGTACCCCTGGTAAAGATGGTGCACCAGGAACACCAGGTAAAGACGGTAAAGATGGTAAAACAACATATTTCCATATAAAATACAGTGCCAACGCAAACGGTAATCCAATGAGTGAAACTCCAAGTACTTATATAGGTACATACGTTGATTATAACCCAACGGACAGTACTGATTACAAGGCTTATACATGGAGTAGATTTGAAGGTATGCAGGGTGAACAAGGTATACCCGGAACTAATGGTACCGACGGGAAAACTTATTACCTACACATAAAATATAGTGATGATGGAGGTAAAACTTTTACTGCAAATAAAGGTGAAACTCCTGGAGCATATATAGGAGTTTACACTGATACAAACAATAAAGATAGTGAGTCCGTTGCTTCCTACACATGGAGTAAGATAAAAGGTGAGCAAGGGGCAAAAGGTGATAAGGGTGACCAAGGTGAACAAGGGGTACCAGGAACACCAGGAGAAGACGGTAAAACTTATTATACTTGGATTAGATATGCAGACGATATTAATGGGACTGGTATTAGTAATGACCCTACAGGTAAGACTTATATAGGATTTGCTTATAATAAAACAACTGCAACTGAAAGTAATACGCCTACTGATTATACATGGAGTCTTATTAAGGGTGATAAAGGTGATACTGGTGTAAAAGGTGACAATGGTAAAGACGGTAAAACTTATTATACTTGGATAAAATATAGTGATAATGCAGATGGCACAGGACTATATGATACACCAAAAGACACTACAAAATATATAGGTATAGCTATTAATAAAACAACAGCAACTGAAAGTACCACTAAAACTGACTACACTTGGAGTAAGTTTAAAGGTGATAATGGTAAACCAGGGGATAAGGGGCAATCATTAGTTAGCTCAGTTCCACAATGGTATTTATCTACTAGTAAAACGACACAAACTGGTGGCAGTTGGGTCGAAAGTATGCCTTCTGTAACACAAGATAAATACTTATGGCTAAGATATAAATTAACATGGCAAAATCCTACAGCAACTACTTATACAACACCAACACTAGAACAAGTAGCAGAACAAGTAAAAGTAGTAACTAGTAAACAAGCAAAATTGGAGCAATCTTTAGACGGTTTTAAAATGACTGTTAGTGATACTTATGCCACTAAAGAAGGGTTAGACGAAGTTAAACAGTCAATTGAAAACAAAGACGGGTATACTATAATACTTAGTAAAGAGTGTATAGTAACTACGTGTGAATAAATGGAGGTGTTTTTATGGCAACAATAACTGTATCAAGTAACCCCAGTACAACGGGGGATACATTAACTGTAAATTTTACAACAGATGCCACTAATATTTCCGACATTTTACTCAGTAAGGATGGGGGTAGCACTTATATAAGCGCTACTTCCTTTACTAAGTCTAGTGCAGTTTTTAATATTAGTGACTGGGATAATGGTACGTACGATAAATGTAAATTAAAATGTGTATATACTCAAAGTGGTGGTGGCACTACAGACACTTATTATACTATAACATATACTTTAAACCAAGCAACAAGTAGTAATGCAACAACTTCAATTAAAAAAGGTTCTAGTTATTCCACTATTGTTGCAGCTAACGAAGGCTATACTGTAAAAAATATTAAGGTTGAAATGGGTGGAACTGATATAAGTAATACTGTTATTAGAGGTAGTAATATTAATATACCAAATGTTACTGGTAATATTACTATCACTGTTACAACAGAAGAAATTGCTGAAACATTAACTATAAGTAATATATCAAATATAACACAAAATGAAAAAACTGAATTCTATATTCAATATACTACAAATATAGCAGTAGCAAAACATGAAGTATCTTGGGATGGTGGAAATACATTCTACGACAAAACAACTGAAGTTACTTCTAATGGAACAACTTATAAATTTAAACACGATAACAAAGCTAGTGCTGGAACTTATAAAATGGCTATAAGAGTAACAACTGCCAAGGGTACTACTAAAACAAGTAACGTATTTACTGTTACTTTAGTGAATAATAGTGGATTAACTTTCACTCAGTATAAAAAATTAGACAATGGGGTAATTACAAATACTACCGATGACAAATACTATAGCACCGTTGATAAAATAGCAGTAACTCCATCTGGGAAATATACACTTGATTTAAAACCGGTAAGTTATGTTTGTGTATGCTTCTATAATAGTAGTGATACTTATTTGGGTAATGATTCAGGTGGGTATATAGAAAATAATACGCCAGACTGGTCAGTTGGTTCATTATCAACAACAATTAATGTGCCAGCAAACGCTTCGTATATTAGAATATGTGGCACAAGTGATAATACACAAGTAACAGGAACACTAACTAAATCTTCTTCCGGTGGTACAGGTACAAGTGGATTATTGGATAGTGATGGTGCATATGTGATAGACGATTTCTCCGGTAGTAGTGTAGACCCAAATAAATGGGGATATGAATTAGGTTATGTTAGAAATAATGAAACTCAAAAATATACAAATACTAATGCACAGATTAATGACGGCATATTAGCTTTAAGAGGATTAAAAGATAGTGGTGGAAATTGGACATCTGCATCTATTATTTCAAAAGGTCATTTTGCTTTTATGTATGGTAAAATAGTTGCCAGAGTTAGAGCTTGTAATTATAATGGTTCTTTTGGTGCCTTTTGGACTTTAGGTGATAGTTTTGAATTTGGATATAAAGAAAATGGTAGCCCTGATACACTAGGTGAATGGTGGGCATATTGTGGTGAATTTGATGTTATGGAATTCTATAATGGTAAGTTAACTTGTGGTACATTCTTCAATGAAAAAGAAGAAAGTGGTCGTGTATGGTATAATAATTATCCTACTGGTGATTGGCATGAGTTTGCTATGGAATGGAATACAGATGGTAGTTTGATTTTCTCTATTGATGGACATGAATTAAGTAGAACAAATGCTACTGATAATAGAGCATTCCATATACCACACTTTATTTTACTTAACCAAGCAATTGGTGCTAGTGGTGGTACACCTGACAGTAATACTACTGAAATTACTCAATATGTTGATTGGGTAAAATATTATCCATTAAGTACTGATAATGTAGTACTAAATTCTAGTGACTTCTCATTAGCTGCTATGGATAATAATGATAGTGCCCATAATTGTATGATAAGACCTACTTTCAATGATAATTGTATTAATAAGTCCTTAACATGGTCATCTAATAATACTGGTTTAGTAACTTGCCATAGTGGATTATGTAGTAGTTATGCAGGAGCCAATGGTGAAGTAATAATAACTGCCACTTCACATTCAGGTGTATCAAAACAAATCACATTAACTGTAACAAATGGAGTATTAAGAGCTAAGGATTCAGGTGGCACAACACCAGAACCAGAACCAGGTACTATAGGAAGTATGACCTTTGGAAAAAAAGTAGATACTAGCACACATAAAATAGTTGATAGTACTGACGATTGGGCAACAATTAATCCAGTAACAGTTGAAAAAGGTGGATATTATACATTACAAATGGATGCTACATGGGTATGGTGTTACGCTTACGATGACAATGATAATTTTGTTAAAGAATTATTTACTACCACAGGTGACTATAACACTAAATATTCATTTATGGCACCAACAACTAAAATAAGATATGGATGTTATGACCCACGAAAATTTTTATCATATTGTAATTTAACTAAAACAAGTTAGGCGGTGATTAATGATGAGTGAGATATATAGTAATACGTTTACCATAACAGTAAATAAAGTAGTGGTAGAACAAACAAGTAAAAATACTAAAATTGATATATATAAAGGAACTACTTTATTAGTTGCAGTAAATACAACGCCAACTACAGGACAATATAAAGTAACTATAACAGACACCACTAACTGTACTGCAAAATTAGAGAGTGATTATAAAACTATCACTCTCCTTACTGCAACAGGTAATGCCGGGGAAATACACGCCACTATTAATATAGAAGGAAAATCAACTGTTAATAAAACTATACCGGTTGCAGCAATTACTAAAAGTTCTGTAATCAAAGCTAATGAGACACAATACCAACAACTGGCCGATAGATTTTCTTGGATGGTTAGAGGTAATAGTTCCAGTTCAATGACCTTAACAGAGGAGATGTTAGCGGTTATAACAAAACAAGTAAAAGTAAATGGTGATATGATAGTTGACGGTGCTATAGACGGTAAAACTATAACAGGTGCCACTATAATAGGTAGTACCTTTAGAAATCAAAGTAATACATTTAGTGTAGACAGTGAAGGAAATATTGTTGGTGCACAAATACAAGGTAGTGAAGTTATAGGTGATAGTTTTTCCGTTGAGGGTGAGCTTACTGCCGACACTATAACTGCAAATAAAATAAACAGTGCACAATATCCAAGTACACTAGACGATGATATACAAATATCAATAAGTAGTAGTGGTAGTGATGATAATGAATTATATGACGCAGTAACATTCCAAACAGTAGCTAGGGCATTAGATGCACTACCAAAATTCCTAAATGGTAAAACTGTAAATATATGGATACAAGAGGATATATATGAAGATATAGATTTCCAATTTTTCACTAGTGGTGTAATAAATTTATATTTAGATGGTAATACCGTATATGGTTATGTGCGAAATTATATGAGCTCAACTAAAGTCCGTGTATATGGTGGCTATATGAAATTTGAAACTGCTGAAGTTGGTGTAATTCATCCAAGTACAGGTTGTGCAGTTGCCGGTAGAACTGGTAGTTTAGTTGGACAAGAAAGTTCCCCAATTAATGCGTATAGCATAAAAATATATGGTAGTGACAATAAAGCTACTGACGGAACTTCTGCCACTGTTGGTATTGTAGGGGACTCATATTCTACTGGATATTATAAAGATATACAATTTGTAAACTGCGACGTAGGATTTAGAGGAAGTGGTGGAGGAAGAATACATGATGCTAAATCAAGTGGTGTATGTAAGCAATACGCATACCAGGCTACAAGTGGTGCAGTAATAACAATAGCTAATGCAGCCCATTGTGGAGGTATTACTGCAAATATTGCTGAAACACTTCCGGCACAAATAATAGCACACGCTAAAGCTACATACGAAGGTGGTAATCAAACTACAGATAGTAGCCCTGCACCTTCTACATCAACTAAAAAAGTAGTAACAATAAAATCTATTAGTGGTGACACTTATAGAAGTTCAGTATACAATAACTGGAAAAAAGATAATACTTGTAGACAGGGTGATTATGGTTATGGTGATTGTAATGGCTGCTGGTTCTTCGGTACACAATTTAACCAATTCAAAAACAAGAATATTAGTAAAATTGAACTTACTATAAAGAGGATTTCCGGTGGTTCTTATGCAGGCGTGCCAATAGTAGTAAAAACTCACAACTATGCAAGTAGACCAAGTGGAAAACCTGCTTATGGTTCAAGTTGTGGTAGTGTTAGCATTGCAGTAGGTAGTAGTGGAAAATTAACTATAACTAATAGCACTATACTAAAGGCAGTTTCTAATGGCACTATAAAAGGATTTGGTATTCAATCCACTTATAATTCTAGTAACTATGCAGTATGTAGTGGTAGCGTAACAATGAAGGTTACATATACAGAATAAAATTTAAAGGACTAGTTGATTCTAGTCCTTTTTTAACTAATATACAATATGAACATAATATATAGGAGGTAATACAATGGATGCAATAAATTTACTTAATGCAATTTACAAAAGAGAGTTGGCGGATGCCACTGAAAAGAGGGTGATGTTAGAAGCACAATGTGAAATTTATAAACAACAGGTGGAGAAACTCAAAAAGGAATTAGCTGAGTTGAAGGAGCCACCTAAAAAGTAGGTGAATGTATGAGTGATGAAAAGGTGCAGGAACTATTATTAAAATTAATTGAGGATGTGGCAACAATTAATACAAAATTAGACAGTATTAACGAGCAAAGATTAGCAAGTAGATTGGACTTAATTGAGGCGCAAACTAGAGAACAAGAACGAGTAATAAAAGGTTTAGAAAATAGAAATAGCAAACTGGAAGAATATGTACGTAATACTTTGGTAGAAAAAGACAAAACAAATAGAGGTTTATGGACTTCCATAGGACTTGCTATGTTTAGTGTTGTGCTAACAGTAATAACAACTATTTTATTTTAGGAGGTGTTACACGTGAAACAATTTTTATTAAATCATCCAAAACTTAGAAATCCATATTTTTACTTGTCAGTGGTGGCACTTATATTCAGTGCAAGTGGAGTAGATTTTAATCAGCTAACTAGTTGGCCACTATTTATAGAGGCGCTTAAAAGTATTATAAATAACCCAGTAGCAATAGTGGCAATAATTACTGCATTCCTAGGAATATGGAATGATAACTCAACAAAAGGATTAGACGGAATTAAAAATAAATAATGAAAGGAGGGAAAAAATTACAATGATATATAAGAAATGTATTATGACAATTAATAAAAATAATGCCACACTTGATGAAGATATATACTTATTTAGACTGGATAAAAATATTGAGCTGCACTTTACAATTGTAAATAACAAATATAAATTTGATAAAAGTGACTTAAATAACATAATAGCACAAACTAATGCAGCATATTTCCAAATAAGATTATATAGAAGTGATGAAATAAAATATACCTTTGCAATACAACCTACACAAGACGGGGTGGCAGTGCTTACAATAACAGACGACCTTATAGACGACCCTATTGAATTAGGTGAATATGATTTTCAAATATCATTATTGGATGCCGACAAAACAAGTATGATTTCTATGCCAATTGTAAAACAACAATTGCACGTATGTGAGCCACTTGTGGATAATCAGGCAATTATGGGCAAAGCAGTACTAGGACTAACTAATTTAGCTAGTGGTGAAATTAAAAATGCTTTTGATAGTGAAGGTAATTATATTAGAGAAATTCATAAAGATGGAGATATATTATCTGCACAGTTAATAAATAAATTTGAGGAAGCACTAGACACTAATACCAAAGCGAGTAAAGATTTTGCTACTAAAAAATATGTAGATAATAAAGTTTCCAGTTTACCACAACTACCCTTTAATGAAGCTGGTGAATTAGTTGTAACAATAAATGGAGTCAGTAAAACGTTTGTTCCTAAAGCTTAATAGAAAATAAAGAGGTGGTATAATAAATGAAAACTAAAAATGGATTTACACTTTTAGAGAATGCTAAAGATGTAAAAAATTGGTTGGCAAAACAACACGTAAGTAGAACAATAACAAAATTACAAGTACATCATATGGATATGCCTAGCTACAGTACGTGGGAAAAAACTGATAAAAAAGTATTTGCAGAACCACACTTTGGACGAACTGAGTCCTTGGATTCTTATGGTAAAAGTAAATGGCATAGTAGTGACGGACATGGTCATTACATTGCTCAACATTTTAATGTATTTCCAGATGGCAAAATAACAACAGGACGTAATTTGAATAGTACTCCAATAGGAATTAGAAAATGGAATGAACATGCTATATGTATAGAAATATATGGCTGTTTTGACAAAGGCCACGACAAAATGACTGCTGCACAAAAGAAAGCAGTAATATATCTATATGGAGAGTTGTGTAAAAAATTCCATATACCAGTAAACACTACACATATAAGACCACATTGTTGGTTCACTGCTAGTGGTGCATACTTAGGAAAATATAGTGCTAGTAGAAGTGCTAAAACTTGTCCCGGCACTGCATTTTGGGGTTATGGTTGTAGCCCTAAAGGGTTTGCACACTTTATAAATGATGTAAAGAAATATGTAAACGGCAAAGAGGAAAAACCAAAAGAGGAAAAACCTAAAGAATTTAAACCTTATATAGCACGTTGCACCACTAATGACCTTAATTGTAGAAAAGGTGCTGGCATAAAATACGACGTAGTTGATGTAATTAATAAAGGCGTGGCAATAACAATAATAGAAGAAAAAGAAGTTGATGGTAGTACCTGGTGCAAAGGTAAAGCCGGCTACTGGGTTAATAAAAAATACTTAGAGTTTGTAAGATACGTATAAATATATAAGAATTCCTACATAATAATATGTAGGAATTTTTTTTTATTTTTTTATTTTAAACACTTGATTAATTATATAAGTAGCTGTATAATATAAATATAAAATAAATAAAAAAGAAAAAGGAGATGTTATTAATGAGAGAATTAAAGTTTGGTGTTGAGATTGAATTCTTTGGTGCAAACTATGTAACAGTTATACAAAGATTAAGAGCTGCCGGTATATCAGTAGCTGATTACCAAGGATACACTCACAAAGTTATGGCACAATGGAAAGTTACAACTGACTCAAGTGTTACAATGGACGGCACTGGATTATATAGAGGCTTAGAACTTGTAAGTCCTATATTATATGGTGACGAAGGTTTAGACGAACTTCAAAAAGTATACGAAGTTTTAAATAGTTGTGGTGCTAAAGTAGATAAAACTTGTGGTACTCATGTACATTTTGACATAGCTGATTTTACAGTCCAAAACTGCAAAAACTTTTTAAATTTATACTATAATTACCAAGGTATTATAAATCACTTGGTACCACCAAGTAGACGTAGAAATGAGTTTTGTAACCCACTTAAAAAAGCGGACTTAGTACAAATAAATAATCAACACTGGGTTACAAGTATAAGAGATATAGCTAGTGTAATATGTACAAGATATAGTAAAGTAAACCTACAAAGTTACGTAAAATACGGCACAATAGAAATTAGACAACACGGTGGCACAACTGATTTTGATAAAATGGAAGCATGGATAATATTAATGTACCAATTATTAGACGTTGCCAAACAAGAAGAAAAAGTAAATTTAATTTGTAGACCATATACATCAACATCTAAAAATTTAAACCGTTTATTAGATAAAACAAACTTAAATAATACTTGTATAGGTGATTACTTAACAACAAGATTCAACCACTTTAAGGAGGTGGCATAATATGCTAACATTAGAACAATATAGAGAAATATGCAAGGTAAGGGACGCTAGTCCCTTTACCTGCAATATAAATATAAACACATATATTGACGGTGTAAGATTTAGATTATCACAATGGTATGGCATACCAGAGGAACAAATAAATGATGAATTTATTTATAATTTTTTAAAAAAGTTGGATAAAACAGTTGATTAATTATGTAAGTAGCTGTATAATATAAATATAAAATAAATAAAAAAGAAAAAAGGGGTTGTTATTAATGAGAAAAAGTATAGAAGCAGTAAGAGGAGATAAATTACAAAACATAAGAAATAATCAAATATTTGTAGTAGCTGATGTTTGTGGTAACACATTTATATTAAATAATGAAGATGGCATAAGCAAAATGTACACATTAAGTACTATAAAAAGATGGTTTAAAATGTATGAAGAATATGTAGCACCAGTGGTAGTAGAAGAAAAAATAGATGAATATACAACTAGACCTGGTCGTCCTGCATTACCACCACAAACTGGTATAGAAGTTAATAAAGACGACGTAAACACTGTTATAACTAATAATGGCTGCACACCTAACCAAAAGAAAGAATACCTAGGAGTGTACAAAGAGGGTCAACGTGGAGCAGTATGTATGATAAGATTTAATAAAAAAGGTAATATGCACATAGACATGAAACCTAGTGTATATGAAAAATTAGACGCAAACTATAGATACACATTAGAAACTAGATACGATACTGGTATATACGATAAAACTAGAGGATACTTTAGAATAAGTGGTGTAAATGATTTAGAAGTATTACAAAATGTAATAATAGCTGGAACAATGTAGGGGAGGAAGCTCCCCTAACTTTATTGGAGGTGCAATATGAAGTTAAAAATTGACAAAGGTATTAAATTTAGGGGTAACTCCTTGTTTATAAAAATGAGTGGTGATGAGTTGGAATATTTGGATGTTATTAAATCTTTCAACTGTTATTACCACAAAAGTAAGAATATGTGGGAATTACCCAAAATATCATTTAAAACTATACTCGATAAGTGTAGTAATTGTGATATTAGTATAGTGGGTAAAATACCCAAAGAATTTGAAGAGTATTTAAAATTGCTGGACAACTATGATAAACCATTACCAGGGTATAAAAGTAAAACCGTGCCATATAGTTACCAGATGGACAGTTTTTTATATTCTAAAGACCACACAAAATTTTTATTAGCTGACGAACAAGGGTTAGGAAAAACCAAACAAGCATTGGATATTGCAGTAAATAAAAAGGGACAAATGAAACATTGTCTTATAGTGTGTGGTGTAAATGAACTAAAATGGAACTGGGTACACGAGGTAGCAGTACATACCAACGAACGTGCCCATATATTAGGATTTAAGGATGGTAAAATTGGTAGTGTGGCGGATAGGTTAGCAGACCTACAAAATAAACATAATGAATTTTTCTTAGTTACTAATATTGAAACACTAAGAGATACTAAAATACAGGAATACATAAAAATACTTTGTACGTGTGGTGTAATTGGTATGACCATAATAGACGAGATTCACAAGTGTAAAAACTCTACCAGTTTACAAGGCAAAGCCATTCATTGTTGCTGCACATACTATAAGTTAGCACTTACAGGTACGCCGATAATGAACGCTGCTATAGACTTGTATAATGTTTTAAAATGGTTAGAAGTTGAGAACCATAGTTTGACCCAGTTTAAAAGCCATTATTGTATCATGGGTGGCTTTGGTGGATACCAAATAGTGGGTTATAAACATTTAGACCAACTACAAAGTAGATTAAGTAAATATATGTTAAGAAGAAAAAAAGAGGATGTATTAGACTTGCCACCTAAAATTTATACTAATGAGTTACTGGAGATGGATAAAGGACAGACTGAAATATATAAAGAAGTGGAGCAAACTATACAGGACAACATAGATAAAATACTTTTATTACCAAACCCATTAACTGCATTAACACGTTTAAGACAAGCTACTGGCAACCCTGACATTTTAACTAGCCATAAAGTAAACAATGTTAAATACAAACGTATGGAGGAACTAGTGGAGGAAGTAGTCAATAATGGTGGTAAGGTTATTATTTTTAGTAACTGGGCAAAAGTAATACAACCGGCTGCTACACTACTGGAAAAATATAACCCAACTTGTATAACCTCTCAAGTGCAGGACAAGGATAAACTAATAAGGGAGTTTAAGGAAAACCCTAAATGCAGGGTTATATTAGGTACAATAGGGTGCTTGGGCACTGGGTTTACCCTTAACGAAGCTAACACAGTAATATTTTTAGATGAGCCATTTAGTAGTGCCGATAAAGAACAAGCAGAAGATAGATGCCATAGAATAGGCACAAGTGGTACAGTTAATATCATTACTCTTATGTGCAAAGATACAGTAGATGAGAGAATACATAATATAGTAAAAAATAAAAAAGAACTGTCTAATGTTATTGTTGATAATAAACAGCAATTTTTAGATATAATAGGAGGGAAATAATGAGTAAATTAATTTGTAATGTTGGATATATAGGAGAAGGACAATATAAAAGTATGGTTAATTATAAGGAAGACCCTGCATATCGTAAATGGAACGATATGATAAGGAGATGTTATACAAATAAGCCACTGAAAGCCCAGGAGTGCTATATAGGATGTGTAGTTGATACAAAGTGGCATAATTATCAAAACTTTGCACAATGGTATTATACAGAATTATATCCATGCGAAGATACACTAGTAATAGATAAAGATATATTATACAAACATAATACTATTTATAGTGAGCGTACGTGCTTATTAGTACCAAGTAAAATAAATAATTTGTTCCCAAATGCTAAGAAAATAAGAGGTAAATATCCAGTGGGAGTAAATAAACATAGAAATAAATACCAAGCCAATTGCTGCGATGGAACAGGTAAAACTAAATATTTAGGAAGTTATCCTACTGTAGAACAAGCATTCACAGCATATAAAAATTATAAACAACAACTAATTAAAGAGGAAGCTGATAAATATAAAACAATTTTACCAAATAAAGTTTATAATGCCATTATTAATTATGAAATTGATATTAATGATTAGGAGGGATAGATATGAAAATAATTGATGGAACTATGTATTATAGTCTTACTGAAATTGGTGCCATAATTGGTAGAACAAAAGCTACCATATTAAGATGGTATGAATATGAAGAAATGTTACCCGTAGAACAACGTACATTACCAGAATACATAACACTAGGTGAGCAACACGCAAAATACTTTGCAGCACATGATGTTGATACCTTTGTAAATTTTATGAAGAAAACTAAGAGGGGTACTATGAAAAATGTTAGTGATAAATATAATGGTAACTTAGTAAATAACCAATAAATTATATACTTTATATAGTGGTTTAACCCCATATAACCTACTTAAAATGGGTTTTATGGGGTTGTACAAATAAATACTTGAGGAGGCTAAAAAATGAAGGATTTAGGGGTTTTATTAAATAAACTAAATGAAATAAAAGAGCTAAATAAAAAGAATAAAGACGTGGAAAATAACTTAATTAAAAGTACCAAAACTGTATTAGAGGAGCAAGGTATTACTAAAGGTGAATACGACGGTATAAAAGTTAGTTATACAACCAGTACTAAAAGTGAATTGGATGATACTATGCTAATACAAATATTACTAAATATGGCACAAGAAAAACCTGAAATAATGGATTGTTTAATTAAAACTTATGTCGTAGACGAAGATAAATTAGAAGAATTAATGTATAGTGGTATAATAAGTACAGACGACATTGCACCGGCATTTAAGGAAAAACAATATAAAACTTTACGAGTAAAGAGGGTGAAATAATGGCACTTCCTGGATTCAATGTTAATAAGGTACCAACTGTACAAACTAAAATAATAGAAGAAATTGTAGACTACTTAAATAAACAAGCCGGCACTAAATATAAATACACTGCAAAAAATACTGTAAAATATATTACTGCACGTCTAAAAGAGGGTTATACAATAGAGGACTTTAAATATGTAATAGACGTAAAGGTTGCTGAATGGGGTGGAACTAATATGGAGATGTATATTAGACCACAAACTTTATTTAGCAATAAAATGGAAAACTATGTTAATCAACCTATGCCACGTAAAAACCGTGCCAGCTACCAAGTTGAAAATGATTATAAACACAACACAACTAATAGAAGGATTTAATCCTTCTATTTTTTTATGTAGGTTAGTAAACACCATAAATTTTCTATACTATATAAAAAAACCTTTTTTAAAATAAAAATTTTTTTAATTTGAAGTTAGTAAAATCGCAAATAATTCTATACTATATATAAATAATAATTATAAGTAAGATTGAAAAAATAAAAGTAAAATTAACTAACAAATCGCCCGTTGGAAGTTTATTATGTAGCAAAAGCTACATAATTCTCTCAACTAAAAAAAAAGGAGGAATTTATATGTTAAGTACTAATAGTTATTTAGTAATAACACCAAACAATTATTTTTTATGTAATGATATTAGACACATTATTAATAGTATAAAACATAGCTGCTACAGACTTAATAGTCATCAGCTACAAAACTTTAATAAACTTATTACTAGACACGTAGAACGAGGAGAGTGGCATAAACCTATTAAAAAACAAAAGTATATTATTAAAGATAATATATATGTAGTAAAGTTAACTAACGACGAAATAAAAATGTTTTATTAGAGGTGAGATTATGAATGATATAGAATTAACTAAGCAACGCCAGGAAGAAATAGCCAAATATGGCAAACGACAAGGTTTTCCAGTTTGGGTATGTTTTAAGGTGAGTTTTATAGGTGATGTGGAGGAAGTTAAAGTATTTTTTACACCAGAAGGTAAGGATAAATATATTACACAATTGGAACATGGTTATAACTTTATAGCCTATCTAACTCATGTAAATGATATTAAAAAAGTTACATACGAAACTTAGTAAACTGCACAGTTTTTCTATACTATATATGTAAGTTACTTTTTATTAAATTATTTTTAGTTTTTTAATTTTTATTATTTTCTATTGGCTAAAGAGTAAATATTAGAGAGAGAGGGTGGTTCAATTCGAATAGTTAATTAATAAATTAATAACAATCCCCATATACGTTCCGGTGGCTTGGTAACCCACCGGAATTTTTTTTATTTTGTAGTTAGTAATACGCCACTTTTTTCTATACTATATATGTAAGGAACATGGGAAAACCCCCTTACATACTTAACCCCTTAATATTTTATTTTTTACCCCGGTACCACTCCCCCAGGTATCGGGGGTTTTTTTATGTTAGTAAAAGTGCCATAATTACTATACTATTAATAAAGGGAGGTTTTTGATATGTATGATGTAAAAGAATTTAAATTTAATAGGGAGAAGTGTTGGTTTAGAGCTAACTGCCCTATATATAATACAAAAGATTGTAACTGTAGTTGCAGTGTATATTTTCAATATTATTACTTGGTTAATTTAGCTAATATACCACCAAATAAGCAACAACCTGAACAACTAAAATTAAGTGCAGGTAAGGATATTAAAAAGTATGAATATCTCAATAATATAAAAGAAAATATTAATGACTTTGTACAGGACGGGTGCAACCTATATTTATATAGTCCTTATTATGGCAACGGAAAAACTACGTGGAGCATTAAATTAATGAGTAAGTATTTTAGTAATATATGGAGCGGGAATGGAACTCGTTGTAGAGGTTTATTTATTAATGTAGATGAATTTTTAATGGCAAAAAGGAATGCCATAAAACGACCTGATTTAAGATTAGAAGAAATAGAAAAATTAATACCAACTGTAGATTTAGTAATATGGGATGATATAGGGGTAACTAAGTTAAAAGAATATGACCACCAAATATTATTTAGTTTAATTAACCCACGTATTGTAAACAATAAAGCAAACATATTTACAAGTAATGTTATAGACGACCAGTTGGACGAAAATATTGGTGGTAGGTTGGCGAACAGAATATTAGATACAAGTACTATAGTAGAGTTTACAAATAAACCACAAAGGAAACCAAGAGAGGTGAGAATATAATGGTGCAACTACAAGCAATCAACGACATATTGAATAACAATAATTTAGACGCATATACAAGCCAAGGTATAACAAAAGAATACTTTAAGGACTACCAAGAGGAGTATGAGTTTATATGCAACCACTTTAGAACTTATGGTAAGGTGCCAGACTGGGAGACATTTATGGGAAAATTCCCGGACTTTGATGTAGTAGAAGTTTTGGAGCCCCTAAAATATATTATTTATAACCTTAAGGAAAATTATTTATTTGACCAGGGGGTTGCACTATTTCAAACCAGTGGTGAAGTATTAGAACAAAATGCTTTTGACGGGTTGCAGCACATAGTAACAAGAGCACAACGCTTACTTGACCAAACTGTACAAAGTAATGGCGTAAACATAAACAATATGGTAGATGAAAAAATAAAGGATTTAGAAAATAAACGTGCTAAAGGTGGTATGCTTGGAATTGGTAGTGGCTTACCTGAATTGGATAAAATACTTAATGGGTGGCTACCAGGTGAAGAATTAGTTACTATAGTTGGTAGGGTTAACCAAGGTAAGTCCTGGTTGCTGCAAAAGTTTTTAACCGAGGCCAACAAGCAACATAAAAAAGTACTTCATTATAGTGGTGAGATGGGTGTATTACAAGTGGCATATAGAAATGATACTTTAGGTATGAACTACACTAACTCACAATTAATGCGTGGTACAATAGCCGACGGGGATTATAAACAGTATATTAACGACTTACAAACTAATAAAGAATTACCACCATATATAGTAGTAACACCAGTAGATTTTGGTGGTAAAATGTTAACAGTAAGCAAACTACGTGCCCTTATAAAAGAGTATAAACCAGACATAGTTGGTATTGACCAAATATCATTAATGGAGGATGAACGACGTGCCAAAGGTGACCAAACAAGAACACAATACACACATATTGCACAGGACTTGTTTAATATTAGTATAGAGTTTGCCATACCAATTATAGTGGATGCACAAGCCAACCGTAATAAAGCGGATATGGATAAACCGGAAAACCCCGAATTAGCCGACATAGGTGAAAGTGATGGTATTGCACAAAATAGTAGTAGGGTTATATCCCTTGTGCAAACTAAAGCCGGGCTAAGCCTAAAAATTACTAAAAATAGATACGGGGAAAATAATAAGCAATTATTATATGTGTGGGATATAGATAATGGTATTTTTACCTTTGTAACTGAACAACTGGACGAGGGGCAACCACAGTTACCATTTAGAAATAATAATAAAATAAATGATGTAACTGATGTATTTTAGTTAGTAAATTTACAATTTTTTCTATACTATATATGTAGAGGTAATTGTGGCGGCACATTCCTCTACTCATAATATAACTCCCTTTCTTTTTTACCCTGGCATTGGAGCGGACAGTGCCAGGGGTTTTTATTTTTTTTAAATTGTTAGTTAGTAAATTTAAATATTAAAATATAATATATTTAAAGGAGTTGGTTATATGTTAACTGGTAAGAAAATAAGAGAAATGGAAATAGAAAAGGATTTAGTAAGGGAATTAAAATGGCTTATAAATAAAGCAGTGGACGAAGGGGACTTAATGTTTGAGCACCTAGACCCATTGTTTGATTTATTATATAAAGTACAGGAGGGGTAAATAAATGAAAGTAAAAGATTTAATAAAGAAATTACAACAATTAGACTTAGAAAAAGAGATATTTATGGGTAGTATGCAATATCATACTGAGTATAGACGTCAAGGAGAGTTTATGGGTATAAGTATGGACGAATTCGATATAGAAGAACATTTATACGATAAAAAACACTCATTTACAATTTTAGAAGATACAATCGAAGAAAACATTGGTGAGTGCTATGTAATTATGTAGAGTATTTAATAGAGTAAAAGTTTGAATTAAATAGGAGGGGTAAATATGAAGTGTGAACAATGTGAAGAAAGATTAGATTATGATTATTTAGTATTAGAATTACCAGATTATTGTGGTTATAAGGAATTAAACTTTTGCAGCACTGAGTGCTTAGACGAGTGGATAGAAAACCATAGTAGATGGGAGTTGTGCGAGGATGATTAATGTTAATGGTATGGAAATAGACACAACGTACCAACAGTTATTAATAGACTTAAAAGGTAGTTTAATGTGCAATGGAATATTTTTATTAAATGATATAAAACCCACAGGGGACAATATTATGATTACTTGTCCAGTACATAAAGATGGACATGAACATAAACCCTCTTGTGGGGTTTCTATTGTACCAAAATATCAAGGCTCTAAAATAATAGAGCCTGGGACTGTACATTGTTTTACTTGTGGTTACACTGCTCCACTAACTAGTTTTATTAGTAATTGTTTTGGATATAAAGACGGTGGTATATTTGGTAATAAATGGATTAAGGCTCAATATAATACAGGTCTAACCCCTAAAACCCGTAAAGTGGAGTTAAATTTAAGTAGACGAACAATTACTCGAGGGGAACTACCAAACGTGCCAGAGGAGGTGCTACAAGGTTACAGGTTCACTGTAAACTATATGTATAGTAGAGGTTTAACCGACGACATAATAGAACAGTTTGATATAGGGTATGACCGTAAAGACGATTGCATAACTATACCAGTTCCTAATTTAAAAGGGGAGGTAAAATGGCTACAACGTAGAAGTATTATAGGTAAAAGGTACTATATACCAAGTGGGATAAACAAGACGGATTATTTACTTGGTGCCAGTGAAGTATTAAGGTTAAAACTATATAAACAACCAGTATATATAGTGGAATCACCTTTTAATATGCTAACCCTTTGGAAGTTAGGTTTGCCGGCAATATGTATATTTGGTACAGGAGGAGGGAATCAATATAAAATGTTGAATAAGTTACCTATAAGACATTATATAATAGCACTAGACCCAGATGAAGCCGGTAAAAAAGGTAGTAGAAAATTGCTGCACAACTTAGGAAAGACAAAATTATTAAGCAAGGTAAATTATATAGACCAAAGGGATATCAACGAGTTAGACACCGAATTTAAAAAATTAAAAATTTCTCCAATAAATTTATAAAAAATAGTTGCATAATTATATAAAGGTCTATATAATTATAAGTATAAAAAGTAAATAAAAAATATAAGTTACCAGGGGGAATGGTTATGTTTAAAGATGTAGTTAAGGTTTATGGATTACAACACACTGACGAGGAATTACTTAAAGATTACCAAGCAGGTCTACACAATGAAGTTATTGCTTATGTATTTGAAAAGAATAAAAACTTATTCTACCAAGTAAGTAAAAAATATGTTGGTGTTAGTAATGATGAAGTTACAAGTGTTATATTAGAACAAATATGGAAGTGCTTCGAGGATTATGACCCTCAAAAGAACCATAGTGGCAAACTTACTAGTATGATATGTGTTTACATAAAGAACGCATTAAGAACACTAACTCAAAGTAACGCAAGTAATAAACGTAAAGCCAACAACGGTGACCAATGTACACCAATGAGTTATTACGAAACAACTGAAGACCGTTGGGAGGAAGCAAGTGTAGAGGATGAATACGACAAGGTAGATTTAACTGACTTAGTTAAGAAAGAGGACTTATCACCAAAACAACTACAATATTGTATGGTGGCACTAGACCATATGTGTGATTTACAACAATCCCATATGGCAAGGGAAATTGGTGTTAGTACTGCTGGTGTTGTTGGTATAAGAAGAGCATTACAAAAGAAATTAAATTATTTAGTTGGTTAGTAAATAACAAGGTCTTACTATACTATATATAGTAAGACTTTTTTAATATATAAAGGAGGTAGTTATATGGAACTACGAGATTGGAAATTAAGTGAGTTAGGGGAAGATATTTGGAAGAAAAAATATCAACGTAATGGTGAAAGTTTTGACCAGTGGTTGGACAGAGTTAGTGGTGGTGATAAACAGGTTGCACAACTTATAGTGGATAAAAAGTTCTTATTTGGTGGTAGAATACTTAGCAATAGAGGTATTACCAATAGGGGAGTCACTTACAGTAACTGTTATGTAATAGCACCCCCAGAAGATAGTATTGAAGGTATATATACTACTGCAATGAAGTTAGCCCGTACATTTAGTTACGGAGGAGGTTGTGGTGTAGATATTAGTACATTAAGACCAAAAGGAGCCGAGGTACATAATGCAGCCCTTACAACTAGTGGTGCAGTATCATTTATGGATGTATTTGAACAAACTGCAAAGGTTATTGGACAAAACGGAAGACGTGGTGCCTTAATGCTAAGTATGGATAGTAGCCACCCAGACATACATGACTTTATTGACGCCAAACTAGATAATAAGTTGGAAAAATGTAATATTTCCGTACGTATGAGTGCCAAGGACATGGAGGATAAACCGGAAATATTAGACCATATTGCTAAAAACAATTATGACTGGGCAGAACCAGGAATATTATTTTGGGACACAATAGAGTCCTATAACTTATTAGACGACTTTAAAGACTTTAAGTATGCAGGAGTTAATCCTTGTGCTGAAGAACCATTACCAGCTGGTGGTAGTTGTTTATTAGGTGCATTAAACTTGAGTGAGTTCGTAGAAAACCCATTTACACCACAAGCTGCATTTAATATACCTGAATTTAAAAGTGCAGTAAGAATAGCAATACGTGCGTTAAACAATGTTTTAGACGAAGGGTTAGAATTACACCCATTAGAAGAACAACAACAATCCGTTAGGGACTGGAGACAGATAGGACTTGGTATTATGGGGTTTGCTGATATGTTACTAAAAATGAGTTGCCAGTATGATTCAGCACGTGCCTTGGCTATTATTGATACGGTAGGTAAAACACTAGTTAATACAGGATTGCAGGAAAGTGCCATACTAGCTAAGGAAACTGAATGTTTCCCTAAATGTAATAAAAAGAGATTACTAGCAAGTACTTTTATAACAGTATTAAAACATAGTAATGTTATTCAAAATAATACTATTAACCTAATAAAACAATATAGTCTTAGAAATTCTCAGTTATTCACAATTGCACCGACTGGAAGCATAAGTACTATGTTAGGGGTTAGTGGTGGCGTAGAACCAATATTTGCTACACATTATACAAGAAAAACTCAATCCCTACACGGGGAAGATGTTTTTTATAATGTATATACACCAATAATACAAAAGATGATTGATATGGAATTAATAGAGGAAGAAAAAGTAGGTAATATAGCTACTGCACAAAATATTGACCCGTTTGATAGAGTTACAATACAAGCTACATGGCAAAAATATATTGACGCAAGTATTAGTAGTACAGTAAATGTAACTAATGATACTAGTGTTGAAACTATAAGAGACCTATACCAAGCGGCGTGGGAAGAAGGTTGTAAAGGGTTAACAATTTACAGAGCCGGCTGTAAAAAAGAAGGTGTATTAGTAGTAGAAGAACCAAAAGAACAAACAATGGAAAATACTATACACATACCAATAAGTGATACTTCAATAGACAATTGTGTAGCGTATGGCACTCAATTGACAACAGGATGTGGTAGCTTATGGATGTCCGTTTATTTCCATAAGAAAACTGGACAATTATGCCACATATTCTTAGACAAAGGTAGTCAAGGTGGTTGCAATAGTTTTATGGTAGGTCTTAGTAGAATGATAAGTTATGCAGGAAAATTAGGTGGAACAGTAGAAGGTATATGTGACCAGTTAAAGAGTGTACCCGCTTGTCCTTCTTATACTGTTAGAACTGCTGTAAAAGGTGATACAAGTGCCGGTAAATGTTGCCCAAGTGCAATAGGTAAAGCACTTATGGAATTAAAACGTAGATATATTGCAGACCACGAGGAAATGAGTACTGAAGAACTTGTGCCAGAGCAAGTTAAAGTAAGTAATTGCCCTGAATGTGGGGCAAAATTAAACTTCACTGGAGGTTGCAATAGTTGCCCAGAATGTGGTTATACTAAATGTGATTAATACAAATAAGGTAGGTTAACACCCTACCTTATTTTATTTGAAAAAAAATAAAAAAATTTTCAAAAAAGTGTTGCGTAATTATATAAGTACCTGTATAATGTAAGTATAAATAATAAATAAAAGGTAAAAGGGGTTGGAAATAATGAAAAGATATGAAAGTAAAAAAGGTACATTTTATATAGAACAATACTGGATGGATAATAAATATTACATTTATAGAGAAAATAAAATAAGTGATAACTTCGGTACAGTTGGTGAATTAGTTAATGGTTGTAGCTACAAAACTTACGAAGAAGCTGAACAAGATTTAAACGAGTTATATTTATAAGGAGGGTGTTATTTATGGCAGTAACTAAAAAAGATTTATGGAGAATGTTAAGAAATACTGAAAGTGGTTTAATGGCATACGTAATTGAAGATGTATTGGATAAATGTGATACAGACGAAGATGTACAAAATTATTTAATGAATGTATATAAACACGGTGGCATTAATTCAGCAATACCAAATTTAATTTACTACGACGAGTGTGAAGAATTTGTAAAAGAACATTTAAGTGAAATATTAGACATATATAATGAAGCCAAAGTATATTTAGACCCTAAAGAAGAAGTTCATGTGGATACACTAGCATGGCTTGGATACGAAACAATGGTTAATATAATTTTAAGCGAAGAGCCACTAAATGATTTTAATATGTAAAAAGTTTTTTAAAAGTAGGTTAGTAAATAACCTACTTTTTTTATACTTTATATGTACTTAAAAAATAAAGGGAGGTAAGGGTATATGAAACCTATTAATTTAAACCAAATATCAAATGAATATATAATGAGAACAAAAGCTGGTAAATTATGGAGATGTGGTAAAGGCTATAGAAAAAACTGGGCTAAGTTAATAGGTAAATTAGTTCTTTTGCACAACGCACCATATACCCTTATTGATAGAATTAAGGAGGGTGGCAAATGGTATTTAGTATTTACTGACGGCACTAATAATTACACAGAAAGACAAGACAAAGCTCTACACAATAAAAAGTTAGCAAAAGATACTATTGTGGAAGCTGTTAAAAGAGTTATAGCTGGGTTATTACCTGCACCTATGGAATTAATAGACAAAATAGTGCAGGAAACACAATGTATTATAAATGATTTTAGACAAGCCTATATTAAAAAGTACAATAAAGACCCGCGACTACTACATGCACCAACTAGTGATGGATTAATGGCAAAACTTAATTATATTTTTACTTTAGGTTTAATGGGGAAAGGTAAAATAGGTGACCCCAGATACAATACGTATAAAAAAGAATTACTACATTATTATCACCCGGATAGAGGTAATGTAACAGACGACATTTATATAAGATACATTAAATTAGCAGAGGATAGTATTAAAAGAATGCGTAAACAATCCTTCAATCCGGGCTGGTATTTATAAAAAAGGAGTGGTATATATGTCTAAAATAGGATATCAATATTTTGAAGCACCTACAGTAGAATCAAAACAATATAAGCAAAGTGAAATTTTAGTAATAATCCAAAAGGGTTATACATTTTATGGATATGTAAGAATAGTTGATATGGAGACAGGGTTTATTTCCAGTTTTGAGTTTGTTGAATTATGGTGGGATGAAATAAGTAAAAGAGTGCGTGGCATTAGTGGATTTAGTGTGTTTGACAGTACAGAGGGTCAATTTATTGAAGGTTCCTGCTCAGTACCTTCCTTTAGGAATAATAATCATAGCTTAGCACTTTTTAGTGATAATAGACATGGTTCTAAGTATCAACAACAGTTAGTGGCGCAAAAATTAATATATCCACCAACACATACAAGAGAAGTATATCACAGACAACGTGTTTTCCCTATTTTTAAGAAAATTAAAGATGTAGGTTAGTAAAGTAACCTACTTTTCTATACTATATATGTAAATAAAAATTTAAAGGAGTTGGTTTTAAATGGCTAAAATAAACATTAAGGATGCAGGAAAATTTACAAACGTGGGTTCAAGTGAATACTTTACACTAAAAGATGATGGTGATATTGCACAAGTAAGAATGCTATACACTGACCCAGAAGGTGGAGATATGGACTTCTTCTTAGTGCACCAAATAGAAATTGAAGTTAATGGTAAAAAAGTAAGAAAATATGTAAGTTGCTTAGCAGTAGACGAAGATGGACACGTACATAAAGATGATTGCCCATTATGTAAAGCTGGGTATAGAACACAGGAAAAATTATTTTTACAACTATATGACGAAACTGACGGCAAACTTAAAGTATGGGAAAGAGGCAAAAACTTTGTAGGTAAAATAGTAAGTTTCTTAAATAGATATGGTAGCCTAGTAGAACGTCCAATAGAAATAGAACGTAAGGGTAAAAAAGGTGATACAAATACAACTTACGAAATGTTTGCACTAGAAAAAGATGGCAAAGGTTTAGAGGATTTCCCTGAAAAGGTAGATATAGAAGGTACTTATGTTACAAAGGTAACTAAAGCGGACATGATAGATATAGTGGACGGTATATATGACTGGGGTGGCAATAAACCTAACAGTGGTGAAGAACCTGCACCAACTAGACGTGATGAAGCACCAAGAAGAGAGAGTAGAAGACGTAGAGTGGTAGACGACGAATTTTAATAACAAATAAATACAAGTAAATACCAGGTAATTTATACCTGGTATTTTTTATAGGAGGAATAATAATGAGTTTATTTAAAGATACATTTAGTCGCTGCACTAATGACAAACAGGCTAATAAAAAAGCCTTGGAGGTATTAAGTAAAAAGAAAAATAAAAAAGCTCCAGTGACAACAGTGGTGCCAAAGACAATGAAAGATAAAGTGGAGTATGCTAAAATAATGTCTACTAAAATATTTAGTGACAGACTCGACAAAATGGAACTAGTAACTACAATGGATAGGTTAAAACAGTTTGATAAAAAAGTAGTGGCAAACGGTATAGTTGCACTGGATACTGAAACAAACGGACTTGATAGAATAGACGGGAAAATAGCTGGTATTTGCTTATATACACCTTATGAAAAAGGGATATATATACCAGTGGGGCATATAAGTTATATGACAAATATGGAGCTGCAAAGTAATGTGCCTATGGAATTAGTTAGGGAATTAATACAATCCTGGGTAGACAATAATATTAGATTTGTGCTGCATAATGCTAAGTTTGATATGCACGTACTATATTGGATGGTAGGTGTAAAAATAGTGCCATATTGGGATACACTAATTGGAGGATACTTACTAAATGAAAACGAGCCCCACGGATTAAAAGTGTTATGGCAAAAATATTGCACAGGTGAAAGTGAAGAGGTTGGTAAATTTAGTCAATTATTCAATGGTATAGAATTTAATAAAATACCACCAGATGTTGGTTATATGTATGCAGCATTCGACCCTATAATGACTTTTGAGTTATACCAATTCCAACGTGAATATTTGGATAGGGACGGAAAATACTGCTATAAAAAAGGACTTGAAAGGGTTGCGGATGTATTTAGAAATATAGAAATGCCACTAATAGAAGTAGTATTTGATATGGAGGCACAAGGGGTAAATATAGACACAGAGTTAGCACAACAACTTAAGGAGAGATATACTACTTATATGGACAATGCCCTTAATGAATTTAATAACCAAGTGGCACAACTTGATGAACAAGGTGTATTTAACGACTTAAGGGTTAAGCACCCGGATAAATATAGTAAAATTAGCGAGTTTGGTCAAGTAAATATTAACATAGGAAGTAATCAACAGTTAGTAATATTATTTTATGATGTACTTAAATTGGAGCCACCAAAGGGACAACGTAGTGTGGGGGAAGAACAGTTAAAACAATTAAACCACCCACTAGTTAACAGTATTTTAGAATATAGAGGTATGGCAAAACTATTAAGTACCTATATTGATGCTATACCACAACATATAAGCAAAAAAACTGGTAAGTTACACGCAAACTTCAACCAGTATGGAGCAAAAACTGGTAGATTTAGTAGTAGTGACCCAAACTTACAGAATATACCAAGTAGAACAAAGAAATTAAGTGACGGGACTGTAATTGATGCCGGACATGATATTAGACAGATGTTTATTGCTGGGCAAAATAATGTAATAATTGGTGGTGACTTTTCACAACAAGAACCAAGATGTTTGGCACACATGAGCCAGGACGAACATATGATACAGGCATACTTAGACGGAAAAGATTTATATAGTACCATAGCCAGTAAGTTATATAATATGCCATACGAGGAGTGTAAAGAGTTTAGACCCGACGGTACAGTTAACCCAGAAGGGAAAAATAGAAGAAGTAGTGTTAAGCCTATATTACTAGGAATAATGTATGGTAGAGGAGTAACAAGTATTGCTGAGCAAATGAATATTAGTAAGGAAGAAGCACAACAGGTTATAATTGACTTTTACAACCAGTTCCCAAAGGTAAAAGGATTTGTAGACTTTGCACAAGAGAATGCAAGGGAATATGGATTTGTGGAAACTGCTTGGGGTAGAAAAAGAAGATTACCTAATATGCAGTTAGACCCAATTGAAATAACAGTGGAGAACCCTAACTTGGTGGATACATTTAATCCATTGGACTTTAGTTCCACAAAGAACACTGAAGTGAGTGACGAAGTTTACTTTAAATACTTAAAACTAATGAATAGAGCGTATGGCAAACAAGCTAAGGAAAAAATAAAACAAATGGCAAAAGACGAGGGTTATAAATTAGTAGACAATGGTGGTTATATAGCTGACGCTCAAAGACAATGTGTTAACAGTATTATACAAGGTAGTGCAGCCGACATGACCAAAATAGCTATGATACAAATACATGACAATAAAAGATTGCAGGAATTAGGTTATAAATTAATTATACCTGTCCATGATGAAGTATTAGGTGTATGTCCAAAAGAGAATGCCAAAGAGGTTAGGGACATATTAGAGCATATTATGGTGCACGTTGTAGACGGTAAATTTGAAATACCAATGAAAACTGATATAGAATGTACGTATAGATGGTATGGTGAAGGAATAGAAATTTAAAAAAGTTTTAAAACCCGGTTAGTAAATGCCGGGTTTTTTATATACTATATATGTACAACACAAACAAAGAAAAAAGGAGATGTGTAATAATGAGTGGAACTTGTAAAGGTAAAGAGATTGCTGTAGTATTAAATAGTGGTGGTGTAGATAGCACAACAGCAGTAGGATTTGCAGTAAAACATTATGGAAAAGAGAATGTTATTACTGTTAGTGCGTATTATGGACAAAAGCACAGTATTGAGTTACAATGTGCCAAAGATATAGCTAAATATTATGATGTGAAACATATGGAAATAGACTTAAGTAAAATATTTGCATATAGTAATTGCCCTCTATTAGCTAACAGTACGGAGGAAATTAGACATGAAAGTTATGCCGACCAAATAGCCGAGGATGGAGAAGGTATGGTAAGAACTTACGTACCGTTTAGAAATGGTTTATTACTAAGTAGTGTTGCTGCAATAGCAATGAGCTTGGTGGAAGATAAACCGGATACAACTGCTCTTATATTTTTAGGGGCACATGCAGATGATGCAGCAGGTGAAGCCTATGCAGATTGTAGCCCTGAATTTACTGAAACTATGAACCGTGCCATACAAATAGGTACATATAACAAAGTTGGTGTATTTGCACCGTTTGTAAATATGACTAAAAAGGATATTGTACAATTAGGATTAGCATTAAAAGTGCCATACGAATTAACTCATAGCTGTTATGAAGGTGAAAGACCTTGTTGTGGTACTTGTGGTACTTGTATTGACAGAATAAATGCCTTTAAGGCAAACGGTGCAGTTGACCCTGTACCATATAAAATTAATATAAACTGGGAGGAAAAATAATATGTATAAAATAATTAAAAAAATGGAAGTTGCTGGAGCACATAAATTGGATTTACCATACGAAAGTAAATGTAGTAATTTACACGGGCATAACTGGAATATAGAAGTGCAACTGGAAAGTGAAGAACTAACTGAATATGGTATGGTAATGGATTTTACACATATAAAAAGAGTGGTGAACCAATTAGACCACGCATATATAAATGATGTTGTTGGTGTTAACCCAACTGCTGAAAATATAGCTAAATGGATAGCTGACCAATTAACTGGTATGTTCGACGGTATATATGTAAAATGTACTAAAGTTAGTGTGGAGGAAAGTACTCATAACACTGCAATATACGAGGTAAAAGGGGGTTGTAATTGTGGAAGATAGAATGTTTAAAGTAAATGAGATATTTTGTAGTATAGATGGAGAAGGTATTAGAACTGGGTTGAGTTCAGTGTTTGTAAGATTGTATGGATGTAATTTAAAATGTAGTTACTGCGATACACGTTATAGCTGCGAAAACAATGAGTATAAAGAAATGACGTTATTTGATATATTAGAAAAAGTATTATCATATGGTGTTCCCCGTGTAACATTAACAGGGGGAGAACCACTAATACACGAGGGGGTTAAGGATTTAATTAACTCCCTAGTGGCAAATGATATTGAAGTAAATATTGAAACTAATGGTGCAGTTGATTTAGATAAGTTTTGGGAATATAAGTATAACAGTAAAGTAATATTCACAATGGATTATAAATGTGCATGTAGTGGTATGGAAGGTGAAATGAAGTTATGGAATTTACATTTATTACAACCTAAGGATGCAATAAAATTTGTAGTTAGTAATTACAACGAATTAGAAAGAATGGAATATATACTTAAGGAAAGTGAGTGTAAAGCACGTCCTTATGTATCACCAGTATTTGGTGCAATAGAACCAAAAGAACTAGTTGAATATGTATTAGATAATAATTTAAACGATGTAACAGTACAAGTACAGTTGCATAAAATAATATGGAATCCAAATATGAGAGGTGTATAATATGATAGATACTAAAAAAATTGAAGGTGCAGTAAAGGAAATAATAGAAGCGTTAGGTGATAACCCAAATAGACCTGGATTAGTGGAAACCCCTAAAAGGGTTGCTAAAATGTACCAAGAGGTATTTGAAGGTATGAACTATACTAACGAGGAAATTGCTGCAATGTTTGATAAATGTTTTTATGACGAGGGTGCTGATGACCTGGTAACAGTAAGTAAAATACCAATTTTCAGTTATTGCGAACACCACTTGGCTCTAATGTATAATATGACCGTTAGTGTTGGATATATACCTAATGGTAAAGTTATAGGATTAAGTAAAATAGCCAGGGTGGCCGACATGGTAGGTAAAAGGTTACAATTACAAGAACGTATTGGTGAAGATATTGCTAATATACTACAAATGATATTAGATACAGAAGATATAATTGTAGTAGTAGAAGGTGAACACAGTTGTATGACTGCTAGGGGTATAAAATCCCGTGGTAGCCAAACAAGAACTGCTACTGTACGTGGTAGATTTAAAACTAATACTGAGTTAAGAAAAGAAGCATATGAATTATTTAAATAAAAAAGTTAAAGTGGTTAGTTAGTAAACTAGCCACTTTTTATATACTTTATATGTTAGGAGGAGATAATATGAGCTTTGATTTATACTTTGCAGGTGTACAAAATATGAATGCTGAACACGCTATGATGAATAGACATTGTTGTAGACTTTATTCGCAGCTAAGAGATAGAAATAGGGGACAGTTTTGGTTAGACCACAACAAGGAAAATAGTGGTGATAAAAGGAAGGTATTTGTAGACTCCGGGGCATTTAGTGCTTGGTCTAGGGGCAAGGGAATTGATACAGACGAGTATATAAATTACCTTAATACAAATACAAATGAATTAACATTGTTTGCCAGTGTGGATAATATACCAGGGGAGTTAACAAGAACACCAACACTTAAGGAAAAACAACAATCACCAATACTATCTTGGGAAAATTATATGTATATGAGAGAACGTGTTATAGACAAGGATAAACTTTTACCAGTTTTCCATATAGGTGAAGATTTTAAATATTTAAGTAATATGTGCAATGTAATATTAGATGGAAAACATATACCATATATAGCCTTGGGTGGTACAGTTGGTATAAGAGATAAAAGAGTAAAAAGTAACTGGTATAAACAATGCTTTAAGGTTATACAGCAAAGTAATAACCCTAATGTAAAAGTACATGCCTTCGGTATGACCAGTTTAAAAATACTAGAAGATTTTCCATTTACAAGTGCCGACAGTACTAGCTGGTTAATGGTAAGTAATAATGGTAATATAATGACTAAGTATGGCATTGTATGTGTTAGTGACCAATCCGGGGATAAAAATAACCATATAAGCAAGTTACCACCACACGTAATTGACCGTATAGAACAGGATATTAATAAGTATGGTGTAACATTACAACAGTGTAGGGAAAACTATAAACCTCGTTCAGTGGTGAATGTTAACTATTTACAAGACTGGGCGGACAACTATAAATACAAGGGTAACAATAGATATCAAAAAAGATTATTTTAGGAGGTATATTATGAAGGTAAATACAAGTATATTAAAAAATATGTTAAATGCAGTAAGTGGTTGTAAACCAAGTAAAATATTAGAAATAACTAATTACTATGAATTAGATTTTAGTGTAGACGGGTTATCACTAAGAGCCACAGACGGTATAAACTTTATAACAGTAAACTATCCAACACAATGCGAGGAGGAAATGAATGTAATTGTAAAAGCTGACCAATTTAGTAAGTTAATTAATAAGACCACTAAAGATACAGTGGGACTTAATTTAACAGACAACTATTTAGAGGTAAAAGGTAATGGTACGTATAAAGTGGAAATAGTTAGTGATGAAGTTTACCCAACTTTAGGAATAGATGTAGATAAAGAGTTTAATATAACTTATGCAACTTTAAGTAATGCAATAACAGGTGGTGCTAAAGCTAAAAGTAATGTACCTACTGACGGTGTATTATTTAGCTATTTAGTAAGGGATAGTGAAGTAGTGACTGCGGATGCCATAAAAGTATATAGTACCGAATTAGACGGTAAAGATTTAGAGGACATAGAATTATTAATACCACCAACTTTAGCAAACTTATTATTATCAATAGACGTGGAGAACATAAAATTTATGGTAGACGAGGATTGCACAACTTTAAGAGCAGTGGGACAAAATGTAGTTATTACTGGGGCATTACAAGAGGGTGCAGACGAGTACCCGGATGTAATACCATTATTAAATAGTGGTTACCCATATACTTGTGAAATAGATGTTAAAGAAGTTTTGCAGGCATTAGATAGACTGGATTTATTTATAGGATTGTATGATAAAGGTATTATAGACTTGGTATTTAGTGACGTAAATATGACCATAGCAACCTCTAGTAAGTCCGTAGAGGTTGTGCCATACACTAAAGGGATAGATTTACCAGAGCCTTTTATAATAAGTGTAAATAGTGGTTATTTAAAGGACTTATTTAGTGCAGTAGACGAACCTAATGTAACAATAGAATTTGGTACAGAGGAAACTATTAAGTTATACACTAAAGATAGTATAATGTTGTTGGCAACTGCCGACGAAGAATAGGAGGTTCCACATGAAACTAAATAAAATAGCCAAAATGGTTAGAGCCGAAAAAAGTAACGAGGTTGCACAACAGTTTGTAAACGACTTAATATACACAATAGAAAAAGAGAATGAAAGTGATTACATTCCCACAAAGGCTTATAAGCCTAGTGGGATTGCTGGCTGCAAAAGAAGTTTATACTACCAAATGATTGGAGCACAACCAGATGAACAAAGTAGTGGTGTTAATTTAGTTGGTATATGTGAAAGTGGTACTGACAGACATGAAGTTTTACAGGATTATATACAACATATGGCAAAATATACTGGGAATTGTAAATGGATTAATGTAGCTAATTATTTACACAACCAAGGGGTTACTGACCCCAAAGTTGTATCACAAGAAGGGAATGAAACTAAGTTATACAGCAAAAAATACAACATGAGATTTATGTGCGACGGGTTGGTGCAGTATAAAGGTGAGTATTACATAATAGAAATTAAAACTGAAAGTACCCACAAATACAACTCCCACGAGGAGCCACACCAAGCACATAAATTACAAGCAGCTTGTTATTCTATGTGCATAGGTGTACCAAAGGTAATTTTCATTTACGAAAACAGGGACAATTGCAGCAAAAAAGGTTATTTATTTGAAGTCCCACAACAAATGATAGAGAGTATAGAAGATACGATACAATACGTAAATGATTGTGTAAAATTTGATGTGGTGCCACCAAAGGAACCAAAATGTACGTATTGTAAATATAAAAATATGTGTGCTAGGGAGGAAACCAATGAACTATGGTAAAAAATTTGAAAATAACTTTAAAAAGGGTGTTGGTAAAGAATTAGTAAGGTTATACGATACCACTAATGGGTATGCAGGGGTAAAAAACCCCTGTGATTTTATTTATTATAAATACCCATACCAGTATTTATTTGAGCTAAAAAGTGTAAAAGGTAATAGATTTGATTTTAGTAATATAACCGACAACCAAAAGGAACAACTGGATTTTTATAGCCATATAAAAGGTTGCAACCCAATGATAGTGGTGGAATTTAGGGATTATAAAGAAATATATATGGTACCGTGGAGTACTATAAAAAGAACAATGCAAAATAATAAACAAAGTTTAAATGTGGATGACTGTGAAATTATAGTAGGTATTTCCAAACTACCTGTTACGTACCAAAGGATAAACTTTAAACTGGATAAGGAAACTTTTAATAGTAGAATATTTTTAATGGCTCAGTTGAAGGAGTGTGCGGATAATGAGTAAGTTAGATATTATAAAAGAGTTTAATAAACAGTGTGGTGATATAGTTAATACTGCATTAACTATTAGTGAAAAATATACAAGTACGTTGGACGACTGTATATACGAGGTTAAGGAATTACTGCAAAATACCTCCACACTAAGTAATGATGATTTGGAGAAATATATAGCCTTATTACCCGTTTTAATGTATGAATTAATAGACAAAATGCAGGTGTTAGGTGTTAGGGTGGATGCAGCAAAAACACAAAAGAAAACACGTTTTAACACTGCATATATGCACAGTGACGAAAGTACTGTTGCAGCAAAAACAAGTGACGCTCAATTAATGGTAGAGGAAGAACAATTTATAGAGGACATTTATATTAGAGTTTATAAGCAATGTGAGAAAAAATTAGACATAGCAGATATGCTGCACAGTAGTTTGAAAAAATTAATGAACTTAAGACTTAATGAATTTAATGTAACAAGAAATAATATGTTATCCAATGGGAGGGATTATTAATGGCAAATAAAAAGGTAAAAGTAAAGGTATTTCAAGGGGGTAAAGCTCCACAAAGTAAAAATGGAAATTGGTATGACTGCTATGTACGTACTGCTAATGTAAATGGTGTAGAACCTACTGGTAATGTAATAAGATTTGCACCAGGAGATATAATAGTGGTTAATTTAGGATTTTCAATGGACATGGGTAAAGGTTATGAAGGGTATATACTACCACGTAGTAGTACCTTTAAAAATACAGGATTGCTGCTAACTAATAGTATGGGACTAGTTGATGATACGTATTGTGGTGATAATGATGAATGGTTAGCAATGTTTTATAGTACCAGATATGGTGCCTTTAAGAAGGGTGATAGGTTAGTACAAATAAGTATTAAAAAAAGTGTGCCAGTGGACATGGAGGAAGTTGATATATTAGGTAACGAGGACAGAGGAGGCTATGGAACTACTGGTAAATAAAGAGAAGTGGGTGGTTAGTAAATCACCCACTTTTTCTATACTATATATGTAAAACAAATAAATAAAAAGGAGTGGTATATATGAGTAAACCAATGGATTTAGGAATTAAACAAGCAAAAATGACTATGAGTAAAGGAATAGGAGGCCCTTTTGGTGCCACTATAGTGAATAGTAAAACTGGAGAAATAATTTGTGTAGATAGTAACCACGTATTAGGTAATAATGACCCAACTGCACACGCTGAAATATGTGCAATAAGAACTGCTTGTAAAATATTAGGTACTTTTGACTTAACAGGTTACACTTTATACGCAACTGGTTATCCTTGTCCAATGTGTATGGCTGCAATAATATGGAGTAATTTGGATAAAGTAATATATGCCGGTGACGTAAAGGATGCTGAGGAAATAGGTTTTAGGGACGATTTTATATATGATTTTATAAAGGATGGCTGCAAAAATAGTAAAGTGGTACCAGTAGAACACGACCCGAAAGCTAGGGAAAAAGTAAAACAATTATATAAAGAATACCAAGAAACTAATAAGGAGATGTATTAGTATGAGAGAGATTGATTTAAAAATGGCTGCACTGAATAAAAAGTTTGGTGCAGATATAATACAACAAGGAACTGATATAATAGAAGTTGATAAAATACCATTTAGTTCCCCTATGGCAAACTATATGACCTATGGAGGAATACCAATTGGAAAAATTACTGAGTTCTTTGGTGGCGAGGGTGGGGGTAAAACAACCTCCGCCCTTGATATTTGTGGTAATGCACAAAAGAAATTCCAGGAGGTTTTTGATAAAAAAGTTGGTGAATTAACACAACAACTTGAACTATTGCAGCAAACTAATACAAAACAAGCTCAAAAGGAAATTAAGAAGTTAAGTGAAGAATTAACTCAAGTGCAGGAAAAAGGTGAAAAACTAGTATTATATGTAGATACAGAACAAACTTTGGATACTGAATGGGCTAAGTTATTAGGAGTAGATACGGAAAAAATGATACTAGTAAGACCACAAGAGCAAACTGCCGAACAGGTATTACAAATAATAATTGAATTAATTAGTACAGGTAATGTAGGCTTATGTGTATTAGATAGTATACCTTGTTTGGTGCCACAGCAAATATTTGACGAGAGTATGGAGAAAAAAGCGTATGGAGGTATTTCTCAACCATTAACTGTATTTTGCAGTAAAATTTTACCACACCTTACAGTTAATCAATGTGCCTTTATAGGTATTAATCAAATACGTGAAGACTTAAGCAGTATGTATAGTACTATAAGTACTCCCGGTGGTAAAGGTTGGAAACACGCTTGTAGTTTAAGAATACGTTTTAGAAAAGATACACTACTGGACGAAAATAATAAAGAGTTAAGCAGCAAAGCCGAAAACCCAGCCGGGAACAGGGTGGGAATGGAAATAATTAAAACAAAGGTATGTAAACCAAATAGAAGACTAGGTTATTACACATTAAAATATTTAGAAGGTGTGGATACCCTATATGATATGTTAAATGTATGTATGTATTATAAAATAGTGCAACAAGCCGGTTCTTGGTATAGGGTAATAGACGAGCAAGGTAATATAGTATTGGATAGAGAAGGTAACGAATTAAACTTCCAAGGTATGACAAGGTTTTTAAATTATTTACACGAACACGAGGACGTGGTGCAACAATTATTGAATAGACTTAATGGGGTGATGTTGGATGAGTAGTTATGGTAATAAGTGCCAGGAAATAGTAATGCGATATAAAAACGGGGACAAGGAAGCAATAAACGAATTACCCCAACACATAGACAATATGGTATATAGCTTATTAAAACCCTATAAATTATATAATGATAGAGATGAAATGTATCAAGTTGCGTGGCAATGTATAATGAAGTGTGTAGACCATTATGACCCGTCTTATGGCACCTTATTTACCACTTTTGCTTATCCGTCAATAAAAAGGGAACTACGTCAATATAGAAATAGAATAGATAAACATAATAGATACACCACTGACGGGGAGCAAAATATTTATAAAATATTATCCATAGACGGGTATATACAGTTAAAACATTGTGGGCACACAAGATATACGTCCTTGGAAAATTATTTGGAAAGTAAAGAGGACGTGGAAACTAGTGCTTTAGTACACGAGCTAAAAGAAATTATTGCCCAGGAATTAAAAAATGTGAAAAATGATAAACAACGTGCCATAATAGCTGATTACTTGTATGGCATAAAAGGTACATATATAGCCTATCAATACAGTGTATCACCTGCATACGTATCCCGTGTGGTTAAAGACTTTTTTAAAAAAGTTAAAGAACAAGTTAGTAAATAAGCAACACCTCCTATACTTTATATGGGAGGTGTTTTTAAATGAGTACGAGAAGTAAAAGTGATGAACAGGAACAATATGTGGCAAACTACTTGGATGGAGAAGTTACCCCAAATAGTGGTGCAGGTCATACTAAAAAGGGTGATGTATTAGTGGATAAATTTTACCTAGTGGAATGTAAAACTAAAATGCAACCCACAACACAATTTACTATTAAAAAAGAATGGTTAACAAAATTACAACAACAGTCATTAGCAATGCACCGACCATATACTGCACTTGTATTTGACTTTGGTAAAGTGGGAGAGGAGTATGCAGTAATACCATTACAAGATTTAAAAGATTACATTGAAAAATTAAAGGAGGAGTTATAATGGAAGCACTAGCAACTAAATATAGACCAAGAACATTCAGTGACGTGGTATGCCAAGATAATATAAAAAAGGTATTAACTAACCAATTGGAAACTGGAGAAATAAAACAAGCCTACCTATTTTGTGGTAGTGCAGGAACTGGTAAAACTACCAGTGCTAGGATATTTGCAAGTGATGTAAATGGTGGTAAAGGAAAACCTATTGAAATAGACGGTGCCAGCAACAACGGTGTTGATAATATACGTAGTATAATAGATGATTGCCGTATGAAAAGTTTGGATAGTAAATATAAAGTATATATAATAGATGAAGTTCATATGTTGAGTATTGGAGCCTTTAATGCACTATTAAAAGTATTAGAAGAACCACCGAAAGGAGTTATATTTATACTTTGCACCACTGACCCACATAAAATACCAGCAACTATATTAAGTAGGTTGCAACGTTTTGACTTCAAACGTATACCACAATTTGATATAGTAAATAGATTAAAATATATATTACAACAAGAAGGAAAAATAACTTATGATATAGAGGCATTGGAGTATATAGCTAAGTTAGCCGACGGAGGAATGAGAGATGCCATAATGAAGTTAGATACAGTAATAGGTTATACAAATAACATAACATTACAAGCAGTATTAGATTGTTTGGGTATTACTAACTACGAACATTTAGTGGCAATAGTACAGGGTATTATAAGCAAACAACCAAACGAGCCAATACAAATAATAGACAAAATATATAGGGACGGTAAGGACTTAAAGTTGTTTGTTAAAGATTTAAATAAGTTTGTATTAGACCTATGTAAGCTAAGTATAACACGTAATAAAGAGCTAACAATGATACCAACAGACATAATGCGTAAATGTATCCATATAGCAACTAATACACCAAAATATCAATTGGTTGATATATTGGATGCCATAAATAATTTACTAGATAAAATAAAATATGAGCAAAACCCTAAAAATTTAATTGAGAGTGAGTTGATTATTTTATGTCTAAAATAATAGGGCAAACTAAATTACAAGCTAAGTTAAATGGTCAACCTATACCCCACTTTTTTATATTGTGGGGTGATAGGGGTGCAGGAAAATATTTAATGAGCAAACAAATAGCCAATAATAACCATTACAATTATGTATTAGTGGAGAATAATATCGACGGTGTTAGAGAGTTAATAGAAAACTGTACTGCAATATCAACACCAACACTATTTTATATTAAGGGTGATAACTTATCCATTCCTGCACAAAATGCCCTACTAAAGTTAGTGGAGGAACCACCTAGTAAGGGCTATATAATGATTGGTGTAAGAAATATAGATAACTTATTAGCTACAATACGTAGTAGAGCCAAACTACTAATAATGGACAATTATAGTGTACATGAACTAAATGATGTATTTGATTTATACGACCTGGGTGAAGTGCCAAGAGATATATTATGTAAGGTGGCAACAACACCGGGGCAAATGTTGGAATATGTAAATAAGGATTTTATAAATATGTACCAATACGCATTAAAAGTATACAACAATATTTTAAGGGTTAGCACGGGCAACGCCTTTAAGATATGTAATCCTATAGGTTTTAAAGAAGACGACGGTTACCCAGTGGAACTATTTTTAGAACTATTTAAACAAGTGGTAATTGACGAACAGAAGCACAGTAGCTATGTAGATTATAAAATGATTGAATATACTAGTTCTGCACTATGGGACTTAAGAATAAGAGGAGCAAATAAACCACTAATATTTGATATTTGGGTATTAAATATTAGAACATTAAGGGGGAAATAATATGTTACCATTAAAAAATGATGCTAGGGAAATTAAGAAGTTTGCCAAACAGTTTGCAGAGGCTTATAAGGATTGTTTTACTTGGTATAGTGAAGAAAAATATGTCCGTGGGTTTGCCACTAGACATTTTGAAACAGTTTGTGCCATAAACGAGGACGAGAATGACATAAAAATAAGTAAGAAAAATAAAAAATTATTTGTGGATGTATTTAGTGAAATAACCTTAAATAATATACTATATATGAAGCAACAACACAACCAAAAGGAAAAACAGGACATTAAAAAACATGGTGTAAAAAGAAAGAAAACAAAAGGAGGAAAATAGTATGGTAATATTTAATTTTATAGTTTTAATAGTTGCAATGAGTATAGTAATTGATTGGATTACACAAACAATAGGTGATAGAGATATTGACGGGTTAAGTGCCATAGTGATTGCAGTAGCTATATGGTATTTAATTCAAATGGTGGGAGGAATTAAATTATGTTAGATTTACTAGATTTACAAACACAAATAAGGGAAGGCAAGTTGCTTCCCTTTTATATTTTTACCGGGGAAGAAATTGAGCTGCAAAATATATACCTAAAACAAATGGGTAATGTAATAAGAGTAGATAAGGTTGCAGACATATATAATAAAATAACAAGTAAACTAATAAGTACCAATAAGTTTGCAGTATACGTAGTTAGGGACGATATGGATTTTATCAAAAGTGAAAAAACGTGGAGCAATATAAGTAATAAAATTAGAAATGCAGTGTTAGTGGTGCAGGTTACAACACCCAGCAAGTGTAAAAAATTTATAAAGGAATTAAATGATTGTGCAGTAGAATTTAACCATATGACAACAGGACAACTTATTACTGCAATAACAGGACAAATAGGTGGCAGCCAGGCAATATTAAAATACTTTATAGAGGCTTGTAACAATGATTTAAGTACCATTTATAACTATATTGATATATTCCATAGGTTAGGATATTCAAGTGTTACAAAAGAATTAGTGGATAAATATATACCACCAAAAGAAGAAGTAACTGTATTCCAGTTAGCGGATGCCATAATGAAAAAGGATGCACCATTAACATTTAAATTGTTAGACCAGTTATTAGAGGATAAAAATAATGTAATGGGTATTATATATGCCATATACTCCCAATTACATAAATGTGTATTAGTAGAAGGGTACAGGGGCGAAAAGGATATTGCTAAAGTAACTGGTATTAATAGTTGGATATGTAATAATATATTAAAATATAACCGTATAGCACCTCCTAAATTGCTTACTGCACTACGTTTGGTACAAAAGTATGATAAGGGTATTAAAACGGGTAAATATGACGGTGTGGTAGCTTGTTACAGTTTAATAGTAGAAATTTTAAGTAGCTGTTAGTAAAACAGCTACTTTTTTTATACTTTATATAGGAGTAAATATTTACCAAAGGATGTGATTGGGGAAATGAGTTTAGATATTGAAATTACAAGGGAAGATAAAATTACATTGGATAATGATAGGGGGTGGAAAAAAGGACAGGTAGTGGAAAAGGTAGTACGTACTGCAATGGCACAATTAAATATGCCATTTTTACCCTATACTGAATTACCTGACCAAATAAAACAAGGTGATTATGTAGTGCAAGCTTATGGGGAATTAAAAGATACCGAAGTTAAATCCATTAGTGGATATAATGGTGTTGATAAACTGTATATGGATATATTCTATTATAATTTACAGGGCAACGGGGTTAAGGCTTACAAGCAATATAAGAGTACAGGACACGAGTTCGGTTGGCTGTATACGTGCAATGCCGACTGGCTTATTGGATATAATTATAGAAGTGGTAATATGTACATTATTAAAAACTTCCAACACTTAAAAGAGCAAGTACGCCATAATGTTATACTAAGCTGCTATGGTGATAAAGTAAGAGCTGTAGAGGGTTTAGAGCAACGTATTACACGTAAACTGAATCCTTGGATGAATTGGTACATAAATAAAAATGATAAAAGTAAGCAAACACTAACAGTTACTTTAGATTTAACATTCCAGGCTTTTGTGGCACTTGGTATTGATTGCCAAATAATAAAAATAAATTTAATTGTTAGTTAGTAAATTATAACAAGTTTATATACTTTATATGTAGGAGATGATGGTAATGAAAATAAATAAAGAATTTGAAATTACTACTGACAAGGATAAAAATTATATACTAATACAAACTTATAAAACTAAGGTTGGCACATACACAACAAAGGAAAGATATTACCCAACACTAGAAAAAGCGTTGGAAGATTGTTTAAAATTAGGTATACTGCAAACTGAATTAAAAGATTTAAAAACTGTATTAGATACATTAAATAAACTGGAAAAGGATATTAAAAAGAGTTTAAAGGAGGGAAAATAAATGACTAGACGTAAATGTAGAAGATGTAATGGTGATGTAGAGTATTGTAAAATGGGTAGAGGAAGTCTTAGCTTAATATTTTTATTAACTGGTGGCTGTATGATGTGGATACCAATACTTGGTTGGATTGCTGCACCAATATGTTTTATATTAGCAATATTGATGTTATTAGTACCTACATGCTACTATACAAAATGTGTTAGATGTGACAATATTGAAGGTATAACAAAACAAGAATACGAGGAGGTAATGAAATAATGTTTGCTGAACAAAATTTTAAAGTAACTTTAGTAAATAAGGAAGAGGTAGCACAATTTATAACAAAACACGGTGAATTTGCTTGTGTATGTTATGATACACCAAAAGAACAGGCGGAAAAAGTAGGGTTGCATTGTTTAAAAAGTGGTCATTTAAGTGGTAGTAGACATTTATATTTTGTATTTGACCTACAAAGAATTCCACGTTTTACAATAGACCAACTAGTAAGACACGAGGTAGGCGTGGTAAAAAATGTACAAAGTTTAAGATATGTGACTAAGAATAGAATAGATGTATATATATCACCGGAAGTAAGAAAAAACCCCCAACTTGTTAAATCCCATTTTTTAAGTGAAGAATATGCAGCAACCTGTTACCAACTAACAATTGATAAAATGAAACAAACAGGGGTAAATAAGGAACGTGCAAACGAGATAGCAAGGACTTTTTTACCAATAGGAATAGCAAGTGCATGTAGTTTTGCAGTAAACATTGAAGGTCTTATACATTTAGCAAATGTAAGATTATGTAATAGGGCTGAATTACCGATACATTATTTAGTACAGGAAATGGTAAACGAGGTAATTGCAGTTGAGCCGAGATATAAAGAATTATTAGTTCCACAATGTAAAAAATTAGGGTATTGCCCAGAAATGAAAGGGTGTGGATTATATGAGCCGAAGAAAAAGTAAAAGTGATAGAGAATTAGTGGCAGACTTGACAGACAGAGTAAAATTATTTTGTGATAGTATGTATGACGGTAAAACCAGGGGCTGCAAAGACTGTCCCCTAGCACAATACGACACGGCGGACTGTAGGTTAGCTTATATGCAATATATACTAAGTAAAGGAGGGGAAAAGGATGAATAATACAACAGTTGCAAACTTAGCTACTATAGGTGGAATTACAATAGCTACTATAATAGCTGGATTTTCATTCCCAGTAAGTTTGGGAATTATTGGAGCAACTACAGTGGGTTGTGCATATTTAACTTATAAGGAGGGGAAATAAGTGGACGAATATTATTACACTAATGAACAAATAGAATGCAGGGTCTTAGCACCCTGCAATATTGAAAGGTTAAAAGAGCATAGACAATGTGAGTTTTGCCACCTTTGCTTTGACTGTATTGTATATACGGATAGGAACAAAATAAACTTGTGCCAGTTCTTGGACAATTACTTAAAGGAGGAAAAATAGTATGATACAATTAATGGGATGTTTATTGGGGTTAGCAGCGATACTTTGGTTAGTAGTTATGGTATTATTATGTGTGGAGGATAAAGACGATGATAATTAAAGTATTAATATTTGGTGTTGTTGGTGAATTATTATTAGGACTTATATATTTTTATATAGTATCAAAAGGAGGTAAATAGAATGGAATATAAAATAGGTGATGTGATTAGAATAAAAGATAGTATACAAAAGGGTGAGCGCTATGGAGAGTGTGATGTTAACGAGCCTATGCTAAAATTTAGGGGTGCAGTTGATACTATAGTAGATATAGACATGGACGGTGATTTATATTTAGCTGATAATAATAATTATTATGTGTGGAATAAAGATATGGTAGAACCGGCACTAACAGTAAAACAAGCTAAAATGGATAGATTAGATATATACCAATATATATTAAACAACTTAGAGGAAACTTATAAAGCGAAAAATAATGACTATGGTAATAGTGTTGCAGACACATATGAAAAATTTGGTGATTTGTCCTTCCTGGTAAGGATTACAGACAAATATAATAGACTATTAACATTGTGCAACCCAAATGCACCAGAACAAAAGGTTAAGGACGAGAAAATTGATGACACTATATTGGACTTAGCAAACTATTGTTTATTATGGTTGGTGGAAAAAGAATATAAGAACCAATAAGGAGGCGTTCTATATGGAACATGAAGTATATAAACGTTTAAATAAATTATCAAAGGATGAATTAATACAAGTAATGGCTGCACTAGATAACCATAATGCAGAGTGTTCACTAAGAACACTAACAGTAAATAATGATACTGCACACGTTAAATTTATGTTAGTAGTTGATGATATAAACTTACTAACAGCTGTACTAGATAACTTAGGATTATAGCAAATACAGTCCCACATAAAAAATGTGGGATTTTTTTTTATTTTTTTTTCAAAAAACACTTGATTAATTATATAAGTAGCTGTATAATGTAAGTATAAATAAAAGATAAGAAATAAGAAAAAGGAGTTGGATAGTATGTTAAAGATAAACCAAATAGAAGGAAGAATATTTAAAGTGGAAGCTCAAATAAGAGAAGCTAAAAAACAAGGAAACATAGAAGTATTAGCAAGTTTAAGATTAGAAAGTGCACAATTAAGACAACAACTTGAAGATAGAAGAAGAAGTATTTGGGAAACAAATAAATAGAGCTACTAAATAGTAGCTCCCTATAAGGGGGATGGGGGATATGTTAGATATAAAGTTCGGCAAAATGGAATTGTTGCACAGTTACCAAAAGCACGGACTTAATAAATCTAAAATATTAGAAGCATTAGAAACTGGTATTAAAGACGTGGTAATAGGTAAACAAAGCAACAAGTTGATATACACTTTTGATTACACTACAATTGTATTGGACAAAGATAACAATTTCTTAACTGCTTACAAAACAAGTGAGCAACAATACAACACTAAAAAAATAAAAAGTTTAAATGGAGGTAAGTAATATGATGAAAAAATTAATGAGTTTAGGATTAGCTGGTATTTTAAGTGCAACCTTAATGGTTGGATGTAGTAGTAACAACAATGATAAAGATGAAACTGTAACAATTAAATACGTGGATGAACAAGGTAATATTAAACAAGAAAAAGTAACAAAAGACGAAGCAAAACAAATAGAGCAAAAACAACAACAAACAACTAAAGATAATGGCACAACTAAAAAAGAACAAACTACAAAAGAGCAACCTAAAGACGAAGACGACATGACCGACGACGAAATGCAGGAAAAAGGATTAATTAAGAAAAATGGTGGACATTTAGAAGACGAAGCTAAAAAACAAGAAAAAATACATGAACAAGAAGACCAAGAACAACAAGAACAACAAGAACAACAAGGTAAATATCCTATTTGTTATGATGAAGATGGCACACAAATAAACGACGAATATGGTAACTATACACCTGAATATGAACATAAAAAAGAAGAACAAGAAAAACACCAACAATATTATGATGAAGACGATGATTACCCTGGTAAAGGTATTTTAGACCCTGAAGATACAACTAATACTGATAGTAATGTAGAAGAAACACCTAGTGAACCTGCACAATAAAAAAATTAAATAATTTTTAAGAGTGGTTAGTAAACCACTCTTTTTTTATATACTATATATGTAAGATAAATAAAGTAAATATGGGAGGTACAAATATGATAAAAGTAAAAAGTAAATTAAAACCAATTAATGGCAAAGTACAGGCGTTTGTAAAGTTAAAGGTAACACCACACCAAGAACCATTAGTATCACAATATGAATTAGTAGCCTTATTAATGGGTTACAGAGATGTAGTCTTAAAAGACTATACAGACTTTGCAGCAATACAACACATAAAGGACGCAGTAGAGGCAATGGAAAAAGAACTAAATAGTAAGGAGGATAAATAATATGAAATGTACTATAAAAAATAAAGGTTGCGTAGGTTATGGTGGAAATGGACAATGTATATCAATTGAAAACTGTAAATACCAAGATAGATTTTCAAAATGTACAAGAAAATGTCCGTGTAAAAAGGAGGATAAATAGTGAAATATACAGTAAGAGTAGTAAATAAAAAGAGTGGTATGAATTGTTTTATATATCGTAATGTTACATTAGAGAATTTAAAATACATATTATTAAGTTTAAGTAATTTAGATACAACTAAATATTTTATTGATATTAAAAACCAGGAGGAGGAATAATATGATTGAAATAAAAAGAACTAAAAGTGGAACTGTAAGAACAAGAGCCAAGGGGGAAGTAGGTGATGTAGTGGAGCAATTATTAAATGGTACAATAAGTATAATAATGACATTAGTAGAAAAGGGTAATTTAGATAAAGAACATATAAATGATTTTATAGACGAATTTGCACAACAAGTAAAAGATAATATAAATAATTAAGGAGGGTTTTATATGATTAAAATAACTGTTGATACTAAAAATGGAGTACAAATAATAGACAAAGGAACATTGGTAAGAGGTACATTAAAGAATTTATTATTTGAACTAACTGCATTACAATCTACTCTAATTAATAGTATAGTGGAGCAAAATAAAGAAAACTTGCAACCAGGTATTGACCCATTAACTGCGAAGTTTAATATGGTGGACACAATAGCTGAAACTACCAAGGTGGCACTGGAAAGAGACCATAAATACACTGACAACCCAGCAACTACAGTACAACACATAAAACCACTAGAGGAGCCAAAAGTGGAGGCGGAAGAAATAACTGTAAATGATATAATAAAAGGAGGATTAGGTATAGATATGGATAAATTAACATGGGAAATATATGCCACTAATGAATTAGCTGAAAAATGGTGGCCAATAATGAATGACCATATAATGAGTGAACAAGAAATGAAACAACTAAAAAAAGAAGCAAACCAAGCAGGTATTAATATGGACGACTTATTAAATGTAATGATAGATAAATATGAAAAAATGGAGGAGGAATAATATATGATTAAAATAAAAGATGGAGAAATAACATTAGATGGTGATGCAATACAATTAATGGAGGAAGCAACACAAATAGTATTAGAGGTAATACTAGCACTTGTACAAAATGATTGTTTAGATGTTGAGAAAATACCAAAGGTAATTGATACACTAACAAAAGAATTGTATACACAAAGTAAACCATTAATGGAGAAAAATAATAAAAATACAACTAAATAACAACCAAATAGGGTAATTAATAGTACATTAATTGCCCTTTTTTAATATAAATAACACAATAAACCTATATAATTAAGTCCCAATTGAATTTTATTTGTACTAAAATAAGGATTAAAATACTAATTCTTACATTAATAATTAGCTGCAACAACTAATATAAAATTGTGATAGGAGGATGGTCTATATGAAAAAAGTATTTGCGAAGAAATATATGGTAGTATTCCAAAGAGAGGAACATGATGAATTTGTAGTATATAATACCAAGAAGGAGTGGGAAGAAGGACATACACATATACACAGTTATAAGCAAGCAATGTATTTAGTTGACTGCATATTAAACAATAAGATACCTAAGAAGGTAAATAAATACTTTTTAGTAAGCCTTGTAAGACTAAGCAATAGTAAGAAATATAGAGAGCAAATACAAAGAAGGATAGACGGTGAAGTGGAGTTAGAACACTACCACAACACACCAAAACATTTTAGGAAGTAGGTGATTATATGGCAAGGAAAGCAAAACTAACAGGAGATGAAGTAGACCAATTATTTTTAGATTATTGCAGCAACATGACCCACAAGCAATTGTGTGATAAGTGGAATATTAGTAACAGCACATTAACTAAGCTAATACATAGCGAAGGTTGGGCGGAAAAGAGAAAAGCCACAAAGCAATTAGCACTAGATAAATGCCAAGCAGTGTATGTAGATGCCAATAAAGAACTAGTAGATAGATACTACCAAGCAGGGTACAAACTACTTTGTCTATGGGAACAGTCTATGGTAGACAATAGCAGTAGTATATTAGACAAAGAAGGAAAAATATCCCACTTTAAGTTGGCACAAGCAATACAAAATATGGTGGCAATTAAGACATTCCTTGATGAATGTACTGGCACAATTCCATTCAAAGAAGCTATGGAGCTTAAGATGAAATACGAACAGATGGAACTTAAAAAAGCTATTGCAGGACTTGGTGGTGATGAAAGTGTACAAGACGACTTTGTGGCAATATTAGCTGATTCATTAAAACGTATCAACGAGGGTGATGACTATGAGTAAACTAAATAAAGTAGTGCCATTCGGTTGGAAACCATTTAGTGCAAAACAAATACAAGTATTGTCTTGGTGGTTAGACCCACGTTATAAAAACAATACTGCACTAATATGTGACGGAGCTGTAAGAAGTGGTAAAACAGTTTGTATGAGTTTTAGCTACATAAACTGGGCGACAGAGAGATATAATGGTATGAACTTTGCATTGTGTGGTAAAACAATAGCCTCTTGTAGACGTAATGTTGTGCAGCCACTAAAACAAATGCTAATGAGTAGAGGTTATGTAGTACATGACAATAGAAGTGAAAACTTATTAACTATTAGTAGAACATGGAAAACTAAGAATGGTAATATTAGGAAAGCAATAAATTACTTTTATATCTTTGGTGGAAAGGACGAGAGCTCCCAGGACTTAATACAAGGTATAACTTTAGCTGGTGTATTCTTTGACGAGGTAGCACTTATGCCACAATCTTTTGTCAACCAAGCCACAGCTCGTTGTTCTGTAACTGGAGCAAAGTTCTGGTTTAACTGCAACCCCGACAGTCCTTTCCACTGGTTCAACCAAGAGTGGATTCAAAAGTGTAGTGAGCGTAATGCCATACACATACACTTTACAATGGAGGACAATTTAAGTCTAAGCCAAGAGGTTATAGAGAGATACAAGTCAATGTACAGTGGTGTATTCTACAAAAGATTTATTTTAGGGTTATGGGTTATGGCCGACGGTGTTATTTATCCTATGTTTGACCCAGATAGACATGCAAAGAAGCTAAGTCTTAACTGGTCAAGGATATTTATTAGTGCAGACTTCGGTATTCAAAATGCCACAACCTTTGGTATATTTGGTTACTACGCTCCCACAAAGAGATACCATGAAATAGCTAGTTATTATCACAATGGTAGAAAAGAGGGGCAAAAAACTGTTGCTGAGTACGTGACAGATTTAATTGCATTTATACAAGAAAACAATGTAATGCCGGAGTACATAACAATTGACCCAAGTGCTGCACCACTAATAGTAGAGGTAAAGAAAAACAAGTTTTTCCAAAGACATAATATAAAAGTAGTCCCAGCTAAAAATAATGTAGAGTTAGGAATACAGCTAGTCAGCTACCTATTAAACCAAGACAAGTTTACACTAGACCCAAGCTGTAGATGTGATATAGAGGAGTTTGGTTCTTATTGTTGGGACGAAGACAAGTTGGACAAAGGCGTGGAGGAAATACTAAAAATGAATGACCACGCAATGGATAAAATACGTTATGCAGTAATGACTGACAGTATTAATTATAGAACATTAGATGATGCACTAAGAGTATTAAGTGGTAAAGGAGCGATTCAATAATGATATATGATATAATAGCAACTATATTGACGGTGTTATATTTAGGTTTGCCGTTGATGTGTTTAGTTTTATTGTTTAATATGATAATGCTAATAATTCTAATAATAAAAGGAGGTAAATAAAAATGAGTTTGTATAACAGTATAGACAGGGCATTAGTAGGGTTATACAGTACAGACAGAAGATTCTTAGAAGAATTGCAGCAAGTAAAAACCTACTATGAGTTCTACGAAGGTAGACCTGAACAATTAGAAGACGACTTAGAGGATGGAACTGGCCAACTATGGGCAGTAAAAGACAGAGATTATAGACCAACAAGAGAGATAAGAAACTTAACTAAAAAGCTACTTAAAAAGCAAGGTAGATTTATGACTAGTGTGCCACCTACTATAGTGGTAAAAAGTGTAGACGGTACAGACCCAACACTAGTGGACGATAAACGTATTGCATACGAAAAAATATTAGATGATGGAAAGTTTTGGAATAAATTTAGTAAAGCGTTTATGGATTGTGTTATAGGTAAGCGTGTATTATTAGCATTAATGTTGGATGTAGATGACTATGGCAACCCAATAGACAATGCACCAATTAAATTTAGATTTTACACTATGCCAGAATTCCTATACGAATATGACCCAAACGACTGCGACAAACTAATAAAAGTCCAAATAGCTTACCAAGACGAATCCACTGTAGGTAAGCTACAAAACGAACAAAGATGGCATAAATGGATTTATGAAATGAGAGGCGAAGAGTGTTGGTGTACATATATGGTAGTGGATGGTACTAACACAATAGCCTATGCAGAAGTACCAAACATATTAAATAGTAGTATTGCTGGAGAAGAACAAGACGAACAACAAATGCACCAAGTAGAAATACGTAGTGAGTGGAATACTGGATTAAGTGGCATACCTTGTGCAGTTATATTTAATGATGGACTTACAGGTGATATTAGAGGACGTAGTGATGTAAAAGATTTAATGGATATGCAGATGGATTATAACAAAACTGTTAGTGATTATAGGGACAGTTTAAGATTTGCAATGTTTGACCAAACTGCGTTTATAGACGCAGACAGTGCTTCTATTGAAGGAATAGTAGTGGCACCAGGGTCAATATTAGATATTAAGACTGATACTTCACTAGGTATGGGGACTTCTAATGGCAGCTATAAACAAGCTACTATACAAAAGGTCGGTAGTGAGTTCACCTTCCAAGGAGCAGCCGACGCATACTTAGAACGACTTAAAAAGGATATGTATGAATGCATGGAGCAACCACTACCTGAGAGCTTAGTTAATGTTGCCAGTGGTAAAGCCTTACGTATGTTATATGATGACCTTATTACACGTTGTGAAGAAAAGTGGGCAGCATGGGACGAGGCTATTATATGGCTATTAAAATTAATAGAGGAAATTGTATTAAAGAGTGATTTATACCCTGAAGACCCTACAATTAAAAAATCTATGCAGTATAAAGTTAGCTTGGATTTAGACCACAACTATCCAATCCCAGACGACGAAATGGATACTAAGACTATAGCAATAAAAGAAGTAGAAGCCAACGTACGTAGTAAACAAAGTTATATTAGAGAGTTTGGTAGTGCAGAAGAAGCCGACAAAGAGTTCGACGAGATACTAGACGAGATGGATAAGGTTAATATGACCCAAAATAGTATGGCAGATTTAAACGGTAGTATTAGTAAAAACGACTAATTTTCTATACTTTATATGTAAATAAAAAAGTGTAGGAGGTTGATAAGTATGGCAAAACAAGGTGGATGGACAAAAGGACGTAAAGGGGAAAAACAATTAAAGTTTAAAGCTAAATGTGATAAGTGTGGCAAAGAGTTTTATCCAAGGGAAAAAGAATTAGCTATATTAAAAGGTTGTATTATTATTAGAGGATTTGAATGTAGATGTGGGGCACAGTATGTAACAGTAGTAACTGATAACCAACTGCGTAGAAAAATGTCACAGTTGCAGGACTTATTAGAAGAGCTTAAAAAGATACAATATAGCAATAGATATGAAGTAAAAGAACAACTTAAAATACATGGATTTGTCCCACAAGATATACAGGACAGAATAAATAAAAAGGAAAAAGATTATTTGGACACAATAACAGAACTTAGAAGAGATATTGCTGCACGTGGTAAAACACTAAAAGAAAAGTATAAAGGCTACATACAGTAGCACTAAAGGGGGTTAATAAACCTCCTTTTTTAATACAATAAATTATATAGGAGGTGGACGAATTGGGAAGAACAGAATTTAGTGGTGTTGGTAATACACAGAACTCAATTGACTATTTTAAAACCCTTAATAGTCAATTAAATAGTAAACGTAGAGAGCTAACTAAAAAGCAACAACAACAAATAATACAAGTTTATAAAAATACCTATATGGAGATACTAAATAAAGGTATAAAACAATCTTATGGTGATAATGAAGCGTTAACCAAACTAACTGCTGCATATAGTCAACAATTATATAAAGCGTTAAACGAGGTAATGAAAGAATATAATCAACAAATGAGTAGAGACTTAATACGAATGAATACACAAACAATGAGACAGTTAATGGGTAAAGATTTTCGCCGTATTACAGACCAAGTAAATAAATTAGTGGACATAGCTAACCGTGATACGGTGGAACAAATAATACATGGTAAAGTATATGAAGATAGAAAAGGACTAGATAAAAGACTATGGAGTTGCACCAATACTAGTGGTGTTAAAATAGAGGACGCAGTAGCTAGTTGTATGGCAGAAGGTATGGGAGCTGCTGAAATGGCCGAAAACTTAAAAGAGTTTGCTATGGGTGGTCACCATACATGGAGTAGAAATAAAATAAGAGAAAAACTTGGTAGTGGTTATGCTAGGAAATATAGTGGTGGTTTAGACTATGAATCACTAAGATTAGCACGTACTACAATAACCCACCAAGCACAAGTGGAAACTATAAATACTAAAAGAGTTAATCCTTATATGGGTGGAGTAAAGTGGCACAGCAACCACGAAGCAGGTAGAACTTGTGATTTGTGTAACGAAAGGGATGGACGTATATTTATAATAGACAAGGAAGATATACCACTTGACCACCCGAATGGAGCGTGTTGGTTAGAGCCAGTATGGATGATTAATGGTAAGGAAGCAACCCCAGAGGAAATAGCGAAGGATATGAAAGCCTGGGCGAATGGAGAAAAGAATAGTGGTGCAATGGACAAAATACCAGAGTATAAAGGTCTTGGAGGTACAGCAAAACCTAAAACTAAAGCTAAAACTACTAAGAATACAACTAAGAAGACTACTAAAACTAAGGACAAAGCAGCTAAAATTAATAAAGGTATTTATACAGAGGAAGAACGTGCAGCTAAGTATGCTGAAATGGAAAAAACACTTAAAGGTGAAATAATAACAAGAAATAAAAAATATAAAGTTAGTGGTATATTAGATAGATTAAAACAAGCTCCATTAGATATACAAGATATGTATTTAACTGTAGGTGAATTTAAACACACAACTACAACTGGTGGTGCTTATTATCAACCTAATGATAAAAAGATACATATGTCTTTAAGCGACGATAAAAACCTTAGACTTAAATACTTTGAGGAAAAATATAGATATAGTGTATTATTCCATGAGTGGGGTCACTTAATAGACGACCAAGGTGCCGGTAATGATTTTAAATTTTATAGATTCTCCGGTGGTAGTGAGCCGATGAACACTAAAATAACATTAAAGAATGCAGCAAAACCTACAGGATTAGCACAGGCTTTTGAAAGAGATATGAAGAACTGGCAATCTAAATGGGCACTAGAACATTGTAATAAACCATTAGAAGAAATACCAGCTCCACTGGCAAACGGTAAGTTTGTGGACTTCCTACATAAAAATGAAGTACACACACTAGCACTACAGGACGCAGCAAAAGGTATGTCGGCCGGTAAATTACAGACAAGATGGGGACATGACCTTAAGTATTATACACGTAAACAGGATGGAAATATTAGTGCATACGAGTCCGCATGTATAGAGGTATCTAGTGAGTTGTGGGCAGAACTTAGTTCCAACATGACGCAACCGGAAACACGTGAATTTTTATACGATAATTTCCCTGAGTTGATGAAGTCCTACGAAAAAATGGTTAAAGGTTTATTAAAAGAATATAAGAAAAAGTAGTTAGTAAATAGTGGTACTTTTCTATACTATATATGTAAGGAGATGATAAACAATGAGAGAAAAATTACAAAATTATTTAGACAAGTTTGAGGAGTATTTTCCCTTAATGGAAGTAGAAGGGCTTACTGAACAAGAAATTATAGACGTAATTGATAGATGTATACAGAGTGATAAAACGTATGGTGAAATATTTTATGCAGACGGTAAAAATAAAGATATAATAAAATAAGGAGGGATTTTTATGGTAATACCTGAAGAAATTAGAGTTGGAAGCGTATTTTATAAAGTGGAGCTAACTGATAAACCAATAATGATGAATGGCAATCAGTGTTTGGGACTATGTGATAAAAATATCCATACTATACAACTAGACCCAGCACTACAAGATGACCAAAGTTTAATCCAAACATTTTACCACGAGTTAGCACACGCAATGATGTTTGAGCGTGGCATAGACTTACAAGAAATGGGACTTAGCTATAATGACTTTGAAAAAGTTATAGACAGTATAGGGGTAATGATGTACCAGGTATTACTAGATAACCCCGAACTAACACTAACACCAGAAGAATATGATGCCAAATACCCACCAGAGGAGGAAGCTAAATAGATTATTAAACACCTAACTTAATTGTTAGGTGTTTTTTATTGCACAATTTTAGTTAATATTTTTCCTAGAAAATTAATATATAAATACGACAAAGGGTTCTAGGATATCCATAAAACCTTGTATTAGTAAGATTTTCTTTGTTTTTAAAAACAATGTATATAATCGTCGATAGACGTTAAATGGAGGTAAGTA
>OLQV01000172.1_pt1 | contig 68040 bp, 65 predicted proteins | sample 1672371 | NCBI WGS metagenome assembly OLQV01 (sample SAMEA3136676, study PRJEB25190) | human gut metagenome
ATCAAGAAATATATATAAATTTAGATGATTCAGGTAAATTAACAAAAAAAGAAAAAGTATCAGTATATGCTGGAATAGTCTTTTTATCAAAACAAGAAAAAGATAAATTTATAACTCAATATCGTAAAATAATAAATGAAATAAAATGTTCTTACTGTGGCCAAACAAAAGGAGAATGTACTAAAAAATGTAAAGAAATAAAAAATACAAATATCAAGAAAGGTCATAAAAGAAGGATTATGAACTACATAAGTAAATATTATACTATTGCCCTAGTAATAAATAATACAAAAGTATATAATCATATTATAAATAATAAAGCCTCAAAATGAAGATACATAGATTACACAATAAGAAGACTAATTAAAAGTACCATTGAAGAATTAATAAAACATAAAAAAATAGACTCACATAAAAATGTGAGATTAATAATAAATATAGATGAACAATCTACAAAAAGTAATGGTTATTATAATTTAAAAGATGGTCTAACAGAAGAATTACTACATGGAATATCTAATTTTAATTATGACATAATATACAAAAATATATTATATGGAAAATTGGAAATAAGATTAACATATCAAGATTCAGGCAAGAGTTACTTAGTGCAGGCAGCAGATTTAATTGCTGGCACTACTAGAAGAAGAGCATTATCAAATGTTGATTCTGATATTAATATTATCGATCATAAACTATTATTCCCATAAAAAGAAAAGAGACTATCTAGTAGTCTCTCCCCAACTCAAGCGGTGTACTTAACATACACTTAATTTAATAAAATCGACATTGAGCTATCGACCTGACGAGATTTCTCTCCGGTAATACAATGATACTATAACTATCATAAAAAGTCAAGTATATTGCACTATTATTATACTCAAAATAACAAAAAAAATACCAATAATAAACTACTTTAAGTATATATTTTATGCTTATATATAATAAGTATAATTAATACTTATTTGGAGACCAAAGACTCCAAATAACACTAGCAAGACAAATGGCTTGCAGTGCTAAAACAATTGACAAAAGTAAAAAACTATAATATATTATAAGTGGAGGGATATTTATGTATAAATATGTAGGTAATGTAATCATGTTTACTATAAATATCACACCTTTATCTCATCAAAAATAAAAGTAAAAAAAATGAGATGTGGGTGTGAGTTTTTGTCGTGCCTGCATCTATATATATAAATAGAAGTTATATGGATGCAATATATTCATATAACTTTTTTTGATGGGAGGAATATTATGATAGATATAAATATAAGTAAAGTATGTAAGTCATTTGGTTTTGACTTAGTATTAAATAATATAGATATAACAGTACAAAAAGGAGAAAAAGTAGGCTTAATTGGAACAAATGGAAGTGGAAAGAGTACTATACTAAAAATAATCGCAGGCCAAGAAAGTATAGATTCCGGTTCCCTTTCAATAAGAAATAATATAAGTATAGGCTATTTAAGTCAAATACCTGAAGAAAAAGATATAATAGTAAAAGACTATATAAATGGTGCCTTCAAAGAAATAATCGAACTAAAAGAAAAATTAGAAAGATATGAAGATAAACTTTTAACTGAAGATTATAAAGTAATAACAAAGTATATGAATCTGCAAGAGAAGTTTATCTCCCTAGGAGGATATGAATACGAAACAAAGATTCAAAAAATACTACCAGTATTTAATATAACTGAAGAAATGCTAAATAGAAATTTCAATACCTTATCTGGAGGAGAAAAAACCATCATATCTCTAATAAGATTATTATTACAAGAACCAGATGTCTTATTATTAGATGAACCCACTAACCATTTAGATATAAATAAAATGATTTGGTTAGAAAAAACATTAAAGAACTATAAAGGTACAATAATGTTAGTATCACATGACCGCTATTTCATGGATAATATCATAAACAAAGTATATTTATTAACCAAAAGAGAAATAGAAGTATATCATGGCAATTATAGTTACTATATTAAAGAAAGTGAAAATAGACTATTATTAGAATTAAAAAACTATAAAGACCAACAAAAACAAATAACCGCTATGGAAAATAGTATCAAAAGATTAAAAGAATATGGTAGGCTTTGTGGACCAAGTGGTGGAGAAATATTCTTTAGAAGAGCCGCTAGTATCGAAAAAAGATTAGAAAAACTAGAAAAGTTAGATAAACCAGAAGAAAAGAAAAAACTAAATATAACTTTTGATATGGATAGTAGATCAGGAAAAGATGTCTTAACAATAAATAATCTAAATCTATCTTATGGTACTAAAGAAATATTTAATAACCTTAACTTAAGTATTAAATATCAAGATAGACTCTGTCTAGTCGGAGATAATGGTGTTGGTAAATCAACTCTAATCAAAGAAATATTAAAAGGAAATAATAGCATAAAACTAGGAAGTAATATCAAGATAGGTTATATTCCTCAAGAGATCGAGTTTGAAGATATTAATTTATCAGTACTAGAAGAAGCTAGAAAATATTTCATTGGACCAGAACAATATTTAAGAAGTGCCTTATTCAAATACCTCTTTGCAGGAGAAAACATTCATAAAAAAATAAAATATTTATCCGGAGGAGAAAAAGTAAGATTAAAAATATTCTGTCTAATCCAAAATTCATATAACTTCTTAATTCTAGATGAACCAACTAATCACATTGATATTGATACAAGAGAAATGCTCGAAGAGTCACTAAAGGAGTTTACTGGTACTATATTATTTGTATCTCATGATAGATATTTCATAAATAAAATAGCTACTAGTATAATAGAAATAAAAAATAAGAACATCACTAAATATATTGGCAATTATGATGATTATCGTGAGAAAATAAACAAAATATGATATAATTAAATAGGAGGGAATATGAATAACATACCAAAATTAAAATTTAAATATTTAACTCTTGAAGAAACATCTGACATACTATCATGGACACTTAAAGATACTGATAATATATTATCAGTAAAAGAAGGAACATTATTCCTATATCCAGAATTAAATAGACTTACTAAAGAAGATAATATTAAAGACATAATTAAAGATAGATATAATAACTTTATAAAAGAAAATAATAACTTGAGAGAAGAATATACAACTATTTGGAATGAATATAATGATAAATATATGTTAGAAATAAGTAATTACTTTAATATAAAGTGGCCAAAAGAATATAAAGAAATATCAGTAGGAATAGGATTAATACCAGTATGTCCTAGATACATTAAAGAAAAAGCCTTTGATATTCATAAGAAAAATAAAGAAGATTTAATAGATACCTGTATGCATGAATTATGTCATTTCCTTTTCTTTGAGAAATGCAAAGAAATATATCCAAATTGGAAATATGAAGATTTTGATAGCCCAAGTTTGTTATGGTACTTAAGTGAAATAGTCATAGACCCAATACTAAACAGTGACGGCATACAAAAAATATATAAACATAAGTTTAAATGCTATGATATCTTTTATAATGTAGAAATAGATAATATAAATTTATTAGACAAAATAATAAGCATATATAAAAATAATAATATAGAGACCGCTATTAAAGAAAGTTATAACTATTTAAAAGAACACGAAGAAGAATTTATAAGTAAATGTAATAATAAATAACTTATCAGCAGAAACTGTTGACATATAAAAGTGTCAATGGTTTTTTATTTGACATAATTTGCATCTTTCTATATAATATAAGCATCTAGAAAGGAAAAATACCATGGAATTAAACATTGACTACGTATCTGATTTACACTTAACTCACTACATAAGTAAAAAAGAAAGCATAACCAAAATAGATAAATTAGTCCAAGATAAAATAAGTATGCAAGTAAAAGGAGATATCCTTGTAGTAGCGGGAGATATCGATGAAGATATAAATAGAGTGAGTGAACTATTATATTCATGTTCAAAATACTATAAAAAAGTAATATTTGTCCTAGGTAATCATGAATACTATATACCAGTAATAAAATATATCTATACTGATCCTATGGCAAAAGAATATAACTATAATAGTATGAATAAAGTATATAGATTAAATGAAATATTTAAAGATAATAACGATATAATCATACTAGATAAAACAAATAATACTAAAGGACTATATACCTATAATACCTTCTTATTAGCGGGAGATACCCTTTGGTATAAACCAGTAACATTAGTAGATAAACTATATAACTATCCTATGCAGAATGATTCAAGATTTATCTTATCAGAATTATCTAAGAAAGATAAAATACAAAAACTACATAACGATAGCATATCTTGGTATAATAACTTACCAAATAATATAGATTTAATAATAACTCATGTACCACCATTTAGAAATAAAAGTAATAGTAGGGGTAATAACTCTTGTTACTATACAGAAGTAAAAGAATATAAATCACCAGTATGGATATATGGACATGATCATAAAGAAGAAGATATAATAATAAATAATACAAGATTAGTATCTAATCCATGGGGTTATGATACTAAAGATTTTAAAGTAAAAACATTAACATTAACTAAATAACAAACTAAGATATCAAGTTTTAGTTTTAATATACCTATATATTATCTTTATTATGCCCACTATAAGCCTTACTATGTAAGTCTTATTAGTGTTTAATTAAGCTAAGTAAACTTATCTTAATTAAATGTATCCAAGATGCTTATTATATATAAGTAGTAGATATATACTAATATTGTTTTAGTATAAAGAAGTAATTATATAAATAAGAGTAGAAAAATAATCGTATAGTCATATATAACAAAAAACTATGATATAATAATTTCAGGTGGTGGACTATACGTTTAATGAAAATTAATAGGAATATTAATGAATTTCAACGAGAAAATAACACCTCATAAATTATGTAATATAATTTTAATTGCAAAGGAAGTGATAATATGCCAAGAGTATATAAAATTAGAATTGGAAAAAAAGAATACAAAACATGGCGAAGAAGTAGTTACTTGTTGGGACTATTATGTAAAATAATATTACTTAGAAGAAGATTGAAAAATTTTATTATAAGAACATTACGCGAAAATAAAGTTTTATTTTATTTGTTTATAGGTTTGATATTAATATATTCGCTACTATTTTTAATAGATAAAAATGATATAAATGCTTCTTTTTATGATGATAGCCAATTGAAGATGTATATAAAATATATTTATAGTCAAAAAGATATATTTATTACATCGGTTATAACTGTTTTATTTATTAATGTGGTCACAAGTGTAAACAAAAGAAAAGAGTTGTTGCAAAAACGATATAATATAGCAACATATATTCAATATAGTGTTAACGATCTTTTGTATGAATTAGGAGCAGATTGTACAATAGACTTAAAAAAGAAAAGTTACCCAATTAGAAATCTCTTGTCAGAAGATATTAAGAATATAAATGCCATTGTAGAAAAACATGAAAATATAATATTGTCAATTTTAAATAATGTTTATATAGTGGAAAATACTGACAATCATAAAGATTATGAAGTGTATGATAGGGTACTTGAAATAAAAAAACAACTTATTAAAACACATTATGATAGGGCTAAGGAAAAAATAGAGGTAATATATTCGTTATATAAAGAATTATTTAGTTATTTTTATTCCATATGGAATTCCGATAAACACATAAATGACATACTAGATTCGATATTTATAAAATTATAAAATAAAAATTTACAAATAGAAATATTAAAACTATGATATAATAATTTCAGGTGGTGAGATTATGTGTTTAATATGGAACTTAATAAAAGCATTTGTAGATACAGAAGATGATAATAAAAAAGATAATAAAGATTTAGAAGATTGGCAAAAAGAATTAGTAAAAGAGAATAAACAAGATTCATTTAATTTTGAAGAAGAAGAACTAGAAGATGATGACTATTATTCAGAGGATGATGATGAATAAGAAATTTGTCAAAATATATTGAATAAATAAAAATAATTTGATATACTTAAACTAGTTAAAGAAAGACGCTAGTACAGGTCTATTTAATAGATTTTTTGTGCTGCGTCTTTTTGTATTAGCTAGAAGTAGGAGAAGTTGAAAATGAATAATAAAATAAATAAACCATATAAACTAAATTGGTACTTATATTTAAGCTTGCTGTTTATGTCCATAATGTTTATGATACTTGGGATTTACTTGCAGGAGGCAAAAGGCAAAATATTAGCGGATATAATTTTAAATATAGGGTTAGGTTGTTTTGCATCAACAATAGTAGCCTTAATTATTGAATTTGGAAACATCAAAGAAAAAAATGAAAAACATAATGATATTTATATGTTGGTTTATAGTGATTTACAATTTAGTATTATGAAATATATAGAAGGTTGGTCAGAATTTTGCTCAGTAGCAGGAAGAGAAAAAGACTATCGAAATAAAGAATTCAAATGGAAAGAATGGTATGCAATAACAAAAGAAATCTTTGCCGACTGCAGTGAAAATAGAAAGACTGAACTACTAGATTTTTTAAAAAGTATATTAAGTAACAATATAAAATATATTAATGAGCATATCAATTATATAATGGAACAAAGAAATATACTCGAAATTCATGATTTGTATAATAATGACCTTAATTCTATTATAAAAGATTTTAAGTTTGAATTTTATTGTGCAGAGAAAGAAGTAGAAAAAAATAAAGAAGTAGAAGATTTTTTTAAAACGTTTGATGCAATAAATGAGGATATCACACGATATATTGAGCAGTGGCAAGATATAAGATTTTACAATAATATTAAATTTAAGCCGTATAAATTTTTTGAATCCCTGAAGTTAAAAGTAAGAAAAAACATCAGCGACTTTCTGCATAACTAGGGGTGGTATAAATGAATAGGTATGATAAAGAAGAAAGAATAATACAAACTTTTCAAGACTTAAAAAGATGGAGGATAAAAATATTCCCATTAAATTTTAATAATATACTATTATATAGATTAATACATAATAAATTGTTATGGAAAACATGGACTGATGCTTCTTCCAAAAATGCTTTACCGCCGGACTTTTATAATAATAAATTTAAATTAATGATGGATGTAATGAGAATTGATGACCATACATTTGTTGATAAAAATGGTAGAGTAATTAATCGACATAATGAGCGAGAAAGTCAAATAACAAAACAATTAATAGATAAAAATAAAGCCATTAAGGAAATAGCAGAAGCTGGTAATTTGTTCATAAATCCTTATTGTGGCCTAGAAGGACATGAAGATCATAACTATAAACTTTATGTTGATAATTTTAAAAGGGTAATAGAAAAACATATACAAAAAATAGAAAAATATAAAAATAATCATCCAGGATTTAAGACAATATTTTTTGTTTTTGATGAATCGACACCATATATTAAACTGATAGATTGTGAAGTTCCTAAAGGGCCGGGCGAACTAATAATAGGAGACCTACATTGTTGGTGGAAGGATAGTAATATGTTAAATATATTAAAAGATTCAAATATAGATTATTTAATATGGATAACACCATTTAAAATATTTAAGTCAATTCAAAAAGTAAGATATCCATTAGCGGCTATATATGATGTTTCCAAAATTAAGTTTAATAAAAATATTAAGTATGAATTAGATGAATTAGAAAGTTTAGAGAGATAAAGTGAATGACAAAATAGAATTATATTATAGATTTTGTTAATTTACAGATTTTTTAGTAGTAAAGGAAGTGTTATATGTATGAAATATAATTTAGATGTATTAAGCCCGTTGGAGTTTGAAAAATTGTCAAAGGATATCATTTCAAAAAAGTAAAATTTGGAGTTCAAAAGTTTTAAAATGGGTAAGGATGGTGGAATAGATTTAAGAAATAAAGAAAATGGCACAATTTGCCAGTGCAAACATATTAAGAAATTTTTGGATCTAAAGTCTATTTTAAAAAAAGAATTAGAACTAAGTTGCCCACCTGCCACATCCAATGAAAAATTGGAATTGATTTAGGTCACTATTTATAAGAACTTGCGAGCATATAGAAGATTAAAAATAATTCTTTGGAACAACTTGAGAACAACTTTTGTTTAAATTGCATGATTATTGCAGACATTTAAGAGATAAAGTAGTATAATATGAATCATAAAGTTTTATACAATTTAAAGTATAGAATTTTTCTTTTATAAGGAGGACAGAATTGTTATGAATTTAAGCGAGGAAGAAATAATTGAAATAATTAAAACATACTACTCTGATATTAATAGTCAGTATGCAATTCTACTTAATGGAGAGTGGGGATGCGGTAAAACATATTTTGTTAAAAACAAAATACTAGCAAAAATTAATGATAGTGTATATGTTTCTTTATATGGACTTAGTAATACAAGTGATATAAGTAAAAAAATACTATACTCAATAATGAACAAAAATATGAAAATAAATAAAAAAATAAAAAAGGGTGGCAAAATATTAGGCGCCGGTTATAGAAGCTTTTCATCGGCTATTTCAAGTATTTTTAAAATACCTTTACCAGATGCAAAAAGTATAGATGCAACTGAGTTAATGAGTAATTTTATAGATGTTTCGAAAAAATTAATTATATTTGACGATTTAGAAAGAGTTAATATACCTATTAATGAAGTCTTGGGGTTTATTAATGATTATGTGGAACACAAGAACGTTAAGTGTATTATAGTTGCTAACGAAAACGAAATAGAAAAGCTAAATATAGATAATAATTATGAATTAAAAATAATTAGTTGCTTAAATAATAATATTGAGTATGGCGAAAAGAAAAAAGTTAATTCATGGCAAAATGATGATACAGTTACCAAGCCAAAGATAGAAGACATTAAAAAAAGAGTCAACAAAACATATAACACAGAAAATAAGTATAAATTAATAAAAGAAAAATTAATTGGAAAAACTATAGATTATGTGCCAAATTTGGAAAAAATAATAAATAATCTTTTAGAAAATCATGTTAATAATAAGAAATACTATGAGTATTTGAAATCCCAAAAGAGTTTATTAGTTGAAACACTAAAAAAAGATAATTGTTGTAACATTAGAACTATAATTTTTTTATTAAATGAATATGAAATTATGTTTAATCAAATTAAAAAGCAAAAATATGAAGAAAAAGAAAATAGAATTTTAGAATTAACATTTATTAATACAATTCATATGTCTGTATTATTAAAAAATGGTGTTGAAATAAAACAAAAATTAAATGGTGCAAAATATTCTGTTGCAACATCATTTACTGATGATGGATTACAAAAAATGACTGATTATTTTACTGCATTTGATTTTATTAGTGATTATTTATGTTCTTCTAGCCTTAATTTAAGTCAGATGAAGAACACTTTAAATCAATATATAACAGTTGAAATAGAAAATGCTTTACCAAATGACGATCCATATTTTAATTTAGAAGCTTATTGGGAATTAGAAGATAGTGAAATAAAAGAATATTTAGATAAAATGATTCGAAATTTTCATTATGGATATCAAGTTTTTCCTAAATTATTAAGGATCATATCAGGCTTAGAAGTAATTGGACTATTTCCTGATTATATTAAGAAGTTAGTAGATCTAATGAAGAAAAGCTTAATTGATAATAAAGTTGATTATATTGATTTTCATACAATGTTAAATGATAAAAAAACAGTTGATGTTTACAATAAGTATTCAAAAGAGTTTAACGACATTATTAATCAAAATAGAAGTAAAAATAGTTCTGATACAATAGTTACTATATTGTTATCAGAAAACTGGGGTGAAAAGCTTTATAACCTTTATATCAAGAGTAATGTTATTCATGGCGAGGGATTTTTAAATAAATTGGATGTTAATTTAATTATAGAAAATATTAAAAAGTGTCCTACAAAAGATATTTTTTATTTCAAATATACAATAGACAATGTTTATCATTTTGGTAATATAAAAGATTTTTATATGATAGATAGAGAAAATCTTGAACTTTTGATAAAAAAAATTAATGAAATGAATAAAAATAAATTTGGAAAAACAAAAATTTATGCATTAGATTTATTGACTGAAACATTAAATGAAAAGTTAGAATTATTAAAAACCGGTGATTAATTATCATCGGTTTTATTATTGTCTAAATTATCTATTACGGCAACAACTTCATCTAAAGTACTTGTAAATAGGTGTGAATAAGTTTTTAATGTTTCTTCAACTTTTGTATGGCCTAAGTATTTGGCTACTACTTGAACATTAGCACCTTTATTAACCAGAAGAGATGCACAGGAATGTCTAAAGTCATGTAATCGAATCTGCTTGACGTCAGCTAATTTGCAGTTAACATTTTTATGATTAGTAAGTGTATTACTACATACAGGAAGCATATCTCCAGCTATAAAGAAATTATCATTGGATTCAGGTATCTTTTCTGCCTCGTTTTTCATCGTTTTAAGGTCATTTGTGAGGACTTGAGGCATCTTTAATATTCTTATACTACTTTTAGTTTTTGGAACCGAGAATCGCCAATTTTTAACGGATCCACAACGGTCATTAATTTGCTTAGTTATACTTAAAGCGCTATCTTTAAAATTGATATCTTTCCATTGTAATCCTCTAAGCTCACCACGTCTTAATCCACAGTAATATAATATCTCAAATATACCTATCCATTTGATATCAGTTTCAACAGAAAGAAATTGTTTAAATTCTTCATAAGTAAAAAATAATTGTTCTTTAGGAAATTCATTAGGATCATTAAAGTTATACATTTTAGGATATACTTTAGCAAAATTAAACTCATGCCACGCAGTAGCATAATTCAAAATAGTTTTTAATAATTTATAAATGTCATTTTTAGTTCTTGTAGCAAGATGAGTACTATTTATTTCATCATGCCATCTTTCGAAAGTAGGGTAGTTAAAATCTTTAAGTTTAACTTTATATAGTGATTTTAAATAAGGTAATTTATTGTTATAACCATATAGCGTATTTTCCTTAACTTTATCTTTTCTAAAATCAATAAACATTCTAATCATTTCTTCAAAAGTTACATTATTAGTATTCTCATATTCTCTTATCTTTAATTTAAATTCAAACTCAGCATCTTCTGCTTCCTTTTTAGTTGCTTCCCACATGGCATTTCTATAAAATGAGCTAGCAATATAAAATGCTATGACTTCAGGAATAACATATTCTTCCAAATAACTATCATAGTTTTCATAAAAGGGATCAATAACCTTTTCACATTCTTCATCACTTATATCCTCATCAGTACATTTCCTTAACATAAACACCTCCGTATGTATTAATCACTCTAAACAAAAAATAAGTCAAATAATTACAATATTAACATTATTATTTGTATTTTTACTTAATTCAAAGGAATTTTTGCAATGATTATGGTATAATTATATAAGGGAGATTATAGTATTGGAGGTGTAATTTCATATGACTGATTTAGGACAAGTTTTTACAAAGAAAAGTGTTGCACAATTTATGATATCATTATGTGAAATTAGACCTGATGATTATATATTAGATCCATGTTTTGGAGCAGGTGTTTTTATAGAAGAACTATATAAAAAAGGTTATAGAAATATATGCGGTTGTGAGTTGGATCCTAAATTATATAATAAAATATCTTCAAAATATGATAATTTATATTGCTGTGATTTTTTAAAAAAAGGATTTAACAGAAAATTTGATTTGATAATTATGAATCCCCCATATATCAGACATGAAAAAATAAATGATTTGCAAGAATATGGAATTAATAAAGCATTAATGCAAAAGAAAACTATATTTTCAAATTTACCTAAAAATGCCAATATGTATATGTATTTCATTGTTAAAAGCATTAATCTCTTAAAAAAGAACGGACAATTAGTTGTTATATTTCCTGGAAGTTGGCAAAAAAGTAGTTCTGGTAAAAAATTTATAAAGGAAATAAATAACACATGCAGAATTGAAGAAATTATTGATGTTCATGGAGATGTATTTGAAGATAATGTTTTAACTGATGTTGTAATAATGAGATTAAAAAAGAACTTAGATGATAAAAATGAATATAAAGCATATAATGTAGTTTTCAAAAACAATAGAATTTATTATAAGGATAACATTGAATATCAGGATTTATCTGGAAGCTGTGTTAAGTTTGATAATGTTTTTAAAATTAAAAGAGGCATAACAACTGGATATAATGATGCGTTCATAAATCCTTCTATTAAGAATGAAGAAAACTTAAAAAAAATTATTTCAACACCTAAACAAATATTGGGATATACGACTAATAATTCTAAATATGATAATATTTTGATCGTAGATAATGAAAAAAAATGTAGTAAATATTTATTAAATGTTAAAAATAGAATACTTAAAGAAGGTAAACCAAAAACTCTTTATAATAAAATTAAAAATAATAAAAAATGGTATCAAATAAAAACATTTAATTGTACTGGAATAATATTTAATTATTTTATTAGAAATGATATTAAATTTATATATAATAAAAACTTTGAAATAGTTAGAGATAATTTTTATATAATAAATTGTAATATTGATGAAAAGTTAGCTTTTGCACTTTTAAATAATTATTATATTTATTATCAACTTGAAAAGGCAGGTAAAAAATATGGTAATGGGTTATTAAAGATTCAAAAATATGATTTTAATAATTTAAATATTGTGAATCCATTAATAATTACGAATAGTGATAAGCAAAAATTAATTGAACTTTCTGAAAACATAATGAACGGAAAAGAAAAAAATGGCATTGAAAAAATTTCATTTATATTAAGTAAATATATGAATATGGAATTTGAAAAAATAATAGAAATATATAATTTAATAAAAGCAAATAGATTGGAGGGCCAAGATGTCTAAAAATAAAGTTGTCAGTTTATTCTCAGGTGGTGGCGGTTTGGATTTAGGATTTAAGCGAGCTGGATATGATATCATTTGGGCTATAGATAATGAAAAAAATGCGGTAGAAACTTATAAAAAAAATATTGGAAATCATATTATATTAGGTGATATAAACAAAATAGATTTAAATGAAATACCAAATGCTGATATTGTAATTGGAGGTCCGCCTTGCCAATCTTTTTCATTAGCAGGTAAAAGGAATGTTGAAGATGCTAGAGGTCAATTGGTTTGGAGATATTTAAAAATAATTAATAAAATTAAACCTAAAGCATTTGTGTTTGAAAACGTTACTGGTATTCTTTCTGCTAAAAATAGTGCAGGAGAAAAAATTTTAGATTTACTAAAAAATGAATTTAGAAAAATCGGGTATGTAATTAATACTAAGGTATTAAATGCGGCTGATTATGGAGTTCCACAAAGAAGAAAAAGGGTTATTATTGTAGGATTGATGAATGATTCTTTCGAATTCCCATCACCAACTCATAACGAAGATGGAACTAACGGATTAAAAAAATATGTTAGTGTGGAGGATGCATTAGAGGATTTACCAAATATTATTGATGGAAAAGTTGAATATAAATGTAAACCGAAAAATGATTATCAAAAATTGGTGAGAAATAATAATAAAGTAGTTACAGATCATATAATGCCACAAATGAGTGAGCTAGATAAAATAATAGTAAATAGCGTTAAACCAGGTGGAAATTATATGGATATTCCATCAGATATAAATTCTCAAAGAATTAGAAGATTACAAAAAAGTGGTGGACATACAACTTGTTATGGTAGATTAGACCCTAAATTGCCATCTTACACAATAAATACATATTTTAATAGACCTAATGTTGGATGCAATATACATTATAAGGAAAATAGATTAATAACAGTAAGAGAAGCATTAAGGTTACAATCATTTCCGGATGATTATGTATTAGTTTCAAGTAGTAAACAGGGGAAAAATTTAATTGTTGGCAATGCTGTTCCACCATTATTGGCAAATATAATCGCTGAACAATTAAAAAAATATGTAGGGGAGGATTAATATGTGGATATCATATTCAGATTCTGAAGTAAGAAGATTTCATCCAATTTGTGAAAAAGCTCTTAATAGAGCAATTAATAGTTTAAAAATGGATAATAAATATGAAGTAATACACCATCAATATACGGGAAGTCTAGAGATGGATTTTGTAATTAAAAATAAGTCAACTGGAAAGTATGCATGTGTAGTTGAAGTTAAAAGAACACCAGCTGATGTTAATAGTGCTAGATATCAATATCAAGCAATGTCTTACGTTCAAATGAATAGTGGAATTACTGAAAAACCTTTTTATATTATTACAAATTTAGAATATGCATATTTACTAAGATATGATCCTTCTAAAGAAAAAGTTTTTCAACAAATATTGAAACCAGGTCTATGTAAGATTGCTTTGTTTAAAGATACAACAGAAGAAAAATTTATAGATTTATTAACAGATTTTTATATCGAAAAATTACAAAGTTTTTTTAATGATAGTTATGACTATTTAATTACATTTGATGAATTTGCAAATATTGCAACTACGGTAAAGGAAAAACATAAAGAATGGAAATCTTCACTTGCACTTATGCTCTATGAATATATTAGAGGCTCATTTGATTTTATTAGAAGAAATGATTTGCATGATATTAGGGTATTCAACAATAATATTTCTAGAATATGTAACGAAGCATCAAGAGTTAATTTTAAAGATATATTTTCTTATGATTCAGATAATTTTGCTCCTGATGTTCAAATACCAAATAATGTTTTAATAGATTTATATGAACTTGGAAAGACAAATATAAATGGTGATACAATAGCTGATATATTACATCAAATTGTATCAACTGGTCGTGAACACTATGGGGAAGTTCCTACGGACTTGGAATTAGGAAGATTGGTGTCAGTACTTGCAAAATCAATGACTGACAAGAATGATAATATAATTTGTGACCCAGCTGCTGGAAGTGGAAACTTAATAAGTTCAGCAATTGATATTTTTTATTTAAAGCCTAATCAAATAATAGTAAATGATGTAAATATAAAATTATTAGAATTACTTTCTTTAAGATTGGGATTAAAATATGCAAATATTATTAATAAAGAAAACTCGCCTAAAATATATAATAGAAATATAGCAAATTTTGAAAGGAAATTTTTTAATACTATAGACATTATTTTAATGAATCCACCATTCGTAGCGGGAATTAATTGCGTAGACAGGAAAAATATATTATATTCAGCTATAGAGAAAATTAAGGGTAGTAGAGCAAGTTTAAATGTTGGACAAATGCCATTAGAAGGTGTGTTTTTAGAGTTAATAAATACTTTGGCTTCTACAGGAACAATTATTGCCTGTGTATTTCCTAAAACACATTTAATGGCTAGAGGTGAAGAAGCAAAAGCAATACGAAAATATTTATTAAATAATTTTGGCCTAAAGAAGGTATTCATGTATCCAGGACAGGGAATATTTAATGGTGTTATGATGGACACATGTGTTTTAGTGGGAAGTTCAAAACAAGAAAATAATAAAATTGAAATAATATCAAGTTATGATAATATACCAGACATTGATATACATTTATTTGAAAATGTTTTAAAAAATGAATTTGATAATGAGTTTAAGTCATATATGCCAGGTATAATGTGTAAAAAGGTTAGCAAAGATGAATTAGATAATTCTATAGATGATGGATGGAGACAACTTAATAATGAAATGATAGAATCAATAGAATATGTTAAAGAGAACATAGAAACTTCTGATAAACTTGAGATGTTTGAAGAATCAAATACAATTTTTAGAAGAGGTCAAGCCGGAAATTCAGGAGGAAGTGATTTGTTGTTTATTGACTCAAGAGATGACTTTTGGAGCTCAGTTTCAAATCTTGGTGTAAATACATCTATGGGCATTAGAAATGCTTTTATGGATAATTATGAAATAACTAATGGTGATTCAAAGTTTTATAATATTTCAAATAACGAACCACATATAACTTCTGAAATAGTAAATTTATATTTATCTTTGCCAGCTAGGGAAGGAAGACAACAAAGAACCCAAAAAAGTTATGAAGAATTAATAGCTATTCTTAATAGTGAAAGTAGAAATGCAGTATCTGCAAATTCTGTTTTAATTCCTCGTGCAATTAGAAAATCTGGAAAAGTATATTTAACAAATGAAACATCTTTTGTTTCAACAAACTTTGTAGTGTGCTCTATGCAAGACTACAATTCAGCTTTGGTATTATCAAGTTGGATGACTACAATTTTTTATCAATTATTATGTGAAGTTTCTTCAAAAGATCAAGAAGGAATGAGAAAAATGGAAGTAAATGATATTAAAAAAACTTTTGTTCCAAAAATAAATAAAATTAATTCTAACATGATAGAAGAAATTAATAATGAAAAATCAAATATAGAGTTTTTAGATTTAAAAAATCCTAAAATAAGAAATATAGATATTATCTGGGCAAAATATTTATTTGGCAGTGATTATGAATTAAAATTAAATGAGGCATTAAGATTATTGGAATTTTTGGCGAATAGAAGGGATTCATGATTTAGAAAAAGTAGAACTTAAAAATGAGTTCTATTTTTCTTGGGAACAAATGGGGAACAACTACATAGAGTATGATAGGTAAAATAGGGCTATTTACGAAAAATATAGTAAGTGATAAATCAATTATAATGAAAAATATGACAAAAAATCAGGGTATAATTTTTCCCCCCTGAAGAGAGCAGCTATTTACGAAATATCAAAAAGACTTACCCATTTCACAATGATGTACTAAGTCTTTTTCTTCTATCTTACAAACTTGTAATATAAAATCCAACAAAGTAATGATATAATATAACTATAGAAAGAAGGAAATATAATATATGAAAAAGATAATGATAATTGAAGATGATACTATAATATCTAAAGAATTATATGAACTACTAGTAAATGCTGGATATGAAGCATTGATACTAAAAGACTTCTCAAATGCTAAAGAAGAAATACTAAAAAGTAATATAGACCTAATTCTCTTAGATATAAATATACCATATCAAAATGGTGAGCAGTTACTTAAAGAAATAAGAAAAGAATCAAATGTTCCCGTAATAATGGTAACCTCAAGAGCAAATGAAACCGATGAAATATTATCAATCTCTTATGGAGCAGACGATTACATAACCAAGCCTTATAGCCCAACCATTCTATTACTAAGAATACAAAATATATTTAAAAGATTAGATAATAGTACTGAAGTACTGAAATATAAAGATTTAGAAGTCTCGCCATCACGAGGTACTTTATCTGGTAGTAATAAAGAATTAGAACTAACCAAAAATGAAATGCTAATCTTTCAGCACCTATTAAATAACCAAAATAGAATTGTATCACGAGATGAACTAATGACCATTCTTTGGAATAATGAAGAATACATAAATGATAATGCTCTAACCGTAAATATAAGTAGATTAAGAAGTAAACTAGAGGGCTTTGGTTATCCAAATGCCATAGAAACAAGAAAAGGACAAGGATATATACTATTATGAAATTAACAAACTATCTAAAAGATAAAATGAGCATAATCATTATCACTATCATATCAATAATTCTAATAATCCTATTAGACATAGCCTTCAAAGTACCAGAGGAACTAATAATAGTAACCATAGTATTACTACTATTAACACTAATCATATCCCTCCTAATATCATATTTCCAAAAAAGAACCTTCTATAACACACTCATAACCAATACCAAAAATCTAGATAAAAAATACCTAGTCCTAGAAACATTACCCAAACCAACCACTTATGAAGAAGAACTAATATATAACACTCTATATGACATCAACAAATCAATGATTGAAAATGTCAGTAGTTACATAAATAGTACCAAAGACTTCAAAGACTATATTGAGATGTGGATACACGAAGTAAAAATACCAATATCAAGTCTAATACTTATGACCCATAATCATAAAAACCAAGTACCAAAAGAATACATTGAAGAAATAAAAAGACTAGATAACTACATCGACCAAATCCTCTATTATGTAAGAAGTAACTATACCAGTGAAGACTTTATCTTCAAAAAAGTAAAACTAGAAAAAATAATCTCATCAGTAGCCCTTAAAAATAAAGATGACCTCTTAGAAAATAAAATTGACCTAATCGTCGATATAAAAAATACCGAAGTCTATACCGATACCAAATGGTTAGAATTCATTTTAAATCAAATTATCAATAACAGTATTAAATACAAAAAAGATATTCCAAACTCCTATATCCAAATAAATGCTATAGAAGATAATAATCAAATAACCTTATTTATCAAAGATAACGGTATTGGCATACCAAAAAGTGATATCCCAAATGTTTTCAAAAAATCATTTACCGGTACTAATGGCAGAGATAAAATCAAATCAACAGGCATGGGTCTATACATAGCCAAAAAATTATGTACCAAACTAGGTCATAAAATAGAGATAGAATCAGAAGAAAAAGAATATACAATTGTCAAAATAACCTTTGGTAAAAATAAACTTTATCACCCAGAAGACTAACCTTACAAAAAAGTAATATACTGTAATATTAAACTTACGACAAATATCCTATTATCTAGTATTATTAATTACGAAAGGAAGGAAAATAATATGGAAAATATACTAAAAATAGAAAATATTGAAAAATACTATGGAAGTAAATCAAGTTTAACTAAAGCCATAGATAATATATCATTTGAAGTAGAAAAAGGAGAGTTTGTCGCTATCATGGGTTCTTCAGGTTCAGGTAAAACAACATTACTAAACTGCATATCCACAATTGATAAAGTAACCGCCGGACATATTTTTGTAGGAGGAACTGACATAACAAAACTAAAAGGAAATGATTTAAACAAGTTTAGAAGAGAAGACTTAGGTTTCATCTTTCAAGACTTCAATTTATTAGATACCTTAACAGCCTATGAAAATATAGCACTAGCCTTATCAATTCAAAATGTAAGTCCCAAAGAAATAGATAAAAGAATAAAGAAAGTAGCAAAAGAACTAGATATCGAATCAGTATTAAAAAAATATCCTTACCAAATGAGTGGAGGACAAAAACAAAGAGTAGCAGCAGCTCGTGCCATAATAACAAATCCATGCTTAGTACTTGCAGACGAGCCAACCGGAGCCCTAGATTCCAAGTCATCAAAAATGCTTCTAGAAAAACTAACATACTTAAATAATGCTTTAGGAGCCACTATTCTAATGGTAACTCATGACGCTTATGCCGCAAGTTACGCTACTAGAATAATCTTCATAAAAGATGGTAAAATATATAACGAAATTCGTAAAGGAAATGATACCAGAAAAGAATTCTTTGATAAAATAATAGATGTCGTAACCTTACTAGGAGGAGACATAAATGATGCTCTTTAAATTGTCTATAAAAAACATAACCAAAAGTATCAAAGATTATGCTATCTATTTCTTTACTTTAGTACTAGGAGTAGCTATTTTCTATGTTTTCAATGCTATAGATAGTCAAACAGTAATGCTAAATGTATCATCATCAACAAGTGAAATAATAAGACTAATGACCACCATTCTAGGAGGAGTAAGTGTCTTTGTTTCATTCATTCTAGGATTTCTAATCATCTATGCCAGTCGTTTCCTCATAAAAAGAAGAAACAAAGAATTTGGAATCTACTTAACCTTAGGAATGTCCAAAAGGAAAATATCTCTAATTCTTTTCTTTGAAACTCTTATAATAGGAGTTATCTCTTTAGGAGTTGGCCTAGCCCTAGGAATAGTTTTATCACAACTAATGAGTATCTTAGTAGCCAATATGTTTGAAGCAGACCTAACAAAATTTCAGTTTACATTTTCATCTTCAGCAGCCCTAAAAACCTTATTATACTTTAGCATAATGTATCTAATAGTAATGATATTTAACACCATAATTGTAAATAAATGTAAACTAATAGATCTATTACATGGTAATAAAAAATCCGAAAAAGTAAAATTAAAAAATCCTATCATTTGCACTATAGTATTTATAATTGCGGTCATAGCACTATCATATGCTTACTATCTAGTAACAGATGTTTTTGGTACTTCACCACTTATGAATACTATAAGTGGGATATTAATACCAATAGCCCTAGGTTGTATATCAACATTTCTAATATTTTGGTCACTATCAGGTCTAATCCTAAAGATAGTAATGCAGCTAAAAAAATACTACTACAAAGGACTAAATAGTTTTACCGTTCGTCAAATAAGTAGCAAAATAAATACCACTGTCTTTTCAATGACAATAATATGCCTAATGTTATTCTTTACCATATGTATCTTTTCCTCAGCATTATCTATAAAGAACTCCTTATCAGGTAATCTAAAAGATTTAGCCCCTGTTGATATTCAGTTCTCAAAATTACAAGAACAATTATCTAAAGAAGAACAAGAAAACTTTTCAAAAGACATAATAGAGGATTATAACACCACTGTCAAAGATACTTTACAAAGATTAGATGTATACAAGTATCTAAAAGATGTAGTAGATATAAATACATATCGAGTAGAAGAAATAACCCTAAAAGATTCTTTTGGAGACCAAATAGAACAAATAGGAAAAGATTATCCACTCCTAGCATATCAAGATAAAGAAACATTAATAAAATTAAGTAACTACAATCGTCTAGCAAAACTATATAACAAAAAAGAATTAACTCTGAAAGATAATGAATATGTAATTATAGCCAATTATAAGATGATGGCGGATATTAGAAATATATCCCTAAAAAATAATACCAAACTAACTATAAATGGTAAAGACTACTATCCAAAATATCAAGAATGTCAAGATGGCATTATCGAACTAAGTGGAAGTGCTACTAATACAGGAGTAATAATATTACCAGATAATGCCTTAGAAGGTATTCATCCATATAAAAATGTTTTAGCAGCTAACTATCAAGCAGACACTAAAGAAGAAAAAGAAAATGTTGAAGATATAGTTAGTACTATGATAAATAACCATTTTAACAAAGATACCTTATTATCATATAATACCAAAATAGATATCTATGCATCATCTATAGGACTAGGAGCCATGGTAACATTTGTAGGACTATATCTAGGAATAATTTTCTTAATATCAAGTGCGGCCATCTTAGCCCTAAAAGAATTATCTGAAAGTACTGATAATAAAGAAAGATTTAATATGTTAAGAAAAATAGGAACCGATGATAAAATGATAAACAAAGCCCTATTTAATCAGATAGCAGTATTCTTTCTATTCCCATTATTACTAGCTATAATTCATTCAATATTTGGAATAGAATTTGCTAACTATATCTTAAAAACAATGGGAACAGAATCATTACTATCATCAATAATATTAACAGCAGTATTTCTAGTAGTAATCTATGGAGGATATTTCTTAGTAACATACTACTGTAGTAAAACCATAATAAAGGAGAGATAAGATGAGCTATTTAGTACCAATAAAAGCAGCTTTAATAATCTTTCCTTTTTTAGCCTTATTAATAACATTACCATATATAATATATGAATATCATCATTATGGATCAGTAAACAAATTAAGAACTTTAATAATATATTCCTTTATCTTATATCTAATGACAATCTACTTTTTAGTAATATTACCTCTTCCAACCAAAGAAGAAGTAATCAAAATGAAAGTGATTAATCCTCAGTTAATCCCATTAACATTCATAAAAGATATAATAGAGGACCTAATAGAATTAAAACAAATAAACATTCTAAAAATAATAACTATACCTAGTATATATACTGTTATCTTTAATATAATAATGTTTATGCCATTAGGAGTATATTTAAGATACTACTATAAATGTTCATTAAAGAAAACAATAATTATAAGTTTCTTAATATCACTATTCTTTGAATTAACTCAATTAACAGGACTATATTATATCTATCCTAGAGCATATCGTAATTTTGATGTGGATGACCTATTAATAAACACACTAGGAGGTCTTCTGGGATATTTAATAATAAGTCCTATCCAAAAACATTTACCCACAAGAGAAGATATCGATACCAAATCATTAAAAGAAGGACAAAAAGTATCTTCCTTAAGAAGAATAACTCTCTTTCTAGGAGATATCTTTATCTATCTACTAATGATAATGTTAGTATCATTTTTAATAAATAATAAATATATAAATCTTTCACTAGCGGTTCTTTACTTTATTATTATTCCATATTTTAATCATAACCAAACTATCTTTGGAAAAATAATAAATGTATCATTAGAAGTACCAGATAAGAGATTACTTAGAATAGTTTTAAGAAATATCTTTATCTATTTATATTACTATGGAATATTTTCATTAGTGGTACATCTAGAAATGTTATTAGTTAAAAATATACCTAACTATTTATCAGTAATAATAGGATTAAATACATTTTTAATATTTATAATTTTCTATATATATAGTTTTATAAAAATATTAAAAAATAAGCAATTACTATATGATAAAATATTAAATATAAAGTATGTAAGTACTATAAAAGTAAATAATGTAGATTAATATAGTCTATGTTATTTTTTTCTTTAAAAATACTTGTGTTGTATTATATATAGGCCATAACTAATTATATATAAAATGTCAAAATAATGTAAAAATAATCAAAGATAACATATAAATTATTAAAACTATGATATACTTAAGTTAATGATAGAGGAGGTAATATGAATAGCAATAACATTGAAGGAATATTAAAAGACATATTTGGCATGTCATTATTGGATGCAAAAAAAATAAAAAATGAAATAATTTATAATTTTAATGAAGTTATGACAAAATTAGATGAATATAAGATTATTTATACTGGTGATGTAAACATAATGCTTACAATAAAAGTTATAGAAAATTACATTGTAGATAGTTATAATCGAATAAGTTCTATAATAATAAACAATATATGTTTAAAATATTTTGGTAAGAACATAGAAATGACATTGGCCTCTGAAGATATAGATAAAATAAAATTAGTTTTTGAAAGATATTGCAAATTAAATAATTATCCAATAGAATTGCAAAATAAAATTATGAGTGATATAGAAGAAAAGGCAATAGTGTTCAGTAAGAGATTTACCTTTGATGATATCTCGCTAATAAACTTAATTGAAGCTGCTAAAGGTTCAAATATAGTAAAAGAAGAAGCAAGTAATAGGAACGCCATTTTAGCACAGTCTAAAGAAAAAGGCACATACCATTTTAAAGAAATGCCCAGAATAAAAATAACTCCAGATATGACTGAGGAAGAAAAAAATCAGAAAATAAAAGAACAAAAACAAGTGTTTACTATCGGAGGAAAGATACCAGAACCAAGAAGTGAAGAAAACAGATTAGAAAAAAACAAAATTTTTCTTAAAAGTTATCCTGGATATTCTGCTGCTTTAGAAACTAGAAGCAGAGATGAAATAATGAAAGAATTAATAGGTAATCTTTTTGATAATTTAAATCTATGCTATGACACATATCAAAAATATTATTTAGATGGTAATAACAAGGCAATAGAAAATGATGTAGAACTAGCAGATGGCACTATATTTCCATTTAAATATGTCCTAGATACAAAAAGAATACCTCATATACTAGGAATCCCAAGAGCTAAATATTTATCGGAAAAAGTAAGAAAAGTTCTAGGTTTAAATGAATTAGCAGGAGCAGATAAAGTATTATTAGCATTGATAAAAAATCAAAAATATATAATAGCAGAATGTGGATTGATAGAAGAAAACGGTAAAGTATATCAAATGTTACCTTGGGAAAAAATAATACTAAAAACAAGTTCATTTATGCGAGGAGACTATTTTAAAACATGCTTCTGTTTAGTAAAACTAAAAGAAGTTCACTACTTAGAAAAACCAAATGAAGAATATGCCACAATAGCAGCAACTAGATATGGTCAAGATTTTATAAATAAGAAACTAACAATAACTGGTATATTAAATGATTTAATTCTAACAAAAAAACAATCTAAAGATTTTATTTTCAGTGGCTTTCTACTAGATGATAAGACAGGAATGTATGTTCCAGATACATTAATAACAGGAAAAGCCGAAAATATAAAAGTAGGAAAAGATAATGAAAAATTATTGACATTACAAAAATATAGAAAAATCTTCGGAGATAATGATGGCTGTCAAGTAGTTAAGAGAATAATGAATGAAAACGAAGATAGACAATTTACCCCTGAAGAGCAAGCTTTAGTGCATCTAACCACATCTTCAAGTTTAGGACTACCTGCTAAAGTATCCAAAGAAGCAATAGAATTAGAATTTAGCATCCAGCAGGAAATTGAACAAATATTAAAAACAAATTTAGAAGAATTAATAAATCCAAGCAATCAAAAGAGACGATAAACTATTTAGTTATCGCCTCTTTTATATATTTAATAAAATTCTTACTAATATATCCAATGCTACTGCAGTTATAAATCATACCTAAATATTTTTCTTTGAGTGGTAATTCAATATTAAGTTTAAATAAGGTACCATCTTCAAGTTCATCTTTAATATGTTCTTCAGTAAGCATACCAATACCAAAGCCTGCTAGTGTAAAATCTTTAATTAAAGTATTACTACCAAACTCCATCTCCGGATTAATAACAATATTATTATCGGTACAATATTCATCAAGTCTAATTCTAGTAGAAGCCCCTTTAGTTAAAACAAGTAAAGGAAGTTTCTCAAAGTCATTCTTAGTGATAGTTCTATCTTTCAAATATTTAAATGTTTCATTAGCAACAAAACAATCATGCAAATCCATTAATTTAAAACTATCAAAATTATTTGGAATATTATATGGCATATTAGTAAAAATAACATCAATTAGTCCCATTTTAGCCTTCTTAAGAAGTAAATCAGTTTTATCAGTAAATATCCTAATACTAACTTTAGGATATTTTTTATGAAAATTTTTAATATATGGCATTAAAAATTCATGAAGAATAGTTCTACTAGCCCCAATATTAATAACACCGGTATCCATGTTAGTTAAAGCATCTAAATCGTTTTCCGCAGAAACTATAAGTTCAACAGCATCTTTAATTTTATCATAAATAGTTTCCCCTGCTTCTGATAAAATAACTCCATCTCTCTTTCTAATAAATAGTGGAGTACCAACTTGCTCCTCTAAAGTTTTAATAGATTTACTGATAGCAGGTTGACTTATCATCATCTCGTTAGCGGCTCTACTTATGCTACTATTTTTAGCAACATAATAAAAGACTTTATATAATTCAAAGTTAATATTCATAAATAACCTCCATCTAAAATATAACCAAAAGTTATATAACATATAAATAATATGTATATTAATTATATCATAAATTATGTTACAATACTAGTGCTTTTTGTGAAAAAGCCATAGAAAGGGGAAAAAGTATATGCTAGAAGAATATTTAAAGGCATTATTTTGTCAGTACTGTAATGCTAGAGAAATAAAGAATATTAATTTTGCCAAAATGAAAGATAATGAAGATTTTATAAACTGGATAGTCCAAAATAGACAGACATCAAAAATGTATAAAGATTATCTTTCATATCTTAATGTATCATTATATGATGGAACAGAAGTGGGAAAAGGAAGATATGATAGCATAAGTAGTAAAGATATTAAAATAGTATCACCTTATGGAATAACATTAGGTATATTACCATCAAAATTAATAATAACTGATAGAAACGTTTTAATAGCAACTCCAAGAACAATATCATTAGCGGAAACAAATTTATTTATTACTCATAATCCATATTCATATCAAGATGTATCATCTTGGCATAAAATACATAATTCAGGTATGTATGATATAAGTATAGGAATGTATGGAAACATTTATGATAGAGATAGAAAATCAAAAATAGAACTTCTATCTAAATTAGCAGATAAAATGGATACTGATACAGAATTAACTCAAGATACATTAGGAGATAAATACTTTTGCTCATTAAATAGCAGGAGATATATCAAAAGAAAAATATTAACAAGATAAAAAAGTAAAGAAGGGGATTAGAATGGAAGAGAACATAAAAATATTAAACAAGTGGAATGAAAAAGTAAAAGCACTAGGTAAACTAAAGTTAAAAGAAGCCCAAGAATTATTCATTGAGATGAAAAAAGAATCAAACATTAAAGAAAAAGAATTAAAAAGAAAAAAGCTAATTGAAGACACGTTATATGTACCATTAAATTTTATAAATAAAAATAAGGTTTATTTTACAAATACAATATCATACGATATGAATGATGTGATAAGTACAATTTATGAGATATGGATAGAATTAATAGATGCCGAAATACTTGTATCAATAGATAAATATTCAAATATATTTAACTATAATAGTCTATTTTATACGAAACTATTAGATAAATTACCAATAGCAAAGTATTCTTTTGAAAGAGTTGTTGTTTTAAATACAACAAATTTTGCTGAAATATTAATAAACTACATCAAGTTAAAGGAAATAACCCCAGAAATAACCTATAATAAATACCTAGACTTTATAAAAAAAGAACTAAATAAAAATGAAGATTTTTTTAAATATTTTTCAGGCTACTATTGCTTATATAGTATATATACATTATTAGAAGCAATCACTAACACACTAACAGAAGTAGATAGTAGCAAGCTATCAAAAGCAAAGATAGATAAGTTAAAATATTTATTAATTGATAGGGGACTAACAGATTCAATTCAAACATTAGAAGAATCTTTGCCAATAGATATGGAAACAACTATAATAGATGAAGATTATAATTCACAAACACTAAATTCATTATTAGATGGTTTGAATGAAGATGAATTAGAATTAATAAAGCGAAGGTTTGGCATTGGTGAATATGATCGTCATAATTTAAGGGAGACAGCACAGTTAATGGAAATAACAAGAGAAAGGGCAAGACAAAAAGAAATTAAAACATTAAGCAAATTAAGAAGAATAGCAGCAAGGAAAAAAGTAAGATATTAGGAGGAAAATAAAATGAAAAAATATAATACAGAAACAGTATATAACTACATAAATGGTGAAGATATAACAGATTTTACATTAGAAGAGCTAGAGTCCAACACTAACTTTATGATAGATGTAATAAATGTATCAAATGACAAAAACTTTTATGATTTTGCTGAAGAAAGTGTAAAAACAGATTATAGATTTGTTAAGTTTATAATTAATAAGTTTAAAGAAGATGAGAATTTAATTACTGTAGCAGCAGACACTTATATAGAAAATCAAGATAATGAACAAAATTATATAGAATTATTAATAATTATGTGTAATCTAGTAAAAGATAAAAATGATAAAAACTACAAAAAATACAAATTTCTTTTAGAGGTTAATCATAAGTCAAAAAGATTACAAATAGAATTAGGAAAATTAAAAATAGATAAAGAGGCATCAAATAATTTAGGAATGGGCTTTCTAATCATTTATGATAGTTTTAATAGTAGTCAGATTATACTAGATTATTATGCTAAAGCAATAATTAAAGATATTTTCAAAGAATATGATATTGTACTTGAAGATTATCTTCATCAAAGATTTAATACATTTGAAAAAATAGAGAAAATAGGAATCAAAAAATATATATTAGATTTTATAGCGGTCTATGATGAAATGTTATCATCATATTTAAGTAGTCATATCTATTTACTTGAAGATATTTCAAAACAATTAAATGAAATAAAGAATAATTGGAATAAATATATTGAAACAAAAGAAAGAACAAAATGTAATGAAATATTAAATAAAGTACATGAATATATGGAATATGAAGCAGTTGACTATTATTCATTAAATGAAACAACACTACTATATTTAGTAGCAACTAATCTAGGAATAGAAAAGACTTTATTAAAGTATGATAGTATATCAGAAGAACATTATCAAGGAATAATGGAAGAGGCACGTTTTTTGTTAGATGCATCTAAATTAAGCTTTAATGATAGATTAAATTATAACAATATAAAAAAAATAATACTTGATATTTTAAAAGAAACTCAATCTAGCATTCAGACACTGGAAGCAAAAACAGAAAACAATAAAAAATGTAAGACAATAAAATTAATTAAAAATGAACAAAGAGATTAGAAGATTCTCTTTTTTCTTTATCCTCTTAAGCCTAGGTCTTAAGAGGTAATTTAGAGCCTATTATATAGTCTCTAAATTAAAAATATTTGTGTTGTATTATATATAGGCCATAGATAGATACTAAGTTATTATCAATTACTTATATTACATATAATTACTTAATAAAGTGTAAAGTTTTTTATAAAAACTATTAAATTATAAATATAAATGATATAATTGATTCATAAAAAAGGTAATTAATTATTAATAAAAAACTATAAATAAAGTATATTTTACTAATGAATTAGACATAAATTAAAAATAAATAATTGAAATGAGGAATAATAATATGAATTATTTAATAAGAAGAAAAACTAGGGAAGATTGTGCTTCTGTAGTTCATGTTGCTACAGTGGCTTGGAATGAAACTTATAAAGGAATAGTAGATGATAATTATCTAAATAAATTATATGAAACTGAAGAGCAAAGAGCAAATGATATATATAATAAATTCGATGAAGAAGATAATCATCAATTAGTTCTCGAAGTTGATAATAACATTGTTGGATTTGTAAATGTTGGAGATACTGACGATACAAATTATGATAATTGTGGTGAATTACATGCAATTTATATTTTAGATAAATATAAAGGTAAAGGTTTTGGTAAAAAATTATTTGAAGTAGGAATAGAAGAATTAAAAAAAATGGGTTACGATAAAATGATAATCGGATGCTTAGTCGGCAATCCAAGTAATGATTTCTATAAACATATGGGTGGTAAACTAATAAAGACAAGAATTTTTGAAAAATTACAGTTACCAGAAAATGTTTATTACTTTGAAAAAATATAAAAGAAAGAAATTTGAATACAATACTAAACAAATATACTATTATATTTAGTTAGGAGGCAATAATGTTTAAACTAAATAAAAAAGAAGCAGAGGACTATCTAATAAAAATATTTGATTTTATTGAAAATGGAGATTCAAAGTTTAATGGTCATCCTGGATTATATTTTTTTCATACAAAAACAGAATTAAAAGAAAAGATAAATGAACTATTAAGTGAAAATGAATATGATGAATTTGATCTTTATTATATAACTTCATTATTAATAAAATTTATGTTGGGTAGATATGATTCGCATACTAAAGTAAGTTTTAAAGATAATATATATATACCAATAGATTTTACAGTAGAAGAAAATAGTCTTTATATTACAAAAATCACACCAATTTATAAAAAATTAATAGGTTGTAAGTTATTAAAAATAAATAATATAGATATACAAAAAATATTATATGAATTAGAAGAGATTATTTGTTATTCAACAAGGGAGCATTTATCAGTAATGATTCAGTCATTTTTATCTGATGTGAATGTTTTAAAATCATTACCAAGTATTGAAAATAATACTAAAGAATTTATCTATACTATTTTAAATGATAATAATGAAACAGAAAATATTACTTTTAATATAAATAATTTACCAGAGTTTTATAGTGTACAATTTCCAGAAAATTACTCTACAGAAGTTATTAATGATTGCTGTATTATCCACTATAACTCTTGTAGAGATAAAGATAAAATGGAACAACTAGTTTCAAAATTAAAAGAAGAAAGCAATATAAAAAATTATATAATTGACTTAAGATATAATGGTGGTGGTAATTCATCAGTAATAAAACCATTAATAAATTTTCTTAAAGATAAAAATGTTGTAGCACTAGTAAATGAATATATTTTTTCTAGTGGTCGTATGGCATTAGTAGAACTAAAGAAAATAGGAGCCTATATAATAGGAACAGATATAGGAACAAGTTTAAATTGTTTCGGGAATTGTCCTAGTAATTTAGATATAGATAAATTAAATCTAAGAGTAACTAGTAGTTCTACATATTGGTATTATGATAAAGAATTATCACTTACTGGTTATGAAAAAGATGAATTTAATACCTGTTTCAATAATAAAAAAGAATTACTTGAGCCAGTATTATTACATCCAGATAAATATGTATATTTAACTAAAGAGGATATTATAAATAAATATGATAAACAAATGGCTGAAGCAGTTAATTATTTTAAAAAATTTAGAGATATAAATAGAATAGGGAGAAAATAAAAGTGAATAAAGAAGATTATATAAAAATAGTTGATGAAAAATTATCTGATAGTTCTAAAAAAATAATGATAGAACAAATAAATAAATTTTATGAAGCAAAATCATATAAACTTGATAAACATAAATATGAAGTAGGTGATGATGTTAAATTATTAAAAGGAACCCTGTTACATGGAACATATAAGAATATTGATGGTTTAATATCGATCGTAAATGATGGCCTAATATCAAACATATTTACTGATAGTAGATTATCAAAATATTTAGGTACCATTGGAGTATGGAATTTAAAGCAAGATTATTTATTAAAAGATTATATAAATTATTATTCTGGAGGAACAATTTTATATAATGGAATTTTTAAAAATGGTATAGATACACAAGAAATAAAAACATCAGTAATTCCTTATGATCAAATGAATAATATTATTAAAATAACAAATAGCATTGATTGCCACATGTGGGTGTTGGAGCAGACCAAAGAAGCAAGATTCATGCCAAGTTTAGTACAAGATAGGATTCAAATAGGAATTATTTTTAATGGAAATAACAAAAACATTAAAAGTTTGCTAAAAGGAGATATTCTAAATAGTGATACAATTAATGATAACGATGTTAAGGACTTTATTAATCCTAATTACTATGAAAAATTTATTAAAGATAGAAAAAATAAAGATGATTTTTTTACTAATCGTGAAAGCACTATTCTGTTTGGAATACCATCAAATTTAATCGAAGGTATTTTAGTTGGAAGAAAATATGAAAATAATAATAATATTTTGAAAGAAATAAAGATTCTATTACCCAATTGTTATATATGTAATCTAGATGGTAAAGTAATAAGAAAATAATATATATTCAGAGTTAAAAGATAAGTTTATAGAAGAATTAGAAAAAATAACTAAAGATTAGTCATATAAAAGTTAATGATTTAAAAATGACTTTATATTTCTAAACAATTATAAAAAGCAAAAAGTCCGATTTTCTCATAAAAAGTCGGTTATAAGTGGACTTTTCTACTATTATTTATAAAAGCATAGCTTTGAATAAAAAAATTATTTGACAAATGGTAAGTTCTCATTGTAAAAACACATTTATAAAAAAATTGCATTTACAATGATAATTCAGACCATAAATTAAATATCAAAAAGATACTAAGAAAATAGAATTAGATTTTTTACTAGAAGTCTTAGATAATAAATCACTTAATCCAGAAGTATATGACAATAAAGTAATAATAAAAATAAAAGAATTATTTTATATATTAAGAAATCATAATTACATGGATAAATTTTATGAATGTTAAAAAAAACACAATTTATATGAAGAATACTATGAATATTCATCTGATTATTATAATTATGTTTTTAAAGAGTGGTGTAAAATACATAATATTAATTTAAAAGTTTAAAAAAATCAAAGAATTTTGACTTAATGTTAAGATTCTTTTTCATTTTATAAAAAATACCTCATATCATAACATAATAGAATAAAATAGTATCTTTTTCTTCTAGTCAAGTTAACCAAATTAACATTATTTACATATACTACTTTGAAGGTGATAACTATGAATAATAATGAAGATAGAGCGGTTCGTAAAGTAATAATTGACCCAGGTCACGGTGGTACGGATTCTGGTGCTACAGGCAATAATTTACTAGAAAAAGACTATAATCTATTAATATCCAAATATATGTATGATAGATTTAAAGAGTTAGGAGTACCAGTTGCTATAACAAGAGATTCTGACACAACTTTATCTCCAACTGATAGAGTAAATACTATTTTAAATAAGTTTGGCAACTCATCTGATGTTATACTAATATCGAACCATGTCAATTCGGGCGGCGGCGAAGGAGCCGAAGTCGTCTATGCCCTAAGAAACAAAGATACCCTAGCCAAAAACATTATAAATAATATCGGAACTACAGGCCAAACAACAAGAAAATACTATCAAAGAAGATTACCAAGTGACACCTCTAAAGACTACTATTTCATCCATCGAAATACTGGCAATCTAGAACCACTAATTGTCGAGTATGGCTTTATTGACAATACCAAAGATGTCGAATTCCTAAAAGAAAACTACAAAGAACTAGCAGAAGCCGTCATATCAGCAGTAGCAAACTATATAGGAGTACCATACACACCACCAGAGGGATTAATAACCAATACCTACATAGTTCAAAAAGGCGATTCCCTATATAGCATAGCAAATAAATTAGGTACTACTGTTTCAGAACTAAAAAAAGAGAATAACTTAACATCAAATACATTACAAATAGGTCAGATTCTTCGTATTCCAACTAAAGAAATATATGAAGGAGAAGAAAATGTCTACATTGTCCAAAAAGGTGATACCTTATACTCAGTTGCCATGGCTAATAATACTACTGTGGATGAATTAAAGAAAGCAAATAATCTAACATCCAATATTCTATCAACTGGACAATTACTAAAAATACCAAGTGCATTATTACCAGAGTCAACATACACTGTCAAGAAAGGCGACTCCCTATATTCAATTGCCAATAAATATAACACCACCGTAGAAGAACTAAAGAGAATCAATAACTTAACAAGTAATACACTATCAATAGGTCAGGTACTAAAACTACCAAGTGATAAGCCAAATAAAATAGAGCAAGAAAAAAATACCATTACCTACACGGTCCAAAAAGGTGACTCCCTATATAGCATAGCCAGAAAATATTCTACTACCATTGACAAAATAAAAGATTTAAATAACTTAACAACAAATTTACTATCAATAGGTCAAGTATTACTAATACCAACAAATACCAATTTAGAGACAACTTACACAGTTCAGAAAGGCGACTCCCTATATAGCATAGCCAAGAAATACAATACCACCGTAGACAAACTAAAACAGCTAAATAATCTAACATCAAATCTACTATCAATAGGGCAAATACTAATAGTAAGATAATAAAAAAACAAATTTCATTAAAATATGGTATAATAAAAAAGAGCAAAGCCAAAAAAGGAGCCAAAAATGAAAAAGTATAGTCCAAAATTAGTATATGATTACATACATGGAAATGATATTACTGCCTACACCCTAGATGAACTTGAAAATGATCCGACCTTCATGTCAATGGTAATAATAATGTCCAAAGATAAAAACTTTTATCAATTTGCAGAAGACCAAGTAAAGCAAAATCATATTTTTGTCAAAGCAATAATAAAAACTTTTCCATCAGATCAAAAGTTTATCATTTCAGTAGCGGATAATTATCTAAGTTCTAATGATGTCGAAATAAATAAAATAGAAATATTAATACTATTATGTGAAGTAATAAAAGATAAACAATCTGAAGAATATATTAGATATAACCTAATATTAAGAATCAAATATCTAAATGAAAAAATAAAAATATCAATAATAAAAGAAAATGCCGCTAAAGAACCAACCCTAAAAAAAGAATTAGGAGAAGGCTATATAATTTTATACGATATGTTTAATCACAATAAAATAGTTTTAGATTATTATACTACTGAAATGATAAAAGATATACTTAGTGAAAAAAAATTAGAAGAAGAAATACATACCACTTTTAAAAACCCTAAAGAATTAGAAAAAATCCAATTAAAAAACTATCTAATAAATTTAATATCACAAAAAGACCAAACATTAGCCTCTTATGTTAGCACTAACCCCCATTTGTTAGAGACTACCATCAAAACTATTACCAAAATACAAAATAATTGGTTAAAATATATTAATCAACAGGAAATAAAACTATACAATAATATTTACGAAACAATACATACATACTTAAATTATGAGCAGCCAGAAAGTAGTACTTTGTTTAGTGAAGAAGAACTATTATATTTACTAGGAGAAGAATTAAATATTATAGATTTAATAAAAAAACATGATAAATTAGATGAAGAGTATTACATGAGTATAAAAGAAGAAATAGAAGAACATCCTAAAGAAAATTATACATTTATTGAGCAAAAACACTATAACACACTAAAGAAAAAACTTCAAAAAGTATTAGAAGGATCACCAATTGATGATGCTTATACCATAAATACTAAGAAACAACAAAGTAAAATAATTTCTTTTCCCAATAAGATTGAAGTAAAAGATAAAATAACAAAAAAAAGATAATCAGTAGAAGATATATTCTTTTGTCCCCTTTCAGCCTTTCAAGTAAGTCTTGCAGGGTATGATAGAGCCAAAGAATTGTCTCCATCATAGAATGAGGAAGCCCCTCCAAAAGGGTCTTTCTCATTATTTATTTCCTTTATATGTTAGACAATATCTCTTTAAAAAATACTTTTCCCCAAAGCCTGTGGATAACTTTAAAAAAAATCGCAATTTTTCTCAAAAAATATCACAAAAACTGTTGACAGAACAATCAAAAAAATAGTATAATTATTGCGAAATTAAGGCCTACCAAATTAATGCAATTTTTAAAAATATTATAAAAAAGCATTAAATGATTTAATAAAAAAATAAATAGATTTAAGAATGGGCAAAATCTGTGAAAAGGAGGTTATCACTAGAGTAACAACACATCACGCTCTAGTTAAAAAGTCAGTTATTTACAATATATTAATTAAATAACAAAGGTTATAAAAATTATTTAAAATAAATTCATTAGTACATACATCCATAAAATATAAAAAATTTAAAATTATCGGAGAAAACAAACTATATCAACTTATAAATAAAAATAACTGACTGAAAAACATTTACTTTTTCCCATTTTGTATATTTCAACACTATTCAAAAATAGAAATTACAAAATAAATCCTATATTCTGTATAAAAAAATAATAAAAAAGTTTGTTTTCTTTTGATTAAAATTATTTATTAAGATTCATTTTCTATCGTTGTTGCACGGCAGCGAACCCCTTTATACTTTTTAGATAAAAATATATATAAAAATTACAGCACAAAAAACATGTAATACATTGTTACTCCCTATGTATTTATTACAACAAAATAAAAATATTTTTAATCGGTTTTTATCATTTGTACATAAAAAAATAACTATTATCATTTGATAGTAGTTATTTTCATTATATCCAATAAAATATCTATTGTTTAACCTTATTATTCTCTTCAGTAGAAGATTCATCATTATCAGACTTAATACCCATAACAATAGGTAAGATAATAGGAACTCTACCAGTCTTATCAGAAAGCATAGGAATAAGGCCATTAATAATTTCTGATTTCATATCGTTAAAATTAAATACCTTCTTCTTAAGTTCCTTATTAATAATAATCTCAGCATTATGTTGAATATCCCTAATTAAATCAGTATTTTCATTAACTAATATATAACCTCTAGTAGTAATTGCAGGACTACCCATCAAGATTTTCTTTTGCATATCAATATTAGCAATAATAACCAAAATACCATTTGTACTCATAAGGATTCTATCCTTTATAACAGCGGATCCAACATCACCGATTCTTGAGCCATCAACATAGACTTCGCCTGCCTGTACCTTACCATCTCTACGAAGATTACCCTTTTCAAGAGCAAGTACATCACCATTTTCTAAAACAAAAGTATTTCTTCTTGGAATATCACACATAACACCCAAGTCAGTGTGCTTTTTAAGCATTCTAAATTCCCCATGATAAGGAACAAAATATTTTGGTTTAAATAACCTAATCATAAGTTTAAGTTCATCCTGATTAGCATGACCAGAAGAGTGAATTTCACTCATAGTGTTAGTAAATACTTTAACACCCTTTTTATATAATTTATTAATAGTTTTTGACACAGATGCCGTATTACCAGGAATTGGAGAACTAGAAAATATTACAATATCATTAGGCATTAAACTAATTTGTCTGTGCGTACCTGCCGCAATTCTAGATAAAGCCGCTAGCGGTTCACCCTGACTACCAGTACATAGAAGACATACTTCACCAGGCTTTAAATGATTAGCCTCTTCAGCGGTAATAATAATACTTTTATCCTCAAAGTATCCACATTTAAGAGCAATATCAACCATATTTTCCATACTTCTACCAAATAAAGCAATCTTTCTATTATTCTTCTTACAAGTCTCAATAATATGTTTAATTCTATAAACATTAGAAGCAAAAGTTGCTAAAATAATTCTATTACTAGTATAAGTAGCAAAAATCTCTTTAAGATTCTCATCAACAACACTCTCACTAAGAGAAGTACCAGGACTCATCGCATTAGTAGAGTCACTCATAAGTACCGAAACACCCTTCTCACCAATTCTAGCCATCTTATGTAGATTAGCCATAGGCCCGATAGGAGTCATATCAAACTTAAAGTCGCCAGTCATAACAATAACTCCGTCAGGAGTGTCAATAGCAAGACCATGTGAATCAGGAATAGAGTGAGTAGTTCTAAAAAATTCAATATTAAAATGCTTAGTTTTAATTACAGTGTCTTCGTCATAAATAACCATATCCTTATAGACGATACTTCTCTCCTCTAATTTCTTATCAATAAGTTCCTTAGCGTTACTAGGAGCATAAATCTTTGGAATAGTAACCGATTGTAAAAGAAACGGAATACTACCAATATGGTCTTCATGTCCATGAGTAATAATAAGAGCCTTAATCTTACTTTCATTTTCTTTTAAAAAAGTATAATCCTGTATTACGTAATCAATACCAAGTAAATCATCATCAGGAAACATAACACCAGAATCAACAATAACAATTTCATCATCATGCATAACAACATACATGTTTTTACCAACTTCCCCCATACCTCCTAGGGGAATAATCTTTGTATTCATTTAATCTCTCCTCTCATAAATATTTTTCTCGTTAAAAAATAAAAATTAAAATATTGAATTTTAAAAGAATAACCACTGCCTACTAATTATACAATAATTTTATTAAAAAAGCAAATAGTAAATTTTATCTTTACATGTAGAGTGTGAACCTGAGGTTTCCCACTCTCGTTTGAAGCCTAAGGTCTCCATATTTAAAAAACCAGCAATAAAAAACAAAAAAACACCTTGTATTTACAGTAAACCTGTGCTATAATATAACTGTCTTGAAGAAAGAGTGGCATAAAAATCCACTCTTTTATATATATTAATTAGGAGGAAAAGATGAAAATAGAAGAAAAAATAAGAAAAATGCTTGAAGGACCAGTAGCAGAAACAGGAGTAATAATAGATAGTATTACTTTAGAAAAAGAAGACAACAATCTATATTTAAGAATAGTAATAGATCGTGATGAAATAATAGATATAGATAAATGTGTCGAAGTAACAAATATAATAAATCCGATATTAGATAGAGAGGATCCAATAAAAGAATCATACACATTAGATGTATCGACAAAAGAGAAGGGAAGATAAAAATGAATAGTAAACAAATGAAAGAATTCATGAAAGCATTAGATGCAATCGTAGAAGAAAAGAAAATTGACAAACAAATCGTAGTAGAAGCTATGGAACAAGCAGTAGCGGCAGCTTACAAAAAAAATGAAGGATTAACCAATGTTATGGCCAAAGTTGACACAGTAACTGGAGATATCAAAGTATACTCATATAAAACAGTGGTAGAAACAGTAGAAAATCCAGAACTAGAAGTTTCACTAGAAGATGCTTCAAAAGAAGTTGAAGGAATCGAATTAGGAGAAACAATAATTGAAAAAGAATTACCACTTAAAGACTTTGGAAGAGTAGCATCACAAACAGCAAAACAAATAGTAGTACAAAGAGTTAAAGAGGCTGAAAAACAAAGTATATCTGAAGAGTTTGAAGATAAAGATGGTGAACTTATGGTTGGAACACTATCAAGAGAAGACCAAAAAAATTACTTTGTCGATTTAGGAAGAGCAAGTGGTATCTTACCAAAAGATCAAATAATACCAGGAGAAAAATTAGTAATGGGTTCTTCTGTAAAAGTATATGTATCAAAATTAGAAATAGGGCCAAAAGGACCATTCATAATGCTTTCTAGAAGTCACTATGGATTTGTAAAAAGATTATTAGAAATAGAAATACCAGAGTTATCAGATGGCACAGTAATGTTATATTCAGTAGCTAGAGATGCAGGAAGTAGAACAAAAATAGCAGTTTATACAGAATACAATAATGTTGATCCACTAGGAGCTGTAATTGGTGAAAAAGGTAGAAGAATAGGAGCCGTTCTAAAAGAATTAAACGGAGAAAAAATTGATGTTGTATTATATGATAAAGATCCTGTTAAGTTTATCGCTAATGCCTTAAGTCCTGCTAAAGATTTAAAAGTAACCATTAAAGATGAAAATAAAAAAGAGGCTCTTGCTCTAGCCAATGATAGTAACCTTTCCTTGGCAATCGGAAGAAAAGGACAAAATGTAAAATTAGCATCTCGCCTTACACATTACAAAATAGAAGTAAAATCAGAATCAGCAGTTCAAGAAGAACCAGTAAGTGAGGAGTAATATGAAGAAAATATCGCTTCGTAGATGCGTTGTAACTAAAGAACAACTGCCTAAGTCAGATTTACTTCGTATTGTAAAAAATAAAGAAGGACAAGTATTTCCTGATATAACTGGAAAAGCTAATGGTCGTGGAGCCTACATTAAAAAAGATTTAAATACATTAAAAATAGCAAAAGATAAAAAAATATTAGAAAGAGCTTTAGAAACTAAAATAAATGATGAAGTATATGAAGAGATTGAAAAAATAATAAAATAGGAGGTGATACATATGATGAATGTATCCGAATATGCAAGTGATGTTGGTAAGACAGTATCTGAAATATTAAAATTATGTCAAAGATTAAATATCGAAGTATCAAATGACGAAGATATGCTATCAGATGATGACATAATAATGTTAGATAATGAAATAGCAAATAGTAATGAAGAATTAGAAGAAGCAGAAGAAATTGAAGAAATTATAGATGATTTTGCTGATTCTTATGAAGAAGAACTAGAGGAAATAACATCACCAGTTCATACCCAAAGAAAAGAGAAGAAAGTTCCTAACAAAAAAGAAAATAATAAAAATGACTTCAAAGAAAAAAGAAAAGAGATGTACAAACATAAAGAAAAATTACAAGAAAATACCGCATCAAATGATGAAGATATAATAGCATATAAAGATAATATGACAGTAGCTGAACTAGCTTCCAATTTAAATGTGCCAGCAGCATCTCTAATAAAAAAACTAATGGGATTAGGTATGATGATAAATATCAATGCATCTCTTGATTTTGATACTGCTGAAATATTAGTAGCAGATTATAATAAAACCCTAAAAAAAGAAAGCACATTAGATGAAACTAATTTTGAAGAATTAGAAATAATAGATAGAGAAGAAGATTTACAAGAAAGACCACCAGTAGTAACAATTATGGGACATGTAGACCATGGTAAAACAACATTATTAGATACTATTAGAAAAACTAATGTTGCAAGTGGCGAAGCCGGAGGTATAACTCAAGCAATAGGAGCTTATCAGATAGAATATAATGGTAAAAAAATAACCTTTATAGATACACCAGGTCATGCTGCATTTACTGAAATGCGTGCAAGAGGAGCCTCTATTACAGATATTGTAATTATCATTGTTGCCGCTGATGATGGTGTAATGCCTCAAACTAAAGAAGCAATTGATCACGCCAAAGCAGCAGGGGTACCAATTATAGTAGCAGTAAATAAAATAGATAAACCAACCGCTAATGTTGAAAGAGTATTAACTGAAATGTCGGCAAATGGATTACAACCAGAAGCCTGGGGCGGCGATATTATGTTTGTCAATCTATCAGCAGTAACAGGTGAGGGAATAGATGATCTTCTAGAGAGAATACTATTACTTAGTGAAGTTAGCGAATTAAAAGCTAATCCAAATCGTTATGCTATGGGAACTGTTATCGAATCAAAATTAGATAAATCAAGTGGTGTTGTAACTAACTTACTTATTCAAAATGGAACATTAAGACTAGGAGATCCAATCGTTGTTGGTACGATATCTGGTCGTGTAAGAACTTTAAAAAATGATAAAGGTGAAAACTTAGTAGAAGCTCTTCCATCAATGCCAGTATCAATAACAGGATTACCAGAAAGCCCAGCAGCAGGAGATAAGTTTATGGCTTTTGAAAGCGAAAAGAAAGCCAAAAAAGTAGCAGAACAAAGACAAGAAATTGAGAAAGAAAAAAGAAATAAGCCAAAAACTGCCATCTCATTAACTGATTTATTTAATAGAGCTGAACAAGGAGAAAAAGAAATTAATATTATTCTAAAAGCCGATGTCAAAGGAAGCGAAGAAGCAGTAAAGAATTCTTTATTAAAATTAGATGTTGAAGGAATAAAAATTAATGTTATTAGAAGTGGAATAGGAGCAATATCAGAAAGTGATATTTCCCTAGCAACAGCTTCCAATGCTATTATAATTGGCTTTAATATAAGACCGGACCATAAGATAACTGAAGTAGCTAAAGATAAAGGTATTGATATTAGATTATATGATATCATATATAAAGTAGTTGAAGAAATGGAAGCAGCTTTAAGAGGAAAATTAGAACCAGAATATGAAGAAATAGTATTAGGAGAAGCTGAAGTAAGAAAAATATTCAAGTTCTCTAAAGTAGGTACTATCGCGGGTTCTTATGTAACATCAGGAGTAATTAAAAGAAATAGTAAAGCAAGAGTAATAAGAGATGGTGTAGTAGTAATAGATAGCACTATAGCAAGTTTAGCGAGAGAAAAAGATCAAGCTAAGGAAGTAAAACAAGGACTAGAGTGTGGAATAACTATTGAAAATTTTAATGATATCAAAGAAAAAGATATTATTGAAGCATATGAACTTAAGGAAATAGTGAGGTAATTTATGGCTATAGATAAATACAGAAAACAGTCACTAGCGGATCAAAATAAACATATTAGAGAAGGAATAATAGAACAGATGGATAATGATGCTAGAAAGATTAAAGATGCTAAAGAAGATTATGCTAAAAGAGGCTCAGGAAAGTTCACCAATGAAGGAGCAGAGGATCGCCTATCAGCTTTTCCATATGATGAAAAAAATCTCTTAAAACATCAAGAAAATAGAAGAAAAATAGTAGTAACAGAGGGTGACATCAAGTCATATCAATATGGTTACTATACTAGAAGTATGGAAAAACTAGTAAGTATAATCAAATTCCCAGAGATAAGACCGGATTTAGATATCGAGGCAATCGGTTACAATGATGCTCAAGATATTAATATAAATTTTGAACTATTGCCTCAAGAAGTACAAAATTGTAAAGCATATCTAGAAGGATATCGTAAAGGATTAACTTCAGAAATAAAAAGAAAGTAGGTAATAATATGGCGATAGAACAAACCAGTGAAAAAATAAGTGGCACTAGACCAACATTAACTAGAAACGAAATATCTGTACATAAGACATCGATAATACTAACTCAAGAAAGACAGAAAGATGATGCCATAGCTAGATATGAAGAAAAAGGAACCACTAGATTTATCAATGATGGAGCAGAGGATCGCCTATCTGCCGTTCCTTATAATGAAAGCACATTAGAAAAACATAAAAACAAAAAAGGTATAAGGGTAATATCACAAGGTGACATCAAGTCATATCAATATGGTTACTATACTAGAAGTATGGAAAAATTAGCGAGCATTATCAAGTATCCTGAAATAAGACCGGATTTAGATATCGAGGCTATTGGCTACAATGATGCTCAAGATATTAATATAAATATTGAACTATTGCCTCAAGAAGTACAAAATTGTAAAGAATATCTAATAGGATATAAAAAAGGACTAAAAATAAATAGTAAAAAAAGATAGGAATGATGATAATGAACATAAAAAGAGAATATTTAAATAACATGCCTTCAGATAAAATTGCTAAAGAAATATTATCATATCAAATAGATAAAATGGAGGCAGAAACTCGTAAGGAAGAAAATTTCAAAAGACAAAGAGCCAAATATGGCACAAGTCCTGAGCAAATGCAAAGGGGAAACAAAGATAGACTATCAGGCTTATCGCTAGAAAAAGATAATCGTTACAATATTACTGAAATTAAAACTGAAGGAGAATTAACTTCTTATCGAAGAGGATACATTGAATTATCAAATAGAATGTTACAAGTTGGTATAATATCAGAAAAATATACCCAAGATTCCATAACTAGAATAGGTTACAATGATGCCAAAGATGAATATATTGTTTTTGAAGAATTACCAGTTCAAGTAAGAGAAAACATATATTATTTAGATGGATATAGACAAGGGTTAGAAGAATTACAAAAGAATACAAAACATAGATAGAGGTGTGATATGAAAAATAAGTATGAAAAATATAGAACTAGAGATCTTGTAAATGATATGAATTTTGACAAAAGAATTGAAAAATTATATGAACAAAAAAACAGGTTAAAAAAACCAACACCAGGAGAACTAATATGCAAAGATGAACTTGAGTCGGCAGGTAGATTATCATATTTTACAGAGGTGTTCGAAGGTGTTCCACTTGCAGAGCAGCAAATAGAAGTTAAAGACTTTGCCAATCCTATTAATTCAATATTTTTTACTAAAGGCCGTGAGATAGCAGAAAAACTAGTAAGAAATAATATAGCAACAATGGAAAATTATGCCGATTTTTGCAAAGTAGAAACTGGCATTTATAGAAATGGGAGATAATTATGAGTGTAAAATTAGATAGATTAGGACACATCTTTACTGAAGCAATATCAAAAATAATAAATGAAGAAGTAAAAGATGATGATATCAAATTTGTAACCATAACCGCAGTTGATATAACAAATGATTTATCTTATGCTAAAGTATACTTTACCAATTTAATAGACACTGACAGAGAAAAAGTAACTAAAGCATTAAATAGAGCAAGTTCCTTTATTCGTGGTAAACTATTTGATGAAGTAGAAATAAGAAAAATGCCTGAGTTAACATTTGTTTATGACGAATCAATTGAATATGGTAACAAGATAGAAAAGATAATTGATGAAATAAATAAGGAGGAGTAAGTATGAACAATATTATTGACAAAGTATTAACAAGCAATAATATTGTTTTACTTTGTCATAATAATCCTGATGGTGATGCTATCGGTAGTACTTTAGCTATGTATCATACCTTAAAGAAATTAGATAAAGAAGTGGATATAGTAATTAAAGAGCCACCCAAAAGATTTAACTTTCTAGAAGGTTTTCAAGATATCAAGGAAGAAAGTAATAAAGACTATGATACTGCTATTATATTAGATACTGCTAACATAGATAGAGTAAATGATCCAAGTGATATTTTAAATAGAGTAAAGAGAAAATATGTAATTGACCATCATATCAGTAATACTAAATATGGAGATGAAAATCTAGTTAAAGAGCGACCAGCCTGCTGTCAGATAGTATATGAAATAATAAAAGAATTAAATATCGAGATAACCAAAGAACTAGGAGAATCCCTAATGACTGGCTTACTTACTGATACAGGTGGTTTCTCTCATCAAGATGTTTTACCAAGTACTTTTGCCATGGCTGAAGACTTAAGTAAAATAGTAAATATATCTCTTCTTTATGATAAAGCCTTAAGAACAATAACTACAAATCAGTTTAATATTAAAAAGATAGCTCTAGATAATTTAGAGTTCTATTATAACGGAAAAGTAGCTATATCATATATAACAGAAGAAGATATGATAAGTACCGGAGTAGACCAAAATGACTGCGGTATTCTAGTAAATATCCCTCTAGAAATAGAAGGAATAGAAGTATCAATATTCTTAAGAAAGTATAAAGAAGAAATAAGAGTATCACTTCGTAGTAAACATATTAATGTAAATGAAATAGTAAAAGTATTTGGTGGCGGAGGCCATATTAATGCTGCTGGTGTAACAGTAAAGATGCCTTATGAAGAAATAAAAAAACAAGTACTAGAGGAAGTAGGTAAGAGAATCAATGAATGGAGTATTAGTAGTAAATAAACCAAAAGATTATACAAGTAGAGATATCGTAAATATCATATCTAAAAAGTTCAATACCAAAAAAGTAGGTCATACTGGAACATTAGACCCATTAGCAGAAGGCGTTCTAATAGTACCGATAGGCAAAGCCTTAAAAGTAGCAGAACTACTAACATCAGAAACCAAAGAATATATAGCAGAAGTCATACTAGGTTATGAAACAGATATGTTAGATATAACAGGAACAGAAATAAAAAGAAATATTCCCAAATTAACTAAAGAAGATATCGAGAAAACACTAAAAAAATATACTACCAAATATCTTCAAGAAGTACCCATGTATTCAGCAGTCAAAGTAGGAGGAAAAAAACTCTATGAATATGCAAGAAGCAATATACCAGTAACTCCACCTAGTAAAGAAGTAGAAATATACTCCTTAGATTTACTAGAAGACCCCAAGTATCTAACTAATACCATTGAGTTCAAAATAAAATGTAAAGTGAGCAAAGGAACATATATAAGAAGTCTAATTAGAGATATAGCTTATGACTTAAATACCTATGGAACAATGAAAAACCTAGTACGAACAAAGCAAGGAATCTTTTCCCTAGAAGACTCCTATACACTAGAAGATATTCAAAATGACAACTATAAATTACTTACCATAAGAGAAGTACTATCAAATATTCCCGTAACAATAATAGAGGGTGATACCCTAAAGAAAGTACAAAATGGTATGTCTCTTCCCATCTTTTTCAATTCAGAATTATCATTACTAATAGACCATAAAGGAAGAGAAATAGCTATCTATAAAAAAGAAGGAAATATGGATAAACCATATAAAATGATTGAGGTAAACAATGAATAAAATAAGAGTAATGAATGAACTACTATCCAATAAAATAGCAGCAGGAGAAGTAGTAGAAAAAGTCGTATCAATAGTAAAAGAATTAGTAGAAAACTCCGTTGATGCCAAAGCAACAAATATTAAAATAGATTTAAAAGAAGCTGGAATCCGTGAGATTATCGTAACAGATAATGGTATCGGTATGAATAGAGAAGATGCCCCATTAGCCTTTCAAAGACATGCAACTAGTAAATTATATACCGATGATGACTTATGGAATATATCTTCCCTAGGTTTTAGAGGAGAGGCTCTTCCCTCAATCGCCGCTGTATCAGATGTCATATTAAAAACATGTGATGGAGAAGTAGGAACAATGGTTCACATCAAAGGCGGTAAAATAGAGAAAGTAACAAATTCTGAAGCAAGAATAGGTACTCAAATAACCGTAACTAGTATGTTCTATAATACCCCTGCCAGACTAAAGCACTTAAGAAGTCCTTATGCCGAACTAGCAAATGTTGTCGAATATGTCAATAAAATGGCCTTATCATATCCAAGTATCAAGTTTAGACTAACTAATGACGATAAAGAAATCCTAAATACCGATGGTAGCGGTAATCAATTAAAAGTAATAAAATCAATCTATGGCTTGGATGTTGCTAAAAGAATGCTAGAGATAAAAAATGCCAATGATGACTATGAACTAGCAGGTTATATATCCCTACCCGAAGTAACAAGAGCAAATAGAAATCACATGACTATTCTTGTTAATAATAGAGTAATCAAAAATCAATATCTAAATAAAATAATTAATGATGCCTATTCTTCATTTAAAGAAGACACTCGTTATCCAATTGTTGTTATAAATATAAATGCCGATCCATCCCTAATCGATGTCAATATTCATCCATCCAAACAAGATATCAAGTTTAGTAATTTTGAAGATTTAAAAGTCCTAATCGAAGATACCATAACAAGTACTATCAAGAAGAAAATACTAATACCAAAGATAGAAACTAAAGAAGAAGGACCTGAAATAACATATAAAAATTTAACCTTGAATCTAGATAGAAATAACATAGCACCAAAAGAAGAAGAAAAAATATATCCAGATGAAAATAAAGAAAGATTAAATAATCTAGTTAACTTTATTGAAGAACCAAATAATGAGTATGATACTGAAGAAGAAAAAGAAGACTATGCCGAAGAAATAGTCCATGACAAATTACCAGAGTTATATCCAATAGGACTAGCCTTAGGAACCTATATAGTTTGTGAAAATGAAAAAGGAATCTATCTAATTGACCAGCATGCTGCAGAAGAAAGAGTAAACTATGAACGAAATTATTACTTATTATCACATCCTAATAACGATACCATCTCTCCGTTAGTACCAATAGTAATAACATTACCCAATAATGAATATATCAAAATAAAAGAAAATCTAAATATAATGGAAGAATTAAACTTTGAAATAGAAGAGTTTGGTATTAATTCCTTTAGAGTAATATCTCATCCAACTTGGGTACCAAAAGGAAGAGAAGAAGAGATAGTAAGAAGAATATTTGAAGAAATACTATCTAAAGGTAAAGACTTTACACTAGGAAAGTTTAGAGATAACCTAGCCAAGTTAGTAAGTTGTAAAATGAGTGTCAAGGCCAATACTAGAATAACCAAAGAGGCCCAAGAAGAAATTATAAACAAACTAAGAAAGTGTAATAATCCCTATAATTGTCCTCATGGCAGACCAACGATAATTCATTTTACCATATATGAAATAGAAAAAATGTTTAAAAGAAGTGTTTAAAGTACTTCAGAGCCTAAGGTCTCTTTCGTGTTATAGAAAGCCTAAGGTCTTTCTATAATAATTTAGAGCCTTAATAATAAGTCTCTAAATTAAAAATATGTTTGACATACACCATAGATTATGCTATTATAAGTGGCAAGTGGGGTGATATTATGTCATATGAAACAGATGTAATGAGAAATTTAACATTAGCCTTAAGAGAAAACAACAAAAATATCGAAGTACTAAAATATTTATCCTTAGAATTAAGAAGAGCTAATGAATTAAAAGAAATAGAACTAGGTTTAAGAAAAGTAGAAGATTATTCATTTAATCAAAATAATCAAAAGAAGAAGATAAAATAAACATCTTCTTTTCTTTAAAAAGGAGGACAATATGCATAAAATAATTGTCATAACAGGACCAACAGCAGTAGGAAAAACAAAGTTAAGTATTGAACTAGCCAAAAAATATGATGGTGAAATAATAAATGCCGATGCCGTTCAAGTATATAAAGGATTAGATATAGGTAGTGCTAAAGTAACCGAAGAAGAAAAAGAAGGTATTCCTCATCACTTATTAGATTTTAAAGAAGTAACCGAAGAATATACCATCTATCACTATCAAAAAGATTGCCGTGAAAAAATAAAAGACATTCAAAGCAGAAATAAAACACCCATTCTAGTAGGAGGAACAGGCCTTTATATTAAAGCAGCCCTATATGATTACAAATTATCTGAAGAAAAAAATACTAATACTTATGATAACTTAACTAATGAAGAACTATATGAAGAATTAAAAAAGTTAGATAAAGATATCATAATAGATAAAGACAATCGTCGTAGATTAATAAGAGCAATCAATTATTATAAAGAAAATAACGAATCAATAAATAAAAATAAAACCAATAAATTACTATATAATGTAATCTTTATTGGACTTACTACAGATAGACAAGTATTATATGATAAAATAAATAAAAGAGTAGATGAAATGATAAGTCAAGGCTTACTCGAAGAAGTAAAATCCTTCTACGACAAAGGTATAAAATCCAAGCCATTACTAAATGCTATCGGCTATCGTGAACTATATAATTATTTGGATGGTAATTGTACTAAAGAAGAAGCAATTGAAAAAATAAAACAAAACTCTAGACACTATGCCAAAAGACAATATACCTTCTTTAATCATCAATTACCAATAGTATGGTTTGAAACAGATTATAATAATTTTAATAATACCATAGAAAAAGTAGCTAGTTACATAGATAGTAACTAACTACTTTTAATCTTTTTCAATTAAAAACCTTTTAAGTTCACTAGGCTCTTTATCATTAATAATAATATCATAAATAAGATCAATAATAGGCATCTTTATTTTTTTATTTCTTAACAATTTCTTAATAGATTTAAGAGTATATAATCCCTCAATAGTAGTACTTTCAATATATTTGTTAATTTCTTCCTTACTTTTACCTTCACCAATAATTTTTCCTAAAGTATAATTTCTACTTTTAACAGAAGTACAAGTAAGAAGAAGATCTCCAAAACCTGCAAAAGAAAGAATAGTTTTTTTATTTCCACCAAGAGCCTTAATAAGTGCCTTAATATCATGTAGTGATTCAGTAATAAACATACTACTAGTAGAAATAGGATATCCCATACCATTTAACATCCCTGAAGCAATAGCAATAACATTCTTAATAGCTCCGCAAATCTCTGTACCAACAATATCTCTAGTATGTCTTAACTTAACATAATCATTTTGCATATATTTTAATAAAACATCTTTAGCAGTATTACTTCTAGTAGCAAGAGTAAGACCAATAGGAACCTTATATACAATATCAACTGCAAAAGTACCACCAGAAATAATAGCAATATTATTAGTATTAATATTCTCTCTAACTACATCATATAAAAATCTACAAGTATTTTGTTCAATCCCCTTAGAGGCAATACAAATAACCTGTTTATTATTATAATATTTTTTTAACTCTTTACTAGTACTATCCAAAAACTTAGCCGGAATAGCAATCATAATAAGCCCAGCATTTTCTACAACATCTTTCATATCAGTACTAATAATAAACTCTTTAGGAATTATAAAATCAACTTTATCACTTTTCCCATTCTCAAGTAACATATTTTTTTCTTCTTCACTATTAGTCCACATCTTAACATTACATTTATTATTATAAAAAACACTAGCAAGCGCCATACCATATGCTCCAGTACCAATTATAGCAACATTCATTTAATTATCATCCTTTCATTAATCTTAATATCAAAGTATTCACTAGGAGTTTCAAATACCTTTCTAACTCCCTTTTTAGGAAGTATTACTTTATTTTTAGATAAATTACTATAAAAATATAAAACCTTATTATCATTATCACACATAATAACATCAATATTCTCTTTCATAAAAAAAGTATGAATGCTATTACATTTATCAAATAAAAGAGCTCTATTAATATTTCTTGTAAACATAAATCCTTTTAATCTAGAAAAAAAACTTTTACACACATATAAATCAATACTCTTAGCATTATATATAAGCTGCATTTTATCACCTATACCAATTATATATATAAATAGAAAAAATATCAAGTAATCTTGATAAAAATAATCATTTATGATAATATATAGGTAGTGGAGGAAAGACTATGTTTAAAATGAATAAAAAGGGTTTTACCTTAATAGAATTAATAGCGGTAATAATATTATTATCACTTATTCTCGTAATAGCGGTACCAAATCTAATAGATACCTATAGACAAAGTAAATTAAAAAGTGAAGAAATGTTTCTAAAACAATTAACAAAATCAATAGAAAGTTATGTTTCCCTAGAAGCTAGTTCTTTTACTTACGGAGAATCTTTTCCTGCAAACAAAACATTAACAAAAAAGATATATAATAGAGATACCCAGAAATACGAAGAACAAGAAACAACTTTACCTGTTACTGTATATAAGTCTAGCAATAAATCAATAAAAGATGTTATAGAAAAAAAAATAATAGAAGAAAATGACTATATAAATCCAGGTAATAAAAACCAAAAATGTAGTATTAATAATATAATTGAAATATATCGTGATTCTGACTATGTTTATTGCTTCAAAATAAAAAAAGAAGATTTAGAATGTCTAACTGACGAATATAAAACATCAGAAGCATTAAAAAATACCACTTATGCTATAAATACATGTATTTGGAAATAATAAGGAGAATAACATGACGACAATAATAATACTATCATTAATATTTTTAATTATTGATCAAATAACAAAAATATTAGTAATAAAAATTCTTCCGTTATCAGGTAGTATTGAAATAATAAAGAATTTCTTCTATATAATACCTACCAACAACACCGGAGCAGCCTTTAGTATACTAATAGGTCAAAGAATATTCTTAATATTAATAACCATAGCTATTTTAGCCTTTCTAATACAATATATAAAGAAAAACAAAATAGAAAGAAAGATTGATATTATATCTTTTTCTTTCATAATAGGAGGATCATTAGGAAATCTAATTGATAGAATAATAAGAGGTTCAGTTATAGATTTCATATCCTTAAAACTAGGAAACTATAACTTCCCTATATTCAATATTGCAGATACTCTAATTGTAGTAGGAGTAATTCTCCTGTTATTAGGAGCCAAAGGAGGTAATAAACATGATAATAGATGAAAATAATATTGGTCAAAGAATAGATAAATATTTAACTGATAATACTGAATACACTAGAAGTAAAATACAAAAAATGATTGATAACGGAAATATATTAGTAAATGGAAAAGAAGTAAAATCAAGTTATATCTTAAAAGAAGATGATAACATAGAAATAAATGATTATATAGAAGAAACAGATATTATTCCAGAAAATATACCATTAGATATCTATTATGAAGATGAAGATTTAATTGTTGTAAATAAACCAAGCGGTATGGTAGTTCATCCTGCCCCTGGTAATTATACAGGAACACTAGTAAATGCATTAATGTATCATACCAACAATTTAAGTACTGTAAATACAAGTATTAGACCAGGAATAGTTCATCGAATAGATGCTGATACATCAGGTTTGTTATTAGTAGCTAAAAATGATACTGCTCACAACCTACTAGCGGAAGCTATTGCCAAAAAAGAAGTAGTACGAGAGTACATTGCCTTAGTTGAAGGCGTAATTATTGAAGATACTGCTACTATTGATGCACCAATTGGTAGAGATAAAAGCAATCGTAAGAAGATGGCTGTTACAAGTGAAAATTCTAAAGATGCTATAACACATATTAGAGTATTAGAAAGATATAACAGTTCTACTTTAATAAGATGTAAATTAGAAACAGGTAGAACTCACCAAATAAGAGTACATTTAAATTATATTGGACATCCAGTCGTAAATGATCCTGTTTATGGTTATAAAAAACTAATAGATAAGGATTTTGGACAAATGCTTCATGCTGAAAAACTAGGATTTGTTCATCCAAGAACAAAAGAATATATGGAATTTACTGCTCCAGTACCAGAAAGATTTAAAGAAATATTAGAAATATATAAACAAAAATAAAAAAAATGAATAAAAATCTCTCAAAATATTCATAACGAATATGAAAGGAGATTTTTTTATATGTCACGCCATAAAGTAGAAATAACTGGTGTGAATACTGCGAATATAAAAGTATTAACAAACGAAGAAATGCTTGAATTATTTAAAAAAATGAAAGAAAAAGACCCCTTTGCAAGAGAAGATTTAATAAATGGTAATTTAAAACTAGTACTTAGTATTTTAAGAAAGTTCTCTGGTAAAGTCGATAATCTTGATGATTTGTTTCAAGTCGGATGCCTAGGACTAGTAAAAGCAATAGATAATTTTGATACATCCTATGATGTAAGATTATCAACATATGCTTGCCCTATGATAGAAGGAGAAATAAAAAGATACTTAAGAGATAATAACACACTTCGAATATCTAGAAGTATAAAAGATTTAGCCTATAAAACATTAAAACTAAAAGAAGAATTATCGGTTGATGGAAAAGAACCATCTAATAAAGAAGTAGCAGATATCCTTAAAGTAACAGAGTATGATATATCTGTAGCTTTAGATTCTTTAAGAGAACCAGTAAGTATGTATGAGCCAATCTATAATGATGGTGGCGACACAATTTATCTCTACGATCAAATAGCGGTCAAAGAAGATGAATATGGTTTAGAAAGTAGATTGGCTCTAGATAAAGCCATGAAGAATTTAAAAACCAGGGAATTAAATATTCTAAAAGAACGCTTTATAATAGGTAAAACTCAAATGGAAATAGCGGAAGAATTAGGTATATCACAAGCCCAAATATCAAGAATTGAAAAAAATGCCATAAATAATATCAAAAAGAATATTAAATAAGCATATATTTAATTAGGTGATTAAAGTGAGATTATCAGATTTACAAACAAAAGAAATAATAAATATGACTACTGGTAAAAGATTAGGAATGATTATAGATGTAATCATAAATACTGATGGTAATATCAAATCTCTTATCCTAGAAGAAAAAAGAATGAAAAGATTAGCTAACCGTGAAGAATATGAATTAGATTGGAAACAAATAGCCAAAATAGGAGACGATATCATTCTAGTAAAAGATAAATATGCCGAGTAATACTTGTTAAAAATAAATATTTATATTATAATTAGTTTAGGTGATATATAATGAATAAAAAAGGATTTACATTAATAGAGTTGCTAGCGGTAATAATATTAGTAGCACTAATTGGCGTATTAGTAATGCCCACAGTAATTAATACTACTAACCAAACAAAACAAAAATCCTATGACATATTAATAAAAAACATTGTAACTTCTGCCCAAACATATTATGAAGAATGTGAATATGGTGATTTATCAAATAATACTAAATATGGAAGTTATGCTTGCAATATAAATAATAACACCATCACAATTACTTTAGGAACTTTAGCTAACACAGGTTTTCTATCAGTAAAGGATGTTAACTCGAGTAATAAGAAAATAGTATTAAGCCCTATAAATAATCAAGATATATCCGAATGCAATATAACAATAACTAAAACAAAAAATGAAGTGACAGATGAAAATGGTATTAAGAATAATAAAGTGACTTATACCATAACAGCAGGTACACAAAATAACTGTCCAACAACAGAAGAATATCAAAAATAAGAAGGAGAATAATTATGCAGTTAGTAGGAAATAAATGGGATGAAATATTAGAAGAAGAATATCAAAAAGATTACTTTAAAAAGATCGTATTATATATAAACAAAGCCTATAAAGAAAGACCAATTTTTCCACCCAAAAATTATATATTGAGGGCCTTATCATTAACTGACTATGATGATGTCAAAGTAGTAATACTAGGACAAGATCCATATCACGGAGAAGGAGAGGCCAATGGACTAGCCTTTGCGGTAAATAATGGAGTTAAGTTACCACCATCTCTAAAAAATATATATAAAGAATTAAATAGTGATTTAAATATTCCTATTTCCGATAAAGGAGACTTAACCTGTTGGGCTAAAGAAGGAGTATTACTATTAAATTCTGTTTTAACTGTTGAAAAAGACAAACCAGCTTCTCATAAAAATCTTGGCTGGGAAAATTTTACTGATGCCATCATCAAGAAAGTAAACGAAAAAAATACCCCTGTTGTCTTTATTCTATGGGGTAACTTTGCAAGAAACAAAAAAAGTCTTATAACTAACCCAAATCATCTTATCTTAGAAGCTACCCATCCATCCCCATTCTCATGTAATTATGGTTTTTTTGGTAGTAAACCTTTTTCAAAAACAAATACTTTTCTAAAAGAACATGGCCAAAAAGAAATAGATTTCACTGTAAAATAGTATAAAAGAGTAAAATATAGGTACCATATAATAGGTGATATAATGTACTATATAAACTCTTTTTTCTTATATTCATTATTAGGTTTTATTATTGAAAGTACTATTTTTAAAAATACCAAGTTAAAACCAAGTGGCGTATTAAATGGACCTATAACATTAGTATATGGAGTAAGTGGTATAGTTCTTTTATTAACAAACAAATATATAATTGACAAAATTCATCTCTCCAAAATACCTAAAATAATAATATCATTTATAATATATACCATCATTTTTTCAATAGTAGAATTCACATGTGGTCATTTATGTCATCTAATATTTAATGTAGATATGTGGGACTACACCGATAAAAAATACAATATTGGTAAATATGTTTGTCTCGAGTATATAGGAGTATGGGGCATATACGGATTACTAACAACCTATATCATAAAACCATTTATTGATAAAATAATCAAATTAATACCAAAAGAATTAACATATATATTAATTTTTATTACATCATTAGATTTTATCATAACCATCATAACAAAATAAAAAAGATTATAACTTAAAGTCGTTATAATCATCATCGCTCATATCCTTTCTATCAAAGAAAAGTTTTTCTTTATATTTTCCAAACATAGCAACAACATTACTAGGAAATTTCTTAAGTAAAGAATTATAAATAGAAATATTATCATTATAATATTGTGTAGAATTATCTATTCTAGTATCAATATCTTCAATTTGCTTGCAGATTTTTTTTAATTCATCATTCTCCTCAAGACTAGGAAAATCATGTTTCAACCCATTAAGTCCATTAGAGGCTCTAATCAAAACTCTATAAAGTTCAAAATTACCAATTTTTCTACTTCTAAGTTTAACAATTTCTTCAAATAACTCTCTATCATCTTTTATATCATTTTTAACTATAGGAATACATTTATTAATAAGATCATACTTATTTCTTAAATACCCATCAATCATACTTTCTACTTCATTAATTCTAATAATATATTCCTGGAATCGATTGTAGATAGTAGCATAAAAAATAGCACATCCACAAATAAGTAGAATAATAACAAAAATAAAAATCATTACACCTTCCATAATTTCACATCCTAAATAAATTATAACAAAATAGTAACAATATTTCAATAACAAAAATAGATAAAGAAAAAAATAATACAAAATCGTATTATTTATGTAAAGTCTTTAATAAAGTTAATAGACTCATCAAAAGTAACAAAGTCTAAATAAATCATTAAGATTAAATACCATTCTCCAGTTGAAGGATTAGAAACAATAATATGATCTCTACCAGATTGTTCAATAATTCCCTCAAAAACTCTATCTTGCCATTCTTTTGAACCAGGAACAGTAATATGAAACCTTGCTTTTTTACCTCTATTTAATCTTAAAATATTCTCAATATAAGATTGCTCTGATGTTGTAGGATTTACATTAGCTTGTGTCATTTCATAACTGGGAACACTTTGTTGATTGGGTATAGAACTATTATTAAGTGGAGTACCTGGAAACACAGGATTTTGATAATAGCCATTATTCATAACATCACCTCTCAATATAAATATATGAAGCAGCTTTTACACTATAACCAAAAAATATGTCAATTAATAAATCTTTATCTTTACAAAAAAAAAAAATAAAATTATAATAAAAACAAAGGTGATAATAATGCAAATAAAAGTTGGAATATCAAATAGACATGTTCATTTAACTAAAGAAGATGTAGATATCCTATTTGGCAAAGACTATCAATTAACTCCAAGAAACTACTTATACCAACCGGGACAATATGCTACTGAGGAAACAGTAACATTAAAAACATCCAAAAACATCAAAGAACATGTAAGAATAGTGGGTCCTATTAGAAACTACACTCAAGTAGAAGTACTAGAAGAAGATAAAGAATACTTTGGAATAAATCCTCCTGTAAGAAATTCCAAAGATTTAGAAAAATCTGAAACGATGACTATTATTGGACCTAAAGGAGAAATAACTAAACAAAATATATGTATAATTGCCAATAGACACATCCATATTAATACTAGAGATAAAAAAAGTTTTAAAGAAGATGATATTGTCACAGTTACTATAAATGGTGAACCAATAGACAATGTTCATATCAAAATAGATGACAACTTTAAAACAGAATTGCATATCAATAAAGATGATGCCTTAAGACATAACATAACAAATGAAAGTGTGGCCATATTAAAGGAGGATTAACATGTTCTCACAAATAAAAAAAATAATTAAAACATCAAAAAAAGAAGTAACTCATAAGATAGTTACTTCTCTTTTTATTCAAGGACTCGCTCTAGTTATACCAGTATTTTGGAGTAAAACAATAAATGAAGTAACAGACGGTAACTATAAAGTAGGTTATTATCTAATAATAATAACCCTTTTATTATCATTATTTTATTATTTATGGTCATACTTAAACCAAAAAGTATGGTATACATTATATAATAAAATATATACAGATTATACTACTATCACTATTTCCGAAACCAAAAACATAAATAAAATAAATCTAGGAGAATATACCAATATATTAAATAATGATATAGATATAATATGTAATTTTCTTTGTAATCTTATAACTAGAATATTTCAAATAGTAGAATTTTTCATAATATATGCTTATTTCATAAGTTTCAACTTTACCATTTTTATAATCACTATTACTATCTCAATTCTAATGATCATAGTCTACATAAAGGCTGGTAAAAAAGTACAAAAACTAAATATTAAAAGAAAATCATCTCTAGATAATAAAACAATAATGCTTCATAAATTATATTCTGCTTTAGCGGACAAAAAAAGCACCATTACTAGTACCATGAATCTATTAAGTAAAGAGAACAAAACATACTTAAGAGCCAATTACAAATATAATGTCGTAATACAAGGAATCATATATTTTGTATTAGGAGTAATTGAAGTATCAAGATATATCATAATACTATATTCAATATATCTAGTAAGTATTGGAAATATTGAAATAGGAACAATACTATTAATATATAGTTATTATGGTAAAATATTATCAAACTTTGAAGTGTTAGGAACAATAACCGCCGATTATCAAAGCTTTACTGTATCACTTACAAGATTAAATAAAATAACAATGAAAGAAAACATTGCAAACTAAAATTAACTATGATAAAATTATAACCGTGATGCAAATGAAAAACATAATAATAAAAATAATTAAAAAATACCAAAATATACCATTTAAATCTCATGATAGTTGTAAGTACATTCCAACATGTTCTAACTATATGATTGAAGCCTTAGAAATTCACGGATTAATAAAAGGCTTATATTTAGGTATCAAAAGATTATTAAAATGTAACCCATTTACTAAAAATAAATATATCTATGATCCAGTACCTAAAAAACATTAGGTACTTTTAATAGAACTTAAAATAAATATAATTTGTTGCACTTCATATTTAAATTAACAATTTACAAAAGATTTTTCAAAATTGATAAAATATGCTATAATTATATACAAGAAACAATTCATATTTTATTCTATAAATTAAGAGGTATGATGAAATAGCATAAAAAATAATAAACACATTATATTCTATAATGTTCTTAATATTTTAATTGTCCATCCTATTTAACAGTAGTCAATAATTAAAATTATAGATTATTATAATATTTGTTTTACTATTTACAATGTAAATAATGCTTACTTTTTATTTATATATGCTAAAATAAATTATTTAGAAAATATCCAATAATATTTTCTGACTTAATATCTAGAGATATTACAAAAGACTATTATACTGATAGTCCCCCCAATAAATAAGAAAACAAAATTAATAAGTTTATAAAATAATAAAAAGATATTAAAAATATTTATACAAAAAAGTAAATAAAATATTTTTAATATAAATAGTATTTAGGAAAGGAGGAAATAAATGAAAACATCACTACTAGTAAAAATAATTGCAGTTGTAGTTATTCTAGCAGGATTAGGATATATCATATACAAAAATTATATTCCAAAAGAAAAAGATTTAGTTTTTGAAGCAAGAATTAAAGAAGTAACAATAAATGATAATATATATACTATTTTAGTTGAAGAATATGATAAGAAAAAAAAAGAATATGTTGCCGATTATGAATTTGAAATAAATAAAGATACTAAGATAATTTATAACAATGAAGAAACTACAGCGGATAAATTACAAGTAAATCAACAAGTAACTATTACTTCATCTGATATTATGTTGCCAAGTGAACCAGCTAAATTATCTAATGTCAAAAAAATAGTAATTTTAAAAAAATAATTAATTTAAAAATAAGCCTTGCATATTTAGCAAGACTTATTTTATTTATAAAACAATTTAGCATATAAATTAAAGCTAAATCGATGCATTTATATGGCACGCCACTGGCATATATATTCAACTTAATTTCTAAAAATTAAAATTGAATAAATCCAATCTCTATAAATAGTATATCACAAAATTTCAATTTATAAAATAAATTTGGCGCGGGTTAAGAGGAGTTTCACCTCTAGTTGCATATCTATATCATAATTGATTCATCAACTTCTCATAACCTAATGTCACGTCCCCGCATCACTGCAACCCGTACTTTTTCCATTATTTTTCAAATAAGATACCTCCATATCAATTAGTTTTAAAATTAATAATATTATTAATATAATAACTGATAATTCTACAGGTACTATTAGAGTTAATATTGAAGCTATCGTATCAACTATTAATAGCAAAAAATTATATAACAGTATTTAAATACCATTCTTAACTTGAGACAATTTTGTTTTTGTTATTGAACTCAATTCCATATGTATGATTATATCATATTATAACTTATATTATAATTTATGTTTTAATTAAATTATTACCATTAGGAATGTCTTTCCATTCATTTTTTAGTAAAAGTAAAATAAATTTTGATATTTCTATAAATGAATTAGCATTTTCTTTAACATGTTTTTTAAAACGAGTAAAATCTTTTGATAATGCTAATTCAATGGTATCATTATCGAGTGCTTGCGTTGAAGAAAAAACTGCACTATCTGAAAAATGAACAAATCTGCAATAAAAATTATACATTTCTTCAATTCGCATACCATATTTTTTATTTAATTCAGAAATAATATATGTATCATACAATTTTTGTTTTCCAATTTTATATTCACTTAGTTTTTTATTTTTACTTAAAATTGCAACTCCTAAAGCATCTATATCTAGTCCAGATTTTATTAACATAGATATACCATAAATAAAGATACAATTATCGATTTGCAATCTAGGTAATGAGTTTAAGGCCATTAAATTATTACTTTTTAATAGTGTTTTATATGCTTCAATTAATGCTAAACTTCGATTCAGTATACTCGTAATTAATATTCTTTTGTAATCAATTATTTTTAACCCATCTAAATAATTGAATAAAAAACTTTTATATTCCTCAAAAATCTCATCCATTTTGTTATTTAATTCTTCATAATTTACATTACACATATAATACCTCACATATTTTGTAGATCAAAAATATAAAACTAAGATTCCTCTGTCTCATCAATTACATTCAGTTTTTGACTTACAATCGATGAAATTTCAGTTTTTAAATGTTCTACATACTTTTTTGCAACATCATAAAACAAATCTGTTCTATCTGTTTCATTAAACTTTATATCAATGTTTTGATTTTCGATTTTTTTTAATAAATCTTGAAAGAATTTTTTTAAATCCTCTGCATTATCACTAGTTAAATCTAATGATAATTTTTCATCAAAATTAAATACAAGTAGTTCTTTTTCGTTTTCTGTAATTAAATCGACAGTTATTTCTTGATTATTCATATAAATCTCCTCTCTCTGAAAATGCTTCTATTCCACCTTCTAAATATTTTATACTTTGTTCTTTCCAACTTAATATATCTTCTTCATTTTCGATATTAACAAGTTTATCAGTAAACATATTTCCTATGTAAGTTTTATAACAGTTATTATCTGTAATTTTTAATATGCTATTTAATGGACGTGTTCTAACAGCTACATTTGCATCATGTGTTGCAACAACCAATATTTTTTGAGCTCTAGATAAATCTTTAAATAATGGAACTATAACTTCATTAATATAAGTACTTCCTAAACTCAAATCAGGTTCATCCACTAGAAATACATTTTTTTCTTTTTGGGATAATAATTCATGTTGCAATGCCAATATTGATTTTTCTCCTTTAGATGGTTTATAACTAACTGAATTAATAGTAAAATCTTTTTTTATAGATATAAAATCTGCCATAGATTTTATGCCTTTATCATATAGTACTTTAATTTCTTGAATGATTTTTGGTATATTATGTGATGCATAAGATGATTTTATATTTTCCAGATTTGCTACAAAAGGTTGCAAATCACCTTTGTTGTGATTTAGAGTGTTATGATCAATTGTAGATTTATTAGAAGAATTAATAAATGAATAATTAGTAGATAAATATACTTTACCTTTTGAACCTAAATTACCTATATATTCATCTGTATTATTAACATCTTCATTTAATTCTTTTAATATTTTTTCAGCATTCTTTCTTATTTTTAATCTATTTTTAGCAAATGATGCAAACCCTGTTTCTGCTGGAGGAGTTGGTTCTCCAATGTTTTCAGAAACATATATAGGAATCTTCGTAGCAAAGTCATCAACTAAATATTCAGCTTTCTGATTATACCATTCATTAAGTGCATCTTCATATGAAGCTGTAGATAATTTAGTTAACAAGTTTAACATTGTTTCATTTTCTTCAGTTGTTAGTAATTCTTTTGCATTTAAATTTTTATATTCATTCAAGAAATTTGTAACTTTTTTATATTCACCATACTTGTTATTATATTTTTCTTCGTTATATAAGTGTCTTTTATTTATTAACAAACACTTCATTTTATCTTTACTAGCTTTTTTAGATTGCTTTTTAAAATATTCTATATAATTTTTTATATTTGTAGGAGTAGTATCAATAAAATTTGCTATTTGGTTTAATTCTGTTTCATTATTATTTACAGTTGGGATATTTTTTATATCATATTCAGTGGAGTTGACGCTAATTAAATTTGAATACCATTTTTCCTTATCCCCACCTGTATAATAAACAGGCTCTTCATTTTTTTCTAATGTGTAATACTCCTTCAATGATTCAAGAATCTCACTTTTTCCACTTCCTTTATCCCCAAAAATAACATTTACATCATTATAAATCGGTATATCAAATGGAAATTCTTTTGTATTATTTTTTCCGTACACTTTAACTTTTTCACTTAATTCTTCTTCCACTAAGTCTTTTAGAAACGTTAAATCTTTTTCTATTATTTTAATAAATGATGCAAAATCTTTTATTTCAAATTTAAATTCACCAAAATTATATTTTTCATATTTATTCCAATCAATAACGTCAGTTCCAACAACAACTCTATGTTTATTGGACTGTAGCACGGTAATTGATGTTAATGAACTTGGCTCTTTAAAAAGTCTTTTTTTGTTTATCATAATGTTTTCAAACGCTTCTATATCATCTAAAGATAGTTCTTTTTTCTTAAAACAATGAACAATATAAACTAAGTTTAAATCTTTCACTTTTTCATATAATTCATTTACTTTTATTTCAAAATCATCTGGTGTAGAATCATTTAATAATTCATTCATTTTTTGAGAAAACAATTCAACATCTTCAGGATTGGATATTAGAATTAAATGTCCTTTTTTACCACTAGCACCTATAACATCTAATTCTATTCCTGGCCATACCTGACAAGTATCTTTAACATTTTCTTTAAATAATATATATTGTTCTTTATCGAATAAATTATGATTAGTTATTGCTATAATTTTTACTTCACTTAATAAAATTTTTTCTTTAAATAAATCTAACGTTACATTTCTTGTTTCTGATTCGTCGTTTTTTGTTTTTAAAGTGTGACAATGAAAGTCTATTTTCATATAATTTACCTCCTTGGTAAATTATTATATCACTAAATGATTATATTTAAAATACATTATAATAAATATGAAAATTTAAAAAAAATAATGAAAACTTTTTTGATTTGCTAATAGTCATATTTTTTTTATAAAAATAAGCTCAATTTGCTGCATTTTATTAAATTTCATGTTATAATTGAATATGGAAGAATTCTAGACTAAAAGAGGTGACGTAAAAGTATGAAAAAATATAAAATTGCAAGTTTATTTGCTGGAATTGGAGGAATAGATTACGGTTTTGAACAAGCTGGTGCTAATCCTGTATGGGCAAATGAAATAGATAAATATTGTGCTATAACTTTTACTGCTAACCATAAGAAAACAAAATTAGTTGTGGATGATATATGTAATATAAAAGGAAAAGACATACCAAAAGTTGATATTCTTACTGGTGGATTCCCTTGTCAACCTTTTTCTGTAGCTGGTTATAGAAAAGGATTTGAAGATGATCGTGGAAATATGTTTCATCAAATTATGAGATTAGTTGATGAAATGGAAGAAAACAATAATAAACCAAGAGTCATTTTTTTAGAAAATGTTAAAAATTTAAAAACACATGACAACAATAACACTTTTACAGTAATAAAAAAAGAATTAGAAAAAAGAGAATATACTGTAACTGAAGAAGTGTTAAATACTTGTGAATATGGTAATACACCACAAAATAGAGAAAGAATTTTTATAATTGGATTTTTAAATCCTAATGATGCTGATAAATTTAAATGGGAAAACATTCCTAAAATAAAATTAACAAATACAATTGATAAAGTAGTTGATTGGGATGCTGAAGTGGATGATAAATATCTTTATGAAGAAGATAAAAAGTGCTATTCTTTATTGAAAGAAAATATATTAGAAAAAGGTATTATATATCAATATCGTAGAGTTTATGTTAGAGCTAATAAGGGTGGTGTTTGTCCTACATTAACTGCTAATATGGGAATGGGAGGTCACAATGTTCCTTTAATTCTTGATAATAAAAATAGAATTAGAAAATTACTCCCTAGAGAGTGCTTATTATTACAAGGATTTCCTAAAGAAATGATTATTCCTGATGAATTATGTGATTCTAGAGTATATAAGCAAGCAGGCAATGCAGTTTCGGTTCCTGTAATAAAAAGGGTTGCTGAACAAATCTTAAAAGCAATGAAGGAGACTGATAAAGAAAATGAGGATAATTAATTATGATGAAGAAAAATTTAATAATTATAAAAATGACTTAAAAATGATTGGTTCTTTATCTTTGCTATTTGCAAGTGGAGATATTCCAATGTTAGATTATCGGGTTCCTGAAAATTTATATTGTATGTCTTTTGGTGCAGCCAACTTAGCTCGTTCTTGTGTTACTGCAGATGCAAAATTAGGAAATGTTGGAATTGGTATTAAAACTTTTCTTGAACAAAATAGAAAAACTTGGCAAAAGATTGCTGAATTTGATAAAAAAAATGATTTTTATAATGATTTAGATCCAAAAGAAAAAATAATCAAAATAGCTGAATTAAGAAATGAAAGAATTACTTCGACAATGAATATTTATGGATTAGATAGTATGATTTATCATTGTGTTATAAGAAATAAAAGTGGTTTTCATTTTCACGAAGAGCCAATGGAATTAATAGATATTGAAAATATTACAAATGTCAAAGAAGTAAAAAATACAATATTTTTTGAAGATGGTAAGCATGAATATAGTTTTAATAAAACTAAAAGTACATTGTTAAAAAGATTTTATACAAATGAATATTTTGATAATGTTGAAGTTATTATTGCGCAAAATCCAATAGAGTTATTGAGAAATTCTTTTGCAAGTATAGTAACTTTAACAGAAAATGAAACAATAGTAATGCCCTTATATTCGGTTAAAGATGGCATTAAATTTGTTCCACCAAAGAGTGGTCTAAATCAATGGAATGCTGGTGGTAGGGCAAGAAATGTAAATGAAGTTTATATTCCTTTTCCCGCAAAACTAAGAGAAAAATATGCAAATTTCTTTCCTGATAAAGATACTTGCTTTGATGTCACTCTACCAAGTGGTAAAATAATATCTATGAAAGTTTGTCAACAAGACGGAAAAGCAATTATGTCTAATCCTAACAAAGAATTAGGTGAATGGATATTAAGAGAAGTTTTACAATTAGAAGAACAAGAACTTGTTACATATGAAAAACTATCTTCTCTTGGAATTGATAGTGTTGCTTTTGAAAAAGATAATGACGGAAGATATAGTTTGGATTTTAGAAAAATTGATTTAGAGAATGAGAATGAAATTTCAGAAAATTAAAAGCAAAAATAATTGCTTTTTTCTTTTGCGTAAAAACATACTTTTAATAATTAAGCCTGTTTTTAAAATAAGTCTAGTTATATTAATTTTTTATATTATGTTAGACATTTTCATCTACCCTAGATGGATATTTTTGTCTAGGGTAGATGGTTAATTATTAAGTCAAATATATTAATCCTGTTTTATCCATAATTCATCCATAAAATTTCTTTTACTACCAATATATGGATTTTTTCATGTAACCTGATTTCTATTGAAAATAAGGAAAATTAATACTATATAATCCAAAATCCTCCATACTTTTATTTTACAACTTCAAATTAAAATATCTTTTAAAATGGCTTTGTTAGACTCAATATAATACAAATTAGTTCTATCTAGGCTAAATTATATTCCCACATTCAAACGTGGGCTTAAATCCACAAAATTTGCATATAAAGTCTATTCTTTGTTTTAGTTTGTCATCAATATTAACTTTCTTTTTCTTATAATTTAGCATATAAAAATCCAACCTTTCTAAAGATTGGATTCCTTTATATTAAAGTTCGATTTTTTTAAAAGTTCGAACAGAAATGCAAATGGCAGGGGATGAGAGAATCGAACTCCCAACAGTGGTTTTGGAGACCATTATTATACCATTTAACTAATCCCCTAGTAATTGGTACAAATAAATAATATCACATTTTAAAACATTTGTAAATAAAAATATGTAAAAAAGTATATAACCTCCACCCCGAATATAATAAATATGGTTGATATTTATTTTTAGACTATTGGCTAAAAATAACACTGTAAGATTATAAAACTTACAGTGTAACAACAAAATATAATTATTTATATTCAATACTAATCATTTTAGCATGAACTGCTACTCTTTTAGTACCAGAATTATCACAAGTAGATAAAGTAAGAATTTTATCATTATCATCAACACTCACTCCAAAATCATAAATACTTTTACTTTTAAGAGTAGTTAAAAATGAATTATAAGACACATCTTTAAAGTTAGTTCTCAAATAATAGACATCAGGAATAGTTGTATATATTGAAAATACTTTCCATACAGAGTTAGAACTAGGAGTAGATATCTTAATAAAATAATTATTACTATTATTTAAATAACCATTATAAAGCATATTAGGTATTGAACCAAACATCGTTTTGTTATTCATATTATGTCCGTATATAATCGTATTCTTACCAAAATCCTTAAAATTAACACGATAATCAGCAAAAATCCATCCCCCCTGATTATCACTCTTATTAAAAGCATGTGATAAATAATATTTATTATCAGTAGATTGAACAACCGGATAATTAACTTTAGTACCATCTACTTTAATCCAACCAACAGTATCACTATTCTTTTTTAATAACTCATCAAAATTAACATTCATAAAAGGCACATCAAGATAATCCCAGTAGTCATTTGGATAATAAACATAATTATCATTATCTGAAGGAGTATCATTATCTCTATTTTCTTCATCACTAGGGTTATCATTATCAGGCTTATTGATATTATTATCACTATTAGTATTATCCTTTTCAATAATATCAGTAGAATTAATAATATCATTAGTTAAATATTTAATCTTAAGACCTTGAACATACCATCTACTAAATAAAAATACACAAATAAGATAAATACAAGTAGAAGTACCAATAATATACATCGATAATTTCTTATTTTCCTTACTTACCTTAACACCTTTTTTCTTTCCAAATATAGCCTTAATACCAATAATAAAATATTTAGGAATTAAAGTAATAATATTAAAAAGACCAATAAAGAAATATCTACCAAGTTTAATAGAAGTAAAGAAAATAGATTTAATACCAAGAACAAATAAATTAATAAACTTCATATTCCTTTTCCTCCTTCTACTCTTTAAAATAATTATAACACAGAAAATAAAAAAAATATATTAATATTGTAATTATAAAAAAAATATTGTATAATACATTTGAAACGAGGTTATATAAATATGAATGATATAAAGGTAGGAGATAAGTTAGAAATTCATTGCTACAAGCATAATGGCAAACTACATAGACAATGGGATGAAGCAGTAGTATTAGAAATAAAAGAAGACTATATCGTTTTTGGCAACAATAAAACAACGGTAGTAGATTCCGATGGACGAGTATGGAAAACAAAAGAACCAGCTATTATGTTTTTCTATAAAGATCGCTGGTTCAACATAATAGGACAGTTAAAAGATTATGGAATATATTTTTACTGTAATATAGCAACACCATATATAATAGATGATAAAGTAATAAAATATATTGATTATGATCTAGACTTAAGAGTATTCCCAAATGGAAGTTTTAAAATACTAGATCGAATGGAATATCGTTATCACAAGAAACAGATGCACTATTCAAGCAGATTAGATTTCATATTAAAATATGAATTAGGAAACTTAATTGATATGGTAAGAGCCAAAGAAGCACCTTTTAATAAAAAGACAATCGAAACATATCATCAAAAATACGATGAATTAGTAGGACAAAGTCAAAGTTCAGCTAAAGAACTACCAAATGAGTAAGAAAATTATCCGAGAGAAGTATGTCTTCTCTTTTAATATTGTCAATATATACAAAGTTATCTATAAATAATCCACATATCAACATTTTTTTAGCTATTGCCCACCAAGCCTAAGGTCTTGCTGAGTTATTTTTAGCCATCATCATTATATTTTAATAATGAATGTCTAAAAATAAAATATCACTATACCTATTATGTATAAAGTAAAACCATATACATTTAAAATTACCTAAAAGTAAATCAATTATATTATTTTAAAATGCCACTCATATAAATATAAAATTACAGATTATATTTAATATATAACAAATAATAATAATACATAAAAGTAAAATAGATTATTACACTATATAAAAACTATTAAATTAAAACTATCAATAAAAAAAGCCTCAATACATTCAAAAAAGTGCATATAAACGACTCATTTAACCTTATATTTAAGAAAAAACAGAAAAAAACAAAAAAGAATTCATTTTTTTCAAAAAAAGACTTTACAAAGGATAAAATAAGTGATACTATATATAACGTGTGAGGGAAATAAGATATAAAAACCTCATAAGAAGTATCTTTGAAAAGTTTAAAATGACCATTTTTTACTTTAAAAAAAACAAAAAGTAAAAAAAATAAAAAAAATTAAAAAAAAGACTTTACAAACTGAAAATTAAGTGGTATGATATATATCACTGAAGCAAAAAAGCTTTCAGAATGTGTCTTTGAAAAAAATTGAAAAAATGGAAACATTTTAACATTCAGTGCATAATATATTATGTATTTGAAAATTGATTAAATTGTTTTTTTATTTTGCAAAAAACTAATTTAAAATTAATTTTAAAAAAGTTAAAAAAAATAAAAAAAATGGTTGACAATGTCGAATATATTTGGTATATTATTAATGCACCGAAAAAAAGAAGATGCAAAAAGAGATTGTTCTTTGAAAACTGAGCAAAATGTCAATTTGAGTAGCTAGGAAATTAAAACTTATAAATAATGATTATTAAATATTTTTATTGAGAGTTTGATCCTGGCTCAGGATGAACGCTGGCGGCATGCCTAAGACATGCAAGTCGAACGAGATGGCCCAGTGAAGGTTGAGTGCTTGCACAAGACTGAATCTGGATTACCATCTAGTGGCAGACGGGTGAGTAACACGTGGGTGACCTACCTTTTCGTTGGGGATAACAGTTGGAAACGATTGCTAATACCGAATAATATGTAAGAGTCAATTTTACATTGAAAGGAGCCTTTAAAGCTTCGCGATTAGATGGGCCTGCGGCGTATTAACTAGTTGGTGAGGTAATGGCTCACCAAGGTGACGATGCGTAGCCGGACTGAGAGGTTGATCGGCCACATTGGGACTGAGACACGGCCCAAACTCCTACGGGAGACAGCAGTTAGGAATATTCGTCAATGGAGGAAACTCTGAACGAGCAATGCCGCGTGAGTGATGAAGGTCTTTGGATTGTAAAACTCTGTTGTATGTGAAGAACGACTAAATAAGGAAATGTATTTAGAGTGACGGTAGCATACCAGAAAGCCCCGGCTAACTACGTGCCAGCAGCCGCGGTAATACGTAGGGGGCGAGCGTT
>OLQV01000176.1_pt1 | contig 67236 bp, 54 predicted proteins | sample 1672371 | NCBI WGS metagenome assembly OLQV01 (sample SAMEA3136676, study PRJEB25190) | human gut metagenome
AAAAAAGTCGAAATAGAATAAACTTTACATTTGTTTACATAATGTATATATTTAAAAAATAAAAATATTTTTATAATTATTATTAGATATTTCTGTGCAAATTTTAGCCACAGAAATTTTTTTGCAAAAAAGTTTAAAAAATAAGGGGGAAAAATTGGTCCATTTAGGAAATATATAAAGTGAAGGGAGAAATTAGAATGAAGATTGTTAGACAACAAGATGAAAAAGATTGTGGAGTTTGCTCTTTATTATCTATAATTAGATATTATAAAGGTAATGTTCCTCTTGAACAATTAAGGTTAGATGCTAGAACTAATAATGAGGGGACTACTGCTCTTAATTTAGTTCTTGCAAGTCAAAAATATGGATTTGATGCTGTTGGAATGAAAGTAAAAAACGTAAATGATATTAAAAGATTACCTGCCATTGCTCATTTGAATTTGAAAAAAGGATATAGTCATTATGTAGTTATTGAGAAAGTCACTAAAGACAAAATTATATTAATGGATCCGGCGAAAGGTAAGGTGGTAAAGTTTCTTTGGGAGTTTCAAAAAGAATGGAGTGGTGTGGTTTTAATTTTTTATCCTAAGCAAAAAATAATGGTTTTAAAAAATGATGTAACATTATTTACAATATTTAAAAAAGTTTTTATTTCTGAAAAGAACTTGATTAAAATTATTGTTTTAGTTAGTTTTCTTTTAACAATTTTTACAATAGCTTTAGGTTATTACTTTCAAATGTTTAATTCTCTCTATTTAAATAAGTATCCAATAAACTATTTGAAAGTATTGGTTCTTGTTTTTGCAATATTTACTTGCTTTAAACTTTTTCTTACTTATTATCGTAGTTATTTAGAAAATCATTTAAATAAAAATATTGATTGTTTGATTACATCTGATTTTCTAAAACATTTATTTAATCTCCCTTTAAATGTTATTACTTCTAGAAAATCTGGAGAAATACTTTCAAGAGTAAATGAACTTACAAGTATTAAAGGTTTAATTACGGAGATCTTTATTACTTATACTTTAGATTTTTTAATAGTAGTAATAACAACATTTCTATTAATAAGAATAAGTAGTAAATTATTTTTAATACTTTTTCTAACAACTATTTTTTACTTATTTGTAGGAATTATAACTAAAAAAAGTATTTTTGAAAAAGCATATCAGAATATATCAATTGAATCAGAATTTAATAATACTGTTTTAGAAAATATCAAAATGATTAATAGTATTAAAAATTTGGATGCTGTTGATGGCACTTTAAATAAGATAGAAAGAAAATTAACTCACTATTTATATGACACTTATAAAGTTAATACTATTTTAAATAAAATAAATATATTTAAAGTATCTTGCTATGAAATAGGCTTTTTTCTCATAAATACTTTTGGGTTTTACTTTGTTTATAAAGGTATTATCAATATGATTGATTTGATTACTTTTAATGCTTTACTTAATCTTTATTTTGAACCATTAAAAAATATTGTGGATTCCATACCTAAATATAGTTTTATGAAGGCTAGTATTACTAAAATTAATGACTTTTTAGGTGTTCGTGCGGAAATATTAGGTGAAGAAGCTTCAACTGATGGTTATGATATATCAATAAATAATTTAAATTATTCTTATAATAAATATCAAAATGTTTTAAAAAGTGTAAACTTAAATATTAAAGAAGGCGAGTTTGTTCTTTTACAAGGTGCATCTGGTTCAGGTAAATCAACATTATGTAGTATTTTAAATAAGTATATAACTGATTATACTGGTGATATATTATTTGGCACTATGAATTATAAAGATTTGAGTATAAAAACTATTCGAGATAATATTGTTTATGTTGGTCAAAATGAGAATATATTTACTGGTTCTATTAAAGAAAATATTACTTTTGGTAATAAAGTATCTGATTTGAACTTTGATAAAATTTGCAAAATTTGTAAAGTTGATGATGTTGCAAATAAAAAAACTTTTAGATATGAAAGTTTAATTGGAAGCGATGAAGGTAATATTTCTGGAGGAGAAAAGCAGAGAATTATTTTAGCTAGAGCTGTGCTAAAAGACTTTAATGTTTTAATTCTTGATGAAGCTTTAAGTGAAGTTGATATAAAGTTAGAATTGGAAATTTTGAAAAGTATTCGAGAAAATTATAAAGATAAAACTATAATTTATATTTCACATAAAAAATATTCAAATATATTTGATAAAGTTATTAATATGGAGGCTGTATGAACTATTTAGATTTAATTAATATAAAATATTCATGTAAAAAAGGATTATTTGTTTTAACTACTGTCTTTATAATTGTTTTAGTATATGTTTTAAATTTAAACATGTATGAAAGTTTTAATACCTATGGTTATGTACAAGATGAATTATTAAATATTAAAATATCTATACAAACCCCTGATATGTTAACCAATTTAAAGTATGTAAAAATAGGAAGTAACAATTATAAAACGGAAATTAAAGAAATAAGTGATGTATTACTTGATGAAGAAAATCTTATTAATTATCAAATGGTTAAACTTAAAATAGATGAAAGATTAAATGATAATCAAGTATTTAAAATAGGTATTTTTTATAACGAAGAAAAAGTATATAAAAAAATTTTAAAAATGTTATTTTAGGAGGTAAATATGGAAATATTAAGTAATGAAAAAATGAATAGTATTAATGGTGGAGGAAGGTCAATTTGGTTTATAATTGGTGGTATTGGAACCTTTTTATTAGGGTTCTTAAACGGATTTGTAAATCCTAAAAAATGTAACTAAGGAGGAAAATTATGATATTAAAAAATGAAGAGTTAGCTGTTATTGATGGTGGAGGATTCACTGCAACGTTTTTCAATTCTATTGCTAGACTTGGTAAAACAATATATGATATTGGTTATGAAGTAGGTTCATCTGTTAGAAGATTGCTTGGAAGAACTTTATGTAAAATCTAAAAAGGCTTATGCCTTTTTGGTACAGATTGGTATTTGTCTTTGGATGAAGATAGAGAATTTAAATAAGAAAAAAGTAATATTTGTGGTAAATACTAGCATAACTTTGCGAAAATAGTGCAAAATTTGAAGAAAAATGTTGATAATGCTTAAACCTGATGTTATAATATTTATTGTAACAAGAAGGGAGGGAATGAATTTGACAAAGGTAGTTGTGCAAAATGGTAATGTTGATTTAGCATTAAAAAAGTTTAAAGCAAAAGTTGCAAGAAGTGGAGTCCCTTCTGAAATAAAGAAAAGAAAACATTATGAAAAACCAGGCGTTAGAAGAAGAAATGAAATAAAAGAAGGAATTAAAAACTCTCATAAAAGAAATCGAGGCTAATTATGTACGAAAAAATTAATGAAGATTTAAAAAATGCAATGAAAAGCAAAGATACTTTTAAATTATCTGTGCTTAGAATGCTTAAAAGTGCTTTACAATTAGAACAAATATCTAAAAAACATGAGCTAGATGATAATGAAATAGCTGCTGTTTTAAAAAAACAAGTTAAAGTAAGAAAAGATTCTTTGGAAGAATATAAGAAATATAATAAAGAAGATGAAGTTGAAAAACTAGAAAAAGAAATATCTGTATTATCTGTTTATTTACCTGAAGAATTAAGTGAAGAAGAAATAGAAAAAATAGTTTTATCAGCTATAGATGAAATTAAACCTACAAGTATGAAGGACATGGGACTTGTAATGAAAAAAGTTGGTGAGCTTCTAGTAGGTAAAAATGCTGATATGTCATTAGTTAGTAAACTTGTTAAAGAAAAAATAATGTCAAATTAAAAATAATCATACGGGTTAAAATCGTATGATTATTTTTTTATTATTTATTTGATAGTTTCTTTATACTAAACAATAAAATAAATATTATTATAAAACCACCGCATACATAAGGAAAAATATTGTATAAAATCATGGCATTATAAAAATTGTTAGAAAAATAAGTATTTACTAAATAAAGAATTCCAAAAGACATTAAAAATGGCACTATATTGTTTTTTATATTTAATGTTTCTTTTATTTTAAGAATAAATATACTTAAAGAAATAAATAAATCAAAGAACCAATTGATACATATAAAGTTTTCTATATTTTCAATAAATTTAAAGAACCTAATTCTCCTTAGTATTGTATATTCAGGGTAACTATATACATTTATCATTTCTCCCAGAATTAGACTAATTGTGAATGCTACCATAATTAAAGTACATGAAGAAAGTAAATAATATTTTAAACTAGATTTAAATTCTAGTTTTTCATTTATCAAGGTAAATATTGGACTTGTTGATATTACGGCATATATTAGTGATGCTTTAAATATTGAGGTTGTTTTAACAGCTAAAATAGGAAATAAATTGTCATAATGAAATTCATTAGTTAAAAGAAGTGTTTTTAAAACAATTATAAATAGACTAAAAAATATTAAAACAAATGCTACATTATAAATACCTTTTATTTTTTTTGACGCAAGGAATGATGCCAAAATTAAAAATGGTAAACAGGATATAAGTGATGGAGTAAATGTTAGAAAATACGAATATAAGAATCCAGATAGAATAACAAATAAAATAAGTAAATAATGAAACTAATGTATAAGAATAACTCTTCATCTCTAAATCTTTATTATATGGTTGTAACAAATAATAAAGTACCAAATAATGTACTGAAAAAAATACACTAAGTATAACTATAAATAACGCTAACGAAACATAATTAATAACACTACTACCACCAGTAATACCAAGTAATACTAAATATCCTATCACAATAGCAAATGCTGGTAATAAATTAATTTTAATAATCGTTACTAATCTTTTCTTAAACAAGTTAACTATAACATTCTCATCTCTATAAAAATTATATGTAAGCATAGCATGATCACAATTATAAAACATTGCCTGCGTAACAACAGCACCTCTATTAATAAAATACATAATAAACACCAACCAACCTGGTCTATTAAGTATAAAATCATGAATACTATTAAAAGCATCTTTATTATTAAAAGAAATAAATCCTAAAACAACAGCCACAATAAGAATAATAACACTAATTCTCCTAGCACTTCTCATTAGTATTTCTCTATGTCTTTCAAAAAATATTGTATTAAACAAGTCATAACCCTTTTTATTCTTAATCTTTTTCTCTTCAATTACTCTATCTTTATCTTTTATTCTAACCATATTTTGTCTAGCATAACTAGTACTCTCACTTGAATTCATAGCAGCTTTCAAAGTATTAAGCTTCTTATAAATAATTTTATAATCATCCACCCTCATCAAATACTTATAACAAAATATACTAAGTATAAAAAATACCAAAGTACATCCATAAATAACACTATCAGGTATAAAAACTCCCACAAAAGGTAAAGCCGAAATAAATAACAAAACACCAAGTACAACTAAAGTATTTCTATAATCTGCTGTAAAAACATAACCCTTCTTCTTATAAAAGAAAACCGTAAAAGCTTCACCTATAACTCTAGCAAAAATACCAAATAAAATAAGAGCAATACATTCCAATAACGAATAGTCTAAAACAAAAGAAAATACAAAAAATCCCAACGAATTAAGTATCAAAGATAATAACAAAGTCCAAAATAAAGTAGCCTTCATAAATACTTTAGCATTCATATTAAAAAGAACAATACAAAAATACTTCTTAGTATTAACACTTAAAATATTACCATTAATAAACATTCCAATAATAGTAAAAATAAAATAAATATGAATAAAAGTCTTTGTAACATTATTAGGACTTATAATACCACCAATAAAATATAATACAAAAAAATATAATAATCTATATACAATAAATCTAATAGTAGATAAAACTATACTAAATACCCTAGCAAACTTCTTTAATCCTTGTCCCTTATATACATCATCATTTAATAAATCCCTAAATATAGGTAATTTCTTAATAAAATGCATATTAGCATTAATAGCGTAAGTTAAATCTATCTTTAAAGACATTTTCAAAGCATTAATCATTTTTCTGTTCCTTTAAACAATGAATAATCTTATCTTTATATTTCTTTGTATTTAAATTTTTCTTTTCTACAAGTTCTAACTTTTTATTATTAAGTATTATAATCTCATCACATAAATCCATTGCTATTTCTAAAATATGTGTTGAAAATATAATGATATGTTCATCTTTTAAAGCTCTAAGTAACTTTTTCATCTCATCTTGAACAACTACATCTAAAGAAGTTAATGGTTCATCTAATAAAATAACTTTCGGATGAGCAATTATATTTATTAAAATCTGCATCTTATTCTTCATACCATGTGAGTAATCTTTTAACAACTTATCTTGATCTTCTTTTTCTATATCAACAACCTTAAAATAATCATCTACTGTCTTATCTTTATCTATACGTTCCTTGTTAATTTCCATAAAAAAACTTAAAAACTCTCTAGCCGTCAAAAACTCTGGTACTATTGGTGTTGAAACAACATAGCCTATATCACTAGTTGAAAGTTCATTCTTTCCATACTCATTTTCTAAATAAAATTTTCCAGAATCTATATCAATATCTTGATTCAACGAATTAAAAAAAGTAGTTTTACCTGCACCATTTCTTCCAATAAGTCCATAAATTTTACCAGTTTCAAAAGTAAAATCTATATCATCTAAAACTAATCTTTCTCCAAAGCTCTTAGTCAAACCAACTACTTCAAGTTGCATAAAATCACCTCTATGAACTATTATAGCAAGGAAAAAGAATAAATGCTATTAACATTTATTCTTTTGGTAAATCAAAATCTTTAAAACCATTTACATAATTTTGTTCATATCTATATGCATCTCTACACATATCCTCAAGTCCTAGCTCTGCTTTCCAACCTAATTCTTCATAAGCTTTAGTAGGATCAGCATAACAAGCAGCTATGTCACCTGGTCTTCTAGCAACTATCTTTCTTGGTACTTTTACATTATTTATTCTCTCATATGCATCAGCAAGTTCCAATACACTATAACCATTACCAGTTCCTAAGTTATAATAACTTGGTCCTGTACTATTAACAGCCTTTTCAATAGCCTTTAAATGACCTTTAGCTAAGTCAACAACATGAATATAATCTCTAACTCCAGTTCCATCTGGTGTATCATAATCATCACCAAATACACTTAGAATTTCTAACTCACCAGTTGCTACCTTCATAATATAAGGCATTAAATTATTAGGAATTCCATTAGGTGATTCTCCAATTAAACCAGAACTATGAGCCCCTATTGGATTAAAGTAACGTAAAATAACTGCTGAGAACTTATCATCAGAAACACATACATCCTCTAAAATTCGCTCATTAAATAACTTGGTTGTTCCATAAGGATTAGTCGTTGATAATGGAAAATCCTCACGAATTGGTAAACTCTTAGGTGAACCATATACAGTTGCACTAGATGAAAATACAAATGCCTTAACATCATACTTTTTCATAACCTTACATAATTTAAGAGTTGATAAAATATTATTTTCATAATAATTAATTGGTAAAGAAACAGACTCTCCAACAGCTTTATAACCAGCAAAATGAATAACTGCATCAATCTTATTTTCAGAAAAAATTTTATCTAAAGCAGCTTCATCACAAACATCATCCTCATAAAATTTAAAATCTTTTCCAGTAATATATTTAATCTTATTTTTAACAGAAATATCAGCATTATACAAATTATCAACTACTACAATATCATATCCAGCATTAAGTAATTCAACACAAGTATGACTACCAATATATCCTAATCCTCCAGTAACTAATATATTCATTATATACCTCCATAGAATCTTTTATATTCTTCTAAAACTAACAGCATTTCCTTACAAATACCTACATTAATTTTACCACTATCTAAAGCCTCATGCAAGAAATCTTCCAAATCATCAAAAGCTATATAATACAAGTTAAAATCAGATAACCTCTCTAACTCATCATAATTAGTCTCATCTAAATTAGGAACATCATCACACAAGACTCTATAATAGAAAATACTATTATAAACATTTTTCTCAGTACCAAAATAATTTTTAGCATAAGTAACAATCTGCATAAAAGGTCCATCTATCTCACAAATATTAATACCAGTCTCTTCTTTTATTTCTCTAAGTAAAGCACTTCTCATATCTTCACTATTACCTACATGTCCTCCAGGAAACTGATAAGTATTATTGTTATAAGCAATTAGTATTTCATTTTTACTATTTATTATTAATCCCTTAACCCTAGTAACTTCATAATCTAAGTCACTTAGACTCAAGTTATCGTCATTGATAAGTATTTGCCTCATTATAATCTCCTCTAGTAAATATATCTTTCCCAATAATCAACAACAGAAGAACTAACCGTAGTAAAATAAGTTTCTATCATAGTTGATAAATAATTAGACTTTTTCCATATTGGATAATCATTAGAATCGTAACAACTATATTTAACACTAGCAGTCATATATTCAAATGTTGATGCTCTATCTTCATTAGCACTAGTCTGTGCATAATTATTAACAAAATATGATCCTGGCGTACCAGTCTTACTATATGAATAAGAACTATTTTCTACTCCATAAGTAAAATCTAATGGATTAAAACTATTCCAGGCCGTAAATCTACCTCCAGCACTTTCAATATAATGTTCAATGTAATGTAACATTTCATGATGAAAACTCTCAGCAAAAGGAAAATCAGTTGCTATAGAAATAATTGTTCTTCTAGGAGCAAAATCTGTAACACCAGTAACATTTTCAGCACTATAATTTTTAATAAGATAAACGTTTAATGACATATTTTGTTTAGAAAACTCTCTAAAAAATCCATTAGGATACATAGAAAGAGCTGTATTTAATTGTTCCAAAGTACTCTTCATAACATTAGTATCAGTAATAGCCGTAGTCCCAAGACTACCAACTACATATCCATTAGTCTCACTACCATATAAAACTTTAATACCATATGTATCCTCTATTTGTTTTCTATAATTAGTAAGAGGATCAACAACAGGTGTTGGTTCTGGTGTTGGCGTAGGATCAGGTATCGGAGTACTAGGTGTTGTATTAGAACCACTATTATTACCAGTATTATTATTTGAACTATTAGTATTAGAACCAGTATTAGTATTACCATTACTAGTACTAGGATTTAAATCAGTACCAGAACTTGTATTATTCCCAGTATTATCATTAGTAATTGGTGTATCACTACTACCATTATTTGTATTCGTATTAGTATCATTACTATTAGTAGCAGGAGGCTTACCATCATTAGTAGTAATTGTAACCTCTCCTGGATTATCATTTGCTTTATCAACATCTCTAATCGGATCTAAAACATCACTTGTAGAAAAATTCATATATAATCCAGTCATAATTAAAAGAATTGCAAAGAATATCATAATTGAAGCAATCTTATTAGTTAGCTTAGTACTCATTATATCACCCTATCATAAGTTGATTATAACAAAGTCAAAAAAAAAAAGAAAGCCTTAAGCCTTACCTTTACAAATTAAACAAGTAAAGTAAAACTAACCAGCTTTCTTAACTAATGTATTAGCTCTATTTATTTGACTAATCTCATCATATAATTGTTGAGCTTCCTTTTGTTTTCCCTCATTATATAATTGTTTAGCTCTATTCATCATTTCTTCTATATTATTTTGCTTAGGCATAACTGCATCTTGCCCAAAATCCAATAGTCTTCTTTGTCCATCTAGTGAAGCAGCAAGTTTTTCCATCTGACTCTTGTTAACCAAAATCGCCTTAACTTTATCAGAACTTAACTTTACTATTCTAGTTCTATTTCCTAAATTAGTCTCATTATTTTGAATACTATCATTAACTCCAACAGGTCCATTAGTATAAGCAGCAAGTAATGATGAAATAGGACTATTAGAAACATTATTATTATTACTATTTACAACAGTATCAACTCTAGGTATTGATACAACTTGATCATTATTAGAAACAACTTCCTGTGTTGTCATAGGTCTTTCTAAATCTAATTCTTTTTTTTCTGAAACAGAAGGCATATCTACAATAGGCTTTTGAGTCATCTCTTGTTGTTCTCCATTAACTAAAGGAGCTCTCTCTTCAATTGCATCAGTACCACTATCCACAGTATCAGTACTTCTAGTATTATTAAAAATTCCTTCAAATATATTAGGCATCTTAGGTAATACTGGAGCCTCTACCCTTATTGATGGAGCTAAAACAGATTTACTTTTCTCATCTGGAACTACTTCCTTCTTTACAGGCATAGGAATAACCTGCTTATTTTCTGAAACATTCAAGTCACTAGCATTAATAACAGTCTCAGAAATAGCATCACTATTATCAGCTTTTTCATCCCTTTCTTCTTCTATTTCAGAAGTATCCTTCTTCATAACCTCCTGTTTTTTCGAAGAAATATCAAGCATTTTAATTGGTATTCCAAGTAATTCAAATTGTTCAAAACTCTCACTCAAATTATCAGCATTTTCTGCAACCTTAATCAAACAAGCAATATACTCATCTTTTTTACTTGCATCTTCTATTTCAGACAATTCTCTTATCTTCTGACAGAAAAAATCACATAAATTTGCTTTTAAGTCTCGAATAGTACTATCATTATTATCTAGTCCCATATTCTCACCACCTAAACATTAGCAATTTTCTTTAGAAGACGTTGAACTTCATTCCATTCACCATCATCAATAATCTCTTGAATTTTAAGGCCTTCACTATCTTTAAACAATCTAGAAATATATATAATCTGATCTCCTTCTGCTCCTCTAATTTCATTCTTTGTATACACAATATAATGCTTTAAATTATCATCAGAAACTAAATAAGTAACAAGAAAAACATCATTCTTATTACCTTCCATATCAATAATTTCAATTGCTCTGCCATTATCCATAGCAAACACCCTCTATTCTAATCATAATTATAGCCGATTTTAAATTATAAGTAAACTATTTTAATGAACTAAACTACTAAGTTCATCTATTTTTTTTGCAAAAACAGAAATAAACTTATCCAATTCATCAAAAGTAGTAAGATATGACAAACTAATTCTAATACTATGACTAGCCTTAAACATATCATTAGTAACAGCGAGTACTGCTAAAGAATAATTTCCTGTAGAACAAGCAGTCTGTGTAGAAATATAAATATCCTCTTGTTCTAAAGCATGTAACATAGTCTCAGGTTTAATTCCAGGTAAACTAACATTAACTATATAAGGTAAGCAAAACTCATTACTATTAACATCTACATTTAAATTACTTAATTTACTAATTAAATATTTATGTAATTCTTCTACATGCTTATTTTTATTTTCAAAATCTAAATAAGCAAGTCTTAAAGCCTTAGAAAAAGAAACAATCAAAGGAGTAGCTGGTGTTCCAGATCTAAATATAGTAGTAGACTTACCACCATGAATTAAAGGTTCAATATCAATTCTACTCTTCTTAATTAAACAACCTATACCCTTCATTCCATAAAACTTCTGTGCAGAAACACTTGCTAAATCAACCATTGATAAATCTACTTTCATCTTACCAATACATTGAGTCATATCACTATGAAAAAACACCTTAGGATGACGTCTTATAACCTCACCAATAGCTCTGATATCTTGTACTACTCCAACTTCACTATTAACAGCAGCAATACTTACCAAAACAGTATCATCTCTAATTAAATTCTCTAAATCTACTAAATCAACAATTCCATTACTATCTAATTTAACATAACTAACATCATATCCTAAAGATTGCATATATTTTACAGTCTCATTAACAGAAGAATGTTCAAGTTCCGTAGTAATTATATGTTTCCCAGTATGCTTAGCACATATACCCTTAATAGCTAAATTATTAGACTCACTTGCTCCAGAAGTATAAATAATCTCATTAGGATTAACCTTAAGTATTGAAGCAACTTGATTAGTAGCTGCATCAATTAACTTTTTAGCCTCCACTCCTAACTTATGTAAAGAATTAGGATTACCAATATAATTCTTAGTAACTAAAACATAAGTATCTAAAACTTCTTCATTAACAGGTGTTGTTGCACTATAATCTAAATAAATCATTATTTCACCTCATTATACTATTCATTATCTCCAGAAATATGATAAAGATCATAGTTAATTCTAGCAACAGCTAACTCTATAGTCATAAGCTTTTCACTATCATCTAAATTCTCATCTTCCTCTAATAATTTTACTATTTTATCAGCAATTTTAATAATTTCATCTTTATTCTCATGTAAATTAATTTTATCCATCATATAATTCAAAAAAATCACCTCTTAAAAATATTATACTATAAATTATCTAATCTTTATATTCTTTTATAATATCATATAACTTTTGCATTCTTAAATCCAACTTATCTATATCCATTGCACAAGCTATCAACTCATCTTTTATCTCTTTAGGAACTCTCTTAGGTAACTTATAATCAAGTTTATGTTCCAAACTAGCCCAACAATCCATTGCGACTGTTCTAATCTGTATTTCAGCTTCTACATACTCTGTAATCTCTTCTAAATGTAAAGGAACTAATACATTTAAATGATAACTACTATATCCCGAATCTTTAGGATTTTTAATATAATCAGTTTCTTCTTTTATAATAAACTCATTAGATGACTTAATAATATTAACAATATCATAAACATCAGAAATAAAAGAACAAACTATTCTAAAACCTATCATATCATGAACATACTTTACTAAATTATAAGTATTAAACTCTTGTTTTTTCTTTTTTAATTTATTACAAGCACTATCTATTGACTTAATTCTTGATTTAACATGTTCAACAGGATTGTAATTACATTTATATTCATGCTCTTTAAGTAAAATATCTATCTCTGTTTCTAACTTTTTCTTTGCGAACTCATACTTAAGCATTATCTCCTTAAATTCTTTTTCTTCACTAAAATTCATTAAACCTCCTATTTATTCGTATTTTGATAATAATCTCTCTCCGCTATAGAAGAAGAAACACTATCTAATTCTTCATAATCTGCCACATCATCATAATTAAACACATCTTCTATTAAATAAAGTATCTCTTTTAAACTACTACAATTCTTATAATCTATATCATACCTATTAAGAACCTCTATCTCATAATTAGTTAGGGAAAGTCCATTCTCCAAATTAACTAATTCTAAAGACTTAAAATCTAAATTAGATACTATCTCATCTATATTATATTCCATAACCAAAGTATCCTTTCAATACATTAAAAATAGAACTTATTTAAAGCTCTATTTACATACATAACCATTATTCTTTAAATGAGTCATTAACTCTCCTTCAGTATACTTATCATTAATACTTAAAGTAACTACATCACTACTCTTAGTATTAGGATTAATCTTAATCTGTAACCCATCATTATCATAGAATTCAATATTATTAAGTATAATAGTTTCATTATTTTTAGCTTTAACAGTAACAGTCAAATAATTATCTCCTGTTGTAATTTTAACTGTATCTTTATCTAAATATGCATAAGACTTTTCTAAAGCAAATTTAAATCCTTCTAAGTACTTATCATCTTCTAAATATTTATCTGGAAAAATAATAGTCTTAGTAAGTGTCATTTCACTTATTTTATTACTATCTAATGAGGTTGTTAAATTCTCACTTATAGTAATTCCTAAATCATTAGTACTTTTCTTACCACATTCTACATATGGCTGTTTTGCTGTTGCAATTAAATAGAAAATAATGACAATCATAATTACTACAATAACAATTGGAAATACTCTATTTTTCTTTTCTCTCATTATAACCACCTCTCTACATTATTATATCAACAACAAAATAATAGTCAAGCAAAAGAAAAAGTACCCCAACTATTGAGGTACTTAGTATATTATTTAATTTCAATAACTTTTCTATTATCAACTTCTGCTTTTTTAGGAACAGTAATTTTTAAACATCCATCATTAAATGTAGCATCTATTTTATCTTGATCTAAATCACCAAGATAGAAAGATCTTTCATATTTACCATAAACTCTTTCACGACGAATGTAGTTTTTATTTTCATCTTCTTCATTATTTTCACTATTCTTAGAAGCAGTAATTGTTAAATAACCATCTTTAGCTTCTACTGAAATATCATTTTTTGAAAAACCAGGAATATCCATTTCAATATGGTAATTTCCATCTTTCTCATAAATATCACATTTCATATTTTGTTCCCTCTTAGTTGGTAAAAAATCATCAAAAACATCATCTAAATAAAATTTTCTTGGAATTAAATCCATACTTATCATCTTCCTTTCATTTACAATATAAGTTATACCACTATTTTTAGCACTTGTCAATATTAAGTGCTAATTATTATTAATATTTCCAAAAAAAATTAAAATATTCCAACAACTTATGATATACTATATACAAATAGAATAAAGATGAGGTAAACAAGAAATGAATAACTTAGAAAAAGAAAGAAAAAGTCTCGAAACGATAGACCTAATAATTATTTACTCAATAATACTCACTATAATAATTGCCATAATAGGAACAATAATTTGGGTAAACTATAATCATAATAAAGAACAAAAAATAGAAGATTCTTCATACACAAATATTCCAGATAATAAAACTTTTAAATATAAAATTGAAGATAACAGAATTGTATTTTTCAATGGTAAAAAAGTTGTAGATACTTACACTTGTCTAAGTAAATGTGAAATAAAAGAAAAAGAAAGTAATCAGTTTTCAATAGACTATGACTCATTTATACCAATCTATGATAACAATAAATATATAATTTATAATATCGATATAAAATCAACTTATTATACATTTGATACATATCCAGAAAAAACTCTAAATAAAAAAGTTGGTATCATTACTAAAGATGGTAAAAAAGGTCTAATCAATCAAAATGGTGGTCTAATTCTAAATACAGAATTTAATGATATTGAAGTAACTGAAAACTACACAGTAACATTACAAGCAGGAATAGTAAATATTTATAATAAAGACAACATAAAATTAACAAATAGTGAAATAAAAAATATTTATCAAGTACTACCACTAGAAAAAGATAATAAATTATACTTATATCTTACTGATGTAAATGCTTCTAAATCAGTAATAGAATATAACGCAATCACAAAAACATTTAGTTAAGAAGGTTATTCCTTCTTTTTTTTGTAAAAAAAATAGAGACAAATTAATATCTCTACTTATTCTTGAACTATTTCAAATTTAGCTATATATTCATTAACTAATTTAATAACTTTATTGTATTCAACAGTTAACTCTTCAAAATTAGAATTAACAAAGTTAACATCTTCTTCCTTACTCTTTAACTCATGTTGATAACTAATATCAGCTAACTTCATAAATCCTAAGTACTTACAATCACTCTTTAAAGAATGAACCTCAATTGCATAATCATGCATGTTAGCCTCTTCTTTATATTGATTAATTCTAGCCCATTTAGAAACAACATCAGATATAAAGTCTCCTAAAGTCATATTATACATTTCCATATCACCAAGTAATTCCAAAGACTTATCCATATCAACACCATTATCACGTAAGAACTTTTCCATAGCTGCATCACTCTTATCAGTTGAAACCTCTACCTTTACATCAGATTTTTCTTCAACTGTTTTTTCAGTAACAGACTCTTCTACCTTAGTCTCAGGAACCTCAACCTTTTCTTCAACTGGCTTCTTAGTAACTGGTTCTTCTACCTTAGTCTCAGGAACATCAACCTTTTCTTCGACAGGTTTCTCTGTAACAGGTTCTTCTACCTTAGTCTCAGGTACCTCAACCTTTTCTTCGACTGGTTTCTCTGTAACAGGTTCTTCTGCCTTAGTTTCAGGTACTTCAGTCTTTTCTTCGACTGGTTTTTCAGTAGCAGGTTCTTCTACCTTAGTCACAGGAACCTCAGCTTTTTCTTCAACAGGCTTCTTATCAACAATAGACTCTTCTTCTCTAACGTAAGTCTTTCTTTCACCTACTACTCCAAGAGTTTTACCATCAAAGAACTTATGAATAATTCTATCAAGTTCTAACGTATCGATAGGCATTGGTAAATAAGCATCAAATCCTTCAGCTAAATATTTTTCTCCCATACCATTCATAACATTAGCTGTTAAAGCAACTATAGGTGGAATTTCATAATCATCTAAACGACGAAGTATCCTAATAGTTTCAATACCATCCATACCAGGCATCATATGATCTAGGAAAATAATATCATAATGGTTACCATACTTAAATTTATAAATACAATCTTTACCAGACTCAGCAGTATCAACCTTGAAATTATACTTCTTAAGTAATCTTTCAGATACCTTTAAATTCAATGGACTATCATCAACTACTAAAGCTGTAAAATCAGTACAATCTAAGAAGTCTTTAACTCTAGTTATTGCATTAGACTGAGTAACACTACCAATTGGTGTTGGATCAATAACCTTTAAAGGAACATCAACATAAAACGTTGTACCAACTTCATACTCACTCTCAAACCAAATTTTGCCACCCATTAAATCAACAAACTTCTTAGTAATTACAAGACCTAATCCTGTACCTTCAATCTCATTAGAAACAGCATTATCAAGTCTCGAAAACTTCTCAAAAAGCTTCCCAAAATCTTCTTTTTTAATACCATAACCAGTATCAGAAATTTTAATATGTAAAAGTATAGAATCAACACCAGTCTTTTCTGATACCATTGATACTCTAATCTTACCAACTTCTGTATACTTAACAGCATTATTTGTAATATTTAATAATACCTGATAAAGCTTAGTAGCATCAGCATAAACCTTAGAAGGAATCTGCTCATCCATATCTACATATAACTTAACCGGACTATTACCCAATCTAGATTCAATAACACTAGATAAATCATTAACAATCTTAGCAACACTACACTCTCTATTAGCTAAAGTATCATTACCAGATTCAATCTTCGAAATATCCAAAATATTATTAATAATATCTACTAAGTTAGTACCAGCCGTAGCAATACTTTGAATATCAACTCTAGCATTTTCTTCATTAAACTCACTTGTATTAAGTAGTGAATCACTAAAACCTATAATAGCATTCATTGGAGTTCTAATTTCATGAGACATATTAGATAAGAAATCCGTCTTAGAGCTATTAGACTTATCAATATCAGATTTCAAATCATCTATCTCATCAGCTAAATGAATATCTGGATTTTCAAGAACAAAATATAAGAAGAATACTTGTAGTGAACAACTAATTACATAAACGCAAACTTGATTGACTAATATTTGTGCAACAAGTAAAATTAACATAACAAGCATTATTAAACTAATAACAATTCTCTTTTTAGCATCAGATATTTCTCTACAAGTAGTATACATAGAAATGAACACACAAGTACACATTACTGTTAAACATGCAAGAATCATATACTCAGCAATTCCAGAAATAAATCCTGAATTAATAGTATTAAAATCTGCCTTAGGTAAAACTAAATAAGTTATGAAATTTAATATAATTGAAATAATAATAACTAATATTACAGGACATTTCTTACATAACTCTTTTAGAGTTTTAGAATTTAAATCACATAAATAAACAAAACTATATATACAAAATATTCCTATCCATAAGATAAATCCTAACCGATGAACAATCGCTATAATATTAGAAACAATTGGAGAATTAAAATATCCTATAGAAACAATATAAAACAATTCTGAAATTAACATAAAAAGTACAGTAGTTAACATAGCAGCATATAGTCTACTTCTCATAACTGGTGGTCTAACTTTAGAATAATATATAGTAGCAAGGAAACCGGTGAATGCTAAACAAGTTAGAACAAAGAATAAACTAGCTGAAATATTATCTCCTAAATTAAATATACTAGTCATTAAAATCATTCACCATCACCTCCTAAGTACTTTTGCAAAATCTTATGCAAATCCTTATATTTAAATGGCTTAGCTAGATAATCAGTAAATCCTTCACTAATATATCTATCTCTAGAACCCGAATAAGAATTAGCTGTTAAAGCAATAATTGGAATTGTACAACCATCATCTCTTAAAATATGAACAGTAGCAATACCATCTAAATCAGGCATCATATGATCTAAGAATAAAACATCATAATGATTCTTCTTAATTAAATCAATACAATCTCTACCATTTAAACAACTATTAACTTCTAAATTAAATTGTTCTAATAAACGTGTAGCTAATTTAATATTAACAATATTATCATCAACTACTAATACTTTTTTACCAGATAAATCAAGAGGTTTTCTTTCAACGACACCAGAATTATCAAATGAAATAGCACCAACTTTCATATCATCAACAACTGCTTGATCAAGACTAATAAGATATCTTGTACCCTTTCCCTTTTCATTTCTAAAGTCAATTGTACCACCCATAATATCTACAAGTCTTTTAGCAACTATTAATCCCAACTTAACACTATCAGTACCAATAGAAGCACCCTCTTCAGAAAAATCTTCAAAACTCCTATTAAATTCAGCTTCAGTCATTTCATGACCTGTATTAGCAACAATTAAACTCAACTTATAATTCTCACCAACATAAGCTCCACCAACATCTAAAGATACACTACCGAACTTAGTATGACTAATAGCGTTAGCTAAAGTATTAACAAGTATCTTATATATTTTATCAGAGTCTCCCTTAAACTTAGTAGGAATATTTCCATCAACATTTATCTTAAAATCTAACACATCACGACTTACTTTAGCTGATGTAACACTATTAATTTCCATTAATAAATCTTCAATTCTATACTCTTTACTCTCTAAAGTTTCTTTACCAGATTCAATTCTAGAAATATCAAGAATATTATTAATAAGCTCAAGTAAATCACCAGAAGCCTGTTTAATATCCTTAACATCATGTTTAACCAAATCTTGTGTTAAATTCTTCTCTTCAAGTAAAGCTTGACTAAATCCTAAAATAGTATTCATAGGAGTTCTAATCTCATGAGAAATACTTGATAAGAAATCACTCTTTGCCTTATTAGCAATCTCAGCTTCACGACGACTTTCCTCAGCTTGAGCTAATAACTTAGTATCCTGACTTTCAACCGTAAAGAACAAAGCATTAATTAAGAATACATACATTATATAAATCATATTAAAACGATACTCAAATACTACAAATACAATTATTGAAAAGAACAAAAACACAACACTAAAGTAAGCTACTGGAACAGTTAACTCTTTAGGATTAGTTTTCTTATACTTCCAAATCATAATAACTGAAGCAATTGCTCCCATTAAAGATAAAATATATATAGGATACATTCCCGGTCCACAAATTAATAAATAATTAGGATTAATATTAGTGTGATATGCAATTGGTAACATAAAAGTAAGTAAATAAATTAACATATCAATAACTATTAAAGAAGCACCAAGTACTCTTCTAACTTTAGTATAATTCGTAATAAGTGCCTCATTTATTGTAACCGAATAAATATAAACTAACGATACCGAAGTAAATATTATATCAGCTAAAATATGCATCCGACATAACACTTCTGTAAAGACTGGATGCTTATCCATCCCCGCTATAGCAACAACACAACCTATATCAAGAAATCCTAAAAATACTAAGAATATTACTAAAATAGTAAAAAATAAATTAGCTACTTTTCTTTCACTTTTTACTCTTCTTTTCCATAAATATAGGCACATTATAACAATTGAATAACATAATCCGACTAAACTTATCGCAGAACTAAATAACACAAAGCACACTCCCTTTTATGTAGTTAAAACACCAAAATATCCTAACTTCCCATCTTCTATTATCTAAAAATAATTTTACAATAAATAGAATGAAAAGACAACCTAATAAAAGAAAAAAGAATAACAAATTTGCATTCTTTAATCTTTAATATCCCATTTCCAATTTTTAATATATGGCATATCTTCTCCATATTCTCTAATATAGTTTTTATGCTTTTCTAACATATCTAAACACCAATCAACTAAAGCCTTAGAAACATCTTTATATCTTGGTATTTCTTTTAATACTGCTATTACTAAATGGAATCTATCTATTTCATTTTGCACTCTTATATCAAAAGTAGTTGTAATTGTACCTTCTTCTTTATATCCATGTACATGTATATTTCTATTTTCTCTTTTATATGTTAATTGATGAATTAATGATGGATATCCATGGAAGTTAAATATAATTGGTTTATTCTTTGTAAATATAGCATTATATTCTTGATCACTCATACCATGTGGATGTGTCTCTGGAGATTGTAATTTCATTAAATCTACTACATTAACTACTCTAATCTTAATACCTTTAACAGTCTTTCTTAATATATCAACTGCTGCTAATGTCTCAAGTGTTGGAGTTTCTCCACAACAAGCCATTATAACATCAGGATTTCCTCCATCATTACTAGCAAAATCCCATACTCCAAGTCCCTTAGTACAATGTTCTTTTGCTTGTTCTTTTGTTAACCATTGAGGTCTAGGATGCTTAGAAGCAACTATTACATTTACATAGTTCTTTGTCCTAATACAATGTTCAAAACAAGAAAGTAAACAGTTTGTATCTGGAGGTAAATACATCCTAACAACATCTGCTTTTTTAGTAACTAAATGATTCAAGAATCCTGGATCTTGATGTGTATATCCATTATGATCCTGTTGAAAAACATGTGATACAAGTAAATAATTCAAAGACGCTATTGGTGCTCTCCAAGGAATCTGATTACATACTTTTAACCATTTAGCATGTTGACTAGCCATAGAATCAACTATTCTAACAAACGCTTCATAACTATGAATAAAACCATATCTACCAGTAAGTAAATATCCCTCTAACATACCTTGACATAAATGTTCAGACAAATATGAATCCATTACTCTACCAGTATTAGATAAATACTCATCATCTGGTCTAATAGTTTTAAAATTCCAAGTTCTATTTTCAACTTCAAATACATGATTAAATCTATTAGACAATGCCTCATCTGGTCCAAATATTCTAAAGTTCTTATTTTCTTTATTTAATACAAATACATCTCTTATATATTTACCAAGTTCCATCGTATCTTGTCCAACTATACACCCTGGAGTCTTAACATCAACTGCATAATCTTGCCAATTAGGTGTATTTATCTCTTTTAATAGCAATCCTCCATTAGCATAATTACTAGCTCCCATACATTTACTTGGTGTAGGACACAACTCTCTAAGTTCTTTTATAAGTCTACCATTCGCATCAAATAACTCTTCTGGATGATAACTTAGTAACCACTTTTCTATTACTTTAATATTCTCAGGATTATCTCTTGTTATTGGAATTGGAACTTGATGAGCTCTAAAACTTCCTTCCATTCTCTTAGCTCCTACTTCTTTAGGACCAGTCCAGCCCTTTGGAGTAGTTAAAACTATCATTGGATAATTACCAGTTCCAGTTTTCTTAATTTTCTTTATATCTTTAACAACATTTTCTAATGTCTCAGCCATCTTCTCATGCATCTTCATTGGATCAGCTCCAGAAACAAAATATGGTTTCCAACTAAGTCCATAGAAAAAGTCTTCCATCTCTTCTTCACTCATTCTACCAAAGATAGTAGGATTAGCAATCTTAAACCCATTACGATGTAAAATTGGTAATACTACACCATCAGTCTTAGGATTTAAAAATTTATTTATATTCCAAGAAGTCGCTAAAGGACCAGTCTCAGCTTCTCCATCTCCTACAACACAAGCTGCTATTAAATCTGGATTATCTAAAACAGCACCAGCTGCATGTGATAAACTATATCCTAATTCTCCACCTTCATGAATAGATCCTGGAGTTTCAGGAGCAACATGTGATGATACTCCCCCTGGGAAACTAAATTGTTTACATAGCTTTTTAAGACCTGCCTCATCCTCAGTTATTTCTGGATAAAACTTAGTATATACTCCCTCTAAATAATTATTAGCAATCATAGCCTGACCACCATGTCCAGGACCTGATAAATATATCATTTTTAAATCATATTTCTTTATAATTCTATTCAAATGCATATAAATAAAATTTTGTCCAGGAGCAGTACCCCAATGCCCAACTACATTAGGTTTAATATCAGTTATAACAAGTCCTCGTCTAACTAAAGGATTATCTAACAAATATAATTGAGCAACAGACAAATAATTTAATGCCCTAAAATACTTATTCATTAAATTTAATTCTTTTCTAGATAACACCGGCATAAACACCCTCCTATTCTTAATATATTATAGCCCAAACACAAAAAAAGATAAAGATATTTTTCATCTTTATCTTATCGTCAAAGTCTAAATAATTGCTTTATCTTCATTACTACCAATAGTACTATTATTATTTATATCAATCTTAGGTTCTGGAATATTTTTTAATGAAACATCATTATTAACTACTTCTTTATTATCATCAACACTACTAGCAGCTGCTACTACATTATTATTTTCTACTGGGAAAGTATTAATATTTTGATTTGTATTATTAACTGTATCATTAACATTCTCTTGATTTACTGGACTAGTCTCTTTTTTACCTTTATTTTTCTTATTTATTACTGAGAAAATAACTCCTCCAATAACTACAACTCCTAAAACTACAAATATAATAATATTAGTTGTATTATATAATGCAAATTCAAACTCTAAGTTTTCTAAATCACTTGTCTTAGTTAAATCCCAAGTTAAATTCTTACCATCATTATCTACACTAGTTGCATTATTACTAATTGCTTTATATGGTAATTTAACTACAAACTTCATTTCCATATTAGACATATATTGTGAAAAATCATCTGAAGAAAAACTTCCATCATCATCTGAATCATCATAATCACTATCTACATCAGTATAATCATCTTCTCTATAACTATAATCACCATCAGTTGAATCATCATCAGTATCACCTATATCTGAATCATTTGTATCAAACTTTATTTTAGCAGTATATTTATTTTTAAATAATCCTTTTTCTACATAAAATATTTTAGCATCTTTATCTTCATCTGTAAGTCCTGATAAATCATATAAAACATTTTTATCTGTACTACTAACTTTATTAATATCTAAATTACTAAGAGTAAGATTAACTCCCTCCATACTATCATCTGCATAATCTTCTACTTTAAAACCTTGTTCTTCTAGATTCTTCTTATCTTCATCTGTAAGTAAACTTTCTCCATTTAATAAACTCTTATTAACTGCATACAAAATATTATAATTGATTTTCCCATTCTTACTAATTTCCATTGTAGCATTGAATTTTACGCATCCTGTCAACGTAAATGCTATTATCGCTACAAATAGCACTTTTAAAATCTTAAAACTTCTTTTCATAACTCTCTCCTTATCTTAATACAAGTATAATCGATAAAATATTTTTATTCAAGAAAAAAAGCAAATGATCAAAACACCATTTGCTCCTTTACATCTATTTAGCAATTACTTCACAAATTAATGAACTAATCTCTGTTGGATTATCTATTGGAAGTCCTGCTATCATTTTAGCCTCTGCATATAAAATCTTTGTATATTTATCAAACTCTTCTTTATTACTTGAATATAAGTCTTTTAATTTATCAGCTATTGGATGTTTTTCATTTACTTCAAGTACTTGTTGTGCCTTAATTCCCATATCATTAGGCATAGCATCAAATACTTTTTGCATTTCTATTGAAACATCTCCCTTAGTAGTTAAACATACTGGATGTTTCTTTAATTTATTACTAAACTTAACCTCACTAACATCTCCAATAAGTTCCTTCATATGTTTTAATAAGTCAACATTATCTTCATTTACTTTCTTTAATTCTTCTTTTTCTTCATCACTTTCAAGTCCCAAATCCTCATTTTCAACATTAGCAAACTTCTTACCTTCATATTCTTGAATAGCTGTAATTGCAAACTCATCTACATAATCAGTTAAGTATAAAATATCAAAGTCATGATCTTTTACTTGTTCAACATTAGGCATAGCATCAATTTTCTTAATAGATGAACCAGCTGCATAATAAATCTTTTCTTGCCCATCTTTCATATTATCAACATATTCTTTTAAAGTAACAAGTTTTTCTTCTTTAGCTGAATAAAACATAACTAAGTCTTTTAACTTATCTTTATCAGCACCAAAGTTATTATAAACTCCATACTTTAATTGAACACCAAATGTCTTAAAGAATGAAATATAATTTTCTCGATCATTCTTTAACATATCTTCTAATTCTTTACGAATCTTACTCTCAATATTTTTAGCAATTAATTTCAAGTTATGACTCTCTTGCAATACTTCTCTTGAAATATTTAATGATAAATCTTCACTATCTACAACACCTTTAACAAAACTAAAGTAATCTGGTAATAAATCAGCACATTTATCCATTATCAATACTCCATTAGCATATAAACTAAGTCCTTTTTCATAATCTTGTGTATAGTAATCATATGGTGCATGACTAGGTATAAATAATAACGATTTATAAGAACACATTCCCTCTACTGAAGAAGAAATTACTTTTAATGGCTTATCAAAATCATTAAACTTATCCATATAGAAGTTTTCATAATCAGCATCACTTACTTCACTCTTATTCTTCTTCCATATAGGAACCATACTATTTAATACTTCTATTTCTTTTTTATCTTCATATTCATGTTTTTTCTCATCTTTTAATTCATGATGTGTAATTTCCATCTTAATAGGGAAACTAATATAATCAGAATATTTCTTAACTAATCCCTTAATTTGATATTCATCTAAGTACTTACAATAATCATTCTCTTCTGTATCTTCTTTAATATGTAAAACTATCTTAGTACCATTATCAGTTTTCTTTGCTTTCTTAATAGTATAACCATCTGCCCCTTCACTTTCCCAAGTATAAGCCTCATCACTATCAATTGACTTAGAAGTAACAGTTATCTTATCACTAACCATAAAAGCTGAGTAAAAACCAACACCAAATTGTCCAATAATATTAGTCTTCTCTTCCTTACTCATATTTTCTTTAAAAGCAAGTGTTCCAGACTTTGCTATTGTACCTAAGTTATTTTCTAACTCTTCTTTAGTCATACCACAACCATTATCAGAAATAGTTAAAGTACGTTTTTCATCATCTTTCTCTAGTAAAATACCTAAATCTTCTCTTTTAACTTTAACATCTTTATCAGTTAAAGATCGATAATATAACTTATCTAGTGCATCAGATGCATTAGAAATTAACTCTCTTAAAAATATATCTTTATTAGTATAAATTGAATTAATCATTAAATCTAAAAGTCTCTTTGATTCAGACTTAAATTCATGTTTCTCCAAACAAATCATCTCCTTAATTTTGTTCACAATTTATTTATAACACTATTTTTAGCAGTTGTCAACAGCGAGTGCCAATTTAAACAAAAAAAGAAAAAATATAAAAAAGTTATATCTTTCCTAATTTCTCATCTAATTCTAAATCACTATCCAATATCTTTATCAAACCATCATCATACAAACTCTTATCCAAAGTCTCTAACTTATCACCAGAAATAATTAAGAACTTACCCTTTTCTAATCCATAACATAAATAGTATTCAGCAACCCCTACTTCAAAATCATGCTTATCATCAACTACCATTAACTTATAAAATTTCTTATAACTTTTATTTCTAATTGCAACTAATACACTATAAATATAACTATCATCATCACTAGAACAATATAAATTAAGTATCTTTCTAGGATTGTATTCAACAACTACCAAAACATTATTTACTATTGCAAAATACTTTCCTCCAATAAACTCTAAAAATAAAACTTCATGTACTTCACTAGTATCAAATAATAAAGTACTAAAATCATCATTAACTAAATCAAAATCAATTGAATATTTATAATCAATAGCCTCATTAGAATTACTAAAAACAGCTAATATTTCTCTACATAATTCATTCATAAAAGATGGAATTCTCTCAAATAAAGTAACAATAACATCAAACATAAAAAGCCATTCACTTGGAATATATCTAGTCGTAACAAATTTATAATCACGTTTATTAATATGAGTATTAATCTCAATATAATAACTATTAATATACTTGTTAATTTTATTTCTAAAAATATCATTTCTAATTAATTTATCATTATCATTAATTGTATTCAAAATATAATTAACAGAAGAAATATCAATAAATTGATAACATATATAATCTTCTATATACTTATTTTCGCAAACATCTAAAGGAACAAATAAAACCTTAAATTTCTCTATTCTCTTATTAAATACCAATGCAATATAAAAATTAGACTTATTATAATCTCTAATATATAAATCTAACAAAACACGTTCTTTTTTCTTTTTTAAATACTTTTGTATAACTAAAATACTATTATCCATAACAACCTTTCTATATACTACAAATTAATTTTATCAAAAGAAAAAGACTATTACCAGTCTTATTGTAAATTATTAGTTAACTTGTCGTCTACTAAGTATTTTTTAAGTCTAACTAAATACTGACATCAAAATAGCAGCTATAAAAAATGCACTAGATAGAATCATAATACAAGTTCCTACTACCTCAGCATATCCAAAATTATTTGAATTATTCTTAGTATTCTTCATAAACCATACCTCCGAGTCTACTACTATATATAAAGTATATCAGAAAAACATTTATTAGACAATTAGCTTTTTGAAAAGTCACACAAAAAAACAGTTTATAAAAACTGTTCTTTTCTATTACTTAACTTGTTCAATACTATAATAACTATATAAATTATCACTAGCTAATTTAAATGTATAAAGATACTTGGCTTCATCAACTGTTTCACCAGCTTTATTAATAACTTCTAATGATTCATATATCCTAATAGTATCTCCTTCTCTTTCTGCTTGATAAATATCATAATTATACTTGAAATCTTTTGAAAAGTTCTCTTTACTACTATTCTTTGAATATAAAACATAAGAATCTATCGTATCATCATAAACATAAGTATCATTTTCTGGATTAACTTTAATATTACCAGTACTCATTGTATACTGATCTCCAAACACTTCTTTATATGAACGTTCTACATCTTCTCTTTTTATAATTGTTTTATCACTACATACAAGTTTTCCATAACTATTTTCTTGTGTTAAAGTAGTACAATCATCTGCTTCTAAAAAATCAGACGCTTTAAGATTTAAATAAGCAAGTACCATTTTATTAGTTTCTGTCATATCAGCAATAATACTACTTCTTTCTCCTCCATACATCCAATAAGGAGAAGTTGACTTAAAATCATGTACACTAGTATATAAGCTCTGTACTAAACGACTATTAGTATCAAGTTTTTCTTCTTTTACTTCAGGCTTATTACCACCAAGTACACCCTTTAAAATAAAATATAAAACTAAAAATATCGTAATAGCAACAACAACAATAATCACAATTTTTAAAGCATTTACCTTTTTAGTAGCATTTTTATTAGAAATCATTTCATCAAATTTCATTTATATCACCATCTATCTATTTATTAGGATCAACTAATATTTTAACTGCATCATCAGTTCCAGATGTTAATCTTTCATATGCCTTTTGAACATCATCTAAACTAACTATATCATCAACAAATTTTAATGTATCTATTTTTTTACCAGCCATTAAATCAATACATGTTTGGAATTCTTCTTTTGTATAAGCAATTGAGCCCATAACTGTTAACTCTCTCATAACAGCAACTACTGTAGGAATTGTAACTGTACCTAGTGATACTCCGACTAAAACTACTCTTCCACCAGGTCTAACTGCCATTAAAGCTGAACTAACAGCTGGAGAATTACCACAACAATCAATTACTACATCAAAACCTCCATTAGTCTTTGCTAAAACACGTTCTAACATCTTAGTATCCTTAGCATCATACCATTCATCAACAACACCTAATCGAATACTCTTCTTACCACGAGCATCATTAGTTTCAGATAAAGCAACATAACTTGCTCCTTCCATTTTAGCAAACATAGCAGAAACTAAACCAATAATTCCTCCACCAATAACTAAAACTTTTTCTCCTACTTTAATATTAGCTAAATGAACTGCATGTAATCCAACAGCTGAAGGCTCAACCATTGCAACTTCTTCATCACTAACACTATCAGGAACTTTTAAAACCATATCTGGTCTAATTGCCATCTTTGGTGCTAAAGCACCTGGATTTGTTAAAGAAAGACCAGTAGCATGAGTCCAAGTTTCAGGACAATATTGGGGATTTCCTGTAAGACAAGCACTACAATGACCACATGGTGAAATTGGAAGTGCAGTTACTCTATCACCAACTCTTAAATCATCCCTAGCTCCAGGATTAGTAACAACACCACAATACTCATGTCCCATTACTAAACCAACAGGCTCACCAGCATCCCAATAATGAATATCAGAACCACAAATACCACACTTTTTTACATCTATTAGAACACTACCATTTTGTGAAACAGGTTCAGGTATGTCACCAATTTCAAATTTTTTAACACCTTTTATTTTTACACATTTCATAAAAGTCAACCTCCTATCATCTAATATAATGATACCATAAATTGAAAAAAAATAAATAATTTTACACCAAATTATCTAAAAGAAAGGAAAAAATATGAAAATTTGTGTATACACTATTTCTAAAAATGAAGAGAAGTTTGTTAAAAGATGGATAAACTCCATGAAAGAAGCTGATGAAATCTATGTTCTAGACACTGGTTCCACTGATAATACTGTAAAACTCTTAAAAGAAAATAATGTAAATGTAAAACAAAAAGTAATAACTCCTTGGCGCTTTGATGTAGCTAGAAATGAATCTTTAAAGCTTTTACCAGAAGATACCGACATTTGTGTTTGTACAGACTTAGACGAAGTTTTTGAACCTGGTTGGCGAAAAAAACTAGAAAAGTCTTGGCAAGAAAATACAACGAGAGCAAGATATACTTATAACTGGAAACTAGATGAAAACAATAAACCTATAATTTCTTTCTATTCCGATAAAATACACATACTAAAAAACTATACTTGGATTAACCCCGTCCACGAAGTGCTAAATTCTACTACACAAGAAAACTTTATAACAATAGATAATCTAACTCTAAATCACTACCCTGATCCTACTAAAAGCCGTAGTTCCTATCTACCACTCCTAGAACTATCTATAAAAGAAGATCCAGAAAATGATCGTAATATGCACTATTTAGGCCGAGAATATATGTATTATGGTTACTGGAAAAAAAGTATTAAAACTCTAAAAAAACACTTAGAATTAAAGAAAGCTACTTGGAAAGATGAAAGATCAGCTTCTATGCGTTATATTAGTAGATGTTATAAAAACATAGGTAAATATGAAGAAGCCAAATTCTGGCTAAAAAAAGCCATAAAAGAAACTCCATACTTAAGAGAACCATATGTCGAAAGAGCTCTTCTTGCCTACTCTGAAGAAAATTATTTAGACGTTGAAACATACTGTTTAGAAGCCCTAAAAATAAAACATCATGAGAAAACATACATTAATGAACCATTCTGTTGGGATGAAACTATTTATGACTTATTATCAATAAGCAACTTCTACCAAAGAAAATATAACTACGCTATCTACTTTATAAATCTAGCTTTAGAAATATCACCTCATAATGAACGACTTCTAAAAAACAAAGAACTATTCATAACCAAAGAAAAAAATTAATCTTTAACATAAAGATTAATTTTTCCTTCTCTATAAGCTAAATAAATCTTATTCCAAATAACACTTTCTATATATCTAGCCTTCTTAGGATGCATTAAAAATCTAAGTACAAGTTCCACATGATCATCTACTATCTTAGTATAAATAATTGGATCAAACTTATTAAAATAAATTCTATTAGTAGTATTAACATCAGCTATTTGATTCTTCATCTTTCTTGGAATATTTTTAACTGTCTCCAAACTATTAACTATTTTATATATCTCTTTTTTATTATTAGCTAAGTCACAATCTAACTTAACTTTTATAGTCATTTCTTCCCAAATATATTTAAATCCCTTATTAATATTTTTTACAGGTCCCGATATAATAGTTGAATTAGGATAATGTATAACAACACCGGTAGACTGTCCATTATCTTCTTTAGTAGAAACTTCTAGTATTTCAAAACTAAATGATGAAATACTCATAACATCTCCCTTTATATCTCCAATCTGTATACGTTCTTCTACTTTAAAAGGTTTCTTAAACTTAATATAAATTCCACAGAAAAAATTAAGTATAAAGTCTCTTAAAGCAATAGTCATAGCTGCTGATATAACACTAATAAGAGTCATTAATCCCTTTATATAATCATCCCAAATAATAACTAGAATTAAAACTTCTAATACATTTAAAGTAACTTGATAAGCCTGATTAGAAACAAATTCTCTTCTACCAGTTGTAAGTTTCTGTATTACCTTTCTTCCTATTTTTTTTAATAAATAAAATATTACTAATACCGAAATAGTGGAAACAATAACATATATATATTCTTTATCTATAGTAGTAACATTTGAAATAACTTCACATACATATTTATAAAAATTCAAAGTATCCCCTCCAAACAGAATATAGATTATACCACAAAATCTAATTATTTTTAAGGACACAATTAATCATATGAGAAACTTTACAGAAACTTTACAAAAAAAATGTCCTAAGACATCATTTTCTTATAAATATTACTACTAACAATCATTATAATTCCAATAACTAAAGCAACAATTCCATAAATCAAACCATAACTATAGTTAACTGTAATTGCTAAATCAGCAACAGATATAATTATAAAATTTAATATAGTCACAATAAGTATAGATAAAATAGCAGTAATTACTAAATCAATACCAACCACTTTAATTAAACTTAATAAAGAGTTCTTTAATATTCCAATAATAACTATTAAAACAATAATAGAAATAGCTAGTATAATTCTTAAACTATCAGATATTAAATTATTATATATTCTAAACGTTATTACTACACTCTTATTACTTTCATTACCCTCTTGTACTTTTTCCTTAAAATAATCATTAGCTTTTTTTAAGTTTTCACTCTTCTTAAATTCCTCTAATTGTTCATCACTTACTCCTAATTTTTCTTTTAACAATTCTTTATTATTATCAATAAAAGTAATTACATCTTCATCTATATTAATATCACTATCAATATTATTACCAGCCATACCAGAAATAAGTAAATCAATATATTTTTGAATTAAAGCATCAGCTTCAGTATTATTAACTAACTCATTAAAACTTTCATCATTAATATTAGAATCAACATCAGAAATTATCTCTTCCCTTACATTTTCAACAGTAACATTCTTCATTTGTTTAACAACTGCATCACGTACTGAAAAAGATAATATAAATACTACCATCAAACAAACTAGAACAACTTCTAATAAAACAATAAATATTTTCCTTAATGTTTTCATAATCTTCTCCTACATTGACTTATTTAAAACTGTAACTCTAATCAAAACTGTACCAAAGACAACTATTGATACTAAAACAAGTATAACACTAATAGTAGAAGCTGTATCTGGATTTATTGCAGGCTCAGTTTCTCTTTTTTCATAAATAACTTCAATACTAACATCATCATCTGGCATTACAAAAGTATTATTATTACTTACTTCTATTTCCTTACCAGAACTATCTCTAACAATAACTCTCTTTACAAAATATCCGGCTTTTTCTTTAGGTTTTAAAGTAACAGTATTACCCGGATAAGCCCCCTCTATAACTTCTACATCACTATTTTTACTCTCAATTACTCTCTTAGGATAAGTAAAACTAGTTAAAAGTAATTTAGACCCATTACTACCAATCATAACATATCCATTGAAATCACCATTAGAATCTCTACTTTCAATAATCCTATTAACTGTATAAGATAAATCAAAACTAGATACCTCATTAAAGTCATTATCAACCTTAACAACACCTTCATTACTAGCAATAATTAACCCATCAACACTTCCATCATAGTTCTTACTATTAACAATAGAATAAGGAATAAATGTATTATTTATCTCTTTAGTAAGTAAAACTTTATTATCAGAACTCATTCTACTAATTTTTACAATCGGATTATTATAAGTTTTATAAGCAACGACAACCTCATTAGAAGCATTGACAAATAGATAATAAGGAGCTCCACTACTAACTATACTAATTGGAATCATTGATGTATTTGTATTAAGATTAAATAATGCTACTTCATACATTCCATGTATTGGTCCATTAGTAGAAACTCTAATCCATTCATTATTACTATTTTTTAAAGAGTTTGAACTCATCTTCTTCATCCAAAGAAGATTACCACTCAAATCATATTTCATCTCATAAGTACCAGGCTCATATAATTCAAAAGATTCTGTTGTAAAATAAATTATAACGCCATCTAACTTACCATTATCATCATAACTATTAAAAACTTTATTTAAATACTCTCCTAATTTTCCTCCAAAAGTTTTCTCCCATAAAACATCACCAGTACTAGAATTAATACGCTTAATAAGTAAATCATTATTAACAACAGAAACATCAAAATCAGTAACCTTATCACCATTTTTATTCCAAATCATCTTACTATCAAGATCAACTTTAATATAAGTAGTAAAGGAACCATCCCTAGAATAACTAGTGTTATATATTAAATAACCACAAACATTACCATTATCATCATAGTCATAAATCATATTAAAACTACTATCAGTTGATTCAAGAACTACTTCAGGACCTTTTTCTAAATCAATTGCTCCTACCTAAATGGCAAAATCAAAAATATTGAAACAAGTAAAATTAAAATATTTCTTTTCATACTATCAACCTATCTTTCTAAATAATTACGACTTTTAACAGCAACACTTCCAACTACAATACTTGCTACTAATACTAAAACAACACTAATAGTAGAAGCTGTATCTGGATTTATTATAGTCTCTCTCTTCTCGTAAACTACTTCAATACTAACATCATCATCTGGCATTACAAAAGTATAATCACTACTTATTTCTATTTCCTTACCAGAACTATCTCTAACAATAACTCGTTTTAAAATATATCCTTCTTTTTCTTTAAGTTTCAAAGCAACTACTTTACCAGGATAAGTATAATCTAAAACCTCAACATCACTACTTTTACTTTCAATAACTTTTTTAGGATAAGTGAATTTAGTAACATAGCCCTTATTGTTAGAATCATACCCCATAACTATATACCCATTAAAATTACCAATTTCATCATAACTTTCAATAACTGCTTTAGGAGCATAAGAAAGTGCTTTTTTCCACAACAAATTTCCATCATAATCAAAATTAAGAAGGTAATTGCCATAATCACCACTATTTCCAACAATGAATCCATCATATTCTCCATTAACTGTAATACTATCAATCGGAATAGTAAATAAGTTTTGATTACTGATGTTAAGAGTTTTAACAGAAATTTTCTCTCCTGTTAAAGTATATTTACCAAACTGAAGAATATCGTTAGAATGGTCATTAAATATGATAATCAATCTATCTGAATTTAATTTGTCAATAAGAAAAGTTGGACCCCAATATCCACCAGCATCAATAATATTCACATTAGTATTTTGAGAAACATTCTTTATAACACAATAAAATGCACCAAAAGACATATCACTAGAATAACTAAGTAAATCACCATTTTCGTCTTTTGCGTAAACAGAACCTGAGAAATAATCATTAAATGGTTTAATCCAAACCATTTTTCCATTTAAATCATACTTCATGATATAACAACCGGGCTGAATTTCAAGATCAGTAGATACCAACCTAAAATAAATAAAATATCCATCTATTTTTCCATCACTACCATAACTATTAAATGTATCATACAATAGCTCGTAACCATTTCCACCATATTCACTTTGCCAAAGAATATCACCAGTATTTTCATCTATTCTTTTTATTATTAAATTACCATTACTAGTAACTTCTAAATCACTAGGACTAATATTCTTTTTACTTAAAACAACTTTGTTATTTAAATCATACTTAATAAGAAAGTCACTATTATAAATAATATATCCATCTACATTTTCATTATTATCATAACTATTCATTAAATAAATATTAGTCGTTGAATTAACCAAACCAAAACTCGTCTCAAAACTATTCTCAAGGTCAACTGCTCCTACACTAAATGGTAAAATTAAAAATACTGAAGCTATCAAAACTAAAATAAACTTCTTCATCATATCACACTCACTATTCTAAAAAGAATTATATCAAAAAAAAGATAATAAAAAAAGAGGATAAAATTACTTATCCTCAGTTTGAAGAACATATTGATCATCTTTATAATCAACAAAAACTGTATCTTTTGGTTTAACTTTACCTTCAATTATCATTCTAGCAAGTAAAGTCTCAATAGTACGACTTACTAATCTCTTTAATGGTCTAGCGCCATAATTAACATCATAACCATCTTCTATTAATTGATGTCTTGCCTTATCACTTATAGCAATCTTAATATGAACATCACCTAAACGGCCTTCTATTTCTGTTAAAATTTTATCAAGTATCGAATTAATTGCTTCTTTTGATAGTGGATCAAATACAATAATTTCATCAATTCTGTTAATAAACTCTGGTCTAAAGTAATTTCTAACATCATCCATTACTTTAGAAGCATCTCCATTTAGAATATGTTCACTTCCTAGATTAGAAGTCATAATGATAATTGTATTCTTAAAGTCAACTGTACGACCATTAGAATCAGTAATTCTACCATCATCTAACACTTGTAAAAGTAAGTTTAAAACCTCTGGATGAGCTTTTTCTATCTCATCAAATAAAACTATACTATAAGGATTACGTCTAACAGCTTCAGTTAATTGTCCCCCTTCTTCATATCCAACATATCCTGGAGGCGAACCAATTAATCTAGACACACTAAACTTCTCCATATATTCACTCATATCAATTCTAATCATATGAGTCTCATCATCAAATAACTCATAAGCAAGCGTTCTAGCAATCTCAGTCTTACCAACACCAGTAGGCCCTAAAAACATAAATGAAGCAATTGGTCTATTAGGGTCTTTTATACCAGCACGAGACTTCAAGATAGCATCACTTACTAGTTTTATAGCCTTATCTTGTCCCATAACACGTTTCTTCATGTTATCTTCCAAGGCTAGTAATTTTTCTTTTTCACTACTTACTAACTTCGAAATAGGAATATTAGTCCATCTAGAAATAACTTCTGCAATATCATCACTCGTAACAGTATCACTAAGTATTTTATTCTTCTCAGTATTATTTAACTCTTCCAACTCTTTTTCAAGTCTTGGAATCTCACCATGTCTAAGTATTGCAGCTCTTTCCAAATCATATTTGTTTTCAGCTTTTTCTAGTTCAAACTTAGCCTCTTCAATTTCAGCTTTTTTCTTCTTAATATCTACATTTAAGTTTTTCTCTTTATTCCAAGCCTCAGTTAATTCCTTTTCCTTAGCTTGTAACTTTTCTACTTCTGCATCAATCTCTTCTCTACGTTTCTTAGAAATCTCATCTTTTTCTTTCTTAATGGCTTCTCTCTCTATTTGTAATCTCATAATTTTATGAGTTAAATTATCCAAATTTTCTGGAACAGAATCCATCTGTACTCTAATCGTAGCACAAGCCTCATCTACCAAATCAATTGCTTTATCTGGTAAATAGCGATCTGTAATATAACGATTAGATAAAGTAGCAGCTGATATTAAAGCCTTATCTTGAATAGTAACACCATGATGTATTTCAAATCTTTCTTTTAGTCCACGTAATATGGTAATAGTATCCTCAACAGTTGGCTCAGATACTTTAATCTTTTGAAAACGTCTTTCTAGTGCTCCATCTTTTTCAATATATTGACGATACTCATTCAAAGTAGTAGCACCAATTACATGTATTTCACCACGGGCAAGCATTGGTTTTAATATATTAGATGTGTCCATTGCTCCCTCAGTTCTACCAGTACCAACAATCATATGTATCTCATCGATAAACATGATTATATCGCCTTCACTCTTCTTAACTTCGTTTAAAACTTTCTTTAAACGTTCCTCGAATTCACCACGATATTTAGCCCCAGCTACTAAAGCAGCCATATCCAACTCCCAAATAGTTTTATTCTTTAAACTAGCAGGAACATCTCCCTTTATAATTCTTAAAGCAAGACCTTCTACTATTGCTGTTTTACCAACACCAGGTTCACCTATTAAAACTGGGTTATTCTTTGTTTTTCTTGATAATACACGAGTGATACTACGTATTTCTTCATCACGACCAATAACTGGATCAATCTTGCCACGTTTAGCAGCTTCAGTTATATCACGACCATATTTTTCTAATACATTTTCATCTTGTTCTTCTTGATAATTATTATACATACTCTATCACCTCTTCCAGTATATATTATACGCCACACTTTAGCACTTGTCAATATAGAGTGCCAATAATTTATAAAAAGAAAATGTAGTATAACTACATTAACTTATTTAGAACCATTACTTGAACCAAATCCATCTATAGAACCAGTTTTAACTAAAGATTTATAACTCTCACTAACATCACTTTTACTTGAACTTGACTTAATTTCTTCTAAAACTCTACTTTGCCAATTACCACGATGTATAACTCTTTTACATTGTTTACTATCAATTAACTCTCTCTTAGTTAATTGAGATAATCTATGAAAATCACTAAAATCCATAATATAAATAGCATCTCCCATAGATACACGCCCTGTATTAACATTATCAAAATATTTTTCTAAAACTACACATCCATTAGAATGAACATACGCTATATACCCATCAAAAGTTCCTAAACCCTGAAGTGTACAAAAAGGATCTTGTGACTCATGAAATGACTTCTTTTCTAAATAAATATTCATTAAATGTTCTCGGTACTTTTCCTTTTCCTCTTCACTCATTCCTATAGTTCTCTTAGAAACATTTACTGTAAAAGCCTCATCTAACCCTCTACTGTCAGGAATAAGTTCCCAATTAGCCGATAAATCATTCAAATAACTACTCATAAACTCTTCTACTTCACTAGGTGTCATAGTAGAAAAATCAACTGACTTAAGTGTTACAGTTTTTAACTCTGGATTACTAATTAATAACTTCTTATATCTATCCAATAATGTTTTCTGTGTAACAATATATCCTTCTTGATCAGGAATACTATCAAAAATAGACTTATATTTTCCAACAGTTACCTCTAAATCACTATTAATATCATCACCTAACTCATAAAAATAATTAGAAACATAATATAAATATTTTTGTTTAAGACTTCCATCAACCATCTCTGCACATTCTAAATATTTATGAGCAACATAAAGTTCAAACTTACTAAACTCCTCTTTCGATAAAGCTGTTAACTCTATTGGATTTTGATGTAAAAAATTCATAACTTCCGAAAAATTATCAACAATATACATAAATAAATCAGCACATGCATTAGCATACTTCTTAGGATTCAACTCCTCATCTGCCATACTAAAAATATCATCAAGACTCATAGTTGAACCAGAACTTTTCTTAACTGTTTCCTCCAATTTTACTCTATTATTATTGGTAAGTACTATCATCCCAATTGAACTCTTCATTCTCTGAGCAATCTTTTTAAACTCAAAAGCCCTTACATAACTTTGATACAATACTGGAAACTCTCTAGCTAATTTTTTATCTGTATATACTTTTCTTAATAAAGCAATTTTCTCTCTAAAATCAGAACTTTCAGTAAAAAAATCTCCTACTTCTCCAGATGATAAACTCATATTAAGACTATAAAAGATAGTTGAACAAATAGCTTCTTTCGAAAAACATAATTGTTTATTAACACTATCACCATCTTGTATAATATTTAGTGTTTGAAATATTTCTACATCTGGATAATATTCTACTTTACTCTTTAAAAACTCTATTAAATTTGCTAAACCTTTATCTAAAGAATCTTTTAATTCTTCGCTTTTACTACATAAATTTAAAATATCACTAGCTAATAAAGAAACCGGTGCATCAACTGGTATACCTTTATTAATAATCTTCTCTACACTCTCCACTGTTTTTCCCCCATCTCTAAATAGTCCGTTAATTATACCATAATCAAGCAAAAAAGTAAATGATCCATAATTAATTACTCGTAACTTTTCCTGTTTCAACTAGTTTTTTTCTACACTTAGAAACATCTATATCGCCATCACTACCAATAATATTTTTTACTTTTTCTTGCCAATTACCAGCATGAATAATTCTATAACAAGAAGGATGATTAATAAGTTCTCTCTTAGATAAGTGTGACAACTCATAAAAATCATTAAAATTCATAACATAAATAGCATTATCTTTAGCAAGTCTACCAGTAGAAACATTTTCAAAATATTTATCTAAAATAACTTTCCCATTAGGATAAACATAAGCATAGTATCCATCAAATGTTTTTATTCCACGCAGTATTGAATATGGATCAGAAGACTCATATAAACTCTTTTTTTCTAAATAAAGATTAGCCAACTTCTCTTGTTGAGCCTTTTTCTCTTCTTCACTCAAATTAGAAGTTACCTTAGAAGCAACACCTGCAAAAGTACTTTCAAAACTTCCCTTAGGTATTATTTCCCAATTAGCCGATAATTCTTTTAAATAGCCATCCATAAACTCTTTTACTTCTTTTGGACTCATAGTTGAAAAATCAACTGACTTAAGTCTAACTATCTTTAAACTTGGATTACTAATTAATACTTTCTTATACTTTTCTAATAATATTTTTGGAGTAACTGTAGTTACTTTTTTATTTTCACTATTAACAACATCTATAGAAACATCACTACCAATATTATTACCAAGTTCTAAAAAATAGTTAGAAACATAATACAAATATTTTTGCTTATCATCATCTGATACTAAAGTAACATATTTTAAATATCTATTAGCAACATATAATTCAAATCTCTTTCGTTCTTTCTCACTAAACAATGTCAAATCTATTGGATGCTCATGCATAAACTGAACAACATCATCTAAATTCAATGAAATAAATTCAAATAAATCAGCACACTTATTAGCAAACTTTCTAGGATTAACTTCCAAATCAGCTCTTTTTAAAAACTCCTCAATCTGCTCTCTACTTCCAAAGTTCTCTTCTAATTTCACTTTGGCTTCGTATTTTTCTCTCCAAGTAGAAGTATAACCATTAAGAACATGATTATAACGTTGTGCTAACTTTTTATAAGTAACTAATAATTTATATTGATCATATAAAACCGGAAACTCTCTTTCAAATTTTTTCTCAGACGAAATACGTCTTAATTTCTTCATAGTATCTTCAAATATATGTTCCTTATTAAATAAATCAATCAAATCCACTATTTGCATTCTCTCTAATCCAAGTTCTATAGCAATAGTAGCCGCTAAAGCTTCAACTGAATAACAAATCTTCTTAGTTAAACAATCTCTTTCTTGAACAATGCTTAACGTTTGAGCAATTACAAACTCCGGACAATCCTCTATCTTACTCTTAAAATACATAGTAATTTCATCTATTACTTTATTTAATTCCTTTATTGCCTTATCTTTATCATCACAAAGACTTAAAAAATCCGTTGTAAACATAGTTATTTGAGCATCAATTGGAATTCCTTTATTAATTGTATCACTAACAATACTACTCATAATAATCCCCCTTTACTAGTTGCATATTATACCATTAAACCATAACATAGTCAAAAAAAGAAAGGTTACCCTTTCTAATCTATATAATTAGTTAATGTTTTCTTCTCCATCTTTGGAAACTCTATACCATTCTTCTTACCTAACTCAATACACTTTAATAACCAGGCCATATTATTACCAAGAACCCTCATAGTTTGTAATCCCTCTAAATCTTTTTCGGCATCCAATGCATTAAAACCAAATACTCCATTCCAATAATTGCTTGAAACAATAGGCATACAAGAATAAGTAAAATATTTATTTAGTCTATCAAAAGCACCAATCGTACCGGCTCTTCTACAACAAGCAACTCCTGCTGCTACCTTTCCTTTAAATAAATTACCTTTACCATAAAAAACTCTATCCATAAAAGAATTCATACTACCATTTACTCCCGCAAAATGAACTGGTGCTCCAAAGACAAAGCCATCAGCATTATCAACCTTTTCTAAAAATTCATTAACTACATCATTATAAATACACCTTTTACTTTTAAAACACTTACTACAACCAATACATCCAGCTATAGGACTAATCCCTATCCAAAACATTTCTGTTTCAATTCCGTTTTCTCTAAGAGCCTTATCAACTTCTTCTAATGCTCTATTCGTAGTACCATTTTTATTAGGACTACCATTAACTAATAATACTCTCATCTCAATCACCCAATATATTTTTTATATAAATCTTTCAAATTTTTACTATTAATAACTTTATTAACACCATAGTTACTAACATCTGTATAAACCTTAGTTAATAAAAAATCTAATTTCGGATTAATTTTTGCTTTTTCTCTTTTTCTCATCCAATAATTGAGTTGATATTCCTTAGTCCAATGTCTTCCTTTATAAGTCATTCCTGCTGCTAAAGAATCACAAACCATCTCGGCAAAATACTTATATGGCATAACTGGAGTTGCATCAATAGTAGCATAATCATACCAATATTCATAATGATGTTTGTTTCTACCCTTATGATGTAACCAAGCCTTAGAATAACCATTAACTTTTTTACAAGTAATAATCGGACTAAAATCTTTTGAAAAATACTTAGTGCCTTCTAAAAATTCAGTAAAAGAATACTTAGATAAATCATGTACTAATCCTCTCCAAGGAATACCAGCTCTAACACATAGACAAAAAACTTTAAATCTATGTTTATTAACAACATGTAAATGTCCAAAAAACTTACTCACTGTTATCTTATACTCATCTTTTTTTACTTTTGTCATATACTACCACCTTCTAAAGTATAACACATAGCTACAAAAAACAAACTATTTTTACCCAATTCCACCACAACTAACTTCATCAGTACTACCCTTACCAGTACTAAGATTATAAATATATTCTTTACAATTTTCTACATCATCTTCAATATGAAATTGGAAAAGTAACTCCCCATTATTCTCTATCATAAAATTAAGTTTATCCAATCCAGTAGCATCACCAAAATCAAATAAAACTCTACCACTTATATTAACTAAAACTATTCTATTATCTTTATTAACCAATATATAATTACCATTAGTAATACCATATATATTATTATATTTCTTATCAATTACTAACTTACCATCTAAATCATATATAACCCCATCTAATCCATACTCAACACTAGCATATAAATAGTCTCCTACTTTACTAATATTTGAATAAGTAAATGGTATAACTTCAACTCCACTAGTATAATCAACAACACCATACTTTTGTCCCTTATAAGCAATTACTAAATTATTCTTAACCGGAGTAATCATCTCCATTGGTCCAGTAGTAGAATTATTATTACTGCCTATAGAAAATCCATCAAAACTAGCTGCTACTATTACTTTTCCTGTATCTAAATTATATATTCCCCATTTATTATCTATAAGTACAGCCAAATACTTAGTATCATAACTATCTTTATTTTTAAAAGGTAAAATAGCTTTATATGAAACATTTTCTAATATTTTTTTATTAGTAACATAATTCTTTAATTGCATATAATAATCACTAGTTTGATATAAAACATATTGTGTATTCTCAAACAAAGTAGCATTCTGATAAATTCTACCACAATCAACTACATATATATCATAATCTTTAATATTAGTTGGCCTAGTAAGAGTAGCTTTTCCTGTACTCTTATTAATATAAACATTAATTTTAGTATTATCCTCAACTATCTCAGTAGGTTCATTAACTTGTCTCTTCTCTCCATAAGAATATTTAGTCTTTTTTCCTCCAAAAGAACAATCACTTAAATAAACTCCACCATCATCATAAATCTCATGTATAGAACAACTAATATCATCATCATTTTTAATTAGTTTTAACACCTCATCATAACTCAAAAGAACATTATTTTCTTTGAACTTTGGATACAGTTTTGCAAGAACTGCCTCAACATCTTTTCCTTTCAAATATCCGCTGAACCCTGCTTCTGCCAGGACTACTCCCATCTGTTCTTTCTCTTTCTCACTTAATTCACTCTGATTATAAACATCATCTTTAATTTTTTCTTTATCTTTATTCTTCTTAATATCTAAACATAACCAGATCAAAAGAAGTAAAACTATTAAACAACTTAAAATAATAATTATTTTCTTCTTACATTTACTTTTATTTTCTTTATCATCATTATTATCTTCTAATACTTTATCATTAACTATATTTTCTTCTACTATCTTATCTCCAACTATAGTTTTATCATCATCTATAACTTCGCAATCCTCTTCAAGTTTCTCATCTGATATATCAGTAATAGTATCAATTTCTTTAGTTTTTTCTAAATCATCTTTATCCATACACTCACCTCTATACTTAAAGTATAACAAGACCACCAATACTTTTCCAATAAAAAAATGTAGAAATATCTACATTTTACATTAATTGCCCATACTGATTAAAATACTGATTATTACTCATATTACCATTCATCATATTAGTTGTATTAGTATTAGTACTATTATTATTCATATTCTTCTCATAGTAATCAAACAATTCCTTAAATCTTGCATAATGAACAATTTCTCTTTGTCTTAGCCATAACAATGGTCCTATAACATCTGGATCATTTGTCAAATCAATTAAGTTTTCATAAACTGCTCTTGCTTTTTGTTCAGCAGCCATATCTTCTGATAAATCAGCTAGCGGATCCCCTGTAGATGCAAAGTATCCTACTGTAAACGGAACACCATTCGCATCTGTTGGATATAAAGCATAAGCATGTTCTGCATAATGGGTATCAAGTCCGGCTTCTTTTATTTCCGCAAGAGTAGCATCCTTCATTAACTGATAAATCATTGTAGAAATCATCTCTACATGGGCTAACTCTTCTGTACCAATATCAGTAAGCAAAGCTTTTCCTCTCTCATCTGGCATTGTAAATCTTTGATTCAAATAACGAAGAGCAGCTGCTAATTCACCATTAGCACCACCATATTGTGTAACTAAATACTTTGCCATTCTTAAATCTTTTTTCTTAATATCAACTGGATATTGTAATCTCTTATTATAACTAAACATTATTAATATCCTCCCATGGCCAAGGACCATTAATCCATTTAAACGGACCATTCTCTAAACTATTACTACTAACATTTAATGGACCAAACTTAGCTTCATATTGTGAAATTAACTCATTTGCAGATTTTCTATAGTCATTAAATAAAGTTAACATAGACTCATCATTTGGATATAAATCTAAATATAAATTAAGATCATGTGCCGCAAAAGATATTCTACCAATTTCTAATAACATCTTCTCTTTCTCAGTATTTCCAGATAATTGAGCTGGTCTATAATTTTTATATTGACTATATAAATTAGTAAACATATTTCCATTATTGTACCCATCACTAGGTGAAAATAAAGAACTATTTCTATTAAAATTACGCATAGAATTCATTCTCATCTTTTGATACATCGTATCATTTAAATAATCATAGTTATACATAATATCTCCCTTCTCTTTAATTTATGATTAACTAGGTATTAATGTATAGATAAATACCCAAATCATGAAAAAAGGACTAATTAATAAAAAAGACTTGCTTTTTTTCTATATCTATAATAAAATAAAGAAGTCAAATGTGACATGGCGCCGTTGGTGAAGTGGTTAACACGCTAGTTTGTGGCACTAGTACGCAAGGGTTCGATTCCCTTACGACGCCCCATATTTTAAAATAAAAGCTAATCAAAACGATTAGTTTTTTTGTTATATAAAATACTACTTTAATTAAAAGACTGTAGAGAACATCACTTAGTAGAAAAATTTAAAAGGAAGAGTTTATCTCTTTTTTTGTTTTATATATTTTTAATTTAGGTATCCATTATTATCAATATTAACATCCATAAATATAATATATTGAAAGGAGATATATTTATGATGTACGGATATCCAGCATACAATTATAACGAATCCAATGGCACAAACTGGTTTTGGATTATAATTATTATTCTAATTATTTTCTTTGTTCTATTCTGGAACACAGGTAATGGTAACTCTAAAAACAATTGTTGTCACTAAAAAAGGAGTACTATCTAAAGTACTCTTTTCTCTTGTCTTAACAAATAAGCTTTATAAGTATTATAACCAAGTTCTAAAACAGTCATCTGTCCAACACCACCAGGTACAGGAGTAATATATGAACACTTTGAAGAAACATCATCAAAGTCTACATCCCCACATAAACTACCATCTTCTAATCTATTAATTCCAACATCAACAACAACAACCCCATCCTTAACCATATCACTAGTAATTAATTTAGCCTTTCCAACAGCAACAACTAAAACATCTGCATTTTTAGTAATATCTTTTAAATTCTTAGTCTTAGAATGACACAAAGTAACAGTCGCATCATTATTTATCATAACCTCAGCCATTGGTCTACCAACTAAATCACTTCTACCAACAATAACTACATTTTTACCGGCTACATCAATATTATAATACTTTAATAATTCCATTACTCCAAGTGGTGTACAAGGTATTAAACAATTCTTCTTATGAACAAGCATTCCCATATTAATATCAGTTAAACCATCGACATCTTTTAAAGGACTAATAGCATTTTGTATAACTCTAGAATTTAAATGTTCTGGAAGAGGCATTTGTACTAAAATACCATCAACATTATTATCTCTATTAAGATCATCAATAATCTTAAGAATCTCTTCTTCTCTAACATCTTCTTCTAACTTTATATGATTAAAATTAACCCCCAAATTACTAGCCATCTTAGACTTTTGTTTAACATAAATATTACTAGCAGAATCATCTCCAACTTGAATAACCGTCAATCCTAAAGGCCTATCTAATTTTAAAACTTCATTTTTCAATTCTTCTAACTTAATACGTTTTACTTCTTTTCCATCTAATATTTGCAAGGAAATCACCTCATAAGAATTATAAGATAAAATTATCAATAAGTAAATGAAAAAGACAAAGAACAACTTCTTTGTCTTATAAACTAATTAGTAGAAACCACATATGGACTAGTCACACTTCCATCTCCAGATACTAAAGTTAGACTTCCCTTCAACGTAATAACAGGTCTAATATAATTACTAGAATTTATAGAAACAGCACTATTCAAAGTTCCAGTTGCCTCTACAACAAATTGTCCAATCGAAGTACCAGTTAAACTGCTTGGACTCATAAGCCAGTATTTACTACCAGAAGCCCTAACTTTGTTATTCCCAAGTAAATTAGCCTCTGCTCCCGATAATAAGCCAATTGGATACTTTAAAGGTGCCACACTATTACTAACACTAAATCTATCAGCTTCATTTGAACAAAGCAAACTTGTATTAGAAGTACCATTGAAAGTTAAAGGAGAATACAAATTACCACCACTAGGATTAAAACCACCTAAACTCTTAATACTTCGATCATTACAATAAACAGTATCAGCTAAATAACTTGTATAACTGCTAAGACTATGTACATACCATGACTCAACAAGCATCTTCATAGTAGAATCCTTACTATTAGTAGTACTAGAATTAAACATATTAACTAATGCACCAGAAATATTCTCTCCATTATTAAGTTTTATAGAATAGATATAATTTCCATTTGCATAATATACATAATAAACAGAACTACATTCATCACCAGCATTAAAGCAAGTATAATGAGTATTATTTATTTTTGAAATATTAGAAGTATCATATAAACCAACATTAGTAACAGTACCACTAAGTTTATATTTACCATTACTATAAGTAACAGAACTAGAAAATTTAGGAATCTTAGAAATAGGTGAAAAAGCTAAGTAACTTTGATAATTACTAGCAGTTAAACTACTACCACCAGAACTTAAATTATAAAATAATGAACTAACCCTATTAGTATTAATTAATCCCCCATTCTTATAACCATCATAACTAGTACTGTTATAGTTACCTTCTCTTATCTGTAAATCCTCTCCAAAATACTTTCCTTTATAATCTGAATAACTATAATAAAAATCTAGCTTAGTAATAAGTTTTGGATTAGTAATCTTATAAGTACCATCATCATTAATAGTATATCCATCACCATAAACATAAAAGTCATCCATAGTTTGACCATCAGTTAACTCTATATAATAGTAGTAAGGATTAGTAGCAATATCATCAATATTCACTCCAATCATATATCTAACAACAGAAGAATCATCACTTAATAATACATAATTATGTATAAGTAATTTTTCAGGCTCATCTCCACCAATTTCCCAAAAACCCAAAGAAGTACCAGAACAACTATAAGCCTTAGTAGAAGCATCATAAGTAACTGATGTACAATAAGTGCCAGCGCTAAAATCTATCTGCTCTTTTTTTATTTCAATATTTGAAATCTCATATGTATTACCAGGATAATTACCATTATACATATAACCCATTTCCGAATTATAACCATATAAATTATTAAATATTGATGTACCAATCGAATTATAAATATTAGAACTCTTTATAGCAGCAGCATAAATCTTTGAATCTTCAACATATAAAACCTGATACAAAGTACTACAAGAAGCATTTTTTTGAGTATTTAAACAAGTATATGAACCAATTAAAGACGAAGGATTAGCTATATCTATTGCAAGTTTATTACCAGCCGCCTTAAACTTTTTTAAAATACTATCATACGTATAGTCAGTCCCATAGTAATGTTTAGAATTTAAAGTAATAGCCTCAATCCCAGAAAAAGCATATTGTCCTTTCCTATCTGTTCCACAAGAACCATTAGAATCAACTGCACCATTATAAATCATTCTTACATCACCAGTATCAGTAGTTCTAATCATTTGCCAACACATACCGGCAAACAAAACATTGTTTTTATTAAGAATTTCCGCTCCACTCGTATCATTATTAGCAGTATAATAATAAATCTTACTACTACCCACTCCACTTATACTATCTTGATGTTTACCAGTATATTCCTTTACAGCTCCCCCATTAGAAACTTCATCTCTTAAAACTCCATATAAAGTAGCCTTTTCGGCAACTGTACCATCAACTGACTTATTCAAACTAGCTTTAGACCATGTAGCTTTATAAGTAACATCCTTATAAGGCATATTAAACGAATCATCATTATTAGTTGTAATATTAGAAGTAACTAGCTTCCATTCTTTAAATAAATAACCTTTACATTTGGGAACAACAGTTGTTGGCCTAACTATATTATATATACCAACAACATCAGAACTAGGCATATTACTAACCACACATCCAGACGGTGCATTACTATCATAATTAACTTTAAATCCTGTTGCTAGAGTTGGAGAATTAGTATCACTATCTTGTTTCTCACCACCTGCAAACGAATAATTAACAATAGTTGTATCAGAAATAGGAATAATATCGCCAACTGTATACTCATTAGAAACATTAAAATAAACAGTCATTCTAGCACTTGCCCCAGCAACAAATTGTGAACTATCATTTAAATTCCACTCAACAGAATATTCATTATTTATTGAAGCTACACCCCTTGTCACAGAAACTTCATCAACAGTAAACGGAGCTCTAAAATAATCATCAAAGACAAAACTATCATAATTATCATTTTCATATCCAAGATAAATATTAGGAATAACATCCCAAGCATTATCTTTATCAGCAACTACTTGTGCATCACTAACATTTTTAATAGCATCAACAACTTCATTTCCCATGCTGTATTGTATTCCTAAAACAGAAAGTTCTGGATATTTTTCTTTTAAATCTTGATAAAGACTAACCTCTTTAGGAGAATCAATAACTGGTTTTCCATCAGTTACAAAAATAACTTTGATAATATCTGCTCCATCTGAAGTATAATTCTCCATAAATTCAGAAAGAGCTTTAAAAGCTGCATAATAACTTATCTCTTTTTTAGCATAAGCAGAAGTAGAAAGAAAATTATCAAGTACTGTATTAGTACCAGTCTCATCATTTGTAAAACCAGTTAAAATTTCCGCCTTATCATTAAATCCAATTACAGCAACCCTATTACTTATATTATTATAGTAATGCATATTATTAAGCAATGTTTTAAGTGGAGCTGAAAATGATGCATCATGCTCGTTTAACGAACCATCAACAACTAATATATAATCAACAGGTAGAGAAGTTTCACTAGGATTAGTTTTTAAATCATAAACAACCTTAGCTTTATTTTTAGAAATCCAACTAGCTGTTCTAGTAATCTTCCAAGCACCACTCTCTCCACTATCATAATTAATATCACTAGATGTAAACGAAGTAGTCTCTACTGGTACTTCTACTGCAAAAGAATTAGAAATAAATAAAATTAAAACACATATAGTAAAAATACCCAAAAATGAAATTTTAAACTTGTTCCCACGCAAAAGATAAGTCACTTTCTTAATTGACTTTTTTATTTTTTCAATATACTTCTTAATGTTAAAATTATTCTTATCCATATATTAAATCAAATCTCCCTATCATATCAATTATACAAAGATTTAGTTTTTTTATCAATAAAAAAGGACTACTTTAAAAGTAATCCCAACGTATTTTACTCAACTGTTACACTTTTCGCTAAATTTTTTGGTTTATCAATATCACAGCCTCTTATTTTAGCAACCTCATACGCTATTAATTGTAAACAAGGTACTACTAATATTGGTTGTAAAAACTCACTAACTCTTGGTACTTTAATTAAATAGTCACTCTCAAATCCATCTTCATTACTAACAACTATTATCATAGCACCTCTAGCCTTAACTTCACAAATATTAGAAATTGTCTTTTCTCTAATATCATCCTCAGTAACAATTGCAAAAACAGGTGTACCTTTATCTATTAAAGAAATAGTTCCATGTTTTAACTCTCCTGCTTGATAAGCTTCACTATGTATATAAGATACTTCTTTTAATTTTAAACTTCCTTCTAAAGAAATAGCATAGTCAATCTTTCTTCCTATAAAGAATATATCTTCTCTATCACTAATTTTCTTAGCTATTTCTAAATAAGTATCCCTTTTATCTACAACTTCTTTTAATAAACGTGGTAATCTCTTCAACTCATCAACTATATCTTTTTTGCCAGCCACTCTACAAGCAAGTAGTGCCATAACAGCAACTTGTAAAATATAAGCTTTCGTAGTAGCAACAGCTATCTCTGGACCAGCTTCTATAAATATTTGTCTATCACTTTCTCTAGCAATAGTTGATCCCTTAACATTAACAATTGCTAAAGTCAAAGCTCCTTTTTCCTTAGCTTTCCTCATAGCAGCAATTGTATCAGCTGTCTCTCCTGATTGTGAAATAACTATAACTAATGTCTTTCTATCATAAAGAATCTTTTTATAACGATATTCACTAGCAACTTCACATAAAACTCTAATATTAGAATTTTCTTCTAATAAGCTCTTACCAATCATACCTGCATACATAGCAGAACCACACGCTACAATATGAATCTCTTCGTATCCACTAACATCAAATATATTATCAAAATTATCTATAAAAGGCTTTAAAGTCTTCTCAAGTACAACAGGCTCTTCCATTATTTCTTTTAACATATAATGTTCATAACCACACTTTTCTTTAGACTCAGCTGTTAACTCTGTAACCAATACTTCTTTTTTTATTTCCTTATCATCTTTAACAACACTAATACCATTAAAATCTAAAGTAACAATTTCATTCTCATCTAATAAAGAATATCTATTAGTATAATTAATAATAGCCGAAATATCACTTGCTACAAAATATTCTTTATCTCCATACCCAACTATTAAAGGTAAATCTTTTCTAACTGCAAATAACTTATCTTGATCCTTAAAAATAATTGCTAAGTCATATGATCCTCTAACATCATTAATAGCCCTCTCAATTGCCATAATTGGATCATTATCATAATAATAGTCAATTAAAGCAGTCAACACCTCAGTATCCGTCTCAGTCTTAAATAAAACTCCTTCACCACTTAACTTTTTCTTTAACTCCATAGCATTTTCAATTATACCATTATGAACTAATGTAACTCTTCCCACAGTATGAGGATGAGCATTAACCTCAGTAACACCACCATGAGTAGCCCATCTAGTATGAGCAATACCTATATGAGAATCAATTAACTTTTCTTTATTAATCTTCTCCTCTAAAGAAGATATTCTTCCTACTTCTTTTATAACCTGAACAGAAGTATCATTTTTTAAAGCAATACCTGCAGAATCATATCCACGATATTCTAATGTTTTAAGTCCCTCTACAAGTACATCTTTAGGTTCCCTAAAACCTATATAACCTACTATTCCACACATACGTAAAATCTCCTTAATATAAAAATAGTTCTGATATATTTCTTTGTTGTAATCTTGATTTTACTTTTTAAAATATATCTAACGAATAACTTAAATCCGTAGTAGAATCCGCCGAATATTTCGATAAACTACTAACCTCGTCATCCTCATAGGATCTGGCGCTCAAATGAAAAATACAACCTTTCTAATTTCATTCTAATAATATTATATGATATTTAAAAAAAATTGGCAAATCAAATATAAAAGCACAATAAAAGGAAGAATTTAATCTTCCCCTAACTTCTCATATATATCATGACTAGTATTATATTCAGCTATCTGATCAGAAAACATTGTATTAAATACTGGTTCAGACTTTCTTTTAACATCTTCATAAATATTCTTACTAGTATCAATAGCAGTCTTTATATCCATAATATTAACTTCTCTTCTATTATCAAACAAAGCATTAGAAAAAGCATTTTGTACTATAGTTAAAGATACATCTGGATATCTAGACCCAATCTCATATATTCTTTTATATTCACTAGTAATATCTGTAATAAATTCCATTATTTTTCTTTGTACATAAGAAGAATACATTAACTTAGCTCCAGTTCTCTTCTCTATCTTTGGTAAAGTACCAATAAGTATTTCTACATTCTCATCTCTAGTAGGTTCTGCTACATCTATCTTTTGAAAACGTCTAACAAAAGCCTTATCTCTTAAAATATATCTTTCATACTCATCAGTAGTAGTAGCACCAATTACTTTAATATCTCCACGATCAAGAGCCGGTTTAAACATATTAGCAAAGTCTAAAGATTCACCCTTACCAACTAAAGTATGTATCTCATCTATAAAAAGTATTAAATTAGTTCTAGACTTTAACTCATCTATTAAAGTCTGTACTTTAGCTTCCCCTGTAGTTGGATCTACTCCAAGTAAAGCCGATGTATTAACTTTAATAACTTGATAATTACTTAAAGCATCTGGTACTAAACCTTTTTGTATTCTATAAGCAAGTCCCTCTACTATAGCAGTTTTACCAACACCGGGTTTACCTACTAAGACAGCAGACTTATCAGGGGTAAGTAACGTAAGTATCAAATCCTTTATTTGAGCATCTCTTCCAATGGCCGGATTAGTAATATAATTTTTATTTAAAAAGTTTTCTCCATACGTATCTAGAATACTAATTCTTTTTGCTTTAATATCAAATTCTTCATTCATAGTAACATCTCCTAACTACTAAATTATAACATAAAAATTATTTTTTTACATCTATAGGATTAACATGTATAACAGTTAAATACACTTCTGGAATATTCTTGTCTATCTCTTTTTCTAATCCATTCGCAATACTATGACTATCAAAAGTAGATAAATTACCATCTACAAAGATTGTAAAAGATATCTGATACTTATATCCAACAGGTGTAGCATTAAAATGATTAACTTCTCTAATTTCTTTATGTTTAGATATAATATCATATACTTTATCCCTAGTAATAGTATCCATTGCTTTATCCATTAATACATCATAACTCCCTAGAAATATCTTTAAAGCTACAATAAATATCCAAATAGAAATACCTATACCAACAACACTATCTACAAAGTATATTCCCTCTAAGCTTAACAAACACGCTACTAAGTTCAAACTAGTAATAATACAATCATTTCTATGATCTTTAGCATTAGCTTCTAATAGCAAACTCTTATGTTTCTTATATACTCCATTGGCATAAATATAAAGTATAAATTTAACTATAATAGTTATAATACATACAACAACTAACCAAATAGAAAAACTAAACTTTTCACCTAAAAGAATTGTCTTAATAGCTGAAATAATAACTTTTATACTCATTAATCCCATCGCAATACTAATAAACATTGAATAAACATATTCTGCTTTACCATGTCCTAAATTATGATCATCATCTCTAGGCTTAGAAGCAATTTTATTACCAATAAAAGTCATAATAGATGAAAATATATCTGAAGCACTATTAAATGCATCTGCAAGCATGGCTTGACTTCCCGTAATAAATCCTACTATAGCTTTAATTATAAGTAAAAAGACATTTCCAATCATCCCCCAAATACTAACTTTTTTAATAGCCATAAATTTCATAAAATTCTCCTCATCTCCAAAGAAAAAAGGAACTTTAGCTCCTAGATTTCTATATTATATGTCAAAGTTTTACCTAATACTAGGAAATTTTATAATTTCTGCTTTGCTTTCCTGTCCACCACTATCTTGCTTTATATCATAATCATCACGTTTTTCTTCTATAACATCAACAGAAAATAATTCATTGCCAACTTTATAAGCAAAATCTAATGCTCTATGTAAAGATAAATTATTTGTTTTTCCAAGTACTGATACATCAATATCTTCAGGATAAGTTTCCATTCTCTTCTTAAACTCATCTTCACATCCTAATCTAATTGCTGTATATTTTATAACCAAATCTGAATCTATTGAAATAAAATCATCACTAGAACTTAAATAATCAACCACTTCATTTGTTAAAACTCTAACTCTATAATCATTAAGTCTCTTCATATAACTATCCCAACGTACTCCAACACCCATAATATCTTTTTTTAAATCAGCGACTAAACTAGGATTAGCCGTAATATAATCAGCTAAAAAAGTATCCATTCCAGCAATGGTATTAATAATAAAACTATTAATACCATTATTTTTAATATCATTAAAAGAACGACATCTGCGATGAATAAATCTCTCTAAATTCTCACCATCTATATCACTACAATAAAACTCCCTATTAACCATTCTCTTAGCAAAGAAATCTGTAATTACTTTACTAGAACCATACTGTTCTAATATAAGTAAAAATCCTAAACCTAATTTATCTTTAAACTTAGCCTTATTATATTCAACTAATAAATCCACTTTTTCCATCTCTTTAGAATAAGCTAAAGCTGCTCCTATAGTAAATCTATTAGCTTCTTTTTCCATAGTACTAACTAAGAAGTTAATCTCCATACTTCTAATTCTATCAATTCTCTCAGAATCACTCTCTTCTGATTCTCTTTCATTAAGTTTTATTGAATTCAAATAATTACCAGCAACCATTTTTACAAATTCAAAATCATCTGAAAAGTCATTAATAACTTCCCATACAAATCCATAATCATGTTTAACTTCATCAGAACAGAATTCATACATTCTTTTATCTTTTGAAAGCATCATGACATATTTCATAAATTCTGGACTATTCTCTAACTCAGAAACATCATAAGGTGTAGTATCTAATCCACTAATATAATTTTGAACTAATTTTACATTAACCAAGATATCACCTAATCTTTCTATCTTTTACCTTTCTTTCTCTTACTTTTATTATCTACTTTTGTTTCTTCTTTTTTTACTCCCAATTTAACAGCTGATAATACTTGTTCTGGAGAAATGACTGTTACATTCATATCTAAAACTTCAGGTTCTTCCTCAACCACTACTGGTGTAGCAGCAACTGTATTAACTACTTGTGAAACTTCTGGAGCTCCAATATCTTTAGCATCTATTTCTACTTGTTTTTTCTCTGTAACTACAGTAGTATGAGTCTTTTCTTTACTAACATCAAGTTTACCATCACTAGTATTAGCATTATTATTATCAGTAACAACTTCTTCTTTAGGAGTAACTTTTACAGTCTCTAATACATCCTCAGAAGAAATCTTCTCCCCAGTATTAGCTGTATCAACTTTAGAAGCTTTCTCTAACTCTTGTTGCTTCTTTATTAAATCTATTTTTTCTTTCTCTTGAATTTCTTTTTCTTTTTGTTCTTTTTCTTTAGCTGCTTTCTCTTGCTCTTCTTTTTCTCTTCTTTGACGTTCTTTTTCAGCTTTAGCCTGTTCTTCTGCTAACTTCTTCTGTCTTTCCTGCTCTTCTCTAGCTTTTGCTTCTAATTCTTTTCTTTCTTTATCTTTTTGTATTTTTTCTAATCTTTGTTTTTCCTTTTCTAATTTTATTTTTTCTTCTCTTTCTTTCTCTTCTTTTAATTTAGCTTCGTTTTCTAATCTTAAACGTTCTTTCTCTGCTTTTTCCTGCTCAATTTTAGCAAGTTTTTCAGCTTTTATTTTCTCTTCTAATTCTCTTCTTTGTCTTTCACGTTCTTCTTTTTCTTTTAAAGCTTGTTCTCTTTCTTGCTTTTGCTTTTCTTCATTTAAAAGTCTAGCCTTTTCTCTTTCTTCCTTCTCTTCTTTTTTTCTTTCTTCCTTCTCTTCTTTTTTTCTTTCTTCTCTCTCTCTTTTTAATCTTTCTTTTTCAAATCGCTTCTGTTCAGCTTTTTCTCTTTTTATCTTTTCCATTGCTTCTTTTATTTTCTTTTTATCAGCTTTAATCTTTTCTTCTTTTGCTTTTTTCACTTCACATTCTTCTTGTTTTACAGCTTCAATTATTTTTAGTTGTAAAGGAACAGTTGCTCCCTTTTTACTATCCTTCATAAGAGTAGCATCTATTGCTGCCCTACCTGCAACAGTACTATTAACATTCTTCTTATTTTTTCTTTTTCTATTAATTACCAACACCAATACTAAAAATGACGAAAATACAAAAAGTCCTGAAACAATAGTAAGTAATAAGTCATTACTTTTAACTTCACTAGCTTCCCCAACATAACTAGCATAAATAATATATTTTTTTACACTACCTGCCTCAGACGTAACTTTAATAATAATTGAATCATCCTTACCAATATTACTATTTCCAGTAATAACAACAGTAGCACTACTATCTTCAGTAATAGCCCTAATATCTAAATAGTTATTTTTAATAGTTCCAATATTATATTCAAAAACATCACTAGAAAAGTTCAAGTTATAACCATCTATTTTAATATTACTAAGTAAAGCATTATCAGAAAGTAATTTTTCTAACCTTGTAACATTAACTTTATAACTTAAAACAGTTCCATCTTCCGCAACAACTTCTATTAAAAATTGATTAGCTCCAGTAACTAAAGATAAATTAGTTGGTAATTTAATGGTTGCTTTATTATCATTTGTAACAGCATCTATCTTAACAGAACTAACATTACTTGAAACTTCTACATTATATTCATTAATACTTGGATTAAAATTAATATCTATATCATTAACAATTAAAGACTTTAATGTTGCATCACTACTCTTAACTGGCTCAACTGGAGTAGGATCAGGTGTTGGTGTAGGATCCGGAGTATTACCAATAACAGTAATTGCAACACTCTTATTAGGAATAACTGCTACTTCTCCATTATCACTAGTAAATGTTATCCCATTCATATAAAAAGTTCCAACCCCAGAAGCAACAGCTTTTAAATATACAGTACCCAACTCAAAATTACCAGGATACTTATCAGATGAAGTTAAAGAAAGATTAGGCCACTCACTATTAATCTTCCATATACGTTCCGCTTTAAAATTAGTAACTATAATATTTCCATCAGAAGTAAGATTAGAAAAAATCTCTGAAACAGCCCCATCAGAATACCCAACAATCTTACATCTAACTTCATCACCTACATTAACTGTAGTAGAATTACAAGAAAAAGAAATATCCCCTGATAATCCAAAAGTCTTAACAGGAATAAAAAAGCTCAATAATACTATTACAAATAAAAACTTTTTCTTCATAATATTTCCTCCACAGTCCCCTACCATAAATTTATTATAGCAAAATTTCAAAAAAAAGAATAGTACAAAATACTATTCCAAAAATTTATTCTAACTCCAATATATTCTTTACAGTAAATTTCTTATTTAATACTAAAACCAATATATTTAATACAAATAATATACTAAATATTATAATTGCTATAGTATCAATACCATAATTATTCTTATATAAAAAGTAGCCTCCTCCTAAGAATAATCCAAATAGTAATAATACAATTCCCATCACAATAAAGTTATTAGAATTTTCTCTTAAAGCATTTAACTCATCATCCCAAATCAATTTAGGATTAATAGAATCAATAACTATACCTAAGAATGTAACAAATAAAACACATAAGAAACTAACAAGTACAAAGAATAATATCATCACTAAAGGAAGACCTATACTTACATAGAATATTAGTGCAAATAAATTAAATCCTATAAAAGCAACACTAATACTTACTAAAGCTTTAACAATAATTTGTTTATCATATTCTAATGGAACACTCTTCATAAAATCAAAGTTTTTTCCTTCTCTAGAAAATGATGAAGCGGCAATACTATTAATTGCTGGTAATAGTATTGAAATACTAACTACAAATAATAAAATTATTGTTAAAAAGTCTCCATTACAACTTCTAGCAAGCTTCTCTAATTCACAAAAACTAATATCAGAAAATCTAAGTTTATAAATAACATATACTAGTAATGGCCATATAAAATTAATTAAAATACAATTAGAAAAATAAGCAGTCGTTCTAAATAAAATAGCCATTTCTTTCTTAAAATAAGATAAAACTGGACTTTCTACTTTAATATCATCTAAACTATTACCCTTTTTAGAAGCTGTATCTCCTACATTTAATCCAACTAGTCCTTTAAAGTATAATCCTTGTGCTAATCCTAAAAATACTAAAACATATAAAATATTAACTAAAATATATAGTAGTAAAGATGAAATACTACCAGTAGAAATAGTATCTATAAATAAATGAATATGTGGAAATATCCATCTCATCGTATATAATAAACTCTTATCTCCATTAACAAATCTCTCTATATAAGTATCTATATTAAAATCTGTTAATCCACTTAAAGCATATATTGCTACTAGTAAAAGAGCTACTATAAATCCTAATCCAATCTTTTTAACAGTCTCTTTATTTTTAATAAACTTTGTAAAACTCATTAACAAGATACTAATAATTCCACAATATATCATTGGTATTAATGGTAAAGTAAACATTCCAAGTATTCCTAAAATAAAATAATAAAATTCAATACCTGCTCCAAAATAATAACCAATAACACTAAATACTACTATAATTAACTGCATAAGTGTTTCTGCTATAAAAGCTGCACTAAATTTAGCGGCTATTATTTGAAATGGTTTTATAGGTAATGGTAATAAATTTTCAACATCACCAGTAAAATAAAATTCATTAAGTATAACATTAAATCCAAATATAAAAGAAAATATCGATATAACAATACACATTACCTCAAGTCCAGTAGTAGCGTATCCATACTCTTTTAATACACCAGTCATAGACATAACGAAGAACATACAAATTAATGCAAATGGTAACATTACAAAAAGACTAACAAAACCTACTAGTATTTTATTTATTGTTTTCTTCTTTTTATCATCTGCATCTCTCATTGATAAAGATCTAAGAAATACTTTTACTAAAGACAAGTAATTACTCATGTTTAATAATCTCCATAAATAATTTTTCTAAGTCTTTCTTATCATATTTATCTTTTAATTCTTTTAGTGTACCAATGAATACTGCCCTACCTTTATCTATAATTGCTATTCTATCACATAACTTTTCTGCTACTTCTAAAACATGTGTTGAGAAGAATACTGAGTTTCCTTTATCGGCATGTTCTCTCATCATTTTCTTTAACTCAAAAGCAGACGTTGGATCAAGCCCTATTAAAGGTTCATCTAATATCCAAACTGCTGGATCATGTACTAAAGCCGCAACTACCATCATCTTTTGTCTCATACCATGAGAATAACTTTGCATAGGCTTATCTAAAACATCACTTAGTCCAAATCTATCACCAAATGTCTTAATACGTTCACGTCTTTCCCTTAAAGGAACCTTATAAATGTTTGCTATAAAATTAATAAACTCCATCCCCGTAAGTTTTAAAAACATATCTGGACTATCCGCAATATACCCAATAATCTGTTTAGCCTTCAAACTATCTTTTACAATATCATATCCATTAACTTTAATAGTACCAGTATCAGGTTGTAAAATACCAGTCATCATCTTAATAGTCGTAGTCTTGCCAGCACCATTAAGTCCAATAAAACCAACAATCTCACCATCATTAATAGTTAAATTTAACTTATCTATTGCTTTAATATTATTATTATAAGTCTTACTAACATTCTTTATCTCTATCATAACAAAAGTCTCCTATAATAAATATAACACAAAAGTATAGAAATGAAAAATTATATTAAAAAAATTATTTTATACCTACCCAATTACATTTTTATTTACATCTTTTGTAATTAAATATGGATCTTCCATAGTACCATTTCCACCATCTGTTCTAATACCACTTTTAAGTACAATAGCTGGTCTCACACCATAATTATCTCTAACATCATAATTAGAACTATCTCCACCAACAGTTCCCATAGAAGTAACATAAGAAACAGAGGCATTATGCCCATAATAAGATCTAGGAGTTAACATCCAATCAGTCATACCAGTATATAAATAGTAACTAGAATTAGCACTATTAGATCCCCCAGCATAAATATACTCATCCAAAGTAAGTAACGCTACTGGATATTTAAAGCCTTCTATACTAGTATTCAAAATATCATTACTATTAGCACAAGTAAAAGATAATTTATAAGATCCATAATACAATCGGTAATATCCAATAAAATGCGTATAAGAATCATTACTAGCATCGGTATCTTTACTAAGTAATGAGCTATCACTAATTGTTCTATCACTACACCAGTTAGCATCCTCTAAATACTTTGTATAATCTAATAAATTATTTTTATACCAATTATCAACAACACTCTTAATAGTTGAATCATTTTTATTTTCAAACATCTCATTCTTAAGATCTTCTATTCCCTTACCACCAGTCATACTATAATAACCTGTATTATCATCTACTGTATTATTAGTCTTCTTATGTTTTAAAATATAATATAAAGTACTACAAGAATTACTTTCTGATAAACATGTATAATTATGCTTATTATATATCTTAGATCCGTCTGTTAAATAGTCTCCCATATTAATACTAATTGTATCTTTTAATGTATATACTCCATTAGAATAAGTAAAATCATTGCCAAATATCCATTTATGATTATCTCCATCTGCATATAAAAATTCATAAGTAAGACCATCAGTAAATTCATAATAATTTAAATATGTAGAACCAGAAGTAGCTAAATATACTTGTCCCACATTAGTACAACTAGTCTCAGTTTCAGAAAGACAAGTATACTTCTTATCTAAATTACTATAATTTTCTTTATAAAGATATTGAACCGGATTAACTAAAGTATATACGCCATTAGAATAAGTAACAGTATCACTAAAATAATATTTTGTATTTGGTATATTAGATTTTTGTTTCTTTTGCATACCATTAGCATAATACAAATTTAATCTCTTATTAGTAAGTTCATGTAATGTCCCATACATATACCCAACAGATCCAGCTGATGCATAATTACTATTAAATTGACTACTAGCAATTCTAGTATTCACACCAGTTGTATTAGTACAATATCCAGAAGAATCAACTTCACCATTATAAATAAGTTTTACTCCACCATTTTCTGTAGTTCTAACTATCTTCCAACAAAATCCTGCAAACTTAACATTGTTATTTTTAACATCTCCTCTAAAATAATAAATTGGATATGTATCATTCTTGGTTGTTGCTACTTCATATAAACCTTTACCATTAGTATCAGAAGATCCACCCTTAATACTAATACCGCCAGCTGAAGAAACAAACTCACTCTTTATATTATCCATAACTGCACTATCCGCTAAAAGACTATATAAAGTCTGTACTTTAGATACTTTACCATCCATTCTTTTAGAAAGAGAAAGACCACCCCATTTTGCCACTAATTCAACGGTCTTATTAGGCATTGTAAAATGATTAGAATCAGTTAATTTAGCTCCATTATTTTTTATAGAAAATCCCTTAAGTTGATAATTTCCACATACTACATCCTCATCATATATTTCAACACTATCAAAAACTCTATACTTCTTAGTAACAGGAAAATTAATAGTACACTCACTAGGTAAATTCATATCATAAATAACACTATTATAATTAGAAATAACCGGACTAAGACTAGAATCAATAGTCTCACTAATATTATCTAAATTATAATTAATAATATTTTTAGTTAAAACCGGTACAACAATTTCACTATCTACATATTCATCTTTTAACTTCAACTCAATCTTAGCTTCAACTTCCTCTAAAGTTCTAATATTATTATCTAAATTCCAAGTCAAAGTATCCTTATTAAAACTCAAAGTACCAAGAGTAGAACTATAATTTAATACTTCAAAATAATTAGTATTTACATAACTTTTTATATTAAAAGTATCATAAGTCATAGAAACAACAGATGCTTTATCTAACTCAGTACTTATACTATCTTTATTACTAACAAATTGTCTATCACTAACTAAAGCAATATTTTGATTTACTTTATTTCCCATCTCATACTGAACTATATGAACATTAGCATATGGATATTTTTGTTTTAACATCTCATATGATGGTCCCTCATTAGGTATATCTTCATTTGCAACTCCATCGGTCACAAATAAAACTAGTAATTCTCTATCACTTTCTTTTTTATAATTACTTAGTAATTCATCAATTTTTAAAAATGCTTGATAATAATTAGTACCTGCTGAAAAACTAATATTATTGATTACATCTTTTATTGAACTTTTATCACTAATAAATGTCTGTTCTATATTAGCTATAGAATTAAATGTAATTAAAGCTGTTTTATTATTACTACTCTGACTATATAATTTATCAATTAATTCAAAGCAAGCACTTTTAACATAACTAAACTTTTCAAACTCCATAGATTCAGAATTATCAATAACAAAAACCGTATCTATATAATCATAATCTGTCTTTGAAATAGTTTTTAAATCTAGTTTTAAAGTCAATTTATCTACATTACTAAAACTAATAGAACTATCTAAGTTCCATGATCCTGGATCTGTATCATAATTTAATTTAGTTGAACTAATAGATACACTATCAACAGGTACAGCTTCCGCCATCGTAAAAGGTATAAAAATAATTAAAAGTAAAAAGGTAATAACCGTCAAAATACTAAATACAGATCTATTCATGTCTGTCTGTCTAAGGATAGACTTTATTCCTTTCTGTGTCAACATCTTACCACCAACTTTAGTATTTTTATCTATATTAATTATACTATTTCTATAACTTTATTTCAACATTCGTGATGAAAAAAGCTCACCATTAATTAACTAAACTATTTTCTTAATAAATATTTTTTGAATACATAATAAAGGAGTGGGAAAAAACGAAGAAAAATAAATTAGAAACAATCACAAGCTTATTTGAAAACAGCACTATACGTAGTGTTTGGGATTCAGAAAAAAAATACTAAATAATTAGTATCTTTTTAAAACAATGATAATTGATTTGAGTCTGGTAAATCGTTTAATAGACCCATAGATTTCATTTTATCTATTAGTGTTTGTGAAACTTTGCCTCGTCTTTGGATGTCTTCAACACTTAGGAAAGGTTGCTTTTCTCTTTCTTTAACAATGTTTTTAGCAACGGTTTCTCCTAGTCCATCGATAGCAACAAATGGTGGATAGATTTCTTTATCGTTTTTAGCTATCCAAACTGTAGCGTCACTTTCATATAAATCTACTTTTAAGAATTTTATACCACGAGCAGTTGCTTCTAGGGCAACCTTTAAACTTTCAGCTTGACCATTTTCTTTATTAGTTGCTTCAAAACCCTTGGCTAGAATATCTTCTATTTTGGCTTTAATAGCATCATAACCTTTAATCATTGATTCAACATCTACATCTGTTGCTTTTGATGAATACCAAGATGAATAGAAATATACTGGCATATGTACTTTATACCAAGCTATTCTAAAGGCACTCATTACATAAGCTGCGGCATGGGCTTTTGGGAACATGTATTTTATTTTACGACAAGATTCAATATACCATTCTGGAATATTAGAAGCTTTCATTGTTTCAACATGACCTTTCCAAGTTTCTGGATCTTTTGAAGCTTTGCCTTTACGAACAAACTCCATTATTTTGAAGGCTTTAATTGGAGCCATACCTTTATTTATTAAGTAAACCATAATATCATCACGACAACCGATAGTTTCTTTGAATGGAACGATATTATTTTTTATTAAGTCTTGAGCATTACCTAACCAAACATCTGTACCATGAGAAAGTCCAGCTATTTTTATAAGTTCTCCAAAGGTAGTTGGTCTAGTATCCTCTACTAATTTTATAGTAAATGATGTACCAAATTCCGGAATACCTAAAGTACCAGTATTACACATTATTTGTTCTTTGGTTACACCTAGGACATCAGTTGATGTGAAAATGCTCATTGTATCTTTATCATCCATTGGTACTTTCATAATATCGGTACCTGATTGCATTTGAATGATACGTAACTGAGTTGGATCGGAGTGTCCTAAGATATCTAGTTTTAAAACACATTGGTCTATAGCATGATAATCGAAGTGTGTTGTACGCCATTCAGCAGTTGCATCTTCTGCTGGAAATTGGAATGGTGTAAAGTCAAAAACTTCTTTATAGTCTGGAATAACAACAATTCCTCCTGGATGCTGACCAGTTGTTCTTTTAACACCGGTACAACCCATAGCAAGTCGTTCTACTTCAGCGGTTCGCATGTCTGGTATACCATGTTCTTCACAATAACCTTTTACGAAACCGAAAGCAGTCTTGTCTGCTACTGTACCAATTGTTCCGGCACGATAAACATTATCTTCACCGAATAAGACTTTGGTATAAGCATGAGCACTTGCTTGATTTAAATCTGAGAAGTTTAAGTCGATATCTGGAACTTTATCGGCATTAAATCCTAAGAAGGTTGCGAATGGCATATCCTGACCATCTTTATATAATGGAATATGACAGTTAGGACATTCTTTATCTGGTAAGTCAAATCCTGATGAATAGTCTGCTGAGAAAGATTTTCCTTCTTCATCTTCAAAGATACTTATTTTACATTTTAAACATCTATAGTGAGCAGGTAGAGGGTTAACTTCTGTTATTCCCATCATTGTTGCGACAAAGCTTGAACCTACGGAACCACGGGAACCAACTAGATAACCTTCATCGTTTGAGTGCTTAACTAGACGTTGAGCAATTAAGTAAATTGGATCGAATCCTCCACCGATAATACCACCTAATACTTTTTTTGTTTGTTTTTCTAGGGCTTTTTCATCTAGTTCTTCTTCTGAAGTTTTCTTAACATATTCTCTTACGATACTTTTAACATTATCAAAACCTTTTACAATAGTATCATGTAGTTCTTGATGAGCTACTTTTTCTAGTTCATCACCTGATAATGTTTCTTTTAAGCGTTCTTTTGTTATTTTTAAAACAATATCACCGTATAGTTCGGTTGCGATACGTTCTTCTATATAATATGGTAATGGGTCTCCATACCAAGCAGCTGCTTTTGTATAAACTAAGTCGGTAACTACTGCTGGACAATCTAGATAACTTGTTCCATCATCACTTTTAACTCTTGGAGAGAATGGTATACCACCTGTATCTGGTATTACTTCAATTATTTCTACCATGTCAGCAATTTTATTGGTATTTTCAACAACAATACGATAGGCAGTTTCTTTGTCTAAGAATTTAAAATCTTCTAACATTTCATCAGTTGTACGGAAATGTTGAGATGGAATTTCTTTAATACTTGATTTTGCAAGTGGATGACGTCCACCACCTGGTACTTTTTGATTTACTATTATTTCACGATAGATTTTGTCATCTCTTTTTATATGATGAACATCACCAGTTGCGACCATTATTTTACCAGCCTCTTCTGTTACTCTAATTATCTTTTCAATGTTGGCAGCTAATTCAACTTCATTAGCAAAGTCACCTGTTTGAATTAAGTGGCCATAACACTCTAGAGGTTGAACTTCTACATAGTCATAGAATCTAATAATGTTTGATAATTCGTCTTCACTTTTAGATGTTGCTTCTTTAAAGACTTCGCTTTCGTAGCAACCAGATCCTACTAGAAGACCTTCTCTATTCTTTTCTATTTCACTACGTAGGATTCTTGGGGTTTTATATAAGTAAACTGTATTAGCAAGGGATACTAATTTGAACAAGTTTTTTAGACCGGTATGATTGATTGCTAGAAGGTTTACGTGATGAGCACGACCATATTTATGGATTTCATCTTTACTAACTAAGTTATCTAATTGATCCATTGTTTCAATATTACGATTAGATAATTTCTTTAGCATTTTATGGAAAACTAAAGCTGTTCCTTCGGCATCATAGTCTCCTCTATGGTGAGCTTCTTCATCCCATGGAACTTCATATCTTTTAACTAAAGCTGATAGCGAGTGTCTAGCATAAGTATTATCCATGGTTCTTGATAATTCTAGTGTATCAATTACAGGATTAGTAAATTTACCTAAATTATATTTTTTATGAGCCATTTCAAGGAAAGATACATCGAACTTAGCATTATGAGCAACCATTGGCAAGTCTCCATACCATTCAATAAATCTTTTAACGGCATTTTCTTCATTATCTTTGCCCTCTAACATAGCGTCAGTAATATTAGTTACGTCAATTATTTTTTGAGGTAATGGTCTTCCTGGGTTAATTAATTCATCATAACGTTCTAGTATTTCACCATTCTTAATTTTAACGGCACCAATTTCAATGATTGAGTCAGCACCACCGGCATTAAAACCAGTTGTTTCAAAGTCGAAAACAACGTATGTTTGATCAAGCAAGACGTCTTTATTAGGACGTAGGACTATATTTACAGTATCATCAATTAGTGTTAGCTCTGTACCATAAATTGCTTTAAATGGTTCTTCTCCTTCTTTTAAGTTCTTGTTATGAGAAGTTACTAGGTTGAAGACATGTGGGAAGGCTTGAACACCATTGTGATCAGTGATTGCTATAGCTTTATGTCCCCATTTCATAGCTTGTTTTACTATTTGTTCTTCATCAGCAAGACCATCCATTTGACTCATTTTAGTATGACAATGTAATTCTACTCTTTTTACTTCTGCATTATCTTTTACAACAGATACTTCTTTTTCTATTTTTACAATATCTCTAGCATTTAAAACTAATTCTTTAGAGAATTGATCATTTTTAGTATAACCACGAATTTTAAACCAATTTCCAGCTTTTAATTCTTTACAAAGTCTGCCATATTCCTCGGCATCTCTTACAAAGACTTTACAATAGATGCTGTCTGAATAGTCAGTTATTTTTAAAGTTATTATTTTAAAGTCTGTTTTTGATGACTCAAAATAGTCTGTTCCAAAAACAAATCCTTCTACAACAACATTATTATCTTCACCTATTAAAGTCTTTATTTTTATTGGGTCTTCTTTTATACCTCGACCAATAACACTATTAGGATCTTTTGGTTCTTTATGATATTTTTTCTCAGGAGAAGCTGGTGGATCTTGCTTTACTTCTTTCTTCTCCTCGATCTTTGGTGTTTCAACAATTAAATCATGTTTTATTTCTTCTAGAATATTTTCTTCTTTTCTAATAGTTACATCAATATTAAATTTGTAACCTAGGCATCTATAAAAAGTATTTATCTTAGAAAGACATGATTCTAATCTTTCTTTTTCTACTTCATTACTAGCAACTAGTATTAAAAAGTCATCTTCTATTTGAAGAGAGTCTTCATAAATTTCTAGAACTTTTAAGTCTGGTTTTAATAATTTTAAAAGATGCTGATAGTATTCTTTACAAGTATTTAAATCTGGATTTTCAATATTAAATATAAAACCTATTTCAGAAGCATTTTCATCTAATAAGTGTTTTTTCTCTTCTAACTCTTCAAATACTTCTAGTGGTAGAAGTGTATCTTTTTCGACAAAAACATTCCAACTACCAGTTTTGGAATTTATTCTTATTTTAGAAATTTTAGCATCAGAAAAATATTGATAATTATCTTTATCAATATTTATTTTATCTAATAATATTTTAATTTTTTCATCCATACTATCACCACTTTATTATATTAATTCTAATTGTTCTTCCCTAATTATTCTTTTTTTGTTTTGAATACAGAAATCAATAAAGTCTGTAATATCTAGATTTTTTAAATTAGTTTCATATGGAAACTTGTTAACGTCAAATGCTATTTTATCACGGTTCATATATTTTGTCATTTGTTCTTTTGAAATTCCTAAGTACATTAACCAAAATGGATAGATTTGTCTTTTTATATTTATTAATTTTGATTCACTAGAGTAATAATGACTAATATTTGATAGAGATGTTGCTAGTTCATTTTCAATAGCTAGTTCAATTATAGCATTAGCAATAAATTTATCCTTATCTTTATAAGTATTTAATTCTTTTTTTAGAATAGATTCAATAACCGATATAATTAATTTTTCTGGTTCATCTTTTGATATTTTTTTACCAAGTATTGCAATTTTTACATCTACAGATGAAATATTTGGTATTTCTAATACTTCAAGACGATTATCAATAAGATAAACAGTGTAGTCAGGAATGTCTTTTCTAATGATTTGTTTTATTTGATTAGATATTTTTCTATTCCAAAGACTTATTACTTCTAAACGATATTTTTCTGTTTCTTTTTTTATTTTTTGATATTCTTTGGACTCTAACATTATATTATATATTGTATCATCATTTGGAATATAGTTTTTTACATCTTTTAGTATTGTAATACGATCTTTATAAGTATCATTATATTGTTCTTT
>OLQV01000179.1_pt1 | contig 66878 bp, 47 predicted proteins | sample 1672371 | NCBI WGS metagenome assembly OLQV01 (sample SAMEA3136676, study PRJEB25190) | human gut metagenome
GAGCACGTCGGAGAGCTCCTCGGCGCGCACGGTCTCGCTCGCCGCGCCCGCGATGGCGCAACCGCTTGCCACGAACAGGTGCGCGTTGTCGGGCACGATGCGGTGCTCCTCGTCGAGCTCGAGCGTCTCGTAGAAGCGTTTGCGCAGTTCGGGAAGGTATTGCAGCGGACCGCCCAAAAACGCCACGTAACCGCGGATGGGTCGGCCGCATGCGAGGCCGGAGATGGTTTGCGTCACGACGGACTGGAAGATGGACGCGGCGATGTCCTCCTTGCGCGCGCCCTCGTTCAAAAGCGGCTGCACGTCGGTCTTCGCGAACACGCCGCAGCGCGAGGCGATGGGATAGATGGTGGTCGCATTCTGCGCAAGCTCGTTCAGGCCGCCCGCATCGGTGTTCAAAAGTGCCGCCATCTGGTCGATGAATGCGCCCGTACCGCCCGCACAGGTGCCGTTCATGCGCTGCTCGATGCCGTTTTCGAAGTAGATGATCTTCGCGTCCTCGCCGCCGAGCTCGATGGCCACGTCGGTTTTAGGGATGAAAGTCTCGACCGCGGTTTTGCTCGCGATGACCTCCTGCACGAACTCGATGCCGAGCCACTGAGCCAAAAGCAGGCCGCCCGAGCCAGTGATGGCGATCGTCATGCGCTCATCGCCGAAGCCTTCGGCAGCCTCGGAGAGCACTTCCACGATCGTTGCGCGCACGTCAGCGTGATGACGGCGGTAAACCGAGTACTTGACCTGGTTGTTATCGTCCAAAATAGCAAGCTTCACCGTCGTCGAGCCGACATCGATGCCAATATGGAGCGCGTCCTTCACGACGGGTTCCCCAATCGGAGTCGCATCAACCGTTGTGGTGCGGGGCGCGCAACCCTCGCCCGAGCATGCGCTAAGCGACGCCTTCTCGTCCGCCGTCAATTCCTGATTGTTCATGTTTTCGTCTTCCATCGTTATCGCCTTCGTTTACAGCTTGATCGGATCGCCCGGTTTGATGAAGAAGAGCTTCATCGCGATAAGTGCCATGTCCTGGGAACTCTCGCGCATGCCCGTTTCGACCCAACGCGTGATGACCCCCAGATACGCGCTCGCGTAGAACGCGACGTAATACTGCACGAACGGCTCGGGATTGTTGCGGTAGCGCTCGTGCAGGATGGTCTGGATGATTTCGGTGCACAGTGCATCGCGCACGCGGGGGCCGAAGCTCGGGTCGCCCTTAGGGCCCATCACCGCATGCAGGAAGTCGCCCTGTTCACGCAGGCAGTCGAACAGCTCTACCAAAAAGGGCATCGGGCGCTTGCTCACGCGGTAGCGCATAACGTCTTTCAAGCCGATTGCCTGCATCTTGGCCTGAAGAGCCTCGAGGTCGGCCATGATATCGCCCTCGAGGGCACGAAGCAGCCCGTCTTTGTCCCCGAAGATGTTGTAGAGCGTGCCGCGGTTGAGCCCCGCGCGAGCGCACAGGTCACTTGCGGAGAACCCATCGAGCCCATTTTCCTCCGTCAGCTCGATAAAAGCCTCGCGCAATGCCTGCTTCGAGCGCGTGATCCGCCGATCTTCGGAAGCAGCACTTTCGTTCGCCGAACATGCCATAAGCTCCACCCCCATTCAACAATCCGACCAATAATAAACATATTGTTCAATAGTGTGATTGTAGCGAGCTGGCACGCAAATGGCAACGGATGCACGCCGTGTTTACACAGGTTTTGTATGGAGAAAGAGGGGCCGGCCAAGACGCAGCCGAATCACCTTCCCCCGCCGCTCCAAATCAGCGCCGTTTTTCCCGCTAAAACGGTGACGGCTGCCGTTTCCCCTCCGAAAAAAGGTATCCTGTTCGAAGAAATCAACAGCCCACGCGCAATTCAAAAACGCCCATTCGCGAGAGGGAGAGCATCTATGCAAATCACACCTGCCGAAATCGCCGAAACCCTGGCGATGGTGAACAAGGAGCACCTCGACATCCGAACGATTACGCTCGGACTGAACCTGCGAGGATGCACCGATTCGGACATCGACACGATGGCGCGCAAGGTCTACGATCGCATGACCACCGCAGCCGAGCAGCTCGTTCCCACCGCCGAACAACTCGAGCGCGAATACGGCATCCCCATCGTGAACAAGCGCATTTCGGTGACGCCCATCGCCGAAATCTGCGCGGCAACCGACGCCCGCGACCTGTCGCCAATCGCTGTGGCCATGGACAAGGCCGCGAAGGTCGTCGGCGTCGACTTCGTCGGCGGCTTCTCCGCCCTCGTGCACAAGGGCGCGTCGCGCGCGGACAACAACCTCATGGACTCCATCCCCGACGCCCTCGCCGCAACCGACTTCGTGTGCTCAAGCGTGAACGTGGGGTCGACGCGCGCGGGCATCAACATGGATGCAGCCTTCAAGATGGCAGGCATCGTGAAGAAGACCGCCGAGGCAACCGCCGATCGCCAGTGCATCGGCGCAGGTAAATTAGTCGTTTTCTGCAATGCCGTGGAAGACAACCCCTTCATGGCGGGTGCGTTCCACGGCTCGGGCGAGGCCGACGCTGTCGTGAACGTGGGCGTTTCGGGCCCGGGCGTCGTGCGTTCGGTGCTCGCCAACATGCCGAAGGACGCCGACATGACCGCCATCTCGGAAGCGATCAAAGCGACCGTCTTCAAGATCACGCGCGCAGGCGAGCTCATGGCGCGCGAGGCGAGCAAGCGCCTGGGCGTGACGAAAGGAATTCTCGATTTGTCGCTCGCGCCGACGCCGGCCGAAGGCGACTCGGTCGCGGAGATTCTGGAAACCATCGGCGTCGGAAAATGCGGCGGTCCGGGCACTACGGCGGCGCTTGCCATGCTCAACGACGCGGTGAAGAAGGGCGGCGTCATGGCATCGTCGAGCGTCGGCGGTCTTTCAGGCGCGTTCATCCCCGTGTCGGAAGACGCCGGCATGATCCGCGCAGCCGAGGCAGGCGCCCTTTCCCTCGAGAAGCTCGAGGCCATGACCTGCGTCTGCAGCGTTGGCCTCGATATGATCGCCATCCCCGGCGACACGTCGGTGGAAACGATCTTCGGCATCATCGCCGACGAGTGCGCCATCGGCATGATCAACAACAAGACAACCGCCGTGCGCGTCATCCCCGCCATCGGCAAGAAGGTCGGCGACCGACTGGAGTTCGGCGGCCTTCTGGGATACGCCCCCGTCATGCCCGTGAACGGACACGCCGGCACCGTCTTCGCCCACCGCGGAGGCCGCATGCCCGCCCCGATCAACAGCTTGAAGAACTAGCGATTCGGCAGATTGTCAGTTCTCATACTGTGCGCCTGAGCAAGCACATCCCTACTCAATGGTTTTCCGAGCAGGGATTTTGGAAGATATGACAAAAAACGATGCGGGGCTTTCGGTATTCCGAAAGCCCCGCATTTTTTACCCCGCGCACATTCAACAGCCTCTAACTCAACCAATTTTTTATCAATTATGCCTCTAAATCAACTAACTATTTCGCTAAATCGCCTCTAATTCAATTACTGCTATTTAGAAGATGAGACCGTCTTCGTGCCGGTCAAGCTTCGTAGACACTTTTCTGGGATACGCCCCCGTCATGCCCGTGAACAGCCACGCCGACACCATCTTCTCCCACCGCGGAGGCCGCATGCCCGCACGCGTCAACGTTTCCCGAGAGCAGACGCGCACAACGCCACCACGCATTTTTTACACGCCCTATAGCGACAAGGCATCGATGACCTTGTCCTTATCGCGAGGAAGGGCGTCACATGACGACGGAAAAGAAATGCGTCGACGGGCGAAAAGACTATTGCTGTTCAACCGTTGAACAGATTAGCTGGAAGAAAGGAGGGCAGGGAATGCGTGATGAGCTTGCGAATGGTTGGAAGGTTTCCCAAGTTGAAGCCCTCATCGATTTGCCTCGTCGCGATATTCAGCGCGCATGCTACGAAGGCCCAGGTGGAATCGGAATTGTTCGGCCGCGAAACACCTCATGGGGCTGGCGTGTGTACGAAGTGGCCGACGTGGCGAAGCTCTTCTTGCTAGCACAAGCCCGAAGGCAGTCGCAAACGCTCGAAGAAGCGTGCCGCGAGTTTACGCCGAGCGAAGACAAGACGGACTTGGCTGGTGCCCTCGAGCTATGTGAGCAACGTGCGCAAGAGGCTCGCGACACCGAGGCTGGCGCTCTTATGGCAGCTCGTGCGCTGAAGTGCGCGCTTGCACATGAGGATCGATCAATCTTTGCCGGCTTGATCGATTCGATATTCGTGGAAAGCGCCCAGCGCGCGTGCGATACCCATACCGCGCTGGAGCTTGCCGCAAAGGGCCTGTTTTCGAACATGCTCGAAAGAATTGCCGACGTCCACGGATTGGGCAAGCAGCCGAATTCGGACGAAGCGCGACATGCGTGCGTAGCAACGTCGAGAGAATGCGCGCAAGCATGCGGGCTGGCCTTGTTCGATGCGTGCGAGCTGCTTTCCCAGACGATAAACGCCCCAGGTGTAGCGCTTACCTGCGAGCTATGGCTCGGCCCCGCGACGCACTCGTTTGCGAATGCGTCGCTCGAAGCAACGCTAATCGGAATGGAAGAAAGCGCGTCTGGCAGACACGCCGAATAACAAGGAAGGACAGATAACCATGAGAAAGACGAATCGACTCGCAATGTGCGCGCTCGCAGTGGCGGTGTCCTGCATGTTTGCAGGCTGCACAAACACCGCTCAGCAAGCCGAAAGCGACGATGCATCCGCACAGCAAACGGTGCAAGGGGGCACAACGCCAGTCACAGCAGACGCGACGACGCTTGACGGAATCGTCGACGCTATTGAAAACGATTTCGAGACGACCGAAACAGATATCACGACAAAGCTTGACGATGTCAAAGCGAAGGCAGGCGGCTCCTACGCCGATTACGTCGAAAACAGTAGCATGCTTACGGATTGGTTAGCCGACGCGCAAGCCGAAACCGAAGCGCTGATTTCACGCACCGATGAGAATGCCGCGAAATACTACACATTGCTCGCTCAGCAAGCACCCACCATGGATTGGAACGACATAAGCGATTCCATGACGGCTTTCTATCGCGCGGTATACGATGACGCGTTCAGCAACTTGTATCGCTCGGTATACACCGATGCGTACAAAAACGTGTATCGCACATTTTACGATAGCGTGATGAAGGATGCCTACAATACCGTTTCCTACAAAGAAGCATCCGACGCGAAAAGTAGCGTGTATCGCGCAATCTCGGATGCTCAAAGCAGTCTGTATCGCACGATATCCGACGCCCAAAGTAATACATACCGCACCTATTCCGATGTGTATAGCGAGTTCTACAACGATAACTACGATTTGTCGAAAGTGCTTGGTGATTAGAGCTGAAGGCCCCATCAGCAAAGCGTTGAACGGGAAGCTTGATTCGCCGCTACGCAGGCGATCATCGAAAGCAAGGTATACACTGCTTAGAATTCGATAAGCGCACGCACCTCGACGCCCAAACTGTCGGCGATACGGCACAGCAAATCAAGCCCAATACTGACGCCGCCGTTCTCGATTTCCCAAATATGCGTTTGATTCGAGCCGGCCATCAGAGCAAGCTTGCGCTGGGAGAGGCCCTGCCTCTCCCGCTCGCGTCGAATTGCGGCACCGAGCATTCTTTTGCGTTCGCATGTATCCATGCCTGCATGGTATGGGGTAAAATCAAGTTGATGATATGCTATAGCAAGTCAAAGGACGAATGGGCAGATGACGCGCATGTAGCGGCTCTGCCCATTTGCCTTTCCAAGGAAGGATGCGACATGGGGGACAATCCGATTGGAATGCTCGGCAAAGCCGCCGACGGAGCAGCAAAGACAATTACTGCTGGAGCTGAGCTGATTGCGAAAAACGCCGGTGAAAGAATCGGCCGGACCACTTCTGAAACCCCATCCAATTCGAATGAGGAAATCGACCCAGAAGACTTCTTCCAAAACGTTCTCGTAGCAGCACTAGGAGTTCCCGGCGTTAAAATCAATAGGGAAGAATATCTACGAAGCGCGTTGCAAAACTACTGCGAGGATGCCTTGATAGACGCGGCAGTCGAACAAGGACCCATTGACGCGGGGGTTTCAAGAGCGACCATCGGCAAGCTTGCCGATGAGGCTATTCAATATGAAACGACCAAAGTAACGCTTGTTTCAGCCGCGACGGGAATTCCGGGAGGAATTGCAATGGCGGCAACCATACCTGCGGATGCCGCGCAAAATATCGCGCATATGCTGAGAATAACCCAGAAACTTGCATATCTTTACGGATGGCCTGATTTCTTCAATAGGGACGGTACGGTTGATGAGGGGACGAAGAATGTTTTGACGCTTTTCCTTGGCGCCATGTTCGCCTCGGGTCTTGCAGTGAATGGTATCCACAAAGTTGCCGAGATGATGGCACGTCAGGCCGTGAAAAAACTTCCTCAAAAGGCGCTGACAAAGGGCGTCATATATCCAATCGTGAAAAAGGTGGCATCGCTTATCGGCGCCAAAATGACGAAAGATATTTTCGCGAAAGGGGTCGCGAAAGCAATTCCGGGAATTGGGGCGATTTTCTCAGGAGGAATAACTCTTGCAACCTTTTTGCCAATGTGCAATAGATTGAAGGGGTATTTGGATGATTTGGCTGAGGGCAAGGAAGTTCCCGACACCCTTGATGTCGCTGAAGTAAATTGCGAGTAAAACGAAATCAAATCCAAGCGTTTGCTTGATATCGAATTATAAAGGAGGTTCCTGTGGCAAAAGGCGATAAACGCGCAGGACGTATAATCAGCGGTTTGCCTCGCAAAGTGAAATTAGCTATTGCGGGCGCGTGTGCGGTAATTATCATCGTCGCAATCGTCATTGGCGTTCCCGTTATTCAATCGAAGTTGAATAAAACAACCTATCTCACAGCGAGTCAACTTACGGAAATCGTGAATGCGAGCAAGCTTTCAACTGCAGAGTATCGCTATAACGGCATTGCCGATAAATGCAACGACAAAGGCGAAGCCGAATACCATGTTTACTATGAGTCAACGATAAGCGCTTCGTATGACATGAGCGCGATTACATTCGACATCGACGAGGAAGCCAAAACCATCACACCCCATCTGCCCGAACCGGAAATCGGTGATCCATCAATCGACACGACAACGCTCGATTATCTTCCCGAGAACCCAAAAGCAAATCTGAAAGATGTCATTTCAATTTGCAAGGCGGATGTCCTTGCCGAAGTCACATCAGCGGGCGGCATTTTGTATACGGCGAACCAGAACATGCGCCGAACTATGGACGCCCTGCTTGTGCCCGTAACCGAGAAAACGGGCTATAGCATTACATGGCCCGACGATGAATCCAGTCGACAAGACAATGCTCCCGATGATCAATCCGAAGAACAGAAAGAGGACGACTCTTATGAAGAAGACTAGCGCGATTGCAGTGATTGCGATCTTAGGGTGTCTAGCATTTTCTTTGAGTGGCTGCCAATGGCAACAAAAAGAGGCTGATTTCAGCAATGCGAATGAGGTAGCGAAACTCGCAACGTTCGAGTGCACCTACCACAACGTTGCGAAAATCGAACGCGAGTCGGACAAAGCATGGTTCATCGATTTGCAAAATGGCAAGCAAGAGTGGTTTGAATACGACGCGACGGTCGACTTCGGCATTGACGCAAGTAAAGTCCATATCGATGAGCCCGACGAAAACGGCGTGGTGGCAATAACAATTCCTCAAGGTCAGGTGCTTACCGAGCCAAATATCAAAGCCGATTCGGTTTCCGACCCGCTTGATGCAAACGGTTTTTTTCGCATCGGTTACCGACGATGAGCGCAAAGAGGCACTTTCAAAAGCCCAGCAAGATACCTTAGATCGCGCGCACGCCGATGATACGATGATCGCCTCCGCTCGCAACCGTGCGAAAACACTGCTCGAGCAGTACGTGAAAAACATCGGCAATAGTCTCGATGAATCATACACCGTGAAATGGATTGATGCGGAATAAGCCTCTTCTCAATCCCGCTCGGCAATGCTAGGTATTCTCCCGGGACGTCATTGGAGAACAGCCTCGATAAGCAGAAAAGCGCACGGTTGCTTCTGATGCAGCCGTGCGCCCTGCATTCCTCATCTAGCGAAACTTCAGCACATACCCGCAGGTCGGGGGTAGGTGCTTCCCGAACAATGCCGCCGCGGGCGTCAAGCGCCGGCAGCGCTCGCATCGCGTAAAGCGCTCATCGTACACGCGGCATAACCGCGAGTCCTCGTCGAGGAACTCGCACGGCGCCGAGAAGTCGATGCCGACAGAGCCGTCTTCACCGACTTCCCGCTCATAGCAACACATTCCGCAGCGCAGGCACGCATCGTCCCACGAACCGTCGAACCACGCCCGCAGCACTGCAATCGGCTTCGGCATCGTCCGGCTAGTCCCGCGTCAGCTTGCGATGGAGGCGATGCGGCTTCGAGGCCTCCTCGCCCAAGCGCTCGATGCGGTTCTTCTGATAGCTGTCGAAGTTGCCCTCGAACCAGAACCAGTTGCCCGGGTTCTCGTCAGTGCCTTCCCACGCAAGGATATGCGTGGCAATGCGGTCAAGGAACATACGGTCGTGGCTCGTCACGACAGCGCATCCGGGGAACTCGAGCAGCGCCTTCTCCAAGCTGGAAAGCGTCTCGACGTCCAGGTCGTTTGTGGGCTCGTCGAGCAGCAGCAGGTTGCCGCCCTGCTTCAGCGTGAGCGCCAAATTCAGGCGATTGCGCTCGCCACCCGAGAGAACGCCGGCGGGTTTTTGCTGGTCAGAACCTTTGAAGCCGAAGCTTGCCACATACGCGCGGCTCGGCACCTCGGTCTCGCACACCATCATGTAGTCGAGCCCCTCGGAGACCACTTCCCACACGTTCTTGTTGGGATCGATGCCCTCGCGCCCCTGGTCGACGTAGGAGAGCTTCACCGTCTCGCCCAGCTCGAGCGTACCCGAGGTCGGCTGCTCCTTGCCGACGATCATCTTGAAGAGCGTGGACTTGCCCACACCGTTCGGGCCGATCACGCCCACGATGCCGTTGCGCGGCAACTCGAACGACAGGTTGTCGATGAGCACACGGTCGCCAAAACTCTTGCAGAGCCCGTCCACCTTGAGCACATTCGCACCAAGGCGCGGACCTGCGGGAATGTGGATCTCGGTGAAGTCGACCTTCTTCGACTGCGCGGCTTCGGCCACCATCTGGTCGTAACGCTCCAGACGTGCGCGGCTTTTCGCCTGACGCGCCTTCGGGGACGAGCGCACCCACTCGAGTTCCTCGGAAAGGCGCTTCGCCAGCCTCTCGTCGCGCTGCTTCTGCGACGCCAGGCGTGCGGCCTTCGTCTCGAGGTACGTGGTGTAGTTGCCCTTGTAGGGGTACAGATGCCCGCGGTCGACCTCGCAAATCCACTCGGCCACGTTATCCAGGAAGTAGCGGTCGTGCGTGACGGCAAGCACCGCTCCTTGGTACTTGTGGAGGAACTGCTCGAGCCACAGGACGGACTCAGCGTCCAAGTGGTTCGTCGGCTCGTCCAAAAGCAGCAGGTCAGGCGCCTCAAGCAGCAAACGACAGAGCGCCACGCGCCTGCGTTCGCCGCCAGAGAGCACGTTCACCGGCATATCGGGGTCGGGGCACTGCAGCGCGTCCATCGCCTGCGAGAGCTGGCTGTCCAAATCCCAGCCGTCAACTGCGTCGATAGCATCCTGCAGCTCGCCCATTTCCGCCATGAGCGCGTCGAAGTCGGCGTCGGGCTCGGCCATGAGCCCGCCGATCTCGTTGAAGCGGTCGATCTTCGCCTTCACATCGCCGAACGCGAGCTCGATGTTCTCGAGCACCGTCTTGTCCTCGTCGAGCGGCGGCTCCTGCTGGAGGATTCCCACAGTGTAGCCGGGCGTGAGGCGCGCCTCGCCGTTGGAGACCTCCTCCATGCCCGCCATCAGCTTCAAAAGCGTGGACTTGCCCATGCCGTTCGGGCCGACCACGCCGATTTTCGCGCCGGGATAGAACGACAGCGTGACGTCGTCCAAGATCACCTTGTCGCCGTGCGCCTTGCGCGCCTTGTACATCTGGTAAATAAATTCGGCCATTCGATAGACTCCCTATTGTCCTGGTCATTGCATATGTGAGGCATATTGTATCAAGCAAACGTCCGCTACAGCTCGAATGCCTCCAAATCATCGGGCACGTGGAGGTTGCCGCCGTACACGCTGCGGCCTTCGGCAAGGTAGCGTTCCTTGCGATGCGCCAGGTCGTCATCTTCCGTATGGTAGAGCACGAGGTTCTCCACACTGAGATGCTCCGCCGTCGCGCATGCCTCGCGCACGGTCCCATGGTGAATCGGGTGCGGATTGTAACGCTCGATGTCGTCGTGGCAGCAGTAGGCCTCGTGGACAAGCCACGTCGCCTTTTCGACATGCGAGAAGTTCTTGCTGGTCAGAGGCTCGTCTCCGCTGCAGGCTAGCACCTTGCCCGCGGAATATTCCATAGCGAACCCGAACTGCTTGGCCGAGCCGGTCGAGTGGATGTCGAAGAAGGTCACGGGGCGCCCGAGGATCTGCGCCGTGTCGCCGTCTTCGACCGCATGCAGGAACACGCGCTTGCCGATGAACGCCGACTCGTTCGGACGCAAGAGCATGTGCGCCAACTTATCGGCGGCCGCCACGACCTCATCGTTTCCCCAGAAGTGGAATTCCCCCTGATAGTTACCGCACTCCATGCCGTAGCACACCACGCGGAGAATCCAAACGGACCCGAGCAGATGATCGACGTGGGTATGGGTGACGAACAGATTGTGGATGGAATGCCAATCGATGCCCGCCCGCTCGAGCTGGGTCAAGATGCCGTTCCCGCCGCCCGCATCGACGAGGAAAGTGCGGCCCGGCGCCTTCCCCATCGCGTCGTCCTGTAGCGCGAAGCACGCGTTGTAGCATTTCGTCGCCAGCGCGTGGCCGGTGCCGAGCATCGTCAACCACATGGTAAAACCCTTTCGCTTCATGCCTTCAAGGCCTTTCGAGAATAGCCGAAGCCCTCCGAGAAAATCCGCTCTCGGAAAGCCTCATCCGGCGGACCCCGGCACCTTTCGGGATAATCCCGGCCCCCTCCTGGATGAGGCCTTCGACATTATCCCCTGGCAGTCAGCGCCTTCTCGAAAAAGACGTTCAACCTTCCCAGAAGAGTCTTTCGGCCCCTTCGGGAAGCCCCGCCAAAAAAGAAGGCGCCGCTTTACAAGCGACGCCTTCAGCCCTTCATCAGTTGCGACGTGAGTGAGGGCTATGTAGCTGAACCCGTGCGGGTTCGTTAAAACGTTTCACGAACCACCAAGGTATCGAGCGGCTCGGTTTGCTCGTGGCGAGGACTCGGTTCAGCATCCTCGGCACTGTGCCCTACCATCATAAGGTCTACGAGCACATAATTGTTCGGGATATTGAAATTCTTTCGAATAATCGCAGAATCATACGCCCCAACCCAGCAACTTCCAAGGTTTTCGGCCGCCGCGGCGTTCGCAATGTTAGTGAGGACGATCGACGTGTCGATGTCGCCGAAGTCGCCCGTTTCATAGCCGAGCCCCTTCGCTGACACGCTGGTATCGTAAGCGCCAATTATCACCGTGGGCGCGCCATAGCGGCAGCGCGTCGCCTCGTCGATCTTCGCAAGGCCTTCGGCGCTTTGCACCACGCAAAGGCGAAACGGCTGCGAGTTCTTCGCCGTAGGAGAAAGCTGCGCCGCCTGAAGCAGCACATCGAGCTCCGCGTCGGTCAACTGCACGTCGGAAAAAGAGCGCACCGAGTAGCGCGCCTTCAGAAGGTCGAGGTATTCCTGCCCGTTCATGCCAACTCCTTCGGTCGATTGCAATTTGCCGAGAACAGTATAACCCTGAAGGCGGACGAGCCGAGCACGCGAAGCTGGGCGAACAGAGAAGGCTCGACAAGATCCCCTGCGAGAAGGCCGCGCCAAGGAAAGTCGCGTCTTAGCCTTGAAAGACTGCACGGACGAGGTATTCCACATTCCCTTCCGCACCCTTGATCGGCGACTCGATGGTGCCCGTCACCTCGAAACCCTCGCGTTCAAGAGCACAGCGAACCTCTTCCACCGTGCGTGCGCGCACTGCCTCATCGCGCACGATGCCGTGGTCCGTCTCGTCGTGACGGGACTCGAACTGGGGTTTGACCAACCCTAAGAACACGCTCGCCGACGCGCCGTCGCTCGCTGGACGCGACAAGCGCGCGAAAACGGGAGCCAGTACGGCAAGCCCGATGAAGCTCACATCGCACACGATCAAGTCGAACGGCGCGCCCAATTCCCCTGGATCGGCAAGCTTGATGTTCGTGCGCTCGAAAACACTCACGCGCTCGTCGGTGCGAATCTTCCAAGCAAGCTGGCCGTAGTTCACGTCGACGCACGCCACATGCGCAGCGCCCGCCTGCAAAAGGCAATCGGTAAAGCCGCCCGTCGAGGACCCGACGTCGATGCAGTTCAGCCCCTGCACGTCCTGCCCGAACGCGTCGAGCGCACCCTGCAGCTTATGCCCTCCGCGCGAAACGAACTGCTTGCGCCCGCGCACGACGATTTCCGCATCGGGCGCCACCTTCACCGCGGCACTCGTGACGTACACATCGTCCACCTTCACCTCATGTGCGAGCACAGCGCGCAAAACCGTGCCCGCATCAGGGAAAACCCCCTGCTCAACAAGGAGTTCGTCAAGGCGTATCTTTTTCGGCTTTTTCGTCATAGGGGCATTATACAGACTCAGTACACGAACACAAGTTCGTTTTTATATGATACACTACACTCGTGCAAGGTGACGGGCTACCCCCTATCCCATTAGGAGGTTGCTCATGGTTACCTATACGGAATTGTTCACATTCTGTCTGGTTGTGATAGCGGTTATCGAGCTTTCGTTACGCTTAAGAAAGTGAAGTAGCCGCCCCCGCTAAGACGGGAAACGGCTACTCCCACAAGCTAAAAACTTGAAACCGGGGTAGCTGCCGTAGGAGCGGCGAGCCACCTTGCACGCGTTCAGTATACCATCCTGGCCCGACGCTCGGCCGGACAATCCACCGTTAATCCTTCGGAAGCAAAAGCTGCGCGATCTGCACGGCATTAAGCGCTGCGCCCTTGCGAATCTGGTCGGCAACCACCCACATCGAAAGGCCATGGTCGACCGTGTCGTCGCGGCGAATGCGCCCCACGTAGGTGTCATTCGTGCCCGCGAGCAGGCCGGGCATCGGGTACACGTTGTTCGCGGGGTCGTCCATCACGGTGACACCGGGCGCTGCAGCGAGTGCCTCTCGGGCAGCCTCGGGCGTCACGTCGGCGGCGAACTCCACGTTCACAGACTCGCCGTGACAGCGCAGCACGGGAACGCGAACGCAGGTAGCGGCAACCTTCACGCCCGCATCACCCATGATCTTCTTCGTCTCGGCGACCATCTTCCACTCTTCCTTCGTGGAGTCGTCGTCGAGGAACTTGTCGATGTGCGGGATGCAGTTGAAGGCGATGCGGTGCTGGAACGCCGACACCGTGAGCTCGTCGTCGGGCGTGCCACCCAGAAACTCGCGCGTCTGGTCGTAGAGCTCGGCCATGGCGGGTGCGCCGGCGCCGCTTGCCGCCTGATAGGTCGAAACGACGACGCGGGTGATTTTCGCCAGGTCATAGAGGGGTTTCAGGGCAACGACCATCTGGATGGTCGAGCAGTTCGGGTTGGCGATGACGCCCGAGTGCCACGACACGTCGCCCGGGTTCACCTCGGGAACCACCAGGGGCACGTCCTCGTCCATGCGGAATGCGCTCGAGTTGTCAATCATAACGGCACCCGCGGCAACCACGGCCTCGCGCATCGCCTTGGAAACATCGGAGCCCGCAGAGAACAGCGCGATGTCGACGCCATCGAACGACTCGGAGGTCATTTCCTGCACAGTGAGCTCACCTGCGGGAACGTCTCCGCAACCCTCGAAGGGGAGCTTCTTGCCCACCGAGCGCGCAGACGCGAGCGCGCGCACCTCGCTTGCAGGGAAGTTTAGGTCATGCAGGACCTTTAGGAACTCATTTCCCACAGCGCCCGTCGCACCGGCAACAGCAACAACTGGATGAGCGGGGATAACCTTCGTCCAAGCCATGTTTACCTCCTTATCGGCCCTTGTTCATCTTGGCGGCGATTTCTTCCGCCGAAAGCTGGGTTTCCACGAACACGCTGTCGGAATCCAGACCGAAGGCGGTGTGCAGGCACTGGACCGCCTGAGCGGCCTGCGCGGCATCGACCACCACGGACAGGCGAATCGGGCTCGTGGAGATAGCCAGAATGTTGATGTCGTTTTGGCCCAGCGTCTCGAACGCCTTCGCGGCAACGCCCGGCGAGGACTTCATGCCCGTACCCACCAGGCTCACCTTCGCGATGTCCTCGTCGACGATGTAGGTGCGCGCGTTGATGGTCGGCACGATGCGCTCGACGGTCTCGCGGGCGCGCGGCAGATCGCCGCCCGGGCAGGTGAAGCTGATGTCGGTGATGCCCGACTCCGACACGTTCTGAATGATCATGTCGACGCTCACCTGGTTGGATGCCAGCGCGCTGAACAGCTTCGCCGCCACGCCCGACATATCGGGAACGCCGCGAATCGTGACCTTGACCTCGGACGTGTCGTGCGCAATGCCGGTGATTACCGCTTCCTCCATGTCGGGAGCCTCCTTGATATACGTGCCCTCGGCGTCGGAAAACGCCGAACGGGAATGGATGACGACGTTCCATTTGCGGGCGAACTCGACGGCGCGCATCTGGAGCACGCCGGCGCCCGCGCCAGCGAGTTCGAGCATGTCGTCATAGGAAATCTGGTCGAGCTTCTTGGCGCGCGGGCACACGCGAGGATCGGCGGTGAAAACACCCTCGACGTCGGAATAGATCTCACACACGTCAGCGTTGATTCCCCAGGCCACAGCCACTGCTGTCGTGTCGGAGCCGCCGCGGCCGAGCGTGGTCATATCATCGTTGTCATCGATGCCCTGGAAGCCCGCAATCACGGGGATGATGCCCTTGTCGACCGTCTCCATGATGCGGTCGGATCGCACGCTGACGATTTTCGCCTTGTTGTGCGTCCCGTCCGTGCGGATGCCCGCCTGGCGGCCCGTGAAGCTCATGGCGTGATAACCCTGCGCCTCGAGCGCCATGGCCAAAAGCGTCATCGACACCTGCTCGCCGGTCGAAAGGAGGCGGTCAAGCTCGCGCGCTGGAGGATTCGTGTTGAGCGCGTTTGCAAGTCCTACCAGCTCATCGGTCGTTTTTCCCATCGCCGAGACGACGGCGACCACATCGTCGCCCGCCTTCTTCTTGGCGATGAGCTTGTTCGCGACCATCTTGATACGCTCGGGCGACGCGACCGACGTCCCCCCGAATTTGCATACGACTAACGACATCTCGATCTTTCTTTTGAAAGGGAAACCTTTGCGCCACTATACCAAACGGCTCGGGATACACTCCCGAGCCGTACACGAGCGAGCGATTTTCCATGCCGAGTACACCAAGCCGCACGTCGCGCGGGGAAAGCATGCGATCCCGATCTGAGCGTAGACCGTCATGCGCTCGGAGCACCGACGGCTTGCACGCCGCACGCCGACCACGTCCCACAAGCGGCGCCTCGGCCGTTACTCTCCTACCGCCGTGCCCTCGGGCATCTTCAAAAGCAGCACGAAGCCGACGATGAACAGCACCGCCACGGAAAGGACGCCGATCGAGCTCGAACCCGTCAACTGGGTGAACACGCTCACGAGCAACGTGCCCATGATGGTCGCGTACTTGCCGAAGATATCGAAGAAGCCGTAGTACTCGTTGGCGTGTTCCTTGGGGATGAGCTTGCCGAATTCGCTGCGCGAGAGCGCCTGGATGCCGCCTTGGAACAGGCCGACGCAAATCGCGAGCACCCAGAACTCGGCAGCGCTGCGCAGGAAGAACGCCGCGAACAGCGTGATCAAAAAGTACGCGAACACGGCGATGAGCAGCATCTTCTTCGTGCCGAAACGCCCCGCAAGGCGCCCGTAGGCAATCGCCGAGGGGAATGCCACGAACTGCGTGACCAGAAGCGCCAGCACAAGGTTCGTCGAGCTGATGCCCAAGTCGGTGCCGTAGCTCGTAGACATCGCGATGATCGTGTGCACGCCGTCGATGTAGAAGAAGAACGCCAGCATGAACATCATGAGCCTGTGGTCGTGGAAAATCTTCTTGCACGTTCCCACAAGGCCCGCAATCGTGTTCTTGAACAGATGCTCCTCGCGCGGCTTGTAGTGCGTCTGGTGCACGTCGCGCCAGATGGGAACGCTGAACGCGAGCCACCACACCGCCGTGATGACGAACGAGATCCGGATGCCATCAAGCTGCCCAATCCCGAAGTTCTCGCCGAACAGCACGAGCACCAAGCAAATGATGAACGGCACGCACGACCCGATGTATCCCCAGGCGTACCCCTGCGACGACACTTCGTCGTAGCGCTCCTCGCTCGACGCGGCATCCACGAGGAAGGCGTCGTAGAACACAAGCGACGCGTTCAGCATGACCGACGACACCACGTAGATCACGAGGAACACCATCGCGTCGGAGGGAATGCCCATCACGGCGAGCGTCACCGCGCCCGTGCCGATGGTGCCGGCAAGGAACTTCTTCTTGTTGCCCTTTAGATCGGCGAGGCTGCCGAGGAACGGCATGAGCAACGCCAGCACAAGCGAGGCCACCGTCGAGGCGTATCCCCAGGCCACAACCGCAGAAGAATTCGGGTCGGCAATCGCTGAGAAATAGATGGGGATAAGCGTCGATGCAAGAAGCACGTAGGCGGAATTGCCCACGTCGTAGAGGACCCAGCTGCGCTCGGGTTTCGTCATATGGGTGCGCGACAACGCAACGCCTTTCACTCAAAGTTCGGAAAATCCCTGCTCACGCGTCATGGCGGCCTATGTAAAACGTACGCAAAGACGCATGGGGGACGTTAACAAGCCGCTCATCATTGTATATGATGCTTTACTTAGCGACAGTAAAATTCCCGTCAGGGGCTCAAAGGATGGAGTTCAGACTATGCCGGCAATCATCACGCACGACACGTTCGGGCAGGACGCCTACGCGCGTCATTTCTCCTCCATCGGCGGAACGAAGGACGAGGCTGAGGCATTCCTCTTGGGAAACCAAGGGCCCGACCCGCTGTTCTATTCCATCGCCAATCCCCTGCTCTCGTCGGTCCATCGACTTGGGAACATCATGCACAAGGAGAAGCCGAACGAGATACTCGTCGCCTTCAAGCAAGCGATCGATGCACTCGATGAAGCGGACCGCTCCGTCGGGCGTGCCTACGCGCTTGGGTTCCTGGGCCACTACGTGCTCGATTCGACCATGCATCCGCTCGTGTACTTCCACGAGTTCCAGCTGTGCGATGCGGGCGAGCCGGGCCTTTCGCGCGCGGACGGCAACGAGGTGCACGCTGTCATCGAGAGCGAGTACGACGAGATGGTGCTCACCGTGAAGCGCGGCGAAACGGTGGCGACGTTCAACCCAGCCGTGAACATCCTCAAGGGTTCCGATCGCATGCTGCGCATCGTTTCGCTTTTGTACGCGAACATGGCGTTCTCCGTGTTCGGCAAGATCATCCCGCGCAACGCGTTCGGCGACGCAGTGCGCTGCTTCCGCCTGGTGCAGCATCTCTTCCATTCGGGCTCTGGCGTGAAGCGCGAGGCTATCGCGCGCATCGAGGAGTTGGTGCGCCCGTACTCGTTCTATCGCGCGATGAGCCACCGTGCGATCTTGGCGGAGACGTGCGCGTACGACAACCGCGAGCATGCCGCCTGGGAGAACCCCTTCACGCACGAGAAATCGACCGACAGCTTCTGGGACCGCTACGAGAAGGCGCAGCAGCGTTTCGACGAGGTGAGCGCGCTGTTCGACACCGATAGCTTCGATGCGGAGGTCGCGCGCACTATCACGCGCGACCTCAACTTCTCCGGCGAGCCCGTCGAGGCGAAGCTGCTCGCGGTGGAGTAAGGGCGCGGGTGCGACAATCTGCCTTCTCGAAAAATCGGGGCCTCATTTCCTGATGAGGCCCCGTTCGCTTTCGATATTTCCTGCGCCTTGGCAGCTGCTCCTGAACCTCGCCGGCCGTTCCTGCGCGTTACACGTTCTTCAACAGGATGGTACTCATGCAGTCGGCGGCGTGCTCGGTCGCGTCCGCGCAGTTCTCCATGTGCTCGAAGATGCGCGACCACACCATCACGCGCATGGTGTTCTCGCAATCGGTGGTGTGCAAATCGCGGATGACGTGCATCAACAGCTGGTCGGCCTCTTCCTCGTAGGTGTTCACCTCGATGATGAGCGACTTGAACTTCTTGGACTTCTTGAAGTTGCGGAAGTCCTCCATGGCCTTGTTAAGCGCCTTGCATTCCTTCTTCAGCAGCTGCGCGAACTCGAGCGCATCCTTGTGCATGAAATGTACGTCGTACATGTAGAAGCGCTGGATGACCTCTTCAAGCTCGTCGATGATCGTGTCGAGCGCCTGGGCGAGGCCGATGATGTCCTCGCGGTCAATCGGCGTGATGAAATCAGTCGCCACGTTGCGGAAGATGTCGTGGTTGATGTCGTCGCCTTTGTGCTCAATGGCGTGCGCCTTCTCCATCGTTTCCTTGAGCGCATCGGCCGTAGAGAAGTCCTCGATGGCCTTGATGAGCAGGTCGGCCTCATCGACCGCGAGCTCTGACAAGCTCTCGAACGCGCTGAAATAGTCGTACTTATGGTGCCTCTTGCCCATTCATCGACTCCTTTTCGCTAAGCGAATTGACCGGAAGAACGCGAGCCCCGGGAAGAGGTCGCGCTGACGCTCAAACGCCCAGAGTTTAACGTGTTCTTTACTGAGTTCCCAACGCGATTCGCGCGAATTGCCGCAGACGATATCAGAAAGCCCCGCAGCGGCGCAATCGGCGGGCTCTTACGCCCACTGCGCGAAGGTGCGGCTCCGCTCGGCACCAATGGTGGTCTGCCTACCGTGTCCGGGAAGGACGATCGTCTCGTCGGGCAGAAACGCCAGCTTGCGAAGCGATGCGCGCATCTCCTTCATGCTTCCGCCCTCGAAATCGGTGCGACCCACAGACCCTTCGAACAGCGTGTCGCCCGAAATGAGGACAGGTGCGCCGCTCTCGTGATTGCCGAACTGCGGCACGAGGTACCAGCACATGCCACCTTTGGTGTGACCAGGGGTTACCATCACTTTCCATGCCATGTTGCCGATTTCCACAACGTCGCCGTCCTCGGCGCGAAAGTCGACCGGGCAGGCCTTGAACTTCCAATTGTCGCGGGAGATGGGCTTCTCCCCGCAAATCTCGGGGGCATCGATCTTCGACGCAATCACCGTCGCACCCGTCAGGCGGCGCAAGTCGGCCGCTGCGCCCACGTGATCGGAGTGGCAGTGCGTCAGCACGATCGCGTCAAGTTCGCGCCCGTCGAGCGCGCGCATGATCTCCTCCGCGTCCGATGACGGGTCGACCACCATCGTCGCCTCGCCGTCCGAAATGAAGTACACGTTGTTCTCGAGCATTCCCTGCACGAGAAAGCACACGTCAACGCACGTTTTTTTCACCACTCGAAGAGACATTGCCTCAACCTTTCGACAGGAACAGTCCGTAGGCAGGCTCAAGCGAGGCACGCGCCCACCGTGCCTGCAGACGAACGACCATTACTTCTTCTTCCCCCCTTGCCCGGGGAGCATGCGATGGGCGTCGAACACGCCCTCGAGCCCGAGCAGCTTGCGCTGCACCGCATCGATGAGCGAGATATCCGACACCTGGAACAAAAAGCGCATCTCGACCATGCCGTCGCGGTGCGAGATGGTATTGCAGGACAGCACGTTCGCGCCCATGTCGGAGAGGACCACCGTGACGTCGCGCAGCAGGTTCAAACGGTCGATTGCCTCGATGTAGATCTCCACCTTGTAAGACGTGCTCGACGGCGCAGATTTCTCCCACTCCACCTCGATGATGCGCTCGGGGTGCTTCATGAGCTCCTCGGCGTTCGGGCAATCGGCGCGATGCACCGACACGCCGCGGCCGCGCGTCACGAAGCCCAAAATCTTGTCGCCCGGCACCGGGTTGCAACAGCGCGACAAGCGCACGAGCACGTCATCAACGCCCTTCACCACAATGCCGTTCGAGCTGTGTGCCTCGCGGCGCTTCGGCGAGACGACGCTTGTGATCATGGGGGGCATGACGCCGGGGCTCGTCTCGGACTGCCCGAGCGCGCCGGCACGCGATTCCTCGTTCCCGTCGTCGACAAGCAGCTTCAACAGGCGATTGCCCACATGCTGCGGGCTTTCCTTCCCCGTGCCGATGTTGACGAGCATGTCATCGGGGCTTTTGTAACCCATGTGCTCGGAAATCGTCTTGATCGCGCGCATCGAGTTGGCGCTCGAGATGCCGACGCCGTGCTTCTTCATCTCGCGCGTCAAGCGGTCGCGGCCTATCTGCAGATCGTCGGAGCGGCTCGCCTTGCTGAAGAACCCGCGGATCTTGTTGCGCGCCGAGGGCGTCTTCACGATGTTTAGCCAGTCGCGCGAAGGCGTGGCGCTCTTCTGCGTGAGGATTTCCACGCGGTCGCCCAGCTGCAGCTCGTAGGTCAGCGGCACGATGGTGCCGTTCACCTTCGCGCCCACGCAGTGGTTGCCCACCTCGGTGTGGATGGCGTAGGCGAAATCGACCGGCGTTGATCCCGCCCGCAAGCTCATGACCTCGCCTTTCGGGGTGAACACGAACACCTCGGTCGGCGCTAGGTCGACCTTCAAGTCCTTCAGGAACTCACGCGAGTCCTGCGTCTCGTCCTGCCAGTCGACCATCTGGCGCAGCCATGCCAGCTGCTGGTCGAGCGCGGCGTCGGCCTTCTCGCCCTTTTCCTTGTAACGCCAGTGCGCCGCCACGCCGTATTCGCTTTGGCGATGCATCTCCTCGGTGCGAATCTGCACCTCAAGCGGTCTGCCAGCTGGGCCAATGACCGTGGTGTGCAGGCTTTGGTACATGTTGAACTTCGGCATGGCGATGTAGTCTTTGAATCGCCCTGGCATCGGGTGCCACAGCGTGTGCACCGCGCCTAGCGCCGAGTAGCAATCCTTCACCGACTTCACGATGATGCGCACGGCGATGAGGTCGTAGATCTCAGAGAAGCCTTTGCCCTTGTTCACCATCTTTTGGTAGATGGAATACAAATGCTTCGGGCGGCCCATGATCTGGCAGACGATGTTGACCTTCTTCATCTCGTCGTGCAGCGTGTCGATCACTTCGCCCAAGTACTGCTCGCGCTCGGCGCGCGACTCGGTGACCATGCGGCTGACCTGCTTGTACTTGTTGGGCTCAAGGTAGTAGAAGGAAAGGTCCTCAAGCTCCCACTTCACCGAGTTGATGCCCAGACGGTGCGCGATGGGGGCGTAGATCTCGAGCGTTTCGCGCGCCTTGAAGATGCGACGGTCCTCCTTGAGCGCCGAGAGCGTGCGCATGTTGTGCAGGCGGTCGGCAAGCTTAATCACTATGACGCGGATGTCTTTGCTCATGGCGACGAACATCTTGCGGATGGTGGCCGCCTGCTTGTCCGACAGGCTTTCCACCTCGATGCGCGTAATCTTGGTGACGCCGTCAACGAGCGCAGCCACGTTCTCATTGAACTCGGTTGCCACGTCCTGGTAGGTGACGTCGGTGTCCTCGATCGTGTCGTGAAGAAGCGCAGCGCACAGCGTCTCGCCGTCCATGCGCAAGTCCGCTAAGATGATGGCGACCTCGACCGGATGGATGATATAGGGCTCGCCCGATTTGCGCGTGACGCCTTTGTGCGCCGCGTCGGCGAAGCGGAACGCGCGCTCGAGCATGTCGCGCTCGTCGTCGGTCAGGTAACCGTCGGTCAGGCGCTGCAGCTCGACGAAACGCTCTTCCGGGGTTTCCGTCGAGTGAAGCTCCCCCACCTCGGTGGGACGAGGCGCCACCGAAAACGATTTCTCGGGCGTATACGCGCGCCCGAGCATGACATCATCAACCGTCTGCTTTTCGGAAGACGACTTGAGCGACTCGCCGAGCATTATCTCGTCATCGCCGCCGTTGCGGCCGTTGGTGCTCATGTCAGTCCTCCTTTCCCTTGAAACCAAATCGTAGTGACTTCATTCTACTCGATTCGTCAAAGGGAAAAGAGGACTTGGAAACAACTGGTCGCACGCTACACGCCGCTACCGCAGATGCAGCGGCTTCATCTGCGGGGTGATAGGCCCGGACACACGCTGCTCGAGACGCGCGCAGTCGCAGTCGATCACCCACTCGTAGAAGGCCTTGAAGATGTCGCGCTCGCCTAAGCCCTCGCGATAGCGCACGCTGTCGGTCAGCTCCACGCGCCCGGCGCCTTCCTTCACGCGCACCATGCGCGCGCCCTCGCCCGATGCGTAGGCCACATGCGTCTCGATAAGCCCCAGCTCGCGAAAGACCGCGATGCCGCACGCCGCCGACGCCGCCGTGATCTCGCAGCCCGTGCCGCTCACGATGTGCGCAAGTTCGCCATCGGCCATCTCGAAGAACTCGCCGGGCGTCTTGCGCTGCCACGTACGCAACGTGCGGTACACCTCGGCAAGCACATCGTGATCGGGCGTCATGTCCTGCAAGATGCGGTCGTTGTGCTTCACGTCCGAGCGCCCGAACAGCAGATGCACGCGCGCGTCTTTGCCGTCGCGCCCCGCACGGCCGCTCATCTGGTTGAACTCGATCTCATTGTACGGCAGCTGGAAGAGCACGACGTTGCGGATGTCGGGGATGTCCACGCCCTCGCCGAACGCCGACGTGGCCACGAGCACCGCGATCGCGCCCGTGCGGAACAGCTCCTCGACGCGCGTGCGCTCGGCGCGCGAAAGACCCGCGTTGTAGAAGCCGATGAGCGGCGCCATCTGCGGCACGCGTTTGCGCAGGTTGCGGGCGAGCGCCACCGACTGCTCGCGCGAGGACACGTAGATGACGCTCTTCTCGCCTTGCGCGACGAGCGTCGCCAGGTAGTCACCGCGATTGCGCAGGTTGCGCTGGTCGACCACGTGGAGGTTCGTGCGCATGGTGTCGTCCACCACGTGCCCCGCCACGGGGAGCACACGGTCGATATCACCGGTGACAGCCTCGTCCGAGGTCGCCGTAAGCGCGAGCACAACCGGGTTGCCCATCTGCGCGATAGCGCTTCCGAGCTGCGCATATGCGGGGCGATGGCCCGCACGCGAAAGGCCGATGTGGTGAGCCTCGTCAACCACGACGAAGCCGATGCGGCCGGTAGCCGCGAACTCGGGGGCGTGGCACACAAGGAACTCCGGCGTCGTGAGCACGATGTCGACCGAGCCATCCGCCAGGCCCGCGAAGGCTTGGCGGCGCTCGTCGGGCGCGCTTTCCCCCGTGAGCGTGCACGCGTTGATCCCGAAGGGCGCGAGCGCTTCGTTGATGTGAAACGCCTGGTCAGCGATAAGCGCACGCAGCGGGTAGACGAACAGGCTCGCCGTATGGTGCGCAAGCGCCTCGCATGCCGCATGCACCTGGAAGGTGAGCGACTTGCCGCGCCCCGTCGCCATGACGGCGAGCACGGAGTTCCCAGCACGAAGGCTCGAGAGCACCACACGCTGCGATTTGTGCAGCTCGCGGTCGCCGATGATCGCCCGCACCACCGCGTCCTCGAGCGCGTCGGGGTCGCTTTGCGCCTTCTGTTCCCATAGCGCGCGATTCTTCTCGCGCTCCGCCTCGTAGGCCTCGATGTCCTCGGGGCTCTCGCAGCAATCCTCGCAAAGCTCCGCATCGCTCGTGGCGTACAGGTCGGCCGCGAACGACAGGTTCTCCGGCTCGAGGCACGCCTCGAGCGCAGGACACGTGCGAGCAGGCGTAACGGACTGCAGCATCGCCTTCACCGACTTGCGCCCGCGCCAAGTGTCGATCTCCACCTGGAACGCCGCGTTCACCACGCTATCGGTTGCCATGAGCATGTCGATGTCGGTGCAGTGGAACATGATGCCCGAAATCGACGTGCGGCCGTTCGTGAGCGTGCACGAGAAATGGTTCTTCTCGGCGCCGACCGCGCGGCAATGGGTGAGCAGCACATCGCGCGCGAGGAAGCACGGCGTCGGGTTCTCCTGGCCGAAGGGGGCGACCTGCTTCAGCGCGCCCACCGTTTCGAGCGTGAGCTCATCGAGGTTGATGCACGTGTCAATCTCGATGAGCGGGTGGAAGTCGTCCTCGGGCAGCTTGTCGAGGTAGTCGCAGAGCGCCTTCGTAAACGCGGGGATGTCCTTGGTCTTGAGCGTGATGCCCACCGCCGCCTCGTGTCCACCGAAGCGAACAAGCAGGTCAGACGCCGATTCGACCGCGGCGAACAGGTTCACGCGTCCGACGCTTCGGCCTGAGCCGCGCGCCTCGTCGCCGTCGATGGTCAAAAGGATACACGGCACGCCGTAGATGCCAACCAGGCGGCTTGCCACGATGCCCTTCACGCCCTCATGCCACCCCTCGCCCGCAACGACGAGCGCACGCTGGCCGTGGTAGATTTCCGCAGCCTGCACCTTCGCGATCTCGGAGAGCTCGGCCTCAATCGCGCGGCGCTGGTCGTTGAGCCCCTCAAGCTCGGTCGCCAAGCGGTACGCCTCGTCGAAGTCATCGGACATGAGCAGGTTGAGCGCCAAGTCGGCGTTGCCCATGCGCCCTGCAGCATTGAGGCGCGGGATGAGCGAGAAGCTGAGGTTTGTGCTGGTGAGAGGCTTGCCAACCGCCCCCGATGTTTCGAGCAACGCAGCGATGCACGGGCGCGGAGCCTTGTTCATCATCTTGATGCCCTCGATCACGAGCGGGCGGTTCTCGCCGAGCATCGGCATGAGGTCGGCCACCGTGCCAAGTGTCGCGAAATCAACGAAATCGCGCCAAAGATAGGGCTTGCCGAAGCGAGCGCCAAGCGCCTGCACAAGCTTCAGCGCCACGCCCGCACCGGCGAGCACGCAGCTTGGGCACGTGGCGTCGATCTTCGGGTCGGCGACGGGCGCGCCCTCGGGAATCAGGTCCGTAGGCTCGTGATGGTCGGTGATCGCGACGTCGATCCCGGCCGCCTGCACGAGCTTCACCTCGGCCTTGCAGGCGATACCGCAGTCGACCGTCACGAGAAAATCGGACCCGTAGGTCTTCACGCGCTCGAGTGCCGCCGCCGTGATACCATAGCCTTCCTCGAAGCGCTTCGGGATGAACGGCACTGCGTCCGCCCCAAGTTCCCGCAGGCCACGGGTGAGCACCGTTGTCGCGGATATGCCGTCCAAGTCGAAGTCTCCGAACACGAGAATGCGGCTGCCCTTCCGAACAGCGTCCTCGAGCGCGTCGACGACATCGCCGAGCCCAGGGATCAGGTAGGGGTCGAGCCAATCGTGCTTGAACGAGGGAAACAGGAACGCGCGGGCCGCCTTCGGGGTATCGATTCCGCGGCCGACAAGCGTTGCCGCGACAAAACGGGGCAGGTCAAGTTCACGCTGGAGCACCGATACCATGCGACCAGACGCACGGCGAATGTTGAACTGAGCTGACATGGAAATCTACCTCTAAACATGCATCGTTATCTTTTCTCGCTGCGTATTTTCCCACAATCACCGCATGGTGTCACAGCTCACTTCGACCTTGCGGGGGCAGACGGCCGATACGCCGCTCGCGCGAACCAACCATTGGCCCGCCCCGAATACGGAGTCTAATCAGAGCGAGCGTAAAGGACGCGTAAAGATTTCCCCATTGCCCGAGACGCTACGTTAGGATGGAAGAAACGAGCTTAACGGGAAATGGAAAGCACTATGGCAAACTACGGCGTAATCGACCTGGGGTCGAACTCAGTGCGCCTCGTCATCTTCGACGTGAAGGATGGCATAAGCAAAAAGAAGCCCATCACCTGCAAGGACTTCCGAAGCATCATCAACGACAAGGTAATGGCGGGGCTTTCGGCCTATGTCGAAGCGGGCGAATTCACCCAGGAGGGCATCGCCCGTGCTGTCGACGTGCTCTCCGGGCACCTGAAGCGCGCGCGTTACTTCAACTGCGTGCGCACCGACATCTTCGCCACCGCCGTGCTGCGTAACTGCACGAACTCCCGCGAGGCCATCAGCGCGATCGAAGAGGCCATCGGCGCTCCCGTGAACCTGCTTTCCGCCCGCGACGAGGCGCATCTCAGCTTCACGGGAGCCTCATGCGATCGCGCGATCGAGAAGGGAACCGTGGTCGATTTGGGCGGCGGGTCAACCGAACTCATCCGCGTCGAAGAAGGGCGCGACTTCGACGACGTGAGCATCGGGCAAGGATCGCTCTCCTCCTACGCGGGATACGTGGAGTTCGTCATGCCCCAGGCAGACGAGGTCGAAGCGATCGAGCGCGCGTTCCTCGATCAAGTTGCAAAAACACCTGTTGACCTCAAGAAGTACCGTGCAGAGACGCTCTATGGCGTCGGAGGAAGCGCTCGTGCCGCCGCAAAGCTCTACGCCCAGATGACCGGCGAGTCCTGCCGGCCGAAAACCCTCACGCCCGAGCACTTCGATGCACTGCTCGATCTTCTGGAGAACAACCCGTCGAAATTCGCCCACCTTGCAGCGCGGGCCGTTCCCGAGCGCATCCACACGGTCGGGCCCGGTTGCGTCATCCTCAGCACGCTCATGCAAAAGCTCGATACCCGCAAGCTGGAAATATGCAAGCGCGGCGTGCGCGAAGGCTATCTCATCGAGCGCATGCTTGGCAATGCGCCTTGCTCGAGGGTAAAGGGCCAGTAACGCTTTCGGCTCATCGTTCCACGGCGCGTTATCATGAAGGGCAGTGCCAAGAACGCGTCATCATGCACATCAAGGAGGCTCTCTGCATGGCCAACGACAATCCCACTTCATCTGACCAGGTCATTCCCGCAGCAGGCAACCCTGCACCCTATCTGCAGAACCGCGAGCTGTCATGGCTCGACTTCAACGAGCGCGTACTCGAACAGGGCGCCGACGAGTCGGTCCCTCTTCTGCAGCGTCTGAACTTCATCTCCATCTTTTGGAGCAACCTGCAGGAATTCTTCATGGTGCGCGTCGGCAGCCTGACCGACTTGTCGCTCGTGAAGAAGCACATTGTCGATTCCAAGTCCAACATGACGCCCTCCGAGCAACTTCGCGCTATCTACCTGCGCTGCCACGAGCTCTACCCTGCCTACGAACGCACCTTCGAGCAGGTTCGCCTGTTGCTGAACAAGGTCGGAGTCACGCATGTTCGTCCCGACGAGCTCACCGATGAGCAGCGCTCCTACCTGGCAGAATACGCCGAAGCCAACGTGACACCGTTCCTCTCCCCGCAGATCATCAATGCCCGCCACCCCTTCCCGCATCTGGAAAACGGCGCGCTCTACATCGTCGTGCGTCTCGACGAAGAAGCCGACAACGCCCAAGACCAGGCAAAAAGCGAGCACAAGAAGAAGGGGAAGAAAGGCAAGAAAAGCAAGGGGAAGCCGGCGAAAGAATCCACGAAGAACGCCTCCCTTTCGCAAAACGTCGGCGCCGAGGGAACCATGCTCGGTCTCATCCCCCTGCCGCGCCAGTGCGCGCGCGTTGTGAAGCTGCCAGGCGATGGTTTTTCCTTCATCTTGCTTGAGCATGTGGTGGAAATGGTCGCTGAACAGGTATTTTCCATGTACACCGTGAAGCATACCAACGTCATCTGCGTCACGCGCAACGCCGACATCGACGCAACGGAGTCCACCGACGAGAACGACGAGGATTACCGCGAGCACATGAAGCGCATCTTGAAGAAGCGCGCGCGCCTGGCTCCGGTGCGCCTCGAGAGCGAGCGCGAGCTCTCCGACACCCTCGAGCCCCTGCTACTCGATCGCCTGAACCTGAAGAAGCATCAGGTGTTCACGACGTCGGTGCCACTCGACTTGAGCTTCACCTGGGGCTTAGCTTCGCATCTTTCCGAAAAGCAATGCGCAGCGCTCGTGTATCCGCCGTTCACGCCGCAATGGCCGGCATGTCTCGACCGCAAACGCCCCATCATGGACCAGGTGACGGCAGGCGGCGACGTGCTGCTTTCCTACCCCTACGAGAGCATGGACCCATTCGTGCAGCTTTTACGCGAGGCGTCGCGCGACCCGCGCGTGATCTCGATCAAGATCACGCTCTACCGCCTGGCAAGCCAGTCGCACCTCGCCGAAGCGCTCATCGACGCCGCCGAGAACGGCAAGGAGGTCACCGCGTTGTTCGAGCTGCGCGCGCGCTTCGACGAGAGCAACAATATCGAATGGTCGCAGCGCTTCGAGCAGGCCGGATGCAACGTCATCTACGGCTTCCGCGATTACAAGGTGCACAGCAAGATCTGCTGCATCACCCGCCAGACCGACGACGGTATCCAGCACATCACGCAGCTCGGCACGGGCAATTACAACGAGAAGACGGCCAAGCTCTACACCGACTTGTCGCTCATCACGACGAGCCCCACGATCGGCCGCGATGCGACGGAGTTCTTCCGCAACATGGCGCTCGAGAACGTGTCGGACAACTACGATGTGCTGTGGGTAGCACCCTTGCAGGTGAAACCGCTCATCCTGAAAAACATCGACTACCAAATCGAGCTTGCGCGGCGAGGCGAGCCGTGCGGGCTGTTCTTCAAGACGAACTCGGTCACCGACAAGGAGATCATCGACAAGATCGCCGAGGCGTCGCAGGCGGGCGTGAAGACCGTCATGCTCGTTCGCGGGATATCATGCCTGGTCCCAGGCGTGGAAGGCTACACCGAGAACGTGCGCGTCGTGTCCATTGTGGGGCGCATGCTCGAGCATAGCCGCATCTACGGCTTCGGACCGCGCACGAACATGAAAATATACCTGGCGAGCGCCGACCTCATGACGCGCAACATGGACAAGCGCGTGGAAATCGCCTGGCCCGTGCTCGACGAGAAGCTGCGCGACCGCATTCTGTCCTACATCGATGTCTCGCTTTCCGACACGGCGAAGCTGCGCGAGCTGCTTCCCAACCGTCGTTACACGCCGCTTGGGTTCTTCGCGCAGGTGAGTCCCGAGGGCAAGACGATTCGCTTCGACTCGCAGGTGCATTTCATGGACGAGGCGCGACTCAAGGCGCGCATGAGCACCGAGGTGGAAGTCGAGCGCGAGGTAGAGAAGCGCGAGGCGGCCGCAGCTGCTGAGCCTGCGACTCCCGTGACGGCGACGGCCCCCGCGGCAGCGGCTGCGGCCCCTGCAGGCGCGGCGAGTGCGGGGGCAAGTGGTGCGACAAGCGCGGGCACGGCGACTCCCGTGCCCTCGGAGGCTGCCACAGTTCCTCCAGAGGCGACGAGCACAACGAGCGGAGCTGTTCCCGCAGACGCGGCTGGCACCTCCGAGCCTGCGCTCGAGCCCGATGCTATCGAGCCTGCCGAGGAAGTGACGACCACGGCGATCTTGCCCCATATCGAACAGCCGCCACACAAGCCAAGCCTGCTCGTGCGCGCACTTGCCGCGGCCATTCGCCTCTCCAACAGGAAGAAATAAACATCTCGCCCCATTGCCGCGAGCGTGTCATAACAAGTAAGAAGGCCCGTCTAAGCGGGCCTTCTTACTGAATGATGTAACAAAAAAAATGTGCGTTGGCCTGCACCAACGCCCTTCGGACACACTTTCTTTCCTATAAGCCAGCTTATCTGGCTCCTACAACTGCCTTACGCCGTTTTCAATCTCCCAGTCAATGCTGCGCTCCCATGCTTCTTTCCACGTCGCGGGCGGGTTTTTACGTTCTTCTTCATCGATAGCAGCAAGAACCTCGCCTGAAACGTTCGAAAGACGGTCGGGTCTATCATCAACTCCGAACGAGCCATAGTCTAGAGCTTTTCCCATTTGATACCGTGGCCCCTTTCGTGCTCGCGCACGGCCTCAATCACGGCCCATACTTGTCTGTTCCCATTTTAGTCATCTCTCGATCTTCCCATCGAAAGACTCGGCCTCGAGCGACATGCCTCCAACCTCATAGTAGAAGACTTCGCCGTCTACGGGGCGACCACCGACCACCCTTCTTTAATCGCGTCCCGATTTATGGTGCATCAAGGGTCATCGCCGGAACCGCTGGCCACCCTTCTTTTCGAAAAACGAGGTCTCTATGTTAAACCACCGTTGACATGGGTGTCCCATCGGCGGCCCTCCCGAAAAGCAGGCTCCCCCTATCATGGGATCGGCCGAGAAGCCGTGAGAAGGAGGAGCCGTGAAAGACACCGTATCGCAGTTCGCCATGCAGCTGACCCTTGCGGAGAAGAGGGAGCTCGTCGCCGAGCTCAAGGGGGCCATCGCCGAGGAGCTCGCCTCCCGCGCCTCCGGCCCGGCCGGCCCGTCGCGCTGCCCGAGGTGCGGCAGCCCCTCCTTCGTGCGCAAGGGCCGGGACCGCGACGGCGGGCAGCGGTGGCTGTGCCGCGGCTGCGCCAGGACGTTCTCCGCGCGCCGCGCGGCCTGCTCGCATCGTCGAAGCTGCCCGCGTCGGCGTGGATGTCCTTCGCCGAGTGCATGGCCGACGCGCTCCCCCTGCGGGAGACGGCTGCCCGCGTCGGGGTCTCCCTCTACACGGCGTGGTTCATGCGCATGCGGGTCTGCGAGGTCATGGCGCTGCGCACCCCGGACTGCCGGCCGGGGACCTTCCACGTCGACGGCACCCTGGTCATGGGCAGCCTGAAGGGGAACCTGGGCCGCTCGGGGCTCCTCGGGCTCCCGCGGCCCCGCCACCGCAACGGGCGCGACGGCAGGAGGGCGTCGCGCGGGCGGTCGAAGGAGTGGGTGGTGGTCGTGTGCGGCGTCAACGAGCTCGGCGACTGCTTCTGCGACATATGCGGGCGCGGGTCGGCGGGCGCGGGCGAGCTTTCCGTGGAGCTCGCCGCGAGAATCCCCGCGGGCAGCGCCGTCGTCACCGACGGCCACAAGTCCTACGGCTTCGCCACCAGGGGCTACCGGCATGCCGAGGTCGATCCGAGGGACCCCTCCGCCGGGGACATCAACATGGTCAACGCCCTGCACTCCCGCCTGAAGGCGTTCCTGCGCAGGTTCAACGGCGTGTCGACCAGGAGGCTGCAGCGCTACCTCGACTGGTTCCGCTACGCCGAGGCCTTCAAGGGCGGCGGGATGGACGGGCGCGAACGGCTCTTCATGCACGAGGCGGAGGGCCGGTACTGGAAGACGAGGAGGTTCACGCACTTCGAATTCGGCGACGCCATGGTCTACTGGACCAGGCAGCTCGCCGACGTGTCAACGGTGGTTTAACATAGAGAACGAGGTGCGGGGGACAAATAATGCCGATATGTGAGTCCTCGATGTCGGTAGCGATTGCTCGCTCGCGCTTATGTCAGCGTTTTCCCAGGTCCGAATTATCGAAAGGAAGTTTACCTTGTATTACTCCTCACGTATCGGCCTTTTTTGTCCACGATGAATCGATTTCGAAAAAGAAGGGTTTAGGAGCACAAGAGCAGCATCCCGCGAGCCCGCGCAGGCCATCGCGTCCGAGCACCCGCACACCGGGCTAGCGGACACGGGCGATCTTGAACACCGGGCTCGCAAGCGACGGCTCGGGGCGTGTGGGCGCGCACGCACCCCGAGGGCCGCGCGCCTCCCCTGCGCGCTACAGCATCGCGAGCAGCTCCTCGTCGGTCGGGTTGTCGAGCGCGTCAATCAAATCGCGCACCTCCGCAAGCTGGCCTTCCAGCTCGTCGAGCCGCGCCTGAATCCGATCTTTCTCCGCACGCGCGAACATGCCCAGGCCAGCGAGCTGCTTGCGTAGCTCGTCCTCTTCGGCGCACAGGCGCTTGCCATCGGTCATGAGCTCCGCCCGATCCGCCTCGTGCGCTTCCTGAAACGCCGCCGAAAGCCGCGTACGCTCGGTCTTCAACACGACGCCCGCCCTGGCCGCCACTTCCTGCGTGAACGACTCGGGAAAACGCTGCACAATGCTCTCGGGAATCAAGGCCGCATCGAGGCTGGTGCATCCGCGAAACGCCCGCGGCTCGATTTCCTCCACGCTCTCGGGGATCACGACCTCGCGAAGGGCTTGGCATCCCGAGAAGGCCTCCTCTCCAATCACCTTCAACGTGCCGGGCAGTTCGATCCGCTCAAGTTCGGTGCAGCTTGCGAACGCACGTCGACCGATTGTCTTCAGGGCACCAAACTGCACGTCAACAAGCGAGGTGCAACGCTGAAAGGCGTAGCGGTTGATCTCGGTCACCCCAGGCGCCACGATGCGGGAAAGCGAGGTTGCCCCCTGGAACGTGGCGTCGTCGATGCAGCCGAGCGTGTCGGCGAACGTTATCTCTCGCAGCGAGGTGCAGTGTTGGAAGGCGCGCTTTCCCACCATAGCGACATCGCCTGGAAAGTCGACCTGCACGAGGTTGCGGCAGCCATCGAAAGCGGCATCCCCCACCTCGATGAGGCTTTTGGGGGCGCGCAAGGAACGCACCTCGCCCTTGAAGCGAAACGCCTTCGCCCCGACGCCGACGACGCCGTCGGGCAGCACGGCATCGATGCTCTCATCCGGCTCGTCGGGGGTGAACTTCGCGACTATGATCTCGTATGCCATGGGTCTCCCTCACCTCGCGCACCAGGAAAGAAATCGCCCCCGGTGAACAGGGGCGATATGCGATATCTTCTAGATTTCAGCTTCAACGACAGCGGCAATCGCCTCGGCGTGGGACTTCGCGGCGTCCGCGTCCTCCGCCTCGACCATCACGCGAACCACAGGCTCCGTGCCGCTCGGGCGCAGCAGCACGCGACCCGAATCGCCAAGCGCTTCTTCGGCCTTCGCGACGGCAGCGGCGATGGCCTCGTTGCCTTCCACCGCATGCTTGTCGCGCACCCGCACGTTGATAAGCGTCTGTGGGAACTTCTTCATGATAGAAACGACATCAGCCACCGGCATATCCGCCCGCTTCACCGCCGCGAGGAACTGGCAAGCCGTCATAAGGCCGTCGCCCGTGGAGTTGTGCTCAAGCAGGATCATGTGGCCCGATTGCTCGCCGCCGATGGCATAGCCCTTCGCGCGCATCTCCTCGAGAACATAGCGGTCGCCCACCTTCGTCTGCACGACAGTGATGCCGTTGTCGCGCATCGCGTGGACGAACCCGAGGTTGCACATCACGGTGGACACAACGGTGTCCTCGGGCAGGCACCCGCGGCGCTTCATATCGAGCGCGCATACAGCCTCGACCATGTCGCCGTCGATCTCGGTGCCGTCGGGCGTCATGAGCATCACTCGGTCAGCATCGCCATCGTGCGCCACGCCGACGTCCGCACCGCTTTCGCGCATGAGCTGGGCAAGCGGTTCGAGATGGGTAGAACCGCAGTTCACGTTGATGTCAGTGCCGTCGAAGTCCTCGTTGATAGCGATGACTTCCGCTCCCAAGCGGCGGAAGGCCTCAGCACTCGTGAGCGACGAGGCGCCGTGCCCCGTGTCGAGCGCAATGCGCATACCCGAGAAGTCGATGCCCTGCGCGCGCACGCTCTGAACCGCATGCTCGATGTAGATTTCACAGGCCTCGTCAACAGGAAGGGCAACGCCCACCTCGTCGCCGGGAAGCATCGCGGCGGCGTCCTCGCCCTCCGCGCCCTCCTCGGCTCGAGCAGCAGCACCCTCGAGGCCGCCCTGCTTGATGAACTCCTCGATCTTGTCTTCCACCTCGTCGGGAAGCTTGTAACCCTCGGCGTCGAAGAGCTTGATGCCGTTGTACTCCGGCGGGTTATGCGAAGCGGAGATCACCGCACCGCCGTCGGCGTGCAGCTCGCGCACGAGCAGCGCAACCGCAGGCGTAGGGATAATCCCCACCGAAAGCTCAGTTCCCCCCGCGCTCATGATGCCGGCGGCAAGCGCCGATTCCAGCATGTCGCCCGACAGGCGGGTGTCCTTGCCGACCACGATGTTCTTGCCGAGGAACACGGCCGCAGCCTGTCCCAAGCGATAGGCAAGCTCGCAGGTGAGCTCGGTGTTCGCGACTCCGCGGACACCATCGGTTCCAAATAGACGTGCCATAGGCTACTTACCCCTTTTAACGTGGCCTTGCTTGAGGCGAACCGCCCCCGAAGGTCGCTCTTCGTCGGTCATGCGCTCGTTGAGCTCGGCGGCGAACTCATCCAAGTCGATGCCATAGCGCTCGAGCACAACAAGAAGATGATACACCACGTCGGCCGCCTCATAGCGCAGGTGGTCGGTGCATGCATCAACGCGCTTGCCCGCGGAGGCGACCAGCGCTTCATGGCCATGCGCGTGGTGCTCCATAGCCCTCAACATCACGAGCTCCGACTCGACGTCCTTGGCTGCGAGTCCCACTTCACCTGCCTCTTCCATCACCTTCTTGAGCGGCTTGTCGGCCGGCCCATAGAGAAGCTGGTGCGTGTAGCTTTCCTCGCCCGCATCCCGGCGGGCGCGAATCGTCGCAGCGAGCGCCTCGATTGTGGTTGCGATCTGCGAAGACGGGGCAACCTCGCCTTCGGGGACATACGTTTTCTCAGACATATGCGCCTTTCCTTGACCTGGCGCCCCATGCGGATTGCGAGGGGGACAATCCCCCTATCCGCGAGGCTTCCTTGTCCTGCACGGGAAAATGACGAAAGGCCCCGAGGTACCCAGAATCGCCCGTGCGCACGCTTGCGTACTTGGAAGGTACGCGCCGCGATGCGCAGGGGCAAAGCTGAGTGCCTCAGGGCCTCACAGCGTCAAGTGGATCCGCCGCCCGTGGGGGCGGCGGAGTGATTATTCCTCGTCCTTGTCGGAATCGTCGGAATCGTCGGAATCATCCTCGTCATCGGCGTGCTTCAAGCTGAAGCCGAAGTTGCCGACCGACCCGAGCAGCTCGTCGAGCTCCTCGAGGTTGCGATGGTAGCTACGCGGAGGCAGCGCCTCGCCGAGCATGTCCTCGCCTTCCGTGTTGAACGTCGCCGGCTCGTCGCCACCGATGAGGATGTTGTCGTCGGGGCTGAAGACCATATCGAGCAGCTGGCTCATGTCGTCGGAGGATGCCGAAAGGTCGTCCTCGATGACATAGAGCAGGTCGTGCTCCTTCAGGCCCTCCTTGAGCTCCTCAATCGCCTTCACGCCGATGCCTTCGATGCGAAGGAGATCCTCCTCGGTGTGGCCCACCAGATCGGCGACCGTCTCGATGCCCGCCTCGCTGAACTTGTTGGCCCAACGCTGCGAAACGCCCAGGTCGTCGAAGATGTACAGGCGCGCATCCTCGTCGGAAAGCTGCGGACCGCGATGCCCGAGCGACAGGCCCGAGTAGTAGTTGCCGTAGCTCGACCCCATGGAGTTGAGGTAGCCATCGCCGTCGAGCGACCAATCTTGCGGCTGCGGCAGAAGCTCTTCCACCTCGCGCAGCGCGTCGGGAGCGGTGTCCGGCAGCGTATCGCCGATAACCTTGCCCGTCGGGCGACCCTTGTAGGTAAGGCCCACCTCGCGGTAGCGCTTAAGGCCGGTGCCGGCGGGAATCGGCTTACCGATGATGACATTCTCCTTCAGGCCAACCAAGTGATCGGTCTTGCCCTCGATGGCGGCATCGGTGAGAACCTTGGTGGTCTCCTGGAACGATGCAGCCGACAGGAACGAGTCGGTGGCGAGCGAAGCCTTGGTGATACCCAAGAGCAGCGGCTGGCCGACCGGCGGGTTCTTGCCCTCGGCGATCAGAGCGTTCGCCTCGTTCTCAAACTCGTAACGGTTGACCTGGCGGCCCGGGAGGAACTCGGAATCGCCCGCGTCGAGCACGGCCACCTTGCGCAACATCTGGCGCGCGATGACCTCGATGTGCTTGTCGTTGATGTCTACGCCCTGGGACACGTACACGCCCTGGACCTGGGCAACGATGTAGCGAAGCGTCGTGTTGGGGTCGGTCAGGCGCAGCAAGTCGTGCGGGTTCACCGAACCCTTGGTGAGCTGCTGGCCAACCTTGACCTCGCCGCCGTCTTCCACGCCGGGGAACAGCGTCGCGCGAGCGGAAACGACGTACTCGCGGTAGTTGCCTTCCTGGTCGTGGATCGTGAGCGTCTTGGACGACTTGTCGCCGGAAACCTGCAGCGTGCCGGAAATCTCGGCGAGGACGGCCTGGCCCTTCGGCTTGCGCGCCTCGAAAAGTTCCTGAACACGCGGGAGGCCCTGCGTGATGTCCTCGCCCGCGACGCCGCCGGCGTGGAAGGTACGCATCGTAAGCTGCGTGCCCGGCTCGCCGATGGACTGAGCTGCGATGATGCCGACTGCGGTACCGATGTTGACCGGGCGCGCCGTCGCGAGGTCCCAGCCATAGCACTTCTGGCAAACACCGTGCTCGGCATGGCAGGTCATGACCGTGCGGATGGTCACTTCCTCGATACCTGCAGCGGCCATCTCGGCCAGCTGGTCCATGGAGGAGATGTAGTTGTCGCCCTCGAGGACCACCGTGCCGTCGGTGCCCACAGCGGACTCGAGCAGGCAACGGCCGATGAGGTTCTCGTCGAGCTCGCCCTTCTCGTTGTACAGCGGGTAGGGAACGCCCTCGGCGGTGCCGCAGTCGATCTCGCGGACGATGACCTCCTGTGCGACGTCAACGAGACGACGCGTGAGGTAGCCGGAGTCAGCGGTACGAAGCGCCGTGTCGGCCATGCCCTTTCGAGTACCGTGCGTGGAGATGAAGTACTCCAACACCGACAGGCCCTCGCGGAAGTTCGACTTAACCGGAATGTCGATCGTCTGGCCCTTCGTGTCGGCCATGAGGCCGCGCATGCCTGCGAGCTGACGAATCTGCTTGATGTTACCACGAGCACCAGAGTCGGCCATCATGTAGATGGGGTTGTAGTGGTCGAAGTTGGCCGACATCGCGTCGCCGACCTTCTCGTTCGCATCGGTCCAGATGTCGACAACCTGCTTGTGACGCTCTTCGGGGCTCATGAGACCCATCTCGTAATCCTCATCGATGGCGTCGACCTTGGCCTCGGCATCGTCGAGAATCTCCTTCTTGTTGGGCGGCACCGTCGCGTCGTACACCGAAACGGTAATGCCCGCGAGCGTGGCGTAATGGAAGCCCGTCTCCTTCAGACCGTCGAGGATCGGCGGCACGTCGGCGAGGTCGTAGCGGTTGCAGACGTCCTCGACCAAGCGGCCGATTTCCTTCTTGTTCATCTGGTAGTTCATGAACGGGTAATCGTCCGGGAAGACGTTGTTGAAGATGATGCGGCCGATGGTCGTCTCGAGGCGCGTGCCAGCCTTGTGCTCCTCATAGGTGTGGAACGCGGTGGCAACCTGGGTGTCCTTCGGAAGGCGAACCCAAATCTTGGCCTGCAGGTCGACATCGGCATGAGCGTCGTGCGCGTTCACGGCGTCCGCGAAGTTCACGAACGCGCGACCCTCGCCCGGGAAGTTGTCGCGAGCGGCGGTCAGGTAGTACACGCCGATGATCATGTCCTGCGTCGGCACGGTCAGAGGACGACCATGAGCAGGGGATTTGATGTTGTTGGCAGAAAGCATGAGCACGCGCGCCTCGGCCTGAGCCTCGGCTCCCAGAGGAACGTGCACAGCCATCTGGTCGCCGTCGAAGTCGGCGTTGAACGCCGTGCAGACGAGCGGATGGAGTTTGATGGCCTTGCCTTCGACGAGCACCGGCTCGAACGCCTGGATGCCCAGACGGTGCAGGGTAGGTGCGCGGTTCAAAAGCACGGGATGCTCGACGATGACTTCCTCGAGAACGTCCCACACGTAGCTCGCGCCACGATCGACGGCACGCTTCGCAGCCTTGATGTTAGCGGCGTATTCGAGCTCGACCAGGCGCTTCATGACGAAAGGCTTGAACAGCTCGAGGGCCATCTGCTGCGGCAGGCCGCACTGGTGCAGCTTGAGCGACGGGCCGACGACGATAACCGAACGGCCGGAGTAGTCGACGCGCTTGCCGAGCAGGTTCTGGCGGAAGCGGCCCTGCTTGCCCTTGAGCATGTCGGAGAGCGACTTCAGAGGACGGTTGCCCGGACCCGTGACGGGGCGGCCGCGGCGACCGTTGTCGAAGAGGCTGTCGACCGCTTCCTGGAGCATGCGCTTCTCGTTGTTCACGATGATCTCGGGGGCACCGAGGTCGAGCAGGCGCTTCAAGCGGTTGTTGCGGTTGATCACACGACGGTACAGATCGTTCAGGTCGGACGTCGCGAAGCGGCCGCCGTCGAGCTGCACCATCGGGCGCAGGTCGGGCGGGATGACCGGAATGACGTCCAAGATCATGTCGGAGGGCTTGTTGTCGGACTTCAGGAACGCGTCGACGACCTTCAGGCGCTTGATCGCCTTCGCGCGCTTCTGGCCCTTGCCGTTGGCAATGGTGTCGCGCAGCTCTTCGGCGGCCTCTTCGAGGTCCATCGCGTCGAGCAGATCGCGCACCGCCTCGGCACCCATGCCGCCGGTGAAGTAGTTCTTGTAGTTCATGCGCATCTCGCGATAGAGCGCCTCTTCGGGAACGAGCTGCTTGGGCTCGATCTTCATGAAGGCCTCGAAGGCGTCCTGACGCAGCTGCTTGCGCTCGATGAACTCCTCGTGGATATCGGCGATCTCGGCCTCGACCTCTTCGGGGGTCAGGCGCTCGTCCTCGTCGATCTCGTCGACGAAGTCGTCGTCTTCCGGCACGTAGTCGGTGCCCAGTCGGCGCGTCGCCTCGATGAGACGGTCGCGCTCGGCATCGAGCTCCTCGAGGTCGGCGGCAAGCTCGTCACGAAGCTCGTCAGCGTCCTCGTCGCGGCCTTCCTTGTCGACCGAAGTGATGATGGAGCTGGCGAAATACAGCACCTTCTCCAGCTCTTTCGGCGGGATGTCGAGCAGGTAGCCAAGGCGGCTCGGGCTGCCCTTGAAGTACCAAATATGGGACACGGGCGCAGCGAGCTCGATATGGCCCATGCGCTCGCGGCGAACCTTGCTGCGGGTCACTTCGACGCCGCAGCGCTCGCAGACGATGCCCTTGAAGCGAACGCGCTTGTACTTGCCGCAGGCGCACTCCCAGTCCTTGGTAGGACCGAAGATCTTCTCGCAGTACAGGCCGTCCTTTTCGGGCTTGAGCGTGCGGTAGTTGATGGTCTCGGGCTTCTTGACCTCGCCGTGCGACCAGCTGCGGATATCGTCGGCGCTCGCGAGGGAGATGCGAAGCGCGTCGAAGTTGTTCACGTCGAATTCGGTCATCTCTTACTCCTCTCCACCGATAAGGTCGTTGGTCGTATCGTCATTAGATGAATCGCCCATCAATTCTCCCAGTTCAGCTGCGATGTCATCGAGAGCCTTGTCAGACTCTTCCTCAGAAAGCTTCGCGTCCGCGGCAATCGCATCGAACAGCGCCTGATCCGAATCGTCGTCCTTCTTCTCGACGACGCCTTCATCCTCGCTGATCGGCTGCATGTCGTGGCCCTCAAGCTCGACGTTCAAGCACAGCGACTTCATTTCCTTCACGAGAACCTTGAAGCTCTCCGGCACCTCCGCGGGCGGGATGTTCTCGCCCTTGACGATGGCCTCGTAAGACTTCACGCGGCCGGCGGTGTCGTCGGACTTCACGGTCAAGATTTCCTGCAGCACGTTGGAAGCGCCGTACGCGTAGAGCGCCCACACTTCCATCTCGCCGAAACGCTGGCCGCCGAACTGGGCCTTGCCGCCGAGGGGCTGCTGGGTGATGAGGCTGTAGGGGCCGGTCGAGCGGGCGTGGATCTTGTCGTCGACCATGTGGCCCAGCTTAAGGATGTAGGTCTGGCCGACCGTGATCGGCTCGCGGAACTTCTCGCCCGTGCGGCCGTCATAGAGCCAGGTCTTGCCGGTGCGGGACAGCTGCGGGACAAACTCGTCGCGCGCCAGGTCACCGTACTTGGCATGGTTGATGTTGATGAGGTTCTTGTTCGCATGCTCGATGGCGTCGGAGATTTCCTCCTCGGTCGCACCGTCGAAGACAGGCGTCGCCACGAACTGCGGGCCGGCAACCGGCTTGTCGGTGTCCTCGTCAGACCAGCCCCACTTGGCAGCCCAGCCGAGATGGTTCTCGAGCAGCTGGCCGACGTTCATACGGGAAGGAACGCCGAGGGGGTTGAGCATAACGTCGATCGGGGTGCCGTCAGCGAGGTAGGGCATGTCCTCCACCGGAAGCACGCGGGAGATGACACCCTTGTTGCCGTGGCGACCGGAAAGCTTGTCGCCCTGCTGGACCTTACGCTTCTGAGCCACGAAGATGCGGATAAGCTCGTTCACGCCGGGAGCAAGCTCGTCGCCTGCCGCGCGGCTGAAGCGGTGGATGCCGATCACGCGGCCGCCGGAGCCATGGGGCACCTTAAGCGACGTGTCGCGAACTTCGCGGGCCTTCTCGCCGAAGATGGCGCGCAGAAGGCGCTCTTCAGCGGTGAGCTCGGTCTCGCCCTTCGGGGTGACCTTGCCCACGAGCACGTCGCCCGGGAACACCTCGGCGCCGATGCGGATGATGCCGTCAGCGTCCAGATCGGCCGTCATGTCGTCGGACATGTTCGGGATCTCGCGGGTGATTTCCTCGGGGCCGAGCTTGGTGTCGCGCGCGTCGACCTCGTATTCGGAGATGTGGATGGACGTGAGCAGGTCTTCGGCAACCACGCGCTCGGACACGATGATAGCGTCCTCGTAGTTGTAGCCTTCCCACGGCATGTAGGCGACCATGAGGTTCTGACCGAGTGCCAGCTCACCGCCGTCGCAGGACGGGCCGTCGGCGAGCACGTCGCCGGCATGGACCTCGTCGCCCTTGCGGACGATCGGGCGATGGTTGATGCAACCGGACTGGTTGGAGCGTTGGAACTTGGGCACCAGGTACTCGTCGTATTCTCCGTCGTTGTTGAGCACGATAATCGTCTGGCCATCGACGTAGTCGACCACGCCCGGGTTCTGAGCGACCAGGATCTCGCCGGAGTCGACCGCGATGCGGTGCTCCATGCCCGTGCCGACGAGCGGGGCGTGCGGCTTGAGCAGCGGCACAGCCTGACGCTGCATGTTCGAGCCCATGAGGGCGCGGTTCGCGTCGTCGTGCTCGAGGAACGGGATGAGCGACGTTGCGACCGACGTCATCTGACGCGGGGAAACGTCCATGTAGGTAACCTGCTCGGGCAGCACCTCTTCAGGCTCGCCGAACACGCCGGAGGCGTCCTTGGTACGGCAGAGCACGCGCGTTGCCTTGTGGAACACGCCGTCGGCGTCGGTGGTGCCAAACTCGCGGGTCTCGAGGTTGAACGTCTCGTTCGCCTGGGCGATCGTGTAGTTCTCCTCCTCGTCGGCCGTGAGATAGTCGATGTCGTCGGTCACCTTGCCGTCGACCACGCGACGGTAGGGCGTCTCGATGAAGCCGTAGGGGTTGATGCGGCCGAACGTCGCGAGCGAGCCGATAAGGCCGATGTTCGGGCCTTCAGGCGTCTCGATCGGGCACATGCGGCCGTAGTGGGAGTTGTGGACGTCGCGGACTTCGAAGCCTGCGCGCTCGCGGGACAGACCGCCCGGGCCGAGTGCGGACAGGCGGCGCTTGTGCGTGATGCCTGCGGCGAGGTTCGCCTGGTCCATGAACTGCGAGAGCTGGGAGCTTCCGAAGAACTCCTTGATGGCAGCCACGATCGGGCGGATGTTCACGAGCGACTGCGGGGTGATCTCGTCAGGCTCCTGCATGCTCATGCGCTCGCGCACGACGCGCTCCATGCGGGAGAGGCCGATGCGGAACTGGTTCTGGATGAGCTCGCCGACCGTGCGGATACGGCGGTTGCCGAAGTGGTCGATGTCGTCGACGCTCGCGCCTTCCTCACCGGCATGCAGCGCGATGATGTATTTCATCGTGGCGGTGATGTCCTCGTCGGTCAGGGTCGAGGCGTCGTTGTCGGCGTCGAAGCCGAGCTTCTTGTTGATCTTGTAGCGGCCGACTTTCGCCAGGTCGTAACGCTGGGGGTTGAAGAACAGGCCCTCAAGCAGCGTACGCGCGGAGTCGATCGTGGGCGGCTCGCCCGGACGGAAGCGCTTGTACAGCTCGATAAGGGACTCTTCCTTGGTGGTTGCCGGGTCGCGATCGAGGGTGCGCAGCACCATGTCGTCGGAGCCCAGAAGGTCGATGATCTCCTCGCGCGTCTCGGCAAGGCCGAGGGCACGGACGAGCAGCGTGGCCGGCTGCTTGCGCTTGCGGTCGATGCGCACGGAGAGGATGTCGCGCTTGTCGGTCTCGAACTCGAGCCATGCGCCGCGGCTCGGAATGACCTTCGCGTTGTAGATGGTCTTGTCCGACGTCTTGTCGCGCTCGGACGAGAAGTACACGCCCGGGGAGCGAACGAGCTGAGAGACGACGACGCGCTCGGTACCGTTGATGATGAAGGTACCGCGGTTCGTCATGAGCGGGAAATCGCCCATGAACACGTTCTGTTCCTTAATCTCGCCCGTCTCACGGTTGATGAAGCGGATTTCCACGAACAAGGGCGCCTGATACGAGACGTCCTTCTCCTTGCACTCATCGACGGTGTACTTCGGCTCGCCGAACTCATGCTTGCCGAACTCCACGCACATGTCTTTCGTGCTGTTCTCGATAGGAGCGATGTCCTGGAAAGCTTGCTGGAGGCCTTCTTCCTTGAACCACTTGAAGCTATCCGTCTGGATTGCGATAAGATTGGGGACGTCCATTACGTCCGGAATCTTCGCGAAGCTTCTGCGATTCCTATAAAGGCTGGTGGGAGCGCTAGTTTTTGCTTTGGCCACGAGGCTTTTCCTCCTTCACGCACGCACTCATTTCCCAAAAAAGTTGCAATCGAAAAAGATACTATGGGGATAGTTGCGTGTCAAGAAAAATTTTTACGAGCTGTGGAAGTTTTTTGTTCTTTCGGCCTTTAAGCTGGGGAAACGGGGCCGAAAAAAGTTGCTTTCCGGTGGTGTGCGCGGCGGAGGGCGAGGCGCGCAGCAGCTCGCGGGGCAACGCGAGGGGGCGGAGCGCGAGGCGGAGGAACCACACCCCGAGCGTACTTGTCCGAAAGGAGACAACAGGCGAGGCAAAATTGCCGCTGCAAGGTTGCTTCCCCACACTAATATATGCAGACTTTGGGTAAGCTTTTGGATTTATGCCACGAACCTTCGACTGAAAGCCCGTTCTCTCCTCGCAGGCGCTAGGATGGCTTTCAGGAAAATGACAGTCTGGAAACGAGACATAGCAGATTCAGCATCGAGGGCAGGCGAACCGCTTTCCGCCGCCGCAGGATTTCACGCGAAGCCCGAGGAGCGCCCCGAGAGGCGCACCCCGCAGGCACCGAGCGCAAGGCCCGCTGTGACGAAAAGCGCGATCGCGGCATACGCCCTCTCCTTCGTCGTGCCCTTTTTCGTGATTCTCTTCGCGTTCGCTTCGAACGGCATCTACCCCTTCGGGGACGTCTCGGTCATGATGTACGACATGCCCGTCCAGTACGCGCAGTTCTTCGGATGGCTCTCCAACGTGATCAACGGCGACGCGTCACTTCTGTACTCCGCCGACGCGGGCATGGGGTGCGGAACCTACGCGCAATATACCTATTACCTGTCGAGTCCCTTAAACGCGCTCGTCGCCTTCTGCGACCCCTCGCAGGTGCCCTACTTCTTCAGCTTCCTCTTCCTCGTGAAGATTCCGCTTGCTGCCGTGACCTGCCTCGTTTTCCTGCGCGGTCGCTTTGTCGCGGCAGGTGCCAAGGGGTCTTGCGCAACGCAGGTGCTCGCGGTGGTCGGCGCGATCGCCTACTCGCTCACCTCGTATGTCACCGGGTATTCGAGTAACATCATGTGGATCGACGGCGTGATCATGGCGCCGCTCGCCTGCCTGGGCGTGTACCGCCTGGTGCGCGGACGCGGATGCGCGGCCCTGTTCGCGTCGTGCGCGTGCGCCATCCTCTTCAATTGGTACACGGGCTACATGGTGTGCTTCTTCACCATCTTCTACTTCTTCTATGAGTACGCACGCCTTCGCATCGAGGAGGGCGAGCGCGCCTGCGACGAGGGCGAACTTAGGCTCGGGAGCGAACGCGAGTGCGCGGACGGCGCGGGCAAGCGCAACGAGGACAGCGCAAACGAGCCCGCGCGCATTGCCCCCAAGAACCGAAAGCTCGCAAGCCACCCCCTCATCCACCTGGGCCTACGCTATGCTGCGACGATGATTCTCGCCGTGGGAGCCTCCGCGGTAATCCTCTTCCCCACACTAATTGCACTTTTGGGCGGCAAGGGTTCAGGCGCTGGGCTGGCGGCGCTTGCGGGGACCATCTTCTCGCTCAACCCCTTCGACTACGCGAATTTCTTCGCCATCGGCACGCGGCCGGGCATCATCGTCGCGAACGCGACCCCTGCGATCGTGATTTCAGCTCTTGTCCTCGTAGGCGTCGCCGTCTTCTTCGCGGACGCTCGCAGGTCCCGCGCCCTGCGCGTAGCGGGCGCCGTCATTATGGGCATTCCCGCCTCGTCGCTCGTCCTCATCCAGCTGAACACGATCTGGCTCGGATTCGTGCCCGAGTCGTCCTACACGGGCCGCATGGCGTTTCTGCTGCTGCTCACGATGGTGGCGCTTGCCTTCGAGGGCATCGCCTTCTGCCTGGACAACAAAAACGAGACGCTCGTCGTCGCCGGAAATCCGAAGAACCGCCCCGTGCGCCACACATCGCTGCGCGCCGTGGTGAAGGGCGGCGCGGCGGCGTTTCTCATCTTCGGGTGTGCCACTTTCAACGTGTGGTACCGAACGCTCTCGATTCGCCCGAGTGCCGCGAACGCCGTGCTCGAACTGGTACTGATTACGGGATTCACCGCCTTCCTTGCGCTCATGGTGCGCCAGGACCTGCGGGTTCCCGCCGAAGGGAACGCCCGCGAGAAGCGCGCGACGGGGCGCAAGATTCTTGCCCGAGCGGGAATCGCCTGCCTGGTCATCCTGTTCGCCTTCGAACAGTGCTACGGCACGACGGCTCAGTACGCCGTATGCGACTTAAGCGCGAGCGAATACTCGAACCGCATCGCCGAGCTCGAGGAATACTACGAGGACTACCCCACCGACAACGGCTTCGCGCGCACGGGGCAAACGTGCGTGTACTATGGGTCGTCGAAGTACAACGGACCTGATTGCACGGGGCTCGTGCTCAGTGGGTCGGGCTCGTTCGATCTGTACTCGTCCACCCAGGAAAACAGCGTGCAGAACCTGCTCATGCGCCTCGGGTACTCGAAGAAGACGCCGTTCGGAACCGCGTACCAGTCGCCCAACACGGCGGCAGATGCGCTCCTTTCGGTGACCAACGTCATTGCTGAGGAGCAGCCACCCGAAACCGAGCTCGTCGGTGACCATGCTCAAAAGCTTTACGGGTCGTATCGCGATTGGAAGACGACCTCGTCGATGCCTCTCGGCTACGGCATTGCGGCCACAGCCGAGGAGACGGAGCTGGCGAATAAGGCAGACTACTCGAACGCTGCGACCGATGCGACCGACGACGAGCCCACCGACGCATGGAGCGCCAACCCCTTCAACAACCAGATAGCCATGTACGAATCCGTCACGGGCGCCGACGCAAGCGGTCTCTACCATAAGGCGACCGCTGTCGACGTGGAGAGCACGAGCGCAACCCAGCGCGACTTCACCGTCACCACCACGAGCGCAGGGCCGCTTTTCCTGTACTTCCCGAGCATTTACCTGCTCGACATCGAAGAGGCCGGTATCTCCTGCTATGCCCAGGTCAACGGCAACACCGTCGAGCACGTCGGCGGGCGCGGGTCATGCAACGTGGTCTACGCGGGCACGTTCGACGCGGGCGAGACCGTCACGGTGTCAATCGTCCCGACGGCCATGAAGCAGACGACCGTGAACAAGCACGGGCAAATCGTCGACGTTCAGCAAGCGGTCTTCAACGCACCGACCGAGGCAGCCATCAAGGCGGAGACGCTCGATGTCGACGAGACGAAGACGCTGCTCGGAAAGCTTGATTCCGCCGGCTTCTCGTTGAAATCGTTCTCGAACGGCCAGGTGAGCGCTTCCTTCGACGCCCAACGCGACGAGACGCTCCTCGTTTCCATCCCCTACGAGAAGGGCTGGAGCGCCACTGTGAACGGACACAACGTGCCGGTCCACGAGCTCTACGGCGGACTTTTGGGCATCGACGTCTCCGAGGGCACCAACGACATCGAACTCCACTACATGACGCCCGGCCTCATACCGAGCGCGATTATCAGCATCGCGAGCGTCGTTGTGTTCTGCGCATGGCGCGCCTTCGAGAACCGTCGCCATCGCACGCGCGCGACCAGCGGAAAGAGAGCAGCGCAATGACCAACCCTTACAGCTTGAGCTTCGTCGTCCCCTGTTATAACGAGGTCGACAACATCCGCCTGTTCAAGCGCCGCGCCTTCGAGTGCTTCGACGCGGAGGGCATTTCGCTTGAGATCGTGTTCGTAAACGATGGCAGCCAGGACGGCACCTTCGAGCTGCTGCGCGAGGTCGTGAGCGAGACCGACCCTTCTCATCCCGTGCAGGCCGTGCAGTTCTCCCGCAACTTCGGCAAGGAGGCGGCACTGTATGCGGGCATGGAAGCGGCACGCGGCGAGTGCATCTGCCTCATCGATGCCGACCTGCAGCAAACGCCCGAGGACGCGCTGCGCATGTACAAACTGCTTATGGACAAGCCCGAGTACGATATCGTCGCTGCCTGCCAGATCGAGCGCAAGGAAAGCGTCGTGTTAAAGCTGTTCAAGCACTCGTTCTACAAAACCTTCAACGGCATCTGCACCGACATCGAGATCCCCGCGAACGTGAGCGACTTCCGCGTGTTCCGCCACACCGTGGCCGACGCCCTGCTCTCACTGCCCGAAGGCCAGCGCTTCAGCAAGGGACTCTTCGCATGGGTCGGGTTCAAGACGCTCGAGGTGCCCTACGAGCCGGACGCGCGCGCCAACGGGGAGAGCAAATGGTCGGTGAAGTCGTTGTTCCGTTATGCGGCGAACGGCATTTTAGGCTTCACGACCTGGCCTTTGAAGGTGGCTGTCTGGATCGGGCTCATCGCTTCGCTCGGCGGGTTCGTCTATCTTCTGTGGATTATCTTCGAATACGCGCTGCGGGGCACCGACGTGCCGGGCTTCCCGACGCTCGCGTGCCTGATTCTGCTGTTCGGCGGCCTGCAGCTCACCGTGCTTGGCGTGATCGGCGAGTATCTCTCGCGCAGCTACATCGAGGGAAAGCACCGCCCGCTCTACATCGCGAAGGAGCACCTCACCAACGAGGAGAGCGGAGAGGGCGAAAGGTAGAGCAAGTGCAGTCGGCAAACAACGAGGTTTACTGGCATTGCGAGGTCGCTGTCGCGCGTCGACAGGGGCGCATCGAGCATTCGGTCACCCCGCGCACTCGCGAAGCGCGTCCACGGGAGTGTTCCTTTCTCGAAATCGGCTCGCCGTGGACAAAAAATGGCGATATGTGAGGAGTTGCACATATCAAACTTATCTTTAAAGAATCTGAACTGGGAAAATGTCGGGGAACGGATGCCGAGATGCCCAAAAGCGTCGATTCGGACTCACATATCGGACGCTTTTTGTCCACGACTTTGCCCTTGAGCTCATTTGTTCTTCGGGGCAAAGGCGGGGCGCTCGTAGTCGAAGCCGATGATCGGAAAACAGAGGACGCATCGGGCATTCGGTCACCCCGCGCGCCGTCAAGAAAGCCCTCGCGAAGCCTTAAAGCTTTCCGTCGCGCATCGCTTTTAGCTTGGCGAGAGTGTCGGCGGGAATGCGATCGCCGAGCGTGCGCTTCTCGGCTACCTTCGGCGTCTCGTCGAGTCGCGCCTGATCGTAGTACTCCCCCACCTCATAACTGAAGCCGTTCGCGCTCATGCGATCGACACCGCCTCCGAAGACGGTGTCTTGGATGGTGGCGTCGCTTGTCACCACGAGCGTTTCGACCATGCGCTCGCGGGCGTCGTGAGCGAGCTTCTCGATAACCTTGTCGGCGGACTGGCCAGCTGGGCTGAACATGATGCGCACGCCACCGATGGTTTGCGTTTCTCCTGTTGAGAACTCGTTTTTCGCACCGTCGAACACGATGATGGCACGCCAATCGCGACCCGCGAAGTTCACGACGTCATTGATTAGCCGCTCGCGGGCGGTGTTGAACGCGTCGTCGGTGTAGTCGGGCCCGAACGCCGACGTTTTGTAGCGCTCACCCGAGCGAAGCACATTGTACCCATCGACGATGAGCAGCTTGTTTCGTTTCCTTGCCATTTTCGAATGCGCGACCTATTGCTGCTGACGAAGCCACTCGTACATGAAGACAGTGGACGCCTGCGCCACGTTGAGCGAGGACACCTTCCCCATCTGGGGAAGCTTCACCGCGAAGTCGCAGTTTTCGAGCACGAGGCTCGACACGCCCTCGCCTTCCGAGCCCATGACGAGCGCAATCTTGCCCTTGAGGTTCGACTTCCACGCCACTTCTTGCGCATGCTCGCTCGCCGCGCAGACCCAGAAGCCCTCTTTTTTCAGGCGCTCGATCGTCTGGGAGAGGTTCGCGACCTGCGTCACGTTGATGTGGGAAATCGCGCCGGCCGAGCTTTTGTACGTCGCCGCCGTTACGTGCGCCGCGCGCTTGTTGGGGATGACGATGCCGGCAGCCCCAACCGACTCGGCGGAGCGGGCGATGGCGCCCAGGTTGCCCGCGTCGGTGATGTGGTCGAGGATGACGACGAGCGCCGAGCCGCCGTTTTCGGCAGCCTGCGCGTTCGCAGTTTCCACGATAGTCGTGACATTCACGTAGTTGAAGGGCTTGGTTTCCGCCATAACGCCCTGGTGACTGCCGCGTTCGGAGAGCTTCTCGAGACGCGCGCGCGGCACCGTTTCCACAGGCACGTTGCGCTTCTTCGCCTTGCGCAGCACGTCCTCAATGAGCGGATCGCGCTTCACATTGTCGGCAAGAAGAACGCGCTTACACGGAATCTCAGTGCGCAGCGCTTCGATGACGGGGCGTTTGCCCTCGATGAAATCAGCCATGGTGTTCGCTTTCGTGAGTGATTGACGCCGCACGAGGCGGCGAATTCGTCTAGCGAGCAAGTGTACCACGAACCGTCCAAGAGCATACGCCTTTTCGCCGCCGGATAAATTCGAGACAGATTCGCGGCAGTTTAGCCCTAAGACTCGCTTTCGCCATTTTCCCTCAGCCTGAAATAAAGATTCTCGCCAAGGGCACGCGTCGTCTTGAGCTTATACGCTTCATCGGCGGGCATGGGCTGAAGCCCCAACTCGCGTTGCAGCTTCAAGATAAGCAGAACCTTTTTCGTGGCAGTGGAACTGATACCTGTACACGAAACCGAAGCATGCCCCAACTGGACGCTCTTATCGTGCAAGTAAAGCAACTTATCGACGCTTATCTTGGAGAGTTCGAGTAGCTCATCAGTTGTCACCTCCTCTTCTGTCAGCAAGAATTTCAATAAAGTCATCTCTCGAATGAGGCGACAGAACTCGTCAAGCGTAGCTGAAGGATTCTTGAGCCGTAGAAGGAGGCCCTTGAATTCTTCATCGGCAGAGTCGATTCGCTCTTGCAACGTTGGTGAACCGCTCATATTCGACACCTTTCATCGAAAAAGGGGTTCTTGCACTCATCACCAAGAACCCCCTACGGAAATCACTCTGCGCCCATGCGGGTAACTATGCGCGCAGAACTTCCAAGCCCAAGCTTTCCGCCAGCTGAACGAGCTGATCTTCGAAATCGCCGTAAATCAGCGGAACATGGTTGCCGCAGTCCATTTGATACTTCCAGAACGTATGCACGTCTTTGACCTCGAAAAATACGCCCTCGGAGCAGTTGACCGAACCGTAACCCAAGCCGCCAACAATCGTACCCTTGGCAATGAGAATCTTCTTGCAAGTTGGATCGACGCGGCACATCGTGACAACTTGACCCTCATCAGCTGCAAAGTCGTAGCGAATCGTAGCCCCCCAACCACTATGGGTGAAAGGACCGATCGCATAAGGACGAACCGGCGCGTCGTAAGACGTCCACCGACGATTCGGAACCGAGTGGAAGGTCAAGACCAGATTGTCGACATTCTCGAGCTTCGCAAGCTGACGAGCCGTCTCCTCTTTGTCAAAGAACGGCATCTTTGGGAACGGAATGTGCTTGCCGTCTTTTTGACGCGGAATCGCATAGGTATTGCCCATGTACGACGGTCGACGACCGATAGATTGCAACATAACCATCGAGATAAGCGCAGCCAAGTCGTATTCGCAGGCAGAGGGAATACCTTCCTCGTTATTCAGCGCATGATTCAGGCACATCGTAACCTGCTGTTCGTTCATGCGCCGCGTCGAGCAAATGTCACCGCATGGGGCGGCATAGCAATTGCAGTCATTCGCCTCCATGAACTTATGGATGGCGTAACGCATCTCGACGGATTTTTTCACCGCTTCCTCGCTCATGCGCACTTCCTGCGCGTTATCGATGAGCTCGCGAGTCTGCCGCTCGATTTCCTTAGCGTCTTCCTCGGTAAAGTTGAGACCCTTACGACCCGGCGTGCAATGGTTGCCCATCGGATCGCCATAGCTCGTTTGGTCGAGAAGCTCGTGTGCGCTGATTGTACGCTGACGAGCCCCGAATACTTCGTCCATGGTCTTGTCAGGATCTATGATGCTGTCAGAAGAGCTAACCGACACGGACGAATTGTTGCGGATAGCGCACAGGATACGCGTGTTCTTCAAAGCCTTCTTGGCTCGCAGAACAACCATGTAATCCTCGGCTGCCTCCCAGGTCTCAAACGGAATGTACTCGATACCGCGCGCTCGATGCTGGGCGCAGGAGTTGGCGGTATAGCAGCATGCCTGCACCATTGCCCACGGCTTGTCCGTCAGTCGTGCGACCTCGTAATTTAGCAGGAATACGCGACCCAGCTCGACCGAAAAATACAAGTCGACCTCAACACCCGGAGTAGCATCGGTGATGATCTTCCGAACTTCCTCGTCCTTGATGTACCAGTCCTCGGTTCCGTGGATGCGGATAGGCGGAAGCAGATTCACGACATCCTCGTGCATATGCGCTTTAAGCTGCGTATACCAATCCTGGAACTTCTCCTCGTTTATCATTTCGTCGAACGGCTTGGTTAGCGCGTCTCCCTTGCCAAAACGGCATGGACCCTCGAAAACATATTCGTGAACGAACTCTATGGAGACAGGTTGAACGTTGAGTCTGATTTCCTCTAGCTTCTTGATTGCCATGGGAGCCTCCTTCACTTCGGATACCGGGAAGAGCGATGGTCTTCCCCCTCTTGCCGAAGAGTATAGAAAGAGCCGAAACCCCACATCAGGTGCACATTGCACACAGCATCATGCCCGAATGGCTGCGAAATGCTATAACAGCCCGTTTTAAACCTTAGGCGAAAGTCCTTTGCGCTTACCTCACGAAAGCATATGCCTGCGCACCTCGAAGACCAGCATGAGGCTCAACCGTTGCTCGAAAGTCTCGGTTTGCGCACCGAACAACTCCTCGATCCGTTCGAGACGTTTCGGCACGTTATTGCGATGCATGTTGCACAGTTCGGCCACGCGCGTGGCTTTTCGATCGTTTTCCAGATAACATTCGAGAAACTTATAATAGTCTGTCCCGTTTTGGACATCATAGCGGTTCATCTCGTCGATTACCCTAAACGCTCTCGACGATGCGAGCATGCCCCCGTCCACAAGCAGCTGGTTTGCAAGATAGGAGTACAAAAAGAAAGAATCAAACGAAACGAGCGGAGACTCGCACGCCGAAACCGTTCCCATCGTCAGCTCTCGACTATGCATCTCGTATGCCATCCGAGCCTGTTCGTACGCGATTGGCAAATCAGCCAGGCTTCCCATGACCGCGCTGCAAGATCCATGGCGACCATACGACTGCGCAACCTGAGATAGCCTCTGCTTGATATTCTTTCGTCTCCGGGGGCAGCCCTCGCGGCACAGCCCTTTACAAGCACTATCTCGGCAATTGGAGCAAAGCACCAAAAGACAATTGTTCAGTTTCACCGTAATAGCAGGAACGGAGCGCTCGGAGATTTCGGCCACGAAGCGCCAGACGGGTATGTCGCGAACGTTTTCAAGCCCAAAATAGAACAGGCAATAAGGACCCACGTAAAGAATGTCGACAAATCGTGCGCGCTCTTTGATTTCACGTTCGGTCGTGATAACGCCGTGACTTAAATCCCTGATGAAAGTGCATATTGCCTCACTCGCAGTCGTGAACCCTTCGTATTCCCGACGAACATAATGCGCTATCCGAGATACGACCAGGCGATAGACATCCTTCAGATAGCCGCACGGCTCCATGACGTTGCATATCATAACCACAATAACCGAAAAGGATCCAGTAGTTTTAAAGCAATAGAGTATCGAAGGGAAACGCGATATCTTGCGTTCCGTGTTCACGATGAGACCTTCGCTCTCGGACCATAACTTAAATCTTTTATCTAACCTGAATTGCTCGATAGTATCTTCACTGTGATAGCCCAGTTTAACGAGGCGATTCGTTATCGGATCGTCCAAATCGGAATCGTCGCTGTGCGCAAGCAGCTTCATGGCGGGGTCGACGATGTCGATATGGTTCGGTATAAACGCAGATGCGAGATCAAGGAGGGTCTGCAGGCCCTCCTCACGCAAAAGAGAGCTGTCCATATCACGTTCCCATCTTCTATAGCGCAACGAGATATCCTGCAAAAGGGAAAATATATCGCCAAAGGGCTCCTGCGTGTCCACGACACCTATTGCTCCACGAACATCATCTGCGACATCACCGACGTAGACCACGGCATACTCAGCACCATAGCTCTGAACTAAGTCCTCATCACAAGTTACGTAGAGGACAGACTTATCGTGGCACCGATTGCTCAATATTTGGACATCGAGGAACCAGCGATCGCAGCTTTGATTGAAATGATTAGAGACTTTTGCCTCGCTTAATTCACGAGAAATGATTCTGCAAGAGATGCCGCTTACGCTCAACCGCGAGGATCTGACCATAGAGTTTACTCCTCCCTAGATGCGCTCTTGGTCGCAAGAGGCAGCAGCCTTCGCGCAGGGGCAGCGCAAATCATGCCTCTACCGCATTCGATGAACTCACTGTCTTCGATTGCCTTGCGCGTCAACAACTTCGAGAGCGCTCTCAAACGACCTAGCTACCCCATCGCACGCCCAAAGCCACGAGAGCAATGCTAATGCAAGTATACCATCGTGGCAAGGACGGCATACCCAATCCCAGGGAAGGTGAGGTTATGCGGGTGAGGTTTCACCTGCGTTCGCCAAGAGACCCGTGAGGCGCTCGTTCCCTTGAACACCCCCCTACAGCGCTGTGCCTTTCGTGGGAACCGAGAGCGCGCTCATGTCGACGCCTTCCAGCTTGAGGAGCGCGGTCTTGCGCTCGATGCCGCCCGCATATCCCGTCAAGCTGCGGCTTGCCCCCACCACGCGATGACAAGGCAAGATAATCGACACCGGATTGTGCCCCACGGCTCCGCCGACGGCTCGCGCCGAGCGCTTCTTGCCCGTGTCGGCCTCGATTGCCTTCGCGATATCACCGTAGGTGACGAGCTCGCCGTAGGGGATTTCCGCAAGTTTCGCCCATACCAGCTGGCGAAACTCCGACCCGCGCGGTGCACACGGGGGAATCTCTCCTGGATCGCGGCCCTCGAAGTATACGTCGAGCCACGCGCGGGCCTGAGCAAGCACGGGGTCGTCGGGCTTTTCCTGCGCGGCGGGCGAAAGCGTCGCCGCGTCGTATTTCTGACCCTTGAACCACAGGCCGATGAGCGCCTCGCCATTGCTCGCAAGCTCGATATCGCCCAAAGGCGACGCGTAGGTGCAAGTGAAATCCATGGTCCCTTCTTTCTTTCGCTGGTCCGCGCGCTTTGCCGTTGTTGTTGTACGCCTCGCCGCAACCGTCATGCTCGCGGGCGGCACGTCTGCAGTCTTTTTCGCAGCGGTCGCGTTCGCCATGTTCGCCAGGGGAGACTCCACACGCGCCTTCCCCTTTCCTTTCCCCTTTTCCGTCTTTGGGGCGGACTTCTTGGGCTTCTCGTGCGGCACCGACCACATCGACATCACGGCATACGATCGCCACGGGCGCCAGGGTTGCGACAGTTTCTCCAGCTCACGCGGCTTCATGTCGGGAAGCGCAAGTTTCACGCCATAGTCGGTGGGAAGGAACGCATCGGGGTAATCGTAGGCGCGCATGAGTACGTACTGCACCGTCCAGTCACCGATGCCGCGGATACTGCCGAGGCGTGCAGCCTCTGCCACGAGGTCGGCGCCAGGACGCAGCGTGAGTTCGCCCGCCTCCATGGCGCGCGCAATGGCGCAAATGGCGTTCGCGCGCTGAGCGATGACGCCAACCTCGCCAAGGCGAGCGGGCGCATCTTGCGCGCAAAAAGCTTGTGGCAAGGGAAATGCGCAAGTCAATTCAGGTATCGGCCCCTTTGTCTGCGTGCCGAACTCGCGAGCCACGCGTCCCGCGAGCGTGCTTGCCGCCTTCACGGTGATTTGCTGCCCTAAGATAGCGCGGGTCGCCATCTCGAAGCCATCGAAGGCGCACGGCACGCGGATGCCGGGGATGCGGTACGTCTCACCTGCGTGTTCGTAAAAATCAGCGAGCCCCTGCTCGACCGCCCCAGGCACGCAATCGGTATCGAACAGGCGACGCGTACGGGCAAGTACCGAGGGAATGTCGTCAAAAAGCTCGGGCGATATGGTGACGGCAAGGCGGCGATGCGAGGGGTCGTTCTCCACCTTGATCCACCCAGCGCGCTCGCCATCGGAGGCGCGAACGATGCGCCAATACGCACCGTCGAACACCGCCTCCACGCCCTCGATAGCGCGCATCTGCAGGAAACCGAACAGCAAGTCAAAGCGATACGGCTCGCGATAGTCGACATGCAGAACGATAGGCGCCGCCTCCGTTTTCGCAGATATCGAATCTTGCGCGCTTTTGCGGAATCGCGTCGGCTGCATGCCATAGCTATTGACGAACGCATCGTTGAAGCGGCGGACCGACGCAAACCCACTTGCATAGGCTATGCGCGTTATGGAAAGTTTCGTGTCCGTGAGCAGGCTTTTTGCAAGAAGCAAGCGGCATGTTTCGCGATACTGCGCAGGTGACACACCGTAAGTTTGCTCAAACAAGCGGCGCAGATGACGCTCCGACATGCCTTGCTCCGCGGCAATCCGAGCGATGGGAGCATCCCCGGGCCGCTCCCGCATGCTTGCAGCGGCGCTTGCAACCGCATGGTCAATGTCGGGCGCAATCGGAGTTCCCGGCGCAAGCTCGGGGCGGCATTTCAGACAAGGCCGATACCCCGCTGCTTCCGCCTCGGCAGCAGTTTTGAAGAACGTGCAGTTTTCGCGTTTGGGCACCTTCGCCCAGCATACGCCCACGCGACAGTAGATTCCCGTCGAGGAAACACCGACGAAAAGCAAGCCGTCAAAATGGGGATCGCCCGACAAAAGGGCCTGATAGCATACGTCCTGGCTGGGAAGAGTGTTCCCCGCGAACAGACCGTAATCGACTTCGCCTTTAACGATTTTGCCCTCGCCAGCTTTTCCCACGCCGCCGTTGGCCTTTTCCTTGTCGTCCATATGCTCGCCAGCCGAACCTTCCATCTGCAACTCTTTCTTACGCAGGCAATGAAACCACAACGCGGTCGCCAAAACCAGCCATTTTCGGACATGAAGACCCGATAAAGACCGCACTCCCAACCCGATTTTTTCACCAATGCCGCCTTGTTTTCCGCCACGGGACTGAGCACGGAGCTCGAGCCGCAACCGGACGCCAGATAATCGAGATGCCGACGTCCCGTTCAACGATAGGTTATCAGCTTACCGCCCTTCGCTCTGACGGTGATGATTTTGAAGCGATCAGACACAAAGCTTCATTACCAATCTTGAGAAAGGGCTGTCGAATAGGAATAAGTCTCAAACGCAAGAGGGACCCAGTTCAGCGTGAACTGGGTCCCTCCCTTTTTGCACCAGGTGGAATAACCTACGCGCGACCATTCCGCCTGACGCTCTACGGTTGCCGCCAGAGTCGACCAGTGGCACCTCCGCCTGCTGCCCGCGATGCTCCGCCTCGCTCGTGGCGTCTCCGCCTGCTTGCTCGCAATGCTCCTGTCCCTCACGGCACCTTGCCAGCGATGCCCCGCTTGCTAGTGGCGCTTCTGCTTCTTCTCGAAGTTGCGGCGCTCGCCGAAGGAGCGCACGTCGTTCATGTTGGAGGGGCGCTTCTTGTTGCGCTTGGAAGCGGTCGCTGCGGCGCCCTTGTTGCCCGACGGCTTGCTCGTGCGATGCGACTCGCCGCGCTTGCCCTTCGAGTCGCCGCGCTTGCCGCCTTCGCCGCGCCTGCCGCCCTCGTTGCGCTTGTCGCCGCGCGAGCCGCCGCGTCCGCCCCGGCCCTCGAACTCATCGCGCCCGCCGCGGCCGCGCTTGCTATCGCCGAACTTCGCCGCACGACGCTCAGCACGGTTGGCGAACTCGCCAGCCCCGCGTCCATCGCGCTTGCGACCAGCGCTGTTGCGGCTCGAGCCACCGCGACCCTTGTTCTTGCGGTTCAGCAGGTCGGGATCGAGGTCGTACGTCTCGAGCCCCATGAAGGGAATGTCGCGATCGATGAGCTTCTCGATGTCGACCAGAAGGCGACGCTGATTGGGGCTCACGAACGAGATGGCGTAGCCATGCTCGCCCGCGCGACCCGTACGGCCAATGCGGTGCACGTAGTCTTCGGGGCAATCGGGAAGATCGAGGTTGATGACGTAGTCGACGCTCGGCACATCGATGCCGCGAGCAAGCACGTCGGTCGCAACGAGGATGTTCGCCTTGCCGCGGCGGAACTTGTCGAGTGCACGGCGACGCGCACCCACCGACTTGTCGGAATGAATGGATTCCGCCTGGTAGCCGTCGTCGTTCAGGGCCTTCGCGAAATCCTCGGCGCGGTTGCGCGTGCGGGCAAACACGATCACGCGCTCGTGGCCCTTCTCCTCGAGCACTGCGCGAAGGAGCTCGGGCTTCTTGTCCTGCTTGATCGGCATCATGTACTGGTCGACGGTCTTGGCCGTCTCGCCCTTGTGTGCGATTTCCACCACGGCGGGGTTCTTGAGCAGGTTGCCGAGGTTCTTCTGGATGGACTCGTCGATTGTCGCCGAGAAGAGAAGCGTCTGACGCTCGTCGGGCGTGGCCTCGACGATGGTGGTCACATCGGGAAGAAAGCCCATGTCAAGCATGCGGTCCGCCTCGTCGAGCACGAGCGTCTGCACGCCGGAGAGGTCGACGACCTCGCGCTTCATGAGGTCGTTCAGACGGCCGGGCGTGGCGATGAGCACATCGGTGCCGCGGCGGATCTCCTTGATTTGCGGGCCGTAGGGCGCACCGCCGAAGACGGTCGTCACGAACTGCCCCGTGCAGCGCGCGATCTTCATAGCCGTGAAAGCGATCTGCTGTGCAAGCTCGCGCGTAGGCGAAACCACGAGCAGACGCGGCGGACGGTTGTGGCTGCGGTCGCGCGGCATGCGGGAAAGGACGGGAAGCAGGAAGGCTGCTGTCTTGCCGGTGCCCGTGCTCGCGGCGGCAATGAGGTCGCGGCCGGTCAAAACGATGGGAATAGCCTGCTCCTGAACGGGCGTGGGCTCATCGTAGCCCAGGCGCACAACCGCATCGAGGGCGTTATCGGACAGGCCAAGGCTGGCAAAGTTTTCCATGTAAGACTCTTTTCTTCAGTTGCCACGCTCCATCGCCCCTTGCGATGCGAATCCGTGGGCGCACCCGCTCCCAGCGGCGTGCATTTGCGCTTGAGGCGAGCCGCTTTCCAATTCATAGGCGGTAAAAACGCGCAGCTCAAAGCCGTCGCGGATATGCGCAAATAAGAAAAGAGAAAGATTTTCGCTTGAAGCGACTGTCCATTATGCCGCTTCATTCCGCCATCCGCGCGCATCGGCACGGGAAATCCACACCGCGGGGGCTATTTCCTGCGCCAGATGCTGAAGATGAGCCAGATCGACAAAACGAGCGAGCCGAAGTATCCGAAGAACGACAGCATCGGCACGCCGAGGAAGCGCGGCTCCATCGCGGTTCCCGCCATCAGGCTCGAGCCCACAAACAGACCCGCGATCACCATCGCAATCGCCACGCGGTTGATCATGCGCGAAAGATGCGCAAGCGGCGCCTCGGAGCCGAGCACTTCCATGTTCATTTTCAGCTGGCCGCGCGTGAGCATCTTGAGCGCCTCGCCGGAATACGACGCCGCGTCGAGCGTGCCGCGGCCCGACGAGTATATCGCGCGCGCAAGGTCCTCAAGCGCGTCGCGAATCTCTTCGCGCGTGCCTTTCTTGCCCTTGATGTGGGCATTTATGATTGCGACGATATTCTGGTTGGGAATATAGGGCGCCACCGTGCCCTCGATGGTCACAATGCCGCGCGACACGCTCGTAACCGACGCGGGCAACATCACGTTGCACGATCGCGTGAGCTGCATGATATCGCTCAGGAACTGACCCACGTCGATCTCGGCCACATCGCACGAGCCGTAGTCCTCGAGCAGCAGGTCGAGGTCGGCGAGAAAGCGCGCATGATCGATGGCCGCGTTGTCCTTTTTCGCCGCGAACCGCATGAGCGCATCCTTGAGCGCGCCCGGGTCCTTAAGCCCCACAGCCTCGATGATGTCGCCGAACCCGGCGCGGTCGCGTGCCGACAGGCGGCCCATGTTCCCCAGGTCGATGTAAACGATCCGCCCATCGCGGATAATCACGTTGCCCGGATGCGGGTCGGCGTGGAAGAACCCGTGGTCGAGAATCTGCGTCGCATAGTTGTCGAGCATCTTCGACCCGATTTCCTCCAGGTCGTACCCGCTGGCCACCAACCGGTCCGCGTCGCCGACGGGAATGCCGTCAACGTATTCCATGACCAGGACGAATTCGCTGCACAGGTCGGTATAGACTTTCGGGCATGCAACGAAGACGCAGTCGCGGTTGAGCTGGGCGAACTCGGCGAGGTTCGCCGCCTCGCGCCGGAAGTCGGTCTCCTCCAAAAACGTCGCCCACATCTCCTCGACCACAGCACGTAAGTCGAGCATCTGCTCACCCTTCATGTACCTCGAGGCGCGACGGGCGAGCGTGCGCATGATGTCGATGTCGAGCGCCATCGTGGCTTTCACGCCGGGACGTTGAATCTTGATGGCGACCGACTCTCCCGAGGTCAGGACTGCGCGGTGCACCTGAGCAAGCGATGCGCTGCCAAGCGGCTTCGAGTCGATTTCAGCGAAGATCTCCTTGCGGCGACCACCGAATTCCTTGTCGAGCGCCGCGAGCATCTCATCGAACGGCAGCGGATCGCATTCCGTTTGAAGCTTGGTGAGCTCCTCGCAAAACACCTTGGGGAGGATTTCCGATCGCGTCGAAAGCGTTTGCCCGATTTTCACGAAGCTCGGGCCCAAGTCCTCAAGCATCGCGCGGAACTCTTCGGGCGTGAAGCCCTCGAGAGCGCGATGCTTGCCGACGATGCCGACGATTTCGCGCATGCGGCGGCGACGGGACTTGGAGTTGAGCCCGAAACGGCCCTCGGGGTCGGCGTCGGCCCCGGGAGCGAAAAAGTGCCTGAGCAGTGTGTTGTTTTCGGCCATGAGGAAACCGTGGCGGCGCGGCGCTAGGCCGTGGGGGCGCCTTCGCCCTCGGGGGCCTCGCCTGCGTCAGCGGCAGGTTCCGCGACGACCTCACCTGCGACGACTTCCGCAGCCGGCGCCTCGGCGGAAGCGGCATCCCGCTGAGCGTTCAGAGCAGCAGCCTCGTCGAGCACGGAACGCGCGCTGTTGGCGACCGCCTCCACCGCAGTGCCCACCGCGGCGACTGCCGTCGCACACGCGGTTTTCGCTTCGGTGATGGGGTTCGGCTCCGCAGCCGTGCCCGATGCCGATGCGGCGTTCGCAGCCTTCAACTTCTCGGCCGCCGCCTCGGCGTCCTTCGCGTTGGCGGTATCCGCCATTTCGCGCACGATGTTGGCGAACTCAACGCGCTCGTCGGGCGACATCATGGACATGCGCGCCTCAATAGTGTCACGGCGAATGGATGATTCGAGATTCGATGCGCGGTGTTTGAGCTCGGTGTTGATCTGCTTGCCCTGCTCAACCGTCATCTCTCCGCGAGCAACCAGCTGATCGACCAGCTCTTTACCCTTTTCGGCGCCAATGGCAACCGCACCGATACCTGCCAGGAAAATACCCTTGAAACCGTCTCCGAGTGTAGCCATGGTGGCCTCCTTGTCCCTCAGATGGACGTGCCGCGCGGCGACACGCGCTACTTATTCATAATGCCGCATTTGGGGAGAAAGGGCAAACCCAGGAGGAAAAACGTTGCCAGGGCGTAAAAAGCCCGAACCGCAACGACGGCAGAAAGAAGCACGGCGAAATTTCGTGTATCTGGAATACACGATTTTGTTGAAAAACGTGTACTTTGAATACACGAAATTCTATAATATCCTGTATTCCAAGTACACATTTTTAATGCGAGGCATTATGAGAAGAGCCATCGAAACAACCATCGAAACCTGGGCAGCGAAAGATTCCAGCCGCCCGCTGTTGATCCGCGGCGCTCGCCGCGTTGGCAAAACGCATGTCGCTGAAACCGTCGGCAGGCGAATTGCCGGCGACGCCTTCGTAAAACTCGACTTCCAAACCGATCTCAAGCTCATCGAGCCCCTGTTCGACGGCCCGACCGACGACGTCGACGGCATCATGACGCGCATCGCCGACTACAAGCGCATGCCCATAGAAAAAGAATCCGCCTTCATCCTTCTCGACGAGGTTCAATTGTGCGAACGCGCTTTGAACTCCCTGCGATTCTTCTCTGGTTCGGGTTGGCGCATCTGTGCGACAGGAAGCCAGCTCGGCGTTGCAACACGCAAGCGCAGGCTCCCCTTCCCCAGCGGAGTCCGCCAAGAAACCATGCATCCCATGACGTTCGAAGAGTTTCTCTGGGCGCTTGGCGAAGAACACATGGCAGAGGCGATTAGAACCCACGCGCAAACGCTTGAGCCATATGCATCCCATCACCTTGCAACGCGTTATTTCCGCCTTTACCAGGCAATCGGAGGAATGCCGGCGGCAGTTTCCGCATATCTGCAGCAGCAATCGATTGATGACGCGCGCATCGAGCAGCGCGAAATTGACCAAACGTACACTGCCGACATGACCGACCCCGACAATGGCATCAGCGGCATAGCGGCGCGCAAAGTGTGGAAGTCGATTCCGGCGCAGCTCATGCGTTCGTCCACGAAGAAGTTCAAGTATTCGGAAGTTGAACGGGGCGGGCGGCGCGCGAAATTGATGGAGCCTCTTGAATGGCTCGAAGGAGCAGGAGTTATCTCCTTAAACGAAATGACCGAATGCGTTGCCGCCCCTCTGATTCCGTTCGATGAAGAGGAGGGCAGCTTTTTCAAAGTCTATCTAGCGGACACGGGGCTTATGTTCTACAAGCTTGGGATAAACCCACGGCTTTGGCTCGAAGCGGAAGAGCTCGGCGCTGCGGTTGCCTCTTCCGATTTCAGGGGCGCATTGGCAGAAAACTCCACAGCGCAGGCCTTCTCGTCCAACGACCTCCAAACGTTCTATTGGACGCCGCCGAGCTCTTGGAAGGCAACAGGCGAGCTGGACTTTCTCCTTCAAACCGACCGCATGGAAGTAATCCCCGTGGAAGTCAAGTCCGCGCGAAACGTCCGGGCGAAAACGCTGGCCTCGTTCATGGAGAAAGCGCATTCCACCTACGCATACATTCTTTCGGGGAATGACTTTTCGCGCAGCAAAACCGAGTCTGGAAACGAGCTGCGGCATCTGCCCCTCTACGCCGCCTACTGCCTCGACGTAGGATTTTTGCGCAGCGAGCTTTAATGGGACCGTGCGGAACCACCACTCTATACGTGATTTCGAAGGGCAACACAAAACGAGGCCGGAGGGTTTTCAAGATATCTCGGCGCGGCGGTACTGCGTACTCCTCCCTGCCCCCTCGCGTTGGATAAGGCCCTTGTCATCCAGGTGGGAGAGAATTCTGATTGCCATGGTCTGGGAAACGCCAAGCGACTGTTCGATATCGCTGCGCTTCACGACGGGATTGCTTTCGAACAGCCGGTACGCCCTCTTCTCGGAGTCCGTCAGTCCGTTAAGCTCGGGGCGGTCGACGGCGGCGTAGTTCAGATTGGGCAAGGTGACTTTGAAGGCGTTGGGCGTCGTTTGGATAACCGGCTGCTTTCCGGTGCCGTCGTAGCATTCGTAAATCTTTGGGATGCCCGTCCCGTACGCCTCGATGAGCTTTAGGCGGTAGAAAACCTCCGCCAACCGCTTGTTACGCGGGATGGAGATGCCGAGGGCGATATCGTCCGTCGAAACGCCTTTCACCAACCCCCCGAGCGTGACGAACTCGATTCTGTCGTCGAAGATGCTAATGAGGGCGGGCCCGCTCAGCGCGTAGTCCCTGTGGACGATGGTGTTCAGCAGCGCCTCGCGGATGGCTTCCTCGGGATAGTCCGGCATGTCGATTCGCTTCAGCCCCTTGAACTCCGAGCGAAGCCTGTTGAACCGGTTGATGTACTCGTACGCGCCGTCCAGCTGCTTCAGCACAGATCCGCTCAGCTCACACCTATCGCGGAACACCGACTTCGTCCTCCCTTGGAACACAGCGAGCTTTACGGTATGCGGGCATTGGTCGGACAAGAGGAGCGCCAAGTTGGTGTGCACGCCATCCTCGGTGACAAGGCCGAGCGTACGCCGCTTTCCTTCCCCAAACGTCAGCCCTGCCTCCCCGAACGCCGTCTCCGCTTCGCTGAAAGAGAGGCTCTGCTCGAGCGATCGGGCACTCTCGTAGCTTCCCCCATCCGTTTCCCTGATCATCTGCAGTATGGCCGCCTCAGAAGCGGGCACGGAGGCCGGGCCCTGGCGAACGTAGACGCCTGCCGGACGGATGCCCTTGTCTGCAAGATAGTACGGGCAGGAAGTTCCTTTTTGAACCTCGATGGCGATGATGGTTTCGTTCTCGACTTCCCGCGCGCTGCACGACACGTGCATCATCACGTCGGGCTTTATGGCGTCGCGAAGCGCGTTCTGCGCGCGAAGGATGGTCTTGTCGACATCGTCGACGCCTACGACCCTTCCCGAATCGTCGACGCCGACGAAGATGGTGCCCCCGTCCGTGTTCGCGAAGGCGACGACGGTCTTCTTGATGTCGTCGACGTACGTTTCCTTGAACTCGGTCGACTGATCTTCTCTTCGCATCTTCTCATCCCCCTTCTTTATCTAACACTATTCTATTACATTCTAACCAATCTAACACTATTCTAATCATTATTGCATCGATTTGTTTTTGACGGCAGCACCAGCGAGAAACTGATGACCATGCTGTTCAGCCACGCCAACAAGACGGGCCTCGATGCCTCCACCCCCATCGACGAGCGCAAGGCATTCGACTATTATGAAGCCTGGAAGCTTTCGTGAGCCGCCTATCAGTTCGGAAGGAGCAGACAATGAAGCTAGTCAACTTCAAATGCCCCAATTGCGGATCTGGAATTGGGGCAGACACCGACAGCAGAACAGTGACCTGCGAGTACTGCGGGTCAACATTCGCAATCGACGATGAATCGCTCACCGTTAACGTCAATCTCTCAGGCCAAGAAGAAGCAGGCATCAGTTCGAAAAGGGTCGCCAACGTGCGCAAGCGGAAGCAAAATCCATTACCTCTACCATCAAGCAAACACCGCCCCAAAAGAAACGTAAGACTTGGCTATGGGCGCTGGGCTGGATTTTTATTTTTCCGATTCCCCTCACCATCCTGATGCTCAACAGCCCAAAGACAAAGAGCATCGACTCCAGAGCACGTATCGGTATCGTCGTGGTTGGATGGCTTATATATCTCGCAATCGGATTGAGCGGTGTTGGCGGCGGCTCTACCACTACCACGAATGAGCCAATCGACACAAACGTGAGCGACATGACGACCGTAGCGCACGTTCAATCCGATGACCGCGGCGGCTACGCCAACATCGACGCATTCATAGAAAGGTTTAACGCAACCTCCGATACGCCCATCACAGAAGCGAAGGAGGTTGACAACATCGCCAATAAGGGCAGCGACTACTATCGCACCGAGTATCGTTTGAGCGCTTTTAAAGATGCCTTGGGTGTTGTCGGCCAAATTGAAGGCCATGGTCAGATTGATATCGTGAGCTATGGAAGTACGGGATATACAGATATCAGAGTTTATGCCGACGTCCAGAACAAGGAGCAAGCTGCGATGATGTTCGAGGACCTGGCAAACGTTCTCGTATCTGGAGAGGACAGGGATAATATCGCCAAGGACGTGGAGAACATCAAAACGTCATCTACGAGCACCTCAAATTTGTATCTCGGCAGCAAGTATTCTGCTTCGTATCTCTATGATGAAGTCTATATCGAGGCGAGGAATGTCAAGTTCGAGTAGGGTTATCTTGATGTGTATTTAAGGATTCTAACAGTTTAGAAGTGTGGTAGTCCTATATGCTTGCCTACGCGCGATAAGTCGCATCAATCATCATCAAATGGCGGACCACCTTTGCAGTTTTGGGCCACTTTAACCGACGGGGAAGGCCATAATGAGAAAGCGTGTATCTGGAATACATGATTTTGTAGAAAAACGTGTATTCGAGATACACGGTTTCTCGCTATTGGGCGCTCGAATCGGAGGCAAGCTGCGACACGAGCCTCTCCATGCCGACGCTCGAGGGCGCTTCGGAATTCCCGTCACGTCCCTCGACAAGCGTCGCGCCGACGACCGCCACTAAGATGACGCCCGCGCCAACCCATCCGCCAATCGAGAGGAACTCGTCCAGAAGCGCCATGGAGAACAGCGCCGTGAACACCGGCTCGCCGGTGAGAAGGAGCGAAACCGTCGAAGAAGGAAAGCCCGCGAGCGCGACGTTTTGGAGCGCGAAGGTGACGCACGTGCTCAGAATCGCAAGGAAGACGATAACGCCCCAGGCCACAGGCTCGATCGTCGCAACATCGACGACGGGCTCGGCCGCAAGCGCCGCAGCGAGCGACAGCACGAACGCCGCGAGGGTCTGCGTCCCCGCAATCGTCGGGGCAGACAGCTTCTCGAGGCCCTTCTCCCCGAACACGAGCGAGCCGGCGATGGCCGCCGAGGAAAGCAGCGAGAGCGCCTCGCCCGCGCCGAACGAGAACGAGCCGCCGTTGCAGCGCAGAAGATACAGCCCGCCGACAACCGCCACCTGGAAGGGAATCATCGCGCGGGGATAGCGCACGCGGCGTACGACCTGAGCAATGAACGGGGCAAACACAACGGGAAGCACCGCGCTTCTCCCGTGGATTCAGGAAGTGTGCGCGAGCGAGCGCAGGCTCGAGGCGCATCTTGCGGACTTGAAGCAGCTGGAAGAAGGATCGCTCCATATCGTCGCGTTCACGAGCACGCTCACGCAATGGCTACCGCAGATAACGAAGCGCTTCACCGAGGCGCACCCGCATATCGATCTGCGCATCACCTGCTGCGATGACCAGGCACAACTTGAGCACATCGTGGAAAGCGGGCAGGCGGATGTCGGGTTTGTGGCGCTGCCCGTGAAGCGCCCGCTCGAAATGGAGCTGCTCGTGCGCGACCCGCTTCTCGTTGCCGTCGCCCCCGACAGCCCCTTCGCGACACGCAAATGCTTCCCCAAGAAGGCGCTTGCAAGCGAACCGTACATCAAGCTTGATTCGGGCGAGTATTCCGAGATGGACCGCCTGTTCCGCGTGAACGGCGTCGAGCCGCGCGTGAGGTTTTCCATCGTGAGCGACTACGCCGCGATGGGGATGGCGGCAGCGGGGCTCGGATACAGCGTGCTTTCGGGGCTCGTGCTGCGAAACGCTCCGTTCGGCCTGGTCGCGCTGCCTGCGGAGGTACCCGCCTATCGCGAAATCGCACTCGCACAGAAATCGAGCGAGACGGCGTCGGGCGCTGCGCGGGCCTTCATCGAGTGCACAAAAGACTGGATCCGCGAGGCCTACGAAAGCGAACCCGAGGCGCTGTTGCTTTAGGGGCATCCCATCCCACAATCCGTCGCAAGTCAGCATGGCGGGCACAGCGCACGCCGCCCGCTCCCATTCGCCAAATGGGCACCCTCCACAACCCTGTCGCTACTCCCCCACCGCTATCGGAACAAGCTCGGAAAGCGTGGTGATCGCGTAGTCGGGGTGCTCTGCCAGGAGCTCCTCGCGGGCGAACATGCCCCAGAGTGCGGCGACCGTCACGCAGCCGGCGCCCCGTCCCGCCTGCAAATCATAGGGGCTGTCGCCAATATAGATGCAATCATCAGGCGAAACGCCGAAAAGCTCGCAGCCGTGCAGCACCGGCGCCGGGTCGGGCTTGTGCGCGGGGAACGTATCGGGCGCGACAAGGAAGTCGAAGTACCCCTCGATCCCCGTGCTCTCCATGGCGCGGCGGGCGTTCCCGCTGCGCTTCGACGTGACGATGCCGAGCGGAAGCCCCGCCGCCGCAAGCTTTCCAAGCACTGCCGTCGTATCGGGAAACGACCTGATGAGCTGCGAGTGCACGCGGTCGTTGTGCTCGAGGTAGGTGTCGAAAAGCTTATCGTGCACCTCTTGGCTGCCGTCGGCCCAGTCCCACATCTGCACCGTGAGCGGCTGGCCGATCTTCGCGCGCAGTTCCTCGTCGGGAATGTCGCGCCCTAACACCGTCTTCGTCGCGTAGCGAAACGACGCCAGGATGAGCGCCTCGGTATCGACCAGCGTGCCGTCCAAGTCGAACAGCACGCCCTTGATGCTGGAAGTCACAGCAATTCCTCCATCCGTGAAGTTTCCCAATGAGTTCCCCCAGGTGAAAGCCAAGAAGAGCCACCTGGTGAATTCGGACGGCTCGAGACGATATGAGCAGGACATAGCAACATTGAGAGCCCCTGCTGCATGCAATTC
>OLQV01000188.1_pt1 | contig 64062 bp, 64 predicted proteins | sample 1672371 | NCBI WGS metagenome assembly OLQV01 (sample SAMEA3136676, study PRJEB25190) | human gut metagenome
CCTACTTGACCTAAGACATAAAGTTAACTATAGAAATTGCCATTTTATGAAGTAAAGGCCCAAAAGGCCTTTTTATTATAATATAGAAAGGAAATTATGAAAAACAAAAAAAGAAATACTTGGCCAATAATAGTAACAATTTTAGCCTTCTTTATCTCACTACTCTTCTCATTCATATCAGAATCAATAATGCCTTCTGTTCCTATACTAATAGGTATTATTATTCTAATAACCTTTATTTTAATAGGAATAATATTTGATATGATTGGAGTAGCAGTAACATCAAGTAATGAAGAACCCCTTCATGCTATGAGTTCAAAAAAAATAAAAGGAGCCAAAAAAGCCGTATCATTTAAAAAGAACGCTGATAAAGTATCATCATTTTGTAACGATGTAATTGGTGATATATGTGGTATTATATCAGGATCTGCAGGAGTAGCAGTAGCAACTTCTCTTGCAAATACCTATAACCTAAATATCTTCTACACCACTTTAATAGTAACCGCTATTATCGCTGCCTTAACTATTGGTGGAAAAGCCTTTTGTAAAAAAATAGCCATTAATAACAATCATAAAATAGTATACTTAACAGCTAAAATATTATCAAAATTCGAAAAAAAGAAGAAATAAGATTAATAATATAATCTTGTTTCTTCACTTTTTATTTTTTGCTTAACAGTATATAAATAAGGTTTTTTCTTCTCATAAAAATTAGAATTATGAGCAAGAGCATTACAATATTGTACTTTAAGTAATTTATTTGCTACTTCAATATCACTAAAAATCAAATTATTATTAATTCTTTTATCATAATTATTAATCAAATACACAACTCTATTAACCAAAGTACTATCAAAACCTAATCTTTTAAGAATAAATTTAGCCATTCTAGCAGATTCTTCTGCCAAATTACTATATTTTTTACCCTTATTATTATAATTTTTATAAACATAAGGCTTACCAATATCATGAAGTAATAAAGCAAGTCTAACATCAAACTCATCATCAGAATAATAAAGAGCTAGTAAAGTATGATTCCATAAATCCAAATTATGATCAGGATCTTTTTGATCAAAACCAATAAGAAAAGAAATCTCTGGAATATAAGATAATATCTTATCCATATTTTCATTAATATTAGCTACTACATTTTCACCACTTAAAATATCTTTTAAAGACATAAAATATCCCCTCCTTCAAGTGATTATATATTATAGCACACTTTAATAAAAATTACTACTAAATTTTTTTTATCAACCAAAACAAACTATTTAGTTATCCCCCTTTTAATCAATTTTGTTTTTGTTCCACTTAAATAATCCAATTTTTTCTTTAAATATTTAGGATTATGAGCAAGAGAATCACAATACTGTACCTCATATAATTTTTTTGCCAATAAAGGATCCTTATCAATTAAAATATCTGATATTGGACAATCATGATTTTTAATTAAAAATAATACCCTTTTAATAAACTGTTTAGAATAACCAGTTCTTTTAAAAAACCTTTTAGCTATTTTAGCAGAATATAAAGAATGATTATAATAATGACGAATATCACCATCAATAAAACATACCGGCTTACCAATATCATGAAGTAATAAAGCAAGTCTCACATCATAATCTAAAAAACCATTCTCTTCTGCAATATAAAGAGCTAGTAAAGTATGATTCCATAAATCATAATGATGATGAGGATGCTTTTGATCAAACCCTATCATCCCTTCTATTTCTGGTATATAACAAAGTAATGTATCCATATTTTGATTAATTGTCATTACAATATTAGTATTATTTAATAACTCTTCTAAACTCATAAATATCACCCTCTCATAGAACTTCATTATAACATAATTTAAGAACAATTACTACTAATATTTAATAAAATACCCATACTACACATAGTAATAAGAAGGCTACTACCACCATAAGAAAGAAAAGGAAGAGTCACACCAGTAACAGGAATAAGATTAGTAACAACCATAAGATTAAGCATAGCTTGAAAAGCTAAACCAAAAGTAATACCAAAAGCTAAATACTTACCAAATAAATCCTCTACTTTCATGGCAATCTTAAAACCAATATAAATAATCGTCATAAATAACAAAGAAACAATTAAAACCCCCATAAAACCAAACTCTTCACTAATAATTGAAAAAATAAAATCCGTCTGCGGTTCTGGCAAATAAAAATGTTTTTGTACTGAATTACCAAAACCAAGGCCCAATAAACCACCTGGTCCAATAGCATATAAAGATTGAATAATTTGAAAACCACTACCTAAAGGATCACTCCAAGGATTAAGAAAAGAAACAATTCTCTGCATCCTATAAGGAGCAATAATAACAAGGGCCGCTATTCCAATTAAACCAAGAATACCTATCTTAACAAAAAAGCCCATCTTAACCCCACTAACAAATAATAAAACAATAATCGTCATAACAATAACAACACCAGTACCAAAATCAGGTTCTAACATAATAAGAAAAAAAATAAACAAAATAACACTAAGTATAGGTAATACCCCACTTTTAATATCCTTAACTATCCTATTATTATTAGCCAAATATTTAGAAGTAAAAATAATAAGACCAAGTTTTGTAAACTCCGAAGGTTGAATACCAAAACTACCAATCCCAAACCAACTCCTACTACCATTCCTAACAGTACCAATACCAGGTATTAAAACAAGAACTAATAAAATACTACATATAATAAATATAATATTAGCCTTATCTTTATATAAAGAATAAGGTATTTTAGATACCATAAATAAAAGAATATACCCTACTATCAAAAATAACCCCTGCATCTTTAAATATTTATAAGAATCATTAAACTTATAACTAGCCCATACATTAGAAGCAGAATAAATCATAATAAGACCAAATAAACTAAGTAAAACAATAGCAACAATAAGTATAACCCTATCCCTTTTCAAGATAATCACCCAATATATAATATTAATAAAAACCTATAATATTACCCAAAAAAAAGAAGTATATAAATACTCCTTATTTATTAAGAATAGCACCTTTACCAGTAGCACTTAAATTAAATGAGAATTTTTGATTCTGCATAGCAGAACTATTATCACCAGATTCACCATCAATCCATAAGTATAATGAATACTTCTCCTCAGTTGTAGCAACTGGCTCATCAGTAAGCAAAGTAATCTGTGTAGTACCACTACTAGCATAACTAATACCACTAGCATTAGAACTAGCATTATAAACACCAAAATTACCACTCTTCTTTGTAGTAACAGTACTACCAGAATTCTTAACAAGTTCATACTTAAATGTACTATCTTTTAACCCAGCAGGCATAGTAGTAAGATCTAAGAATAAACTCATAGTACTACCAGTTTTAGTAGCCTTAACAGTAATATCTTTTCTAAGTCCCTCATCTTTAGAAGCAACCGGAATCAAATCATTACCAACTAAAGCAGCATTTCCATTAAAAGTAACAACAGAACCATTAACAGTAATACTAACATCAATATTAGTAGTACTAGACCATCTATAATAAGCATAAGTACCACCAGCTAATATAACTAAAGCACCAATAATACCTAGTATTAAACCTCCATTTTTAACATTTTTCATATTTAACCTCCTACCTTTCATATAAATACTATCATAAAAATAAAACTAATTCAAGTAAAATCCCAATCATTTTACATTTTCTTTACAATATTTATATAACATAATACAATTACCATCTAAAATAACATAATCCCTCTTTATATATAATAACTTATAATATTTAAAATAATAAACATTAGTCCCAAATAAACCATTAATATAAACCAAATCATCATCATAAGTATAATACCTATTCTTAACCTTAATAAACACAATATAACCCTTATATCTATTCTTTATAATCCTATACTTATCATAATTATTATAAATACATAAATAATTATACTTATCAAAAAATAAATTAGTATTACACCTAATAAAATACCCCTTATAACTAGATATACTACTATAATAACTATTAAAGTCATTATCAAATAAATATTTAAGTTTCTTATCTATTCTTCTTATCGTATTATTATCATACCTAACAAGTAATTTATTACTTGTTAGAGTATAAGTATAACCTAAAAAACTAACCCCTTCCTTAAGCCTATATATACCACTCTTATTATTAATATTAAGTTCAATCCTATTTAATTCATCATTAATTCTATCAAAACAACATTCTAAATAACCCTTATCATCACTAATCAAATACAAGTCATCCATATATCTAATATACCTACTACAATTAAGTTCTTCTTTAATAATATGATCAATATCATTTAAATAAAATATAGCCATTAATTGATTAGTTAAACAACCTATACTAAGACCATATCCCTTTCTATATAAAGGAATAGATTTAAGTTCATTAATTAATTTATCTTTTTCTCTAATACTAATATTTAAACTATTTACTCTACCTATTTCTTTATCAATCAATTTCTTAATATTATCATTAACATAATCATAATCAGTTAAATCAATAATCTTTTTTAATATATTAATAGCTTTCTTATCCTTTATTCTTCTTTCTAACATAGAAAGAAGAATAACATGACTAATATTATAAAAATACTTCTTAATATCAATTCTAAGAACATATATATTCTTATTAGTACCAATATCATTAACATACTTCTCAAATAACCTATAACCATAACTAGAACCCCTACCTTTTCTAGTAGCAATATTACTATCTATTAAGCATTTAAAACTAGGTAATAGAATAAAATAACCTACTAACTGATTAACTATTTTATCACTAATAGTTTCACTCATAATAATTCTATATTTCTTTTCATGAATTAAAAAAATATGATAATTAGAAAAAGAATAAGAATTATTTCTTAATTTTTCTAATATATCATATAAATAACAATTCTTAAATCTAATAAATTTCATTAATTTATTCTTATTATGACATCTATTCTTAACATTATTAAATACAAATAAAATATTACTATAACTAATCATCTTATCATATAAATTATTAATTCTTTTCACTAAGTATCCAACTATTAGCCATTTTTCTTATTTCATTTAGCATTCTAATAATAACCATAAATTTCTTTTTATTAATAACATTAATATCAAGAAGTAAATCTAAATATAAATCTATCATACCTATATTAACTAATACTTCCTTTTGATATTTACTTCTAATACTACCAGTATTAATGTTAGCCTTAATAATATTATAATTTAACTGTATCATATTATCTTCAATACCTTTGCGATAACTAGAATGCATTTTAGGGATATTGATTAGTATATTACTTTCTACATACTTTAGTAACATCTTACTTTTATTTAATAATTTAAATTCTTCCATAACGTCACCATATATAGTTCCTAAATTATAGGCCTGTTCGGAAGTTCCTACTAGCACCTATAATTAGAACTATACCCTTTTTAGACTAAGTCAAGGAATATACTTGTTTCCTCCTAATTGATTTTCCAAGCCAAACACCTAATAGCAAATATTACTTTGTTATGAGTTTAACCTTTTGTTGTTCTTTCGAGGAAATTACCGGGCGGACGGCGCCGGAAGTATTATTAACATTGTTGTTGTTGAGATTGCCATTGTTATTCACATTATTGACATTAGCATTACCGGACGCGGAGCCGGACAAGCACCTAAACGACAGCCACCAAAATTAGCATATCCCTATATATATAATCTTATATATACCATATTTAATTTTTCGCCTTACGGCGAATAACCATACCACGACTCCATATCTGTACTTCATCCACTACCGAACATATCTTGCCTGCCCAGTGAAAAGGGTTTCACTGGGCTTATTCAGATTCAAGATACATATCTTGCTTTCTATCCAACAAGGAATGGACTTTCTGCTGTTCCACTTCCTCTTGATATAGCATCAGATTTAAGAGAAACTACCGGGCGGACGGCGCCGGAAGTATTATAAACAACGTGGTCGAAGAGATAGCCATTGCGACACACATAATTGACATAAGCAAGACCGGACGCGAACGAATATGGTGCCATAGTCCAATACCAAAATCCTGAATATAAATAATATTCTTGATTATTAGAAGATGTTCCACCAGCATACATTACTTCATCACTTGTAATTAGTCCTATCATTTTGGTTAGTTTTCCATTTCCTATTGTTGTACTCTTTGTAAATTTATCACTATTATTAGTGCACTTTAATGTTGGTTGTCCATTATTTCTTCTTATTTTTGCTGCATAATCTGTTACTGTTGTTCCGATACCTGTACCTGATGATACACTTCTATCATTACAATATATTGCATCAGCAATATACCCTTCATTTCCAGTATTTACAATATATGTATCATACCATGAATCTAATTTTGTTTTTATAGTACTATTAGTTGTATTACTATGTGTGTTTGCATATGTTGTTGCCCCAGCAGTTCCATACATATATCCTACATATGTATTATCATTATAACTTGAATTAAATGCTGAAGTACCAATACTCATATCATTAGCACTAGAGTCATCATAGCCATTAGCATGAGCACTAGTACCAGCATATATCATTCTAATACTTCCATCTCCATTTATTCTTATTATTCTCCAGTATTTATTAGCAAATTTTACATAGTTATTTGTTACATTTCCTCTAAAATAATAACTAGTACCTAAATCATCTATAGCTTTATATATTCCATTAGTTCCATCTGCTATACTTGTTTTAGTAAAGTTAGGTGTTCCACTAGAGGGTGATAAATTTAAAGATGTCAATGTTGCCTTAGCTTCACTAAATTCTCCTTGATGAGCATCAGCACTAATATTTCCTGCAAATGAGGCTCCTATTACATCATTACCTATCTTTGAACCATCTATATAGAATACTATTAAATATTTATATTGTGATGTATTAGATAATTGTTTAGTTAATATATTTACTGTACCTGTACTTGTTATAGTACCTGTTTTTATTATATCAAATGATTGGCCTTTTAGACCTGCTACTGTTAAGTTTGTACTACTACTTGTATTATTAAGTATAGCATACTTAAGTGATCCTTTACTACTTCCAGTAGAAAAGGCACTAGATAAACTTGTTACATTTAGATATAATGAACCATATCCTTCTATAGTACATGTACTTTTAATACCTACATTAGCATAAGTAAGTGCTATACCATCTGTTATAGTAAATTTATTATTACTTATCAAAGTACTCTCATTCATTACTTCTACATTAGCATTATTAATAGCTCCTCCTGGTGTATAGTTTATTTCAAAGCATCCACTTGTTAATCCTATGTTAATAGGATTAGATGTAGCCCACATTAATCCTGCATATGTAAGTCCTGATCCTATTAATATAAATACCGCTACCCCTAATATTATTAATATTTTTTGTTTCTTTGTATAATCTTTCATGATATAACTCCTCCCATTATAAAAAGACTATGAAAAATCACCAGTAGTTAATACTAGTTATTTCATAGTCTTTATATTTAGTCTTATTCCATTTATTTATAAGGTATAATATAACCCCCCCCCTTTTTATATTTTGAGTTAACTTGTAGTTAACATTATTTAATTCACATATACAAATATTATTCATGGTTAGGGCCTCCTCTCTTTGATTTGCGAATTAATTGAGATCTTTTTAGTAAATTCTACAAACCAATTATTTATATTTCTTTTACCTTACATATAAATAATAACATACATTTAAATTTAAAGCAATATGTTTTATAAACAAAAAAGAAAAAACTAATATTAATTATTAGCCTTTTCAAATTGAGAATTATATAAATTAGCATAAAAGCCATTCTTCTTCATTAACTCATTATGATTACCTTGTTCAATAATATTACCATCTTTCATAACAAGTATTAAATCAGCATTCTTAATCGTAGATAATCTATGAGCAATAATAAATGAAGTCTTATTTTCCATAAGCTTATCCATAGCCTTTTGAACTAACTCTTCAGTTCTCGTATCAACATTACTAGTAGCCTCATCAAGAATTAAGAAAGGACTATCACTAATCATACCTCTAGCAATAGTAAGAAGTTGTCTCTGACCAGAAGATACTGAATCATTATCTGAAATAACACTATCATAACCATTAGGTAAAGTCTTAATAAAATGATCTACTCCTACTACCTTACATACATCTTCTACCATTTTATTACTAATATGTTTATTATTATAAATAATATTCTCTCTAATTGTACCATTAAATAACCAAGTATCTTGAAGAACCATCGTAAATAAACTATGTACATTACTTCTCTTAATATCTTTAATAGAAGTACCATCTATTAAAATATCACCATCATTAATATCATAAAACTTCATAAGTAAATTAACCATAGTCGTTTTACCAGCCCCAGTAGGACCTACAATAGCGATCTTTTCTCCAGCTTTAACCTTAGCAGTAAAGTCATTAATAATAATTTTATCATCATCATAACCAAACTTAACATTCTTAAACTCAATATTACCCTTAACATTATATTTATCTAATTTCTTAGTAATATCCTCTTCACTACTCATCTCTTCTTCCTCTAGTAAACTAAATACCCTTTCACTAGCAGCAGCAGTACTTTGTAATGAAGTCATAGCCTGAGCAATTTGTGATAAAGGATTAGTAAATAATCTAATATATAGAATAAATGCTACAATAGTACCAAAAGAAATCATATCCTTACTAACAAGTAAAGCACCAACTATACATACAGCAACATAACTAAAGTTACCAATAAATCCCATTATTGGTCCCATAAGACCAGATAAAAATTGACTCTTTCTATTACAATCATATAACTTATCATTTAACTTATCAAACTCTTTAATAGTCTCTTCCTTAGCATTACAAGTTCTAATAACAGATAGACCACTATAAACCTCTTCTATATAACCATTTAACTTACCAAGTTCCTTCTGTCTAGCAGTAAAATACTTCTGTGACTTATTAAGAATAATAAACATAAGTATAAAACCAATAAAACTAGATACAATAGCAGTAATAGCCATAATATAATTAGTAACAAACATCATAATAATAGAACCAATAAATAAAGTAATTGAAGCAACTAAAGTAGATAAACTATTATTTAAAGACTGTGCTATCGTATCAACATCATTAGTAACAGTAGATAAAATATCACCAGATAAACTATGATCAAAAAATTTAAGAGGTAACTTATTTATCTTCTCTGATATACTAGTTCTAAGCTTCTTAGCATACCTATTAGCTACCCTAATCATTGATAAACCTTCAATATAACTAAATAAAGCACTAACAATATATAAACAAGCAAGTAATATTGTAATATTCTTAATCTTATCCATATTCATTTTAGGACTAATAATATCCACAATACTACTAGGTAAATTATCAATAGCCTTATACATCTCATTAACTGAAGAACTATCATAACTAGACATAATAGTAATAAACTTAACTTTATCATCAGTACTAACTTCTACTTTTTTAATAAAAGTACTAGGAAATATAACCTCTTTAACACTATCAGCAAAATTATTAACCCCAACATAATTATTATTACTAATATCAATATCTTTAAAAGCCCTAATTGATTTAATCTTATCATCTTTACTTATATAAACACCATTATAAGTACTATCACTAACTATCAAATCAAGAACACTATCAGGAATCTCACTAAAATATACAAAAGAATTATCCTTATCTTCACTAATTTTACCAAGAATAACATTAAATAAATTCTTATCATCAATATCAATAGAAGAAGAATTAACCCTATATATAGTTTCATTATTTATATCAATACCTAATACCTCATTAATTTTACTCATACCTGAAGAAATATCCTCTACTACCAATTTCATATTATCAGTATTAATAGTTATACCCTTACTAATCTCATCAGTTAAATCACTAAGTTTATTAGGAGTAACTAACGATAAAATTGAAGATAACCCCGCTAATACAATAGCAACAAATATAAGTACTTTAAAATCTCTCAAACTACCAATAAGTTTCTTAATAGAACCCATAAAATCCTTAGGCTTCTCTACTACTTTCATACCACCATGACCTCTAGAAGAATTATTCTTTTTATTTACATTATTACTAGACATTCTCAAGTTCCTCCTTTGATACCTGTGACAAAGCAATTTCTTTATACACCTTACATTTTTTCATTAATTCCTTATGTGTACCAATACCAACACATTTACCATTATCAAGAACCACTATCTTATCAGCATTAAGAATCGTACCAATCCTTTGAGCCACAATTAACGTAGTAGCATTACTATATTTCTTAAGTTCACTTCTCAAAACACTATCTGTTTTATAATCAAGAGCACTAAAACTATCATCAAAAATATATATTTCAGGATCTCTAGCAATTGTCCTTGCTATTGATAACCTCTGTTTTTGACCACCACTAACATTAGTACCACCCTGTGCAATATGAGCCTTCTCTTTACCATCCAATTTAGAAATAAACTCTTCTGCCTGAGATACCCTAATAGCATCATTTATCTTATCTTTAGAAGGTTTACCATGAATATTCTTACCCATCGTAATATTAGATAAAATATTACCCGAAAATAAAGTAGCCTTTTGTGGAACATAACCAATAATATTATTCAAATACTCAAAATTATAATTACGAACATCAATACCATTTACTAATATCTCACCACTAGTAACATCATAAAATCTTGGTATCAAATTAACCAAAGTAGACTTTCCACTACCAGTAGACCCAATAAATGCCACAACCTCACCTTGATTAGCCTTAAAAGAAATATTCTCTAATACATACTCATCAGCATCAGGATACTTAAAAGAAACATTCCTAAATTCAATAGTTCCCCTAATACCATTAGAATTATCCATTACATCTCCCTCAATAACACTAATATCTGTATCTAAAACCTCATTAATTCTTCTAGCGGATACACTAGCCCTAGGTAACATCATAAATATCATAGCAAGCATTAAAAATGACATAATAACTTGCATAGCATAAGAAGAAAAAACAATCATATTACCAAATAAAACAATCTTATCACTCATACCAGCATTATTAATAAGAATAGCCCCAATAAAGTAAATACCTAAAGTTAAAAAATACATAACAATATACATAATAGGATTTAAAAAATTAAAAGCCGTCTGATTAAACATCTGTTGATTAGTAAGTTTATTATTAACATTCTCAAACTTATCTTCCTGATATTCCTCAGCATTAAAAGCTCTAACAACCCTTATACCAGATAAATTCTCTCTCATAACCATATTAACCTTATCAATAAGTTCTTGAACAATCTTAAATCTAGGCATAACAATAACCATAATAATTATAATAGTAATAAGTAAAACAAGAACAGCAATTCCCGTTAAAATACTCCACTCCATACTCTTATTAACAATCTTTGTAACTGCCCATACCGCTGTAATAGGAGCCTTAATAATTAAATTAAGTCCCATTGCAATAAGAAACTCAATTTGTGTAATATCATTAGTAGTCCTAGTAATCAAACTACTAGGAGAAAACTTCTTAACTTCATAAGTACTAATATCCTCTACTTTTCTAAATAACTTACCTCTTGTACGATAAGAAAAAGAAGCCGCTATTGTAGAAGTAAAATAACCAACAACAAAAGCTGACACTAAACTACCTAAAGCACATAAAAGCATATAAGAGCCTTCTCTTAATATATCGTTAATAGAAGCCCCTTTAGTTTGAACAAGTTGTGTAATATTAGACATATAGTCCGGCATTTTAAGTTCTAACCATACTTGAACAACAATCAAAATAGCACTAATAAAAGCAAAAAAATAATCTCTCTTATCAAGATTCTTAAGTAATTTCAACATATATACCTCCATCTAATATTTTATGTTATTTCTTACAAATATTACGCTATAAATTATAACATTTACCACTACCAAAGTCAATTACATCCCATAATTTTCCACAGAAAAAAATATAATAAATTAACCACTAGATTTTACATTAAAAGTTTGATACAATAAATATGGTGATTATATGTATAGTATTAAAAATAACAATAAATATGAAGAAACCATCAAATATTCCAAATTTATTTCATTAATATATAGAGTATATACTAAAGAAGAAGTAAAAGAATATCTAAATAAAACAAAAGAAAATTATCCATCTGCTACCCACTATTGCTATGGTTATGTTATAGATAATGATATCAAATCATCTGATGATAACGAACCATCAAAAACAGCAGGAATCCCTATTCTTAATCAAATTATCAATAATAAACTAAATTATACACTAATAATAGTAGTAAGATACTTTGGAGGTGTCAAACTAGGAGTAGGACCCCTTACTAGAGCCTATGCTAAAGTAGCAAGAGAAGTAATTACCCCTAATAACATCATTACCCTAACTAAAGGTTATGATATAAATATTACCTTTACCTATAATGACATAAAAAATATAGATTATCTCCTAAAAGATAGTCATATCATAAATAAAACATTCAAAGATAATATTACCTATAATGTCATTATCTCAAAAGATATTCTAAATAAATTAATTAACTATAATATAACAATAAACAAAGAAACATATATTGAAAAAGAATAGATTTTACAACTTCAATTTTATAACCTATTCTTTTAATATCTACCAAAACCAACTTTACTAAATACCTCTTCTGTCTTCTTTTTAGCAATACCTGTAGCAACTTCCCTACCAGCATCTAATATTTCATTTAACATATTACTATTCATTATCTCATTATATTTACTTTGAATATCAGTTAAAGTATCCACTACTACATCTGCTACTTCTCTCTTTAGATTACCATAATTATAATCTTTAAAATGATCTTCAGCCTCTGTAATACTAATCTTTTTAAGAGAAGAATAAATAACTAACAAATTAGAAATACCAGGTTTATTAACTTCATCATAATATACCTTATTATCACTATCAGTAACAGCGGACATTATTTTCTTTCTAATAACACTTTCATCATCTAATAAATAAATAACACCCTTACCAGTAATATCACTTTTACTCATCTTTTTAGTAGGATCAGATAAATCCATTATTTTAGCCCCAACTTCCGGAATAAGAGGTTCAGGTATTTTAAAAGTTTCTCCATAAGTTTTATTAAAACGTTCCGCTATATCTCTTGCTAATTCTACATGTTGTTTTTGATCAATACCAACAGGAACATAATCAGCATCATAAAGCAAAATATCCGCAGCCATAAGTATTGGATAAGTAAATAAACCAACCGATACATTCTCCTGTTTCTTCGATTTATCCTTAAATTGAGTCATTCTTGAAGCCTCGCCAATATAAGTATTACACTCTAGTACCCAAGATAAATTAGCATGATATAGATTTTCTGACTGAATATAAATAGTATTCTTTTTAGGATCTAATCCACAAGCTATATATAAAGCCACATTCTTAATAATTCTTTCTTTTAATAATTTAGGATCTTGTTTAACTGTAATAGCATGCATATCAGGAACAAACATAAAAGAATCATATTCATTCTGATATTTTACCATCTGACTAATACTACCAATCAAACTACCAAGAGTAAGTTCCCCACTAGGTTGTAAACCAGTTAACATTCTTTTCATAAATATATCATCTCCTCTAACAATAATATTATTGTATCACAAAACAAACCATTTTACTATCTTTTTTATAGACTTATTTACAAAATAACTAATTCCTGATATACTAATGAAGTGAGGTGTTTATGAACAAAATATATTTTTATTTTATATTATTTCTAATTTATTCATTTATTGGTTGGTTTATGGAAGTATGTGTAACATACCCAAAAAACAAAAAACTAGTAAATAGAGGCTTTCTATTAGGACCATATTGTCCTATATATGGTTATTCTAGTATCATAATGATATTTTATCTAAACCATTATAAAGATAACCCTCTAACAGTATTCTTACTAGCAGTAGTGGTCTGTTCCTTTATTGAATACATGGTAAGTTATATTATGGAAAAAATGTTTAATGCTAGATGGTGGGATTATAGTACTAGAAAATTTAATATCAATGGTAGAGTATGTCTTACCAATGCTTTCTTCTTTGGATTACTAGGATGCTTTTTAGTATATTATGCTAATCCTTTCTTTGAAAGTCTTCTACTAAAAATAAATACCCATACACTAAATATAATCAGCTTAATATTAATGATTATCTTTACCACTGATTTTATAGCATCTATGTATATAACATTTAAATTAAAAAGTAGTATTACAAAAATCAAGAAAGACAATACTGAAGAATTCAAAGAAAAAATCAAAGAAAAAATAGAGAGTAAATTACTTAATCAAAGAATATTTAAAGCCTACCCTAAATTCAAAGAAAGTATTATTAATAAATTAGAAGAATATAAAGAAAAAATAGAGAAATAACTCTATTTTTTTAATTTATTCTTAATTAAATTATATAATCTTCTAAATAAATTTCTAGCATCATCACTAATAACCCATAACAATAATGATACTAAAATAGCAATAATTATAAATATTATACCAAGTTTAACTACTGTTAAAATAAAACTACCGCTACTCATAAGGAAATATAGTTCAATAGGCTTACATATAATTGTAGCTAATATAAATAATAATATTGAAACAATATAATATTTTAAAATCTTAATAAGTGGAACTTTCTTCATAATCTTCTTAGATATTAAATTAGATTTAAGCATAATATTAACAATAAATGCAACTGAAGTACCAATTAAAATACCATTAATACCATATTTACCAATCAATAATAAAGATAATACTAAATTAGTTAAAGCACAAATAAAAATATGTCTCTTATTATCTTTAAATAAACCATCAGCATTAATTAAAGCTACTAAAGGAAAATATAAAATATTAAGAAATGAAGTACTAGTAAATAAAACCACTGTAAAATAATCTAAAATATAATTCTCTTTACCTACCCATACCGTAATAAAACCTCTAATACCTATCATAAAAGTCAAACACATACTAAAAGCAATTAAAATAAACATCATCATATATTCCTTAAATAAAGAATAAACCTTCTTATCCTCTTTCTTAGCAAAAACATTACCAAAAGAATAAACACTAGATAACTCCACCCTTGAAGCAATCTCTGTCAAAAATCTCAAAATATAATTATAAGAAGTATAAATACTTACCATAACAGGACCACTAGCACCCATAAGTAATAAAGCATCAATATTATTTAATATTAAATAACCAAGTTGTGTCCAAGCTAAATCCTTAGTCATTTTTACCATTGAAGTTTCTTTTCTAGCTATCTCATGAAGTTCAGGATATTTCTTTTTAACTACTATTCTATTAATAATTTCTTCTAATATTTTCATAATAAGAATAACTATTGCAATAGACTCTAAAGACCTAAACTTAACAGTAACAATAACAATTAAAACATCACATAATAACTTAACACTATTAAATATAATAGAATAAACATACTTCTCTTGTGCAGCACTAAGTACCGCCATATAAGTTTGTCCCTTACCAAAGTAAGATATTAAATAAGAAGTAGAAATAATAAAGAAACAAATCAATGCTGATATTTCATAACCCTCTTCAAAATTATAAAATAAATGTAATCCTATCGTTACCAAAAAGATTATTCCTAATATAATTAAACCAATTATCTTAAATACCTTTCTAGCTCCACCATATATAGCATTAATATTATCTTTATTGTTTTCAGCAAAAGGTTTATAAAGACTATAAGTAACAGCATCAGAAAACCCTGCCTGTGCTAAAAACACATAAGAAATAATCTGATTAATCGTTTGATAATATCCATTACCAACATCACCTATATATTTTATTAATACATCCATTTTAATTATGCCAACTATCCCAATTAAAAGATATGGAAGTATATCACAAACCATATTTAAAAATATTTTCCTTGTTCTCATTTTTCACATCCTATATATATAATAACACAAATATTATTTTATATAAAGAAAAATATTAAATATTTGACACTATTCCTCTTTAATTTCAGTATACATAATAAGAGCAGTAAAACAATATATCTGTTCTTCACCATATATACTACAAGAACTAGATAACTTAATATCAATAATATCAACATTATTATCTTTAATAAAAGAATTAATACTATTTTCTAAATCTTTCTCATGTTCTTCATCAATAACCTTAACCTTCATCATATCACCAAAAAAAGTATATAACATTACTTATATACTTTTTGTCATATTTTATCCTCTCTTAACATCATAATATATTTTATTATCTTTACCATTATCATCAGTATACTCAATATATAATTTATATTTAATATTACTAATATCTAAAGAAGTTTGTATTTTTCCCTTTAGTTCTATCTTATCGTCACTATCAACAAGTAAATCTACTGGTTCATCCATTATTCCAACAGAAGGATATGCCTCATCAATCATATAATCATAAATAAGTAAAGCTTTAACATTATGCATATTAATCTTTGGCTCATTAATAATCACACTATAATTAGTTATTTCCTCACCATCTTTACTAATATTAAAATAAACATTAAAATCTAACTTATCCCCTTCACAAAATACCTCTTGTTTCTCTAAATTATTCTTATATTCAAGATAAGCAATCTTATCTTCTTCATTACTACTACAAGCCGTAAGTAATAATATCGGTATCATAAATACTACTAACTTCTTCATTATATTTGCTCCTCTATTCTAATTAATCTATTATATTTAGATAATCTTTCACTTCTTGACATTGAACCAGTCTTTATTTGACCAAGATTTAAACCAACAGCAAAATCCGCTATATAATTATCCTCAGTCTCACCACTGCGATGAGAAATTATTGTTTTATAACCATTCTCTCTAGCTAAATTAATAGTCTCTATTGTTTCAGTTACTGTACCAATTTGATTTAATTTAATCAATATAGCATTAGCAATATTCATATCGATACCCTTCTGTAATAATTTCTTATTAGTAACAAAAAGATCATCTCCTACTAACTGAATATCAGATAAACTATCAGTAAGTAATCTCCATCCTTCATAATCCTCTTCAGCCATACCATCCTCAATAGAAATAATATGATATTTTTCCACTAACTTTCTATAATAACAAACAAGATCTCCTTTACTATATTTCTTGCCCTCTAATAAATAAATATCATCTTCTTCATTATAAAACTCTGAAGCAGCCACATCAAGAGCAATATAAACATCTTTCCCTAATTCATAACCAGCACTTTCTATTGCAAAAGAAATAAGTTCCAAAGCCTCATCAGCATCATCAATTTGTGGTGCAAAACCACCTTCATCACCAACACCGCATAACAAATCTTTCTCTTTCAATATATCTTTTAAAGAATTAAATATTTCTGAGCCCATTCTTAAATTTTCATGATAAATACTTCTACTCGGTACAATCATAAACTCCTGAAAATCAAGTTTATTACTAGCATGAGCACCACCATTTAAAATATTCATCATGCATCTAGGCATACTATAAGTATCACCTAAATACTGATATAATTCAGCACCCTTATATAAAGCAGCAGCCTTTAATACCGCAAGTGAAACACCAAGTATACTATTAGCCCCTAAATTACTCTTATTTTCAGTACCATCTTTCTCTATCATTAAATTATCAATCTCTTCTTGATTCAAAGCATCCATACCAATTAATAAAGGTCTAATAATATTATTAACATTATTAACAGCCATCAAAACACCTTTACCATGATACCTACTCTTATCATTATCTCTAAGTTCTAAAGCCTCATTCTTTCCAGTTGAAGCTCCACTTGGTACTGAAGCCACACCTTTTATTCCAGATTCTAATGTAACCTCTACTTCAACAGTAGGATTACCTCTAGAATCTAATATCTCTCTTGCATATACATTTTTTATTTTACTCATTTTTAGCCTCCATATCAATTATAAAATATTATAAAAGAAAAATCAAGTTCATATTATACAAAAAAATAGAACATAAAGTTCTATTAATATGAGTCAACATTTATCTTTACTAATTTATTACCTTCATTAAATGAAGCTGCTTGTACAATAGTTCTAATAGAGTTAATAGTTTTACCACCATGACCAATTACCCTAGGCATATCCTCTGATGATACCATGACTTCAATTAAAACTATATTCTCCTCATCTGACTCAAACTCTTTTACTGATACTGAATCGGAATCATTTACAAGATTCTTAATAATTAATTCTGTAAGTTCTACTAAATTATTCATTATTTACCTTGTTTTAAATTATGGTATTTTTCCATAATTCCTGCTTTACTAAATAAATTCTTAACCGTATCAGTAGGTATAGCACCATTATTAAGCCATTTAATAGCGGCCTCTTCATTAATTTTAATTTCTGCTGGAGTAGTAAGAGGATTATAAGTACCTACAAGATCAATAAATCTACCATCTCTAGGACTTCTAGAATCTGCTACTACAACACGATAAAAAGGTGCTTTCTTTGCTCCCATTCTTTTAAGTCTAATTTTAACTGCCATCTCAATCCCTCGCTTTCTTTAATAATTCTATCACAAAAAAAATATACTGTCAACCATTTTTTGTTACAGTATATGCATTTTAATTAAAAATTTGCTTCTAACCTATCAGAATTACTACCAACAAGTTCAACACCTAGCGCACCATTAAATACTTTAGAATAATCACTAGATTGTTCAGCATCAGTATCAGTAAGCCAAATAACAAAATAAAACACTGTATCACCACTACTATTAAAAACACATTTAGTAGTTCCTGTATAAAAATATACATAATCATTAGTATTTTTAGATATAGTCATAATATTAGTTAAAGCATTAAAATTCGAATCATATATTTGATATTTTAAGTTATCAGTTTTATAAGTAGAATTTACCGTTTTAACATAACCATATATTTGTTCTAATGCACCTTTATTAGAAACAGTAACCTTATATAAAGAACAAACATCATAGTTATTCTTATCAACACATTTTTTATCTGCTTTACCAATAGCAGTTTTTACTTTAGTATCATTAAGAGGAACTAAATTATTAGATACTTTAATAGGCTCTAAAGTTAAAGTAGTATTAACACCATTAGCTGTTACAATTGTAACATCCTTTGAATCCTGTGCTACCAAATAAGCATAAGTTACTCCTACTGTCAAAGTAGTAATAAGAATAACAACAAGTACCGATACCAATATCTTATTTAATTTCTTTTCCATAATTCCTCCTACTCACCAATTGTAGATACATTATTTGAATTATCTCTCATACCATCAACACTAGCGGTAAGTCTTCCACCAGCAGAAGTTCTAAAAGTTACATCTGCTGAAAACTTCTTACCAGCATCAGTTTCATCTTGTATTTCACCAGTCTCACTAAGCCAAATAAGTAATACTAATTTTTTTGAAGTACTAATACCATCACGAGCTTCTGCTAATTTAAATGCATTCCCTAAAGATAAACCATTAGGATTATTAACATCAATATGTGTAATATCTTTATAGACATTACCATCAGTATCAAGTACCATATAACTAAGATTTTCAATACCATCTAAATGAAAATCAATAATACCTTCAACCTCTGTAGCAAGTTCAAAATTAAATACTTCAAGCCCATAAGCCAAACAAGCACCATTACCAAGATCATCAATACACTTTTGTTTATAAGCAACATCAATATATTTATCTTCTAAAGGAATAATTTTATAACCAGTATAAATCGGAGATACACCAAGACCCAATCTAACTTTACCAGCTTCTACAGCAATAGCATTCATTTTACTCATTTGTGATAAAGAAAAATAAGAAAAAGTTCCTCCAATTAAAAGTATAACCATACTAAGAATCGTTGTACCAAGTAAAAACTTATTAACATTATTATTCATCCATATCATCCCTTTTCATTATACTTCCATCTATATTACTTTCATAATAATCTTACCATAATTAATAAATAATTACAAGTGCTTTTCCTAATTTAATTACGAATAACCATATATATTAAAATAAAAAAGAAGATATCATCTCCATATCCTCTAAAAAAACAAAATTAATGTCTAGGTTTAAATACTAAAGCCAAAATAAAAGATAAAAATAAAGCAACTGATATACCAGCAGAAGTTAAATCAAATATCCCAAAAGCCAGACCAAGTGGACCAAGCATAGCCCCTGTTTCCATTGCCCCATGAATAAGTAAATGACCAAAAGAAGTAATAGGAATAAGAGCCCCTGCTCCCGCTAGTAAAACAATCTTATCATAAATACCAGCTAAATCCAGAAAAGAGCCAATAACTACAAACATACTTGTAACATGACCAGGAGTAAGTTTTGTATTATCAAGAATAATCTGTGCTATCATGCAAACAAAACCACAAAATATAAAAGCATAAATATAAGTCATCATTTAATTACCTCCAAACTAATAGCATTAGCCATACTTGGTATTGACTCCTTTTGAAAAGTAAATGTTGGTGAAAAAATAGCCCCTGTTGGTACAACCAATACTTTCTTATATTTGCCCTTTAACATTTCCTTATAAATATAACCAAATACCACAAGTGAACTACATACCGGACCCGAACCACCAGCTAGAACAGGCTGTTTATCCAAATCATATAACATTACACCACAGTCATTATAATTATCCCCAAGTTCAATATTATATTTACTCATCATATAATCTTTTAAAATATTTTTCCCATACATACCCAAATCGCCAGTTAAAATAAGATCATAATAAGAAACATCTCTCTTCGTATCTTTTAAATGATTATAAATAACATCTCCCGCAGCAGGAGCCATTACTGCTCCCATATGATTAACATCACTAGTCCCCATATCAGCAACTTTACCAATCGTAGAACTCTCTACCCTAATCTTACTCTTATTATTACCAAGTAAAACACTAACCGCTCCAGTAGCAGTAAAAGTAGCCGTTTTAGGTTTAGGAGTACCATACTCTGTTGGATTTCTAAATTGCTTTTCCGCCACCATATTATGACTAGAAGTACTAACCATAACCTTCTTAGCAAAACCACCTTCAATATAAGTACTGCCAATTGCTAATGCCTCTCCCATTGTCGAACAAGCTTCAAATATCCCCATAAAAGGAATATCAAAATCTCTAGCCATATAATCCGAAGCCGCTATCTGATTTTGCAAATCACCTGATATTAAAAGATCAATATCATCTTCCTTAAGTTTATTCTTAACTAAAATATTTTTATTAGCCTCCTTAAGTATATGAACCTCAGCCTTCTCCCAAGACTTCTCACCAAAATATAAATCTTTTTTATACTTTTTATCAAAATACTTCCCAAGAGGTCCATCATTTTCATAATTACCACATATCGTATAAGTATCTTCTATAAAAACATTATTATATTTAATAGTCATTCTTATCCTCCTATCACTAGTAATCTAATTAAACCAAAAATATATACTGATACAACACCATATAAAATAACAGTACCCGCTAGTTTAAAAATATTAGCTCCAATCCCAAGTACTAAACCCTCATTCTTATATTCCAAAGCCGCCGAAGTCATTGAATGAGCAAATCCCGTTATTGGAATAATTAAAGCAGCTTTAACCTTTGTAACTAAAACATCAAAAACCCCACAAGCAGTAAGTACTGAAGCAATTGTTATCAAAGTTAATATAACAAGTACCCCTGCTTCCTTTCTCGGTAAGTCAAGCCACATACAATAACATCTAAGTAATAATTCTGATAAAGATCCCAAAGAACCTCCTACTACAAAAGAAATAAGAGCATTTTTAACCCAATTCTCTTTAGGAGTATTCTTATCAACTAATTCTTTATATTTATTCTTATTCATAATATCACCAATAATATTATTAACCATATTTCCATTATTATACAAATATTTTATATTAATTAACATATAATCTATTATGAAAAATAAGTTTATAAAATCCACTATCATATTAATAATCGGAGGTCTAATAACCAAAATATTAGGTATGATTATCAAAATAGTATTAACAAGAACTATAGGTACTGAAGGAATAAGTGAATACATGTTAGTCCTTCCCACCTTTAATCTTTTTATAACCTTATGTAATCTAGGAGTTCCCATAGCAATTACCAAACTAGTATCTGAAAAAAAGAATAATAGTAAAAAAATAGTAATACCCACTACTATTCTCATCTTATTATATAACCTAATTTTAATTCTAATAATAATCTTCTCATCAAAATACCTAGCTACAAACCTCTTACATCGCGAAAGTACCTACTATCCATTACTAGCAATAGGTACCACACTTCCCTTTATTGCCGTATCAAGTATTATCAAAGGATATTTCTTTGGTAAAGAAAAAGTCTTTCCTATTACCATATCCAACATTATAGAACAATTAACAAGACTCATCCTAACAATAACAATCGTATCATATATGATGAAATATTCCCTTGTCGCAGCAGTTACTACCGTAGTCCTAATAAATATAATAAGTGAAGGAACATCTATAATAATATTACTCTTCTTTCTACCAAAAGAAAAAATAACAAAAGAAGATACCCATACTAATAAATCATTACTAAAAGAAATATTAGGCATCTCCATACCAAATACCACATCTCGACTAATCGGATCAATAACCTATTTCTTAGAACCAATTATCTTAACTAACATCCTAAAAAAAGTAGGATATACATCTGATTATATAGCCACTAGCTATGGCATAATAAATGGTTATGTTTATCCCCTATTACTATTACCATCATTCTTTACCCTAGCCATATCATCCGCTATTCTACCAATAGTATCAAATAGTTATAGTAGAGGCAATTTCTCTTATACAAGAAAAAAAATAAAAGAAGCCATCTTCTTCTCTATGTTAATAGGAATACCAGTAACCCTAATTTTTATCTTTATACCAAATATCCCCCTAAAACTAATATATAATACCACCCACGGCTTAGAATATATAAGTATAACAGCCCCATTCTTCCTCTTACACTACATTCAAGCACCACTTACCAGCACTTTAAATGGTATAGGTAAATCAAATATTGCTATGCAAGGAACATTATACGGTGGAATTATCAAACTACTAACACTAGTAGTATTAAGTTATCTAAAAATAGGAATATGGAGCCTCATTATCTCTAGTATACTAAACATTATTATTGTAACCATTCATCACATCTACTATGTAAAAAAATACTTAAAATAAATTGACACTATTAATATATTATAGTATAATAAAAATGTAATTAATTACATCTGACTGGTCGTGACCCGTAGGGTTGCGGCTGGTCTCTTTTTAAATATTACCAATACATTTTCTCTATCTTTAACTATTACCTTGTCAACCCAATCCGTAGTTTTAGAATTATATATTTTGGTTAATTGTGAAAACAAATCAACTTTGTTTATATTACTATTAGTAATATCAAATATAAAATTTTTAGATTGCATCTTTTTTCTTTTAATAGCATCCTCTATAACTCTCTTTCCACTTCCTACTATTGTTTTCAAATCCCAAAGTTCATTTTTAAACAAATAATCAGCAGTCATAATACCATATGGATAATTAATTCTAGGCAACATATAAATCGTTCCACCAAAGCATTTACCTAACCATATTGCAACTTTCTTTTCATTGTCAGAATAATCCATTACAACGTATTTTCCATCAACATAATATTTAATACCATTAAAAATATAATATTTAGAATCAATAATTTTAAAATAATTAATTTTGTTATTTTTTAACCATAAATCAGTAATATCAACATATTTAAAATTTATATTATTTTTATCAGTCAAAAGTTAAGCACCTCTCTTATCATTGTTTTAATGTATATAGTAACATCAATAAAAGAGATTGTCAATCCAATTTTAACATGTTATAACGTAAATTAATAACAACCATAACTCATATAAAAAGAAGTCATCTCTTTACATAAAATGACTTCTTTTACCTATTTCCAATCATCTATCTCTTAATATTTTTTTAAGTACCTTACCCTCTTTAATATCTTCATAATTAATACCAACATTTCTAAATACATTAATATCAGAATTAGCAGGATACTCAAGAAAACATTTCTTTAACTCTTCCTTAAAAGATACCTTGTCTTCCTTATATTTTTCATACATATAAATAGCAAATAAACCACCTATACCATAAATATAAGAATCTCTATACTCTAATCCCTTATCATAATTTAATACACCATAAAAATTAGTTTTATTCATAATATAATTAGCATACATCTTAATATTATCCTCATCAATATAAACATACCCATCTATACTATTATCTATATCACTCTTCATACTAATCAAATTCATACAAAAATTAAAAATAAATAACCTCATATAATACTCATTCAAACATAAATTAGTACTACAATCAAATATTCTATTCTCTTTCAAATATCTTAAAAAAGCATACTCAAAAAAGGTAGAAGCAACCTCACAATAAGGTGACATCATAGAATTATTTCTAAAAGAAATATTATCCTGAGAATATAAATGTTCTATCTCAAATAAGTGACCACATTCATGAGCTAAAGTAACCATAAAAGATAAATCATAACTATCACAACTATTATTAATCAATATAAAACTATCCTTAATAGACTCAAAAGGTAAAATAAAACCCTCATAATCCATTTCTGTTTCCAATACCCTACAATCCTTAGATTTATTATTTAACTTATTATAAATATTAATATCAAAATCCTTCAAAAAAGCCATTAATACATCTTTCATTTCTTTATAGTTTAATTTAGGTAATTTCTTATAATAATCTTTATATAAAGGATATTTTTCAGATATAAAACTATTAATAACTGTTTTAGATAATTCAAAAAAATACTTATTATTTCTATATAATACATCTAATAAACTATCATTATCAGGAATATAATCCTCCATCATATACCACTTATGTTTATTACTAATACCAAGTATCTCAGCACAAAAATCCTCATAAGAATATAAATCATAAGCTATTCTCTTTTGTTTAGACTTAGTACCAGCTTTTAAATACTCATAATTAAGTTTATTTCCTATCAAATTAACCGACTCTAATATATCTTTATCCATATCATATCTCCTTAATTAAGTATATCATAAATAATATAAAATAAAACAAAATATACCACTAGTTAACTCATATTCAAGATGAGCTACTATCTCATCTTGTTATGAATAGCCTATAGTCTATTCATAAATAATTATAAGATATCATATTCGGGGTGAATACTTTCTAACTGATAACATCCATAATATCTATTAATATTTTTTAATATACCACAATAGACTTAAATAGTATTCCTAAAGTAAAAAAAAGAAAACAATTAAGCACACCAATTGTTTTCTTTTCTTAACTTATTAATAATATTATTATGTTCACTTTCATTCTTAGTAAGATATACTTTACCTTTACAATCCGCTACAAAATAATAATAAGAATGTTTTTGAGGATTAACAGTAGCCTCAATACTCTCAATACTAGGATTACATATAGGACCTACTGGTAAACCAACATTAGAACTACATCTAGTATTATATTTATTAGAACAATCATTTAATTCCTTATAAGTCAAACTTTGTGACCAATCATCTATTTTAGAAGCATAGTAAGTAGTAGCATCACTACCTAAAGTAGGATAAGCTTTAGAATTAAGTCTATTGTAAAAAACACCTGCTACACCTTTTCTATCATCAGCCTTAGCTCCCTCTAATTCTACAATAGAAGATAAAGTAATAATTTCATGAATACTAAGATTACTATTCTCAATATCCTTCTTATATTTAGATAATTTATTATCCATTTCATCAAGCATCTTAGCAAATATCTCTTCTACCTTAACATCTTTACTACTAAATCTATAAGTATTAGGATATAAATAACCCTCTAAAGGATAATAAATATTACTATTCTTAATATCATCAGTCAAAAACCAATACTTAGCAATCATACTATCAATATAAGTCTTATCTTTAAGTTTATTAATAACATCATCATAACTATTATTAGTATTCTCACTAATCAAAGAAGCAATCTTTCTAATATTAATACCCTCTTTAAAAGTAATAGATACCTCATTAGGATTAATCTTAGATCCCTCTTCTAAAATATCAACTATTTTCTTAACACCCATATCTTCAGAAAAATTATAAGTACCAGCCTTTAAATTAGACTTATTAGTAAGTCTTGTATAAACCTTAAAAATAGTAACATTCTTAATTAAATTATTACTCTTTAAAGTATTAGCAATACTACCAATACTCCCCTCTTTAATAACAACTTCTTTTAATTCATCATTATCAGAAACTTTAGCCATATTAATATTATAATAAGTACAAACAGCCACTATAAAAAAAGTAGACATAACAAGTAAAGCCAAAGCAATATTTCTAAACCTCTTCATTTATCCCTCCACTAAAAAAGACTAATTAGTCTCCACATTATCTTTCTTATTTTCTTCTGTAATAGAGGTAATAATAGTTTCAATAATTTTCCATTCCCTCTCAGTTTCTACTGGTAATAATTCTAATGGCTCTGCATCAGGCTTAAATACCGAAGCATAAACCTTAGTATTACCATTCTCATCCTTAGTATTATCAGTATAAACCATATAATTCTTATTAGTCTCATCAGACTCAAAAGTAAATAATATTTCAAACTCTATCTCTTTACCATCTTTATCTATAACTTTAAAAGTATTCTCTTTATTCATTATCATTCTTCTCCTTATTCAAATAATCCTGTAGTATTACTTGAGCCGCTATACTATCAACAGATTTCTTTCTCTTCTTTCTCGATATATCAGCCTCTATTAAAATAGAATTAGATATAACTGAAGTCAATCTCTCATCATACATAATTACTGGTATATTAAGATTATTCTCTAATAATTCCTTATACTTCATAGTAATTAAAGCTCTCTCTCCTAGTGTGTTATTCATATTCTTAGGTAATCCCAATATAATTTTAGATACCCCATATTCCTTAACAATATTCTTAATCTCATCTATAGTACTAGCATAATCCTCATCTTTAAAAAATATTGTCTTATACGAAGTAGCAATTGTAAAAGTCGGATCAGACATAGCAAGACCAATAGTCTTACTACCCAAATCAATACCTAAATATCTCATTTCAAATAATTCTTAAGTAGTTCTTCTACTAAAGCTGTCCTATCTATTTTAGCAATTCTATTTCTAGCTTCCTTATATGAAGAAATATATCCCAAATCACCAGATATAATATAACCTACTATCTGATTAATAGGATTATATCCCCTCTCTGCTAAAGCTTCTACACAAGACTCTAAAGTATCTCTAATTTGTTCTCTTTTAATTTCTGATACATCAAAAGCAGTTGTATTACCATTCATAACATCACCTTCTACAATATAATTTTATCATATTATTAATATTTTAACAATATTTTTTTAACCATTTACAAACTAACAATAACATTATTATCTATCTAACATAAACTATAGTAGGTGAAAAACTATGTTTAATAATTTTTTCAATTTCTTTAGATTATGTGCAGGATTCAAACTATTTCTTCTTCTAATGGTACTAATGCTTATGATTATAACCTTCTACCAAATGCTAATAACCCTCTTTGCTCCCTGTTTTGGCAATGTCTTTATTTTATTATTAGAATATCTAGCCCTAATATGCCTCGGTTTTTGGCTAATATTTGGATGTTAAAAAAAAATAGAATCATTAATATCATGACTCTATTTTTATTTTACTTCCCATTTTCCAAATCAAAAATAATATCTCTAAGTTCCATAGCCCTTTCAAAATCAAGATTAGAAGCTGCCATCTTCATCTCTTTAGTTAAATTATCAATTAAATCTAACCTTTCCTTCTTACTAAGTTTTTCCTCTTTCTCAATTTTCTTATCTGTCTCATTAGAAACTACATCCGCTATATCTTTAATTATCGTTTTAGGAATAATATTATGTTCTAAATTATATTTTTCCTGAATAGATCTTCTTCTTTCAGTTTCATTAATAGCTTCTCTCATACTATCAGATATACCATCAGCATACATAATAACTCTTCCATTACTATTTCTAGCAGCCCTACCAATTGTTTGGATAAGACTTCTTGTACTTCTTAAAAAGCCCTGTTTATCAGCATCCATTATAGCTATAAGAGATACCTCTGGAATATCAATACCTTCCCTTAAAAGATTAATACCCACTACTACATCATACTTACCAAGTCTTAAATCTCTAATTATTTTAAGTCTTTCTAAAGTTTTTACTTCATTATGTAAATAAGCCACCTTAATATCTAAACTCTTCAAATAATTAGTAAGTTCTTCAGTCATTCTAATAGTTAAAGTAGTAATTAAAGTCCTCTCATTATTATCAATTTGTTTATTAATTTCCTCAAGCAAATTATCAATTTGATTCTTAGTAGGACGAACCTCTATTCTAGGATCCAATAATCCCGTTGGACGAATAATTTGTTCTACAACCCTATCAGTTCTAGCCATCTCATAATCACCAGGAGTAGCACTTACATATATAACATCATTAATCTTACTCTGAAATTCTTCAAACTTTAAAGGCCTATTATCTAAAGCACTAGGAAGTCTAAAACCATAATCAACTAAATTCATCTTTCTAGCCCTATCACCATTATACATAGCCTTAACTTGTGGAATAGTAACATGAGACTCATCTATTACTAATAAGAAATCTTTAGGAAAGAAATCAATAAGCGTATTAGGAGATTCTCCTTCTCCTTTTAAAGCAATATGTCTAGAATAATTCTCAATACCACGACAAAAACCTGTTTCTCCTAGCATCTCCATATCATAATTAACTCTCTCTTCAATCCTTTGAGCCTCAATTAATTTATTGTTCTCTTTAAAATACTTAACCCTCTCATCTTTTTCTTTTTCTATTCTCTCAATACTTATTTTTAATCTATCTTCATCAGTAACAAAGTGTGAAGCCGCAAATATAGATACAGTTCTCTTATCTTTTAAAATATGACCAGTTATCGTATCAACTTCACTAATTCTATCTATTTCATCACCAAACCATTCAATAAGTAACCCATTAGTCCTTTCATAAGCAGGTATTATCTCTAAAGCATCTCCTCTTACCCTAAATGTACCTCTCTTTAAATCAATATCATTTCTCTCATACAACATCTCTACTAATTTTTTTAAAACAATATCTCTATCTATAGAATCTCCTACATTCAAAGTAAGCATCTTCTTCTTATATTCTTCTATCTCACCTATACCATAAATACATGATACTGAAGCTACTACTATTACATCATCTCTCGATATCAATGCTGAAGTAGCACTATGTCTAAGTTCATCTATCTCATCATTAATCGAAGAATCTTTCTCTATATAAGTATCTGTACTTGGTACATAAGCCTCAGGTTGATAATAATCATAATAAGAAACAAAATATTCTACTCTATTCTCTGGAAATAATTCCTTAAGTTCATTATATAATTGACCCGCTAATGTCTTATTATGAGCAAGAACCAAAGTAGGTTTATTTGTTTCTGCTATTACATTAGCAATAGTAAAAGTCTTACCAGTACCAGTAGCCCCTAATAAAACTTGTTCTTTCTTACCACCTTGTATACCTTCTACTAATTCTTTTATTGCTTCCGGTTGATCACCACTAGGTTTATATTTTGATACTAATTTAAACATAATATCCCTCATTTCTTTTTATACAAGTTATAATTTCTTCATATAGATTATTCTATCATCATTTAAAAGAAAAAACAAGGGAGATATTTCTTCCTTGTAATCAATTATTTTTTATTATTAATCCATATTAAATCCCTAATAGTTTCAGAATATAACTTCTTAGTATCATCATCAATATCATTTATCTCATTAATAATACCAAGTATTTGATTTAGTTTTAACCTTTTAAATTCTCTAAAACTCCTAATACCATTAACTTCTAACACATTAAATAAAGAAATAATCATATCTTTTAATTCCCTATCAGTATAATTTTTATTCCATTCTTTAATTCTTTTATCAATCTTAACACTAATATTAGATAGTTTACCCTTTACTAAAAACTGTCCAAAACATTCCCAAGTATTTATATCATGCTGCATTATACCATTAGCAATAGATTTAACAATCCTCTTATTATTAGTACTATAAAGTAACATACCTATTACACTATCTTCCGGTATATATATTTGTAATTTAGAAATAATCTTATTAATATTACCTAAATCCTTTTCTCTAAAACCAGGACCATCTAAATTATATATAGCCACTATCCTATTAAATACATCAACACTAGTCTCACCAGCAGCAGCCATAGCTAAATTACCACCCTTAGAATGACCACCAACAAATATTTTATTATCAAACACTTTAGCTACCTCATTTAAATAATCAATAGCATATACTTGAGATATAATAGGAAACTCATAACCTAAAGTAAAATCTTCTTTCCAGCCAATAACAGTACCATTAGTTCCCTTATATGAAACAAATATCTTATCATCAAAATGAATAGTAATAGCTCCAAATTGTTTTTCATCATCAACATATTCTCTATAATTACTCAAATAAATATCCTTATACCTAGTACTAGTATAAATATCCTTAACATTTTGAATGTTTCCTTTCATAAAAGTACTCAAATAAACATCTTTAGTTTTCTGATACTTATCAAAAGCATCCCTTAAACTTATCTTATCATTACTTTCAAAAACAATATTATGCCAATCTATATAAGATAATTCAGTAAATAATAACACATCATTTATATTAAAACAACATTCCTTAAAAGATAAACCTTTATAATACCTTAAATATTCTTTTATCGTAGCCACATAATCACTCCTCTATTACATAATAAGTATAACATTTTTAATTAAGAAAAACAATTAAATATTTTTCAATCTACTAATCAAACCTTTTAAAATAGTATTATCTTCTATTTTATTTATACTACTACATTTTTTACCTATATCTTTTAAACTACTACCAATATTATATAACTCACTATTATCTAATATAATAAATCTATCATGAAATATATCAGTATTTATTATCTCTATATTTGAGTATTCCTGTCTATATTTCTTTATCGCAATCTCATCTATATTTTTAGTATACACTTTAATATTAACCATAATATTCTTAGTAATATCAAAGAGCTCTTTACCAGCATAATTATCTATTATAATTATTTCTTTCTTAGCCATACCTAATATATTTATAAGTAAAGAATAAGCATCATATATTTGTCCATCATAAAAAATATGATTAACTTTTTCTTTAGAACTAAATTCATCAAAAGATTGCTGAAGTAATTTAATATTAGTATCATGTTCTAATACTAAACTATTTATATATTTTTGTTCTATTAATGAATTACTTATAATCTTTTTCATTGCCACAAAAGCATCCATAATTTTTATACTTACTTCCTCTGCAACATCAGTTTTTAATACAGCACTAAGCATAGCAACACCCTGTTCAGTAAATACATAAGGTAATGTCCTACTCATGTGACTTGTATTTGCGGTTTCAAATTGAAACCGCAAGCACTTTATTTCATCATCATTTAATTGAAACATAAATCTTTCAGGAAACCTATTTATATGCCTTTTAACCGCTAAATTAAGTGATTTAGTTCCATTCTTACAACCATATAATTTTGCTAAATCAGAATCAAGCATCACTTGTTTTCCTCTTATCTCATAAATTAAATTTTCTATTTGTATATTATCTTTTACTATAACTTCTGACATTCAATACCTCCTTCATTTAAATAATATAAAAAATCTTTACCAGCATAATTATCTATTATAATTATTTTTTTCTTAGCCATACCTAATATATTTATAAGTAAAGAATAAGCATCATATATTTGTTCATCATACTCTAATACTAAACTATTTATATATTTTTGTTCTATTAATGAATTACTTATAATCTTTTTCATTGCCACAAAAGCATCCATAATTTTTATACTTACTTCCTCTGCAACATCAGTTTTTAATACAGCACTAAGCATAGCAACACCCTGTTCAGTAAATACATAAGGCAGTTTTCTAACTCCACCATACATATTCAAACTTGAAGTTTCAAATTGAAACTTCAAATTATCATATTCGTTTTTATCTATTTGAAAATAAAAATCTTCTGGAAATCTTTCTATGTTTCTTTTAACCGCTAAATTAAGTGATTTAGTCCCATTCTTACAACCATATAATTTTGCTAAATCAGAATCAAGCATCACTTGTTTTCCTCTTATCTCATAAATTAAATTTTCTATTTGTATATTATCTTTTACTATAACTTCTGACATCCAATACCTCCTTCATTTAAATAATATAATAACTCTTTTATCATTGTCTTATTGTTTATAATAACATATACTTCATTAGTAGTCAATCAAAAAAGAAAGATAACACAACAAAAAAATATTATAACTCCCAACAAGAATTATAATATTTATATCTCTTAATTAATTTAATTCATTACCTATAACATCCGCTATTTCTTTAGCATATTTATTAATTAATTCCAAATCTTTTCCCTCTAACATTACTCTAATTAAAGGTTCAGTACCAGATGGTCTTACCAAAACTCTTCCATCTGTTCCTAACAAATCTTCAACTTTTATAATTGAATTCTTAATCTTATCATTCATATAAAAATCACTCTTTTTATCATTACTAATTTTAACATTTATTAACACCTGAGGATATTTTATCATTATATTAGATAAATCACTTAATTTAATAGAAGAATCTGCTAATATAGAAAATAATATTAAAGAAGTTAATTCACCATCACCAGTATTAGCATAATCTTTTAAAATTACATGTCCAGATTGCTCACCACCTAATGAAAAACCACCCAATTTTAATTCTTCTAATACATATCTATCTCCTACTTTTGTAGCTATAAAATCTATATCATTATCTTTACAAAAATTAATAAATCCTAAATTATTCATTACCGTTCCAACAATAGTATTATTATTCAACTTATCTTTTTTCTTTAAGTCTAAACCAATTATAGACATAGCATAATCACCATCAATAATATTACCCAAATTATCAATAAAAATAGCCCTATCAGCATCACCATCATAACAAACACCAACATCTAATTTATTTTTAACTACATATTCCCCCAATACCTCTGGATACATCGAACCACATTTATCATTAATATTAGTTCCATTAGGCCTGTTATTTATTATATGATAATTACATCCCAATTTAGAATATACATATTCACTAACATTAGAAGCAGCACCATTAGAAGCATCTATTGCTATATTTAAAGAAGAAAAAGAAACATTAGGATTATATTTTTTTACACAATCAAGTAAATAATTACCATAATCTTTAGTAGCATCCCTTTCTTTTAATGGTCTACCTATCTTACTTACAGGATAATCAAAATCATCTCTTATACATTTTTCTATTTCATCCTCTACTTCATCAGGTAATTTATAGCCATTACTATCAAATATTTTTATACCATTATATTCATAAGAATTATGCGAAGCAGTAACCATAATACCAGCATCCATTTTATAATATTCTACTAAATACGAAATAGCAGGAGTTGGAATTAATTGAACATCTAATACCGATACTCCTAACGAATATAAACCAGCCTTTAAAGCAGCCACTAACATATCTGAAGATTCTCTTCCATCATTACCAATTATAACCTTTACATTATCTTTATTTCTTGTTAAAACATAAGCAGCAGCTTTCCCTATTTCCATAGCAAGATTTGAAGTTAATTCAACCCCAGCAACTCCTCTTACACCATCAGTACCAAATAATCTTTTCATTACCTATTCTCCTTTTCTACCAAAACATTTTCATCTTTTAAAATACTATTACTATTTATTATACCTCTCACTCTAGTTAAAGGATAAATATTAGTATTTTTACCAACAACAGTACCTGGATATAATACACTATTACAACCAACCTCAGTATTATCACCTATTATAGAACCCATTTTTCTCATTCCTGTAGAAATCTTTTTATCCTTATATCTAATATCAACATTCGTACCATCACTTTTTAAATTACTAAGTATAACACCTGCTCCTAAATGAACATGATAGCCTAAAACAGAATCACCTACATAATTATAATGTGGTAATTGACATTTATCAAAAATAATAGCATTTTTTATCTCTGTACTATTTCCAATTACACAATTCTTTCCTATTATTACATTACCCCTTATATATGCCCCAGGCCTTACTATAGTATCATTATCAATTATACATGGAGCAGTAATAATAGATAACTTATCAATTACTACATTAGAGCCAACCCAAATATGCTCTTCAATTTCAGTATAATTATTCTCATCCAAACTATTACCTAAAGCAATAATATACTCACTAATTTTAGGTAATACCTCCCAAGGATAATTACTATGTTCAAACAACTCTTTACATATTGTTTTATTAATATCTAAAATACCACTTAATTTCATATTTCATACCTCCAATCATAATAAGTATAACATTCTTTTAAAAGGAAAACAACAAAAAAACTACTTATCCGTAGTTTTCTTCTTATCATGATTCCATATAATATTAGTCTTTAATACTAACAATAAAGTTAATATAAAAAGTATTACATAAATAATTATACCATACATATTAGTACCTAACATCTTATTACCAATAGCATATAAAATAGACGCAGTAGCAAATAAAATATCAACTAAATATATAATAAGAACTGTTTTTCTTTGAGATAATCTAAGTTTTAATAACTGATGATGTAAATGATTCTTATCAGGTTCACCAAGTGGCTTATGATTAATTAATCTTCTAAGTATAGCAAATAAAGTATCCATAATTGGAATAGCAAGTAATAATATTGGTACAATAAAGGAAGTAAGAGTAATATTCTTAAATCCAAGTAAAGCAATAACCGCTATTATATAACCTAAAAACATACTACCAGAATCACCCATAAATATTTTAGCAGGATTAAAGTTATGTACTAAAAACCCTAAAGTACTACCAAGCATTATAAATGTAAGTAATATATCCAAACCATTAGAATTATTAAGAAGTATAGCAATAATACCTATAGTTAAAAAATATATACTAGCAATACCAGAAGATAATCCATCTAATCCATCAATCAAATTAATACAATTAATTATAGCTACTATAAAAATAATAGTTATTGGATATGAAAGTATACCAAAATCTATATACAATCCAAATGCCGATATATCTTGAAGAAGTATTTCCCCATATAAAGGCACAATAGAAGCTCCAACTATTTGAGCTAAAAACTTCCATTTAGCAGGTACTGGTTTAATATCATCAAAAATACCAGTTACCAATATAATAAAACTACCTATTAATATAGCATTCATTTGTACTGAATGAATACCAAATAACATATATCCCAATAAAAATCCAGCATATATACCAAGTCCACCCAATCTAGGTATAGGTACCTTATGTACTTTCCTCTCATTAGGAATATCCATTGCTCCTATAAACTCTGCTATTTTCTTAACTATTGGTATAAATAATGCCACAAAAACAAATGTAACACCTACCATCAATAATACTCTTGTTATTTCCATATAATACAACTCCTCAAAAATCAATACATTTATATTATATAACATATTAAGTTTTTTATCAATTATATTTAGATAATATATAAGTAAACAAAAGATAAATTTACAATTTTATATTTTAAATTACAAAAAAGTAAACACATTTTTCTCAATTATGTTTACTTTTATATTTTACATTATTTATTATTCTTAACAAAATTATAAGAATCTTTTACCATATCTTCAATACCATACTCTGCTGTCCAATTAAGTACATCTTTAGCCTTAGAAACATCAGCATAACAAGATGCAACATCTCCTTCTCTTCTACCAACAATTTTATATGGCACATCAACATTATTATATTTTTTAAAAGCTTCAACTAATTCTAGTACACTATATCCGTTACCAGTACCTAAATTAAAAGTATCAATTCCATTATTGTTAATTACCCATTCTACAGCCTTTATATGGCCCTTAGCTAAATCAACAACATGAATATAATCTCTTACTCCAGTACCATCTATAGTATCATAATCATTACCAAATATTGATAATTCTTTCAATTCATGAGTAGCTACTTTAACAATATAAGGCATCAAATTATTAGGAATATCATTAGGAGATTCGCCAATTAAACCACTTTTATGTGCACCAATTGGATTAAAATATCTAAGTAATGCAATATTCCAACTATTATCAGAATAATATAAATCACTAAGTATTCTTTCATTTATAATTTTAGTTTCTCCATAAGGATTAGTAGCATGACCAACTTCAGCCGTTTCTTTTATAGGTAAACTTTTAGGAGTTCCATAAACAGTAGCACTAGAAGAAAATACTATATTTCTTACATTATATTCTTTCATAATCTCACATAAAGAAAGTGTACTATCAATATTATTTCTATAATACATAATAGGTTTTTGTACAGACTCACCAACTGCCTTATAACCGGCAAAATGAATTACTGCATCTATTTTATGTTCTTCAAATATTCTTTTTAATAATGTTTTATCACAAACATCACCTTCATAAAATACTACATTTTTCCCAGTAATCTTTTCTATTTTATCTACTACATCTCTTTTAGAATTATATAAATTATCAATAATAACTACTTCATAATTATTATTTAATAATTCTACCACAGTATGGCTACCAATATAACCAGTACCTCCTGTTACTAATATTTTCATTATTAACCTCCATTAATTACCATTAATAAATTCATCGATTATTCTTACCATTTTACTAGTATTACTTTTAAATTTTTTAGGTTTAAATTTTTTTGCTTTTTCTAACACTACACCTAAATCATCATCTTCATATAACGGTAGTACATAACCAGCATTAGCAAAATTAGTAGTAATCTGTAATTGATGATCATTCATATGCTCATCATATTTAGCAAGTCTAGGAGCCACAATAACTTTTTTATTATGTTGTAACCCAGTAATAATAGATCCAACTCCTCCATGAGTAATAAGCAAATCACATTTGGATATTAAATCAGCAAACCTTTCTCTATCAATTAAATCAAATATTTCCATATCCTTACTTTCAAATTTAGTGTGACCAGCTTGTACCACAACTTCATCCTTTATATTCCCTTTATCTATTTCTTTTTGTACCGACTCAAGTAATCTTGTAAATTGTTTATCTTGAGTACCTAATGTTATTAAAATCATCAAAAAATCCACCCTCCATACGTTGCATCAGGATATAGTTCTAACATTTCTTTCCACTGAACTATAAATAAATCAGCAAACTTATAAACTATACTTCCTGTTCTAGACTTTGTCTTAGAATTAGCAAACGTTTCTATAAATATTATTTTACTGCCAAATATTTTACCAATAAGACACATAGGACCGGCAGTATGAGCCCCAGTCGAAACTATATATTTAGGTCTAACCTTAATATATATAAATAATGATATGAAACAATTTAATAATAACTTAAATGGATATATAATCTTCTTCCCTAAAGTAGTATAACTACCATATATCAAATATGATACTCTTTTAGGATATTTTTTCTTCAAACTCATATTTGATTTTGTTCTTTCAGTTACAATATAATAATCATATTTATCAAATAACTCTTTTAATTGTGTCAATTCCTCTAAATGACCACCAGTAGAAGAAATAAATAATACTTTCTTTTTCTTCATTTTACTCCCCTCCATTAACATAACTAATGAACTGTTTTTTAGTTGTATAATTAACAATTACCCACCTAGGAAGTATAAACTTATCAATACCAGGTGTAACCTTTATTTTACCACCAGCATATTCCCCAGCAAAAGCCATTGTAAATCCAGCTTCCTTAAGTACTTTAATACTATAATCGTTATATTCATAAAATGGATAGCAGAACACTGTACTTCCATCTAACTTTTCACGACTAGTTTTTAAATCTGTCAACAACTTATCGTGATCCATACATTTTATTTCTCCACCCTGTCCACCACTGCAAAGACCTCCATTATGAATATTATCACCATGTGAATGAATTTCGAAATACTCAGACTCAAATTGTTCCTTATCATACCAACTAGTTATTAAAAACAAAGTCGCATTAATTTTATATTCATCAACATATTTCTTTGCAACTTCTGCCCTACCACCATCATCAAATGTAATGACTACACTCTTTTGAGGTAATTGTAATTTTTTATCTATATACATTTCAAGTTCTTTCATTGTAGGTGTAAAGAAATTATTATCTTTAATATAAGAAAATTGTTCTTTTAATTGACTGGCAGAATGACAAATAATCTCATTACAAGTCTTATCATCATCTTCATAAGCAAAATGATAATTAAGAACGGGAACTCCATTAGCATTTTTTAATTCAGTATTATTATTCTCTTTAGTTTCTTTTATTTCATCTTTCTTAACATATAACAATCTATTATTAAACTCTATTCCATATCTATTATCATCCTTAATAATAATTGGTAAATCAAAAGACTTATTAAAAGTATACACTAAATTATTATTTTCATCATAGAAAGAAGTCTTATCATTAGTAACAATATTTTCATTAAATAATATATAACTTTTATATCTATCACTATATGAGGTTAATGCATCTATTTTATCAACATCTTGATATTTTACATAATACTCACCATCAAAATCTTTAATCTTAAAATATTTAGTATCAGAAGTAATTTCAATTTCATCAAGACTCAGTTCTACATTCTTACCAATAAGACCAGCTTCACTACCACTCTTGTCATAAAGTACTACATTCTTATTAGTCTTAACATACTTATTGTAATGCGAAGTGATTTTTTCTATAATCTTTTCTTTATTCAGCATAATATTCTTTGACACTACATATTTATATCCAAAATAGCCACATATTCCTAATACTATAATAAATAATATAACAATTATTAAATTACTTTTTTTATTTTTTCTCTTTCTCATCATAATCTCCATCTAAAACAGCATACCATTTTTTTAATATCTCATCTTTAGAAAACTTTTCAACTGTTGCTCTCGCTTTTTTACCCATTTTCTTGCGTAATTTATCATCTTTCATTATTTTATTAATACATTTGATATATTCTTTTTCATTTCTATTCTTAATTACATACCCATTCTCATTATTTGCAATAATATCATTAACACCGCTAGCAGTCTCATAAGCAATACATGGAATACCATAACTCATAGCTTCAAGTAAAACCATTGGCAACCCTTCAGTTAAAGAAGCCATTAAAAATAAACTAGATTTCAACATATATTCTTCTATTTCATTTTTATTTTTATAACCGGTCAATATTACTCTATCATTTAGTTGAAGATTATTAATTAATAATTTAAGATTATCGTATTCTTTTCCATCACCAATAATATATAATTTTGTTTTTTTATCATCAATTTTAGCAAAACTATTAATGATATCATCATTTTTCTTACCATAGTCTAATCTACTAACAGTAATAATATTTTTAGTATCTAATTTACTTATACTATCAGGTATTTCATACAACATATTTGGCATAAGAATTACCTTAGTATGATGATTATTTTTAAGAATTTCTTTATAATCTTTCTCCAATGTTTTTGTAAGAGCAAATAAATAATCAATATTATTATACTTATTTTTAATAACATTTAAATATTTTTTATCATTATTATGATAATGATGTTCTTCAGCTATTTTAACACTATAATTATTTCCATACTTACTAAGTAAAGTATTAAATTCCCATCTAGTAGAAACTATATATTTTGAATCACAATGAATAATAAATCTTATAACCAATACTTTCTTTTTAATTAAAATACTAACAGCTTTAAATCCCTCTGTAAATATACCAATTATATTTTTTTTCTTCAAATTACCCAAAAATTGTTCTCTATTAGGTTCACCATCATATAAATATTGTATCTTAATCTTATCATTAATTTTATTAGTTTGATTTTTATTAAGCTTATAAAATGATATCAATTCAACATCATATTTATCACATAAACTATTAGCAGTATTAATAACAGCAGTTTCAATACCACCATAACCCAAATGTAGAAGTAAAAATGTTATTTTATTATTCTTTAATTCTATTTTATAATTATCATTATTATCACTGCATACTAAATATAAATAATACAAAGCAAATAATAAACTTAAATATATATTAGCATTAGTCTTTCTAAGTAGTGCCCCAGAAAATTGACCACCAATTAAAGATAATAATATTGTAAAAGTTAAAACAATAAATCTTGGTGAAACAAGTTTTATAGGTTTTGTTATCAAAACTTTTATTCCTAAATAAGCAAAATATAAAATAAACAAACAATATAAAGCAAATCCAATATAACCATAATAATAGAATATAGCGGTAAAATCATTTTCTAGATTTCTACCATAATCTGAAATAACTTTATAGTTAATACCAACAAGTTTTGTATAAATATCACTATCTTCAAATATTATTTTACCATATACTCTTTTTAGTAACCTATTATCACCTAAATTATATGCTGTTATTTTATCTTTCATAACTTCATACACTTTATCCTCACCAAGATCTTGAATAGCCTCTTCAAACAAATAACTTGTTTTTAAAATATATATTGTTTCTTCTTTAGTTAAACTTCCCCTATTAATTAATTCTACTATTTCTTCATCGTTACTATTTGTATTATTATCTACATCTTGTTTTCTATCAGAAGTAAACGAAAAATTATACAAAGCTAAACAAAAAACAAAAACAATTACTGTAACAATCAACTTTTTACAATTATCCCTTTTCTTCGAATATAATGTATAAATAAGTACAATAAGACCCAATATCAATGTATAATAACATGCTCTCGTTCCGTTAAAGAATAAAAGAAGGAAAAACATAATCAATCCTAAATAATATGTTAAATCATTTTTCTTTGAACAAAAATATAAAAATAGTGGTGATATTACAGTTAATATCATACTTTGCGTATTAGCAGAACTAAACCATCCAGTAATACCATAGTCACTATATGTTGTATTATAAGAATTAGTTATAACAGATAATAAAACACTTATAAATATAATTACATATGAAATACTTATTCCTTTTTCAATAGTAACATGTTCTTCTTTATGATATCTTAAATAATCAATAAAAGCAATTGTTAATATAGGAAATTGCATAACACTAATTATATATCTTATATCATCAAATAGTTCAAATCCACTAGTCCTATAAGAATTAGCGATATGAATCAAACTAAATAAGGCAAAAGGTAACATCATTAAAATATACCGTTTCTTATTTTCTGATTTTATAAAAGTATATATAACAGCAAATATCAAATAAAAACTTCTAACAGCAAAACTAATTATTGTAAGATTATTGTCAAAAGTAAAATAAGCTATAATATCTAATATAGGCTGTGTTACTATTATAAATAAAAGCCAATATTTTTCTATATATCCTTTTAAATCCATACTATCTTCCTTTCACCAAAAATAATAATCTTATTATACCATACATTTTCATATTAACCAAATTATATATTATTATTCTATTTCTTGATAAAGTACTTAAATATTTATTATCTTTAAAATTAGGAAATTCTTTATACATATAATCAATTAACTTATTAATAACTTCTTTCTTTATTTTTTTATCAACTTTAGCATTAACTATTCTAACAATAGTAGATATATAAATATGATCTACAGCTAAAAACTCTATTTTATCTAAGTATTCTTCTTTTTTATTATGCTTAATATAAGACAAAATATCATCAAAGGCATCTAATATTTCCAAATTTCTTTGTACATTAGAATTATTCATAGTAGATCCTTGTCTTAATAAATAATCATAAAGTGGTTCATCAATAAAACCAAAACTATTAGAATTAATGATTGCTTTTAAAGTAAAGGCTAAATCCTCATACCAAACTTTTTCCTTAAATTTAAGTTTATTATTAACTAATATCTCTTTTTTATAGATTTTATTCCATACTGCCATTTTACCAAAAAATATATTTTCTAAATCAGTACTATAACTACTAACAAAAGTATCTTCAGTTTTTCTAGAATAATCTTCAACTACATTATAATTGCCACATACAACTATATCGTAATTACCATCTTTTGCCTTATTATATAATTTCTTATACATATCTGTTTCAACAAAATCATCACTATCAACATATCCAATATATTCCCCCATAGCCTTGTCTAAACCATAATTTCTAGCAGATCCTTGCCCTCCATTTTCCTTAATAAAAGATTTTACTTTATTAGGATATTTTTTAACATATTTATCTACTATTTCTTGACTATTATCTTTAGTACCATCATTTACTACAATTATTTCAATTTCTTTCAAAGATTGTTTAACTAAACTATCTAAACATTTATCAATATATTTTTCTACTCCATATACAGGAACTATTATACTAACCTTGTACTTACTCATGTATATCACCTCTTAATTTTATTTTTAACATTTAAAATAATTTTAGATAAATTATACATATTATGATAATTTAGCCATGCTATAATTTTTCTATTTTTATTTATATTATTATAAAAATCTTGTTTTCTATAATCACTTATATTATCTCTACAATATTTGATTAATTGTCTTATTACATCATTTTTATCATCACTTTTTTGAATAGCAACCCTGTTAATAGTAGTTATAAGTATATGATTAAAAATCAAATAAGAAACAATATTTTTATCATACTTATCATTTTTCTTCAAATAATCAATTATATCATCAATAACAATTATCATATCCAAGTTCTTTTTAGAATTATTATTATTCATCGTAGATTCATGTCCACAATTGCAATTATAAAACCCCTCACTTATATTAGATATCTTATCTGTGTTAAACAAAACTTTCGTTGTAAAATTAAAGTCCTCATACCATAGCCTAGATAAAAATCTAAAGTTATTTATAATTTCTCTTTTAAATATTTTATTACATGCAGATGGGGTCACTTCAAATACACTATTATATTTAGTACAATTATGATATATAGTATAATTGTCATAATGATCAATCATATCACAAATTACTATATCACTTTTATTTTTTTTAGCAAGATTATACATTTTTTCAAGTGCTTCACTATCTAACCAATCGTCACTATCAACAAATGAAATATATTCCCCTTTTGCCTTTTCAATACCCAAATTTCTAGCGGAACCTTGTCCACCATTTTCTTTAATAAAAGATTTTACTTTATCAGGATATTTTTTTACATATTTATCTATTATCTTTTGACTATTATCAGGACTGCCATCATTAACAACAATTATTTCAATTTCCTCTAAAGTTTGATTAACTAAACTATCCAAACACTTTGCTATGTACTTTTCAACATTCCAAACAGGAACAATAATACTTACTTTAAATACATTACTCTTTTTATTTTTTTCCATATTCAAACACCAACTCGTCAAATCTTTTTCTCAATAATAACAATTCCTTATTTATACTTAATTTAATATTTTTTTTATTAGCCAAATTATTATGTTCGAAAGGATCCTTTTTGATATTGTAAACTTCTTTAATCTCATTATCATCAAAGTTTTTATTAATATAAGCATCAATTATAACATCATATTCGTCAGTTCTAACTCCCAACACAATTGGTCTTCTCCTTACATCAGGACAACCTCCTCCCATATATTCGAGAAGAGCATAATCTCTACCATTATATTTAATTAAGTTTTGTCCTTTAAATTCTTTAGGAATTTTAATTCCTGCTAAACTAAGCAACGTTGAAGGAATATCTTTAGTAGCCAAATAATTTTCTATCTTTCTAGGCTTAATGTCCTTATCATAAATTATAAAAGGTACATTATAATTTTCTCTGTAACAGGAATTAACATATTTTTCTCTAACAGGACAAAAATAATAAGAAAATCCATGATCGGCAGTTATAACAACACTAGTATTATCCAATAGTTTTTCTTTTTCAAGAAAATCAAATATATTCTTAATAACATTATCACAATATGATAATGATAAATCATATGCTACGTTACCTTTATATTTTTTTGGTATTTTCTTTAAGTAATTTCTTGCTCTATCAAAATCACTATCAATTACACCAATATCATCAGTATCCCAAGTAAAAAACATCTCATTATAATGAGCATCATCAATATGAATATAACTCATCCAATTTGTATTTTTATTTTTTTGTATCCAATTCATCAACTCATGCGAAATAGTATAAAAAGATCTTTCATTTTTTAACAAATCGTATTTAGGGGCAATCCTTTCATATAAATCTTTATCGAATAACGAGTTTTTATACCCTGCAAGCAACCCTTTTGCAGTTTTAAAATCCCTTTTTAATAATGACTTTAAAGTCTTTTTAAAAGGATATTTATTATATAATATATTTCGAGTAAAATCTATTTGCTGAATTTTTTTAAAAACATCTTTATAATCATTCATGACTTTATTTCTAACTTCTTCATTATGAACCTTATCAACCATCATATAAGTTTTTATTTTAAACAAAGGATGATTTTCTTTTAAAGTAAGTAATTTTTCTAAATATTCAATTTTATTAAAACAAAAATTATCGTATTCTTTATATAGTTTCTTTAAGTCAATATCCATTCCTGTTAAATCCATACAATCATACATCATAGAAGTTTCTGGATCCTTATTTAATAATTTTTCAAAATAAGCTATCCAAGCTTTAAAATTATCTTCTAGCATATCAACTAACATTGTTTTTTCATCAGTTGTTAATTCATTTTTTAAATAAATATCACTAAAATATTTTAACCTGTATTCCCAAACTTGCATAAATTGAAATCCTTCTGTATATTTCATTTCATCATATCCTCTTACGAGCTGTGATGGATATATACTAGGATAATAAGTGTTAAAAAAAGTTTTATAACCATTTTTTTTAAAAACTTCTAATACACAAGTACTACCTTTAAGTTTATCCATATAACCACCATTGTCCATGGTGTCAACAGAACCAACAAGTGACATCAAAGCAGCCTCCGTGTAAGGCGCTTCAGAATACATTTTATCACCAGATATTGATTTTTTTCTTAATTCCGTCAAAAATGGAACACAATATTTAGAAGTATTTTTATTAAAAATAACATCATTCGTTACAGAATCAATTACTATAAATAACACATTTTTTTTCATTTTCTTACACCCTCTTTTTTATATTCATTATATGGTAAATTTAAATTCAAATAACATGGTGTATGTTCCCTAGCTTTTATTTGTTCTTTTGAAGGTATTTTCATATAGTCTCCATAAATACTTTTTAAATATTCATCTGTTTTTTCTGGAACAGGAAGTTTTGTATCTTCAAAATCAATATATTTAGGTTTACCATATATATTTCTTTTCATTTTATTTTGCTCATAACTATCACCATCAGCAATTGAACACCAATATTCACAATTATTGGTATCATATTTAAAACATCTTTTAGTTGTATATTTTAATATTCTTTTTCTACCAAAAATTTTCAAAATAACATTAAATATTCCTCTTAATATTTTATTATTAATAATATTTTTATTAGCAGATAACATAAAAGCTCTATTAACTTTCAAAATATTTTCCTTAATTTTATTATTTGGTACACCTACCAAAGGAAAAACATCAACATATACAGAACGTACTATATCAATATCTTTGTTTCCTTCCTCTATCAATGTAGTAGTTATATCTCTTATTTTAGAAAAAGATAAATAATAGTCTTCTTCTTTTTTGGGCGTTTGAACATAATATTTACTTTTATCAAGTTGTTCTTCACAAACGTTCAAAAATTTAATATAATTATCATAAGTCATTCCTATATCAAAATCATCATCCCAAGGAATAAAACCTTTATGTCTAATAGCACCAAGTGTTGAGCCATACAAAATATAATATTCAATATTATTATCTTTACATAATTTATCTATATCCTTAACAATATCCAATATTTTCAATTGCAATTTTCTTTTATAATCTTTTTCTAATTTCATTTTCACACCTACTCAAATTCAACTGTATTCTTAACATCATTATTTATTTCATATGGAAAATCATATAGATAATCCTTTAATTTTTCTTCTATTACTTTACTTTCTTCCTGATATTCTTTTTTTCTAAATAATTGTGTATTTTTTATTGATACATCAGGATTGAATCTTGATTTCATATTTATATGATCTTTACTAGTAAATCCCAAAAATTTTGTTATTCTCTTTACTTCATCATCATAATTATATATTAAATCCTCAAATCTAATTCTTAAAACCTTATCTGAATTACATTTTTTTTCACTTTTTCTCATTTTTTTATAAAAATCACAAAACTCATTTACATCAAGTGGAAAAGGTACACAAATCTGCTTTTGTTGCCAAATATATTTATTAATTATAAACACATCCCTAGGATCTCTTTCAACTACTATAGCCTTTAATCTATCATCAAAATAATTATCTACTCTAAACAAATTAAATGGTAATAAAAATTGATCTAATATTATGTTATCTTTTCCTTTTGATACTACATCTATTATATCATAAATATATTTATGAGACTCCTCATAAAATTTTTCTGAAGTTATATATGATATTCTCATACCATCAGAATATTTTAAAACTTTATTAAAACTAACTTTATTTCTAGTTAACATTTTAATAGGCTTTCTTAACAATAATTTTATAAACATCTTAGTATCCACTTCTTCATGTGTATACCAATATCCAGGAAAATTAAACTGTTGAATACGATTTATATACTCTTCAGTTATTCTCATAAAATTCGGTCCAATTATTTTTTGATAATTACCAACCCACCAAAACTTTTTATTATATAATTTTTTCATTTGAGTTTCAAAACTTCTAATAGCTTCATCACTTCTGATAGCATTATTACCTATTAATAATTTATCTTCTAAATCAAATAAACCATTTGGACAATGTAATAACACATATTCATAACTCTTAAACTCATTTTGACAATCTTTAAATTCAGAAACCAAATCTGTAATAGCAGATGAACCACTCCCCATATATCCCATTGGTACTATAATTCTTTCCATACTATTTTTTACCTACTTTCAATTTATTTTTAAATTTATTCATTATAAATATTAGATTATTATCTTTTTTAACAAATAAAACAATAAAATATAATAATACACATATAATAATAATTAAAGTCATCGTCACATAAAAACCTAAATTAAGTTTTCTAATTACAAACGATATTGGTATAAATAATAAACTTAAAATTATATATGTTATATTCTTTTTACTAAATACCTGAACATTTATATTCATTTTCTTTTTTGCATAAATAAAATGAATAATAAATACCATAAGTTCAACTAATCCAGTAGTAGCAAGAGCAGTTATTGGACTAAATATTTTAAATAACACTAACAAATAATTAATAAGCAGATTACTTATTCCACATACAAGTGATACTTTTAATATTCTATCTTCTCTATCGTTAGGATACATCACTAAATTATTCATAACAGATTCCAAAGATATAAATATTCTAGTTATACATGCTACCATTAATGGTGCAATAGCAGCCATATATTTCTTACCAGCATATAAAATAATTGCTTCTCTTGATAAAACAAATACTCCTAGACACATTGGAACAATAATAAATAACAATGATGAAATCGAATTATTCAACTTTTCTTCATATACTTTTTTACCTTCATTCCTTAATAAATAAGATAATCTAGGAATAGATACATTAATTATTGCATAAGGAATTGAAGCAAGTGTAGCCATCAAATAATAAGCAGTATAATAAATAGTAACAGACACATCATTCACATACTTACCTAGCATTACCCTATCAGATTGACCATATAACAAATCAACATTAGAAATTATCAAAACCGCTATCAACGGCTTAATATATTTTTTAATTTCAATTTTAGAAAAATCAAACTTAATTCTTCTTTTTGCATAAACAAAACTTATTATATTGTTTAAAAAATTAGTAAGTGAAACTACAATAGCATATATCACTATATCATCAGGATTTCTAACAGCAAGTAATATAGATAAAAAATATATAATTTTAACTATAATTGACTTTATAGTTATAAACTTATAATTTTCTAAAGCCTCATTAACAAACTCAACATAAAAAATATTAGCAAATATTTGAATAGTCATTACCAAATACAATACTCTTGCAGTTCCAGTAGATACAAGTAAACTATAAATTACATATAATATTAACACTAGCAAATTAGAAAACATTGATATCATAAATAAATTTGTAAATAACTTAGACACCTTTTCTTTATTATCTCTAATTTTACTTATTTCTCTAACCCCCAAAGTATATACACCAAAACCAGCAAATGCCAAAAACATTTGAAAATCAGCAAAAACTCTATTATACATTCCATATAAATCAACATCTAAAAGTCGCATAATATATGGACCAATTATTATAGGAACAAAAATATTAACCATACTTAATATTGATTTATATATAGTATTTTTAAATAAAGTGTTTTTCTTTTCAATTTTCTTTTCCATTTATTACCTCCAGCACTATATATATTCTATCATATTTTACTTATTTTATAAAGTATTTTGTCATTTTCTTTACAATATACCTATCAATAATTTTATATATTATATTTATAAATAAAGATAACGTTGTTGATATTAATAAGACTAATGGAATTATTTTAAAATATCCACCAAAAGAAAAGAAATCTATATTATCAAAAATATGAAAATACAAAAAATTATCTACCATTGATGATGTTAAATATATTCCAAGTGATAATTCTGATATTTCAGATATTATTTTATGAAAAACATTAGGTATTTTATTTAAATCTATATTTATGATAAAAATAAATATCAATACGGAAGTTAGCAAATTAAAAATGCTTCCCCAATCATTATAAATTCCCCATACAAAATTATTTCCTTTTGAAAAATAAATATTTATAAAAGCAGAAATTATCAATACTACTACAAATAAAATAAAATTTAAATATTTATTAATATTAATTTTATATTCATTCAAATAACAACCAATGAAATAATATGTTAATGGATATATTCCAATCCACCAATCTGGAATTAATATATATTTAATATTAAATACACCTTAAAAAGAAGTCAAAAAAAGCATAGTTAATATTAACATTTGTTTTTGTTTCTTTTCTTTTAAACCATTATAAATAAGATTAATAAATGGTATTAATAAAAACAAGCCAAAATACATTTCTATATACCAAGCATAACCTATATCAAAAGACAAAATACTTTTAACTATATACTTAATATTAAATTCACCATTATTATAAATAGCATTATAACTTAAAAATAATACTGAATCTAATAAGTAAATTAATAATACTCTAATCCCTCCACTAAAATAATATTTCTTACTCAACTTTTTATCTTTCATAAGATAGCCAGTAACTATTATAAAAAGTGGCACACAAATCATAAATAATGTTCTAAAAAATATACCTATATACATTTTATTACCAACAATCAAATCTTTATACAATCCAATATTAGAAAAATAATGAACCGAAATAACAGAAAAAACCGCTATACACTTTATCAAATCAATATTTATATTTCTTACTTTTTTCTTCATTTTATACTACCTCACATCTTAAATTATACAATATTTTCTTAGCCTTATCAAGATATATAAAAAGAATATTACTTTTTATTGTAATATTCCTTTATACTTTTTACTAAATAATCATTATCAATAGTAGACTTAATTGCTATTCTTATATATTCACCATCATCAAATCCATTCTTACCATTTAATACTTTAATAAGAATTTTATTATTATCTAATAAATATTCAGCTAATTCATTTGCACTACCACTTAGTAATTTACACATAAAATAATTAGCTTCTGATGGATATATATATAAATCTTTTATTTTAATTAATTCTTTGTAAAATCTATCTCTTTCTTCTTTAATTTTTTTACATCCTTCTATATAATCTTTCTTATATATATTAATTATTTGAAGAAAATATTCAGCAAAAGAATTAATATTCCATACTGGCAAATTATTATTAATTGTTTTAATATATTTTTCATTACCAGAAGCAAGTACACCAAGTCTAAGACCTGGAACACCATAAGACTTACTAATACTCTTAATAACAACTAAATCAGAATATTTATTTAATATATCATCATCAATCAATGTATAATTATTATTAGCAAAATCCATAAATGATTCATCAAATATTACTTGTTTATTTTTTTCTTTAGCAATATCCAATATTTCTATTACTTCTTCATACTTTAAACAAGAACCACTAGGATTATCAGGAGATATTATTATCATAGTATCAACATCATCTAATTTATCAATAATTTTATCTAATGATAAACGATAATTATCATCACTACTATTTATATAAGCAATCTCGCAATCAGGAAAGCATCTAACATACTCATTAAATGATGGTATAGTAAGTCCTATTCTTTTTCCAACTATATATCTTAAATTATTAATAAGTTCAGCAGCACCATTACCTATTAAAATATTATCTTCATTAACATTGTCAAACATCCTAGATGCACATATCTTTTCTATTTTTTGTCCAGAAGGATAATTAAACAAAAGTTCATTATAAAAATATTTCATTTTATCTATCATTTGCTTAGTAGGAAAATACGGATTAACTAAATAGCAATAATCTTTTATACCATTAAATCTCCAATATCCCCCAAATCTTTTATGAAATAATTCTAACTTTTCTTTAGTACTAGGAGCAAATATAGCATTAACAATATCATAATCTTGAGCATCATCTATTTCGTACCAATCCTCTCCAGTTAATTTAAAACCATGTAATTTAACTTCTTTCAAACCACTTATAACTTTTAAAACTAACTCATAATAATCATTATTACCATATGCTTTAATATAAGATTCTAAAAATGGTAAATAAAATCTTTCACTAAACTCTTTACTAAATTTATAAATATTAACAGTTTTATAATAATTATCAGCATTTTTATATTCAAAGTTTTTTCTTTCTATAAAAGAATTAATAAAACCTTCATCATTTAAAGTAACTACAGTACCATCCATCCATTCTTCATATTTAGCTATAACCGCAGCACTATCATATTTAGAATCAACTAATTTCTTAACTATTGATACATCATATATCAAATCAGATTCTAATAAAATAGTATCATCCTTAATAAGATAATCCTTAGCTAAATATAATGAATATATATTATTAGTAGTATCATATACATCATTATCAACATATATTATATTTATCTTTTTATCTAATTCTTTTTCTCTAATATATTTTTTAACATTCTCTCCCTTATATCCCAAAACAATAATAAAATCTTTAATACCAGCTAAAAGTAAAGCATCAATTGCTCTTTCTAACAATGTTTTTCCATAAACTTCAAGCATACATTTCGTATTATTTTTTGTATACTTTCCAAGTCTTGAACCTTTACCAGCTGCTAACATAATTGCTTGCATTTAACATTTCCTCCTCTTTATACATCATAACTTTTATCAATAGCTTTTAATTCATTAAAAGTATCAATTTCAATAATATCCCCTCTATTACATTCACGAACATATATTTTATAATCATTCTTTTTAACTTCCAGCATAACCTGTTCCCAATATTTTTCTTTACCACCTGGAGACATAAATACTTCTTTTATATCTTTTTCCATTTGTTTACCAGTTTCCTTATCATAATAAGAAATACCACACATTTGATAACAATTTACTCCTCCAACTTTTTCTTTAGTAATCACACCATTTTTAGTTTCTAAACACCAATCATCACTTCTATCAACTTTAAATCCTAAAAAATTAGAATGATACTCATATTTCCTTATCAAATCCTGATTATATAGATATAAATCAGATTCTAAAACATAAGAATTAGCAAATTTATCTCTAACTAAATATGCCGAAGAAATATTATTAGCCTCATTATACTTTTCATTATAAACAAATTTAATATTAGGATACTTTTTTAATAAGATTTCAAACTGTTCATTTAAATATCCAGTAACTATTATTATTTCGGGAATCTCTGCCTTAATAACAGCATCTAATAATGTTTCAATAATTTTTTTACCATTAACTAATACTAAAGGTTTAGGTGTATTAAGAGTAATTGGTACTAATCTAGAACCAAATCCAGCTGCTAAAAAGATTGCTCTTTTTACTCTATATGGTTCTAACTCTTTTAACCCTTTTTTAGTAATCGTATTATTTTCATTTATCAACTTATTATCAATAAGACTAGTTATTGTCTTATTTACAGTACCTAAAGAAAGATTAGTCATTTTAGCAATCTCCCTTTGTGATAATTCTCTATTTTCTTTTTCAATACAAACTAATATTTCAAATTCATTATACATTAACTTCATAATTCCACTTCTTTCTATCTTCTTTTCTATTTATTAAATAAATAGTTCCTTTTACAATTAAATTAAAGAACAATATAATCAACGACACAATAGCAGCCTCTCCTAACATCATATTGCCTTCATAAGTATTTATCATTAAAGATAAAGGCATTGTATCAGTATTAAATAAGAAAGTAACCGCCGATATAGTTACCATTGAATTAATAAAGAAATAGGCTATCATTTCCCTTATTGTTATCTTACTACATGGTATTATAACATCTTTTATAATTCTAAAGGAACTTATATTACATGTTTTAGCAACAACCTCATAATTAGGATTAATTTTCAATAAAGCATTATATGCCATCAAATAAGGTGAAGCCATAAAATGAACAATATTTACCATTACAATTATAATAAAAGTATTATAAATAAAACTATCTTTAAAACTAATTGTATAAGATAATCCAAGTACAATACCAGGTATTGCAAGTGATGATATTGTCAATATATGAATAACTTTAGCAATTTTTCCTTTTATTCTAGCAGTAGCATAAGCAGTAAAATAAGTAATAAATGTCCCAATTATTGAAACTAACACAGATATTAAAAGTGAATTTAATACATATTTCCCAATATTATTAGACAAAACATATTCAAAATGTTTAAGAGAAAAACTTCTATTTATAATAAAATTATCTATAAAAGCATAATAAACAAATGAACCAATTACTGTAAATACAAAAATAATTATTAAATATAAAATAACAGAAAAAATACAATCTCTCACTTTATTATCATTTATTTTATAATCCTTGCCTTCAAAATCACCACTACTATAATCTTTAGAAAAGTTATCAAATAAAAATGATATAATAGCTGGAACTAGCAAAAATAATCCAATCATAGTACCTTTAGAAAAATCAAGTAACCCAATTACCTCTTTATACAAGAAAACAGGCAATGTCAAAAACTTTCCACCAACAGCAAGTGGTACACCATAATCAGTAAATATCATTGTAAATACTGCGAATATAGATGATAATAAGGGTTTTTTTAAATAACATAATGTTACTTTTTTAAATGTCTGCCATTTATTCAATCCCAATACTTTAGCAGTACTATACATATTATTATCTATATAATTAAAACCATCATCCAACATTAAGAATGCAACTGGAAAAGAATACATAATTGAACCAAGTACAATACCTGTACTTCCTATTATATTAAAACCAATTGCTTTAGAAACTATACCATTTGCCCCAAATAAATTAATTAGCCCTAATCCATGAGAAATAGATGGTATAAGCATTGGTATAGTTAATAACACTTTTAATACTGCTCTATGCTTAATATTTGTTCTATTTAAAGTATAAGCAAGTAAATAAGCAATTATTATTGATATAATAGTAGATATACTAGTAACAAATAAAGAATTAGTAAGAGCTTCTTTAAAAGCTTTAGATGTCACCAAAATTCCAAAATTAGACCATTCTACCCTAAGTAACATTTCTACTAATGGATAAAACACCGTTATTAAAAGAAATACTAAAACTAAAATACTAACTTTACTTTTCTTTTTCATTATAAATCAATTCCTGTACATTTTTCAATTGAAGATACTTTCTCAATCAAATGATTAGTAACAAAATTCCTTACATAATCATTCTTTGGATGATTAAATATTTTATTAGGAACATCTATTTGTTCAATTTTACCATTATTCATTACCATAACTCTATCAGATAAAGAAAAAGCTTCTTCTTGATCATGAGTAATATATATCATAGTCGTTTTAAACTTTTTTTGTATTTCTTTTAATTCTTTTCTAAGACCTAATCTATTATCCGCATCAAGAGCACTCATTGGTTCATCGAAAAGAATAATATCAGGATTTAAAGCTAAAGTCCTCGCAATAGCAACTCTTTGTTGTTGGCCACCAGACAACTCATGAGGATATTTTTTAATATGTTCAGTCATATTTACAACTTTTATCATTTTTAAAGCTTCTTTTTCAGCAGCTTTCTTATTTTTTAATTTTAGATTTAACGCATACATAACATTATCCAATACTGTCATATTAGGAAACAAAGCATAGTTTTGAAAAACTATGCCCATTCCCCTTTTAGATGGATCTATTTTTGTTATTTCTTCATCTTTCTTTAATATTTTTCCTGAAGTAGCAGACTCAATTCCAATTAATATTTTTAATAAAGTAGTTTTACCACATCCAGATGGACCTAATATTGATAAAAACTCACCATCCATTACTTCAAAACTAATATTATCTAACACTATTTTATTATTATATATTTTGGTTAAATCTTTTATTTCAAGATTAACCATTTACCTCTCCCCATTTCTCAATTAACTTATCTTTAACTTCAGTACTATCGACACCAGTCATATTTGCATCTTTTAAATTTTCAGGATAATTTTTCATATTACTTTTTTGATCCTTTAATATTTTATCTGGCATATAATTTTCTTTATCATATTTACCAAAATCTTTTATTAACCAATTAAATACTTTCATTACATTCTCATTAGACTCTCTTCCTTTAATGATACCACATGAAGTTGTATTATAAGGAGAACCCGTTGTTAATTCTACAATACTAAAATCATAACCATTATTAATTGCTTCAACTCCTTGAGCAGTCATACCCATTGCAATAGCAATCTCACCTTGTTTTAATAAATTTGTTGGACCTGAACCTGATGTTGTGTATTCTCTTAAATTACCTTTTAACTTTTTAAAATACTCTATTGCTTTTTCTTCTCCCATAATATTTACTGCATTCAAGAAGAAACCATATCCTGTTCCAGATGTTTTAGGATCTGGCATTGCAATTAAATTTTTATATTCTGGTTTTAATAAATCCTCATATGTTTTTGGCACAGTTAAATTGTGTTCCTTAAAATACTTATTATCTATTATTAAATTCATTGTATATTTAACCCAAGTTAAATAGTTCTTTGATGTATTTACACCATCAAGATAAAAACTCGTATCAACACTTGATAAATCCGCAAAATTATCTTGAACATCTTTCATATGAGCTGTTTCCAAATCAATAACAATATCAGCTTCAACTTTAGTGCCCTCATTTTTTATTTTAGCGGCACTATTACCAGTAGCCATATGTTGAACTACAACATTTAAATTTGGAAATTCTTCTTTTAACATTTCTGTTAATTTTTGATTTCTTTCTTCCTCCATACTAGTATAAATTACTACTTTATCTTTGTTTCCACATCCTGTTAGTAACATTACCATAAATAACATTACTATTAATAATAATTTCTTTTTCATATATATTTTACCTACTTTCTATGAACTATTTGTTCATATTTAGATTATACCATTCTTTTTTGAACATTACAACCATATTCATATATTTTATAAAAAAATAGTAGATTACTCTACTACTACAAAACCATCCGCTATTGGTCTAGTCTGTTCCATATTATCCCAGTTAATAGGATGATTAATAATTTCATTATTAACTACTAATACACTAGAATTACCGCCATCTAGATTAGCGGCATTATAAGCATGATATCTAAGTAAAATATCAACTAAATGATTCATATCAGCACCCTTACTTTTTAAACTTCTACCATCAATTACTAAAAATAATACTATACCATCTTGTCTTTGTGCTATTGCCGTTCTAGGATGAACACCATATCCACCATTACCATTAATAAAAGCACTCTTACCATTAACTATAAGAAAAGGCCCAAATTCCACTGCATCTCTAATACCAATATTAATAGCCTCAGTAGCACTAATTCTACCTAGATAAAGTTTATTATCATTAGTAAAACCAATAATACCTCCACCATAATGACTATGACCATAAGTATTAATAATTTTCCCATTAGATATAACAGTTCCTACAGCTTGACCACCATTACCTTGACCATCAACATCAACAAATCCACCACCGTTTATCGCAATAGCAGCCCCTTCTCTTTTAGCCATATCAACCAAATACTCTCCTGCATAACCAATATTCTTACTATAAGTAACCTTAATCTTAGAAGGATCATAAACTGCCACTAAAAAACCACTAAAACCCTTCTCATTAATTTCAATTATCTTATACAAATCATTCTTATTTCTATCAAGTATTTCCTTATCATACTCATCAACATAACTCTTTTCTTCACCAATAATAGCACTAATATCCGTATTACCCTCAGGCTCTAAAATACTATGTCTTTTAAGAACCTTATCAATATACTCATCACTATAAAAAGTAGTAGCAAAATACTGATGATTCATTGTACTCATAGCGGTAGTAACAAGCCAATCTCTAAATCCATTAAAAGGACCATATAAAAGAAATAACACTACTACTGCTATTACATCACATACACCTAGTATTATACTAAAAATATTATCTCTCTTCTTATTTTTATTCTTATTATCTTCACTAACACCATCATTATCATTATTTATATAAATCTTTTTCTTACCAGCCATAATTATGTTACTCCTTTAAATATAATCCTAATTATTTTTCAAATAACCCACTATTCTTTTTATCTCATCATCATCAACTAAAGGAATACAAACTCTTTCTCTTTTACCACCAAAAGAAATATAAATAGCATCTTTACCTAAACTTTCATCTACATATTCATCTAAAAATCTATTATATTCATTCCTACTAGTTAAATAAAAACATAATTTAGAAATATCATCTTTATCAAATAAATAACTAATATCCTCATCTAATACACTATCAGTAGACATAATAATATGAATATTCATACTACTACCAACCTCTAATAAATAGTTAATATCATCTTTAACACTAATATCATTCTTTATAATTTCATATATTTCATCAATAAAGATAACAATCCTATCCCTATTACCATTAACTATTCTCTCTTCAAATTCTCTTCTAATACTTTTTAATTTATTAATAATTTCATCTTCATCATTAACAACCTCTACTACATCACTATAACTATTATAATTAATACTCTGTGAATCCAAAATAACAATTCTAGTACCATCTCTTTTCATCAACATATTCAAAATAATACTATTAAATAAATTAGATTTACCAGTTCCAGTTACTCCTACTACTAATAAATTCTTATCCCTATCAACATCAAAATAAATAACCTTATCTTCCTCAGATAAACCAAGCGGTATCAAATTATTATCCTCATCATGAACCTCTTCTAATAACTCTTTTAAAGATAAAGTACTCTTTTTCATATTCTGCACCCTAATCTTAATCTCATTATCATTAATCTTAACAATATCTAATTCATGAACATCAACACCTAAAGCTAAAGCAATTTCTTTTCTTAATCCCAATATATCATTATAATCTTTATCATCATTCCAAGAAATATGATATATTGTAACATTCCTATATACCTCATAAGTAATCTTTGTATTAAATCTAAAACTACTAAGAACATGTTTCAAATTACTAACAAACAAATCAGCATTTAAAACATTTCTTTCATTATCAAAAACCTTAGTATTAAGTAATTCTATCATCATTTCAACTTCTTTCTATTTTTAATCAAAATATTACCAGTCATCTCTTTAGGAATATCAATCCCCATTAAATATAATATAGTAGGAGCAATATCACCTAATTTACCATCCATTAATTTTAATCTCTTATCAGTAATAATAAAAGGTACCCTATTAGTAGTATGACTAGTATTAATACTACCATCCTTATTTCTCATAACCTCACAATTACCATGATCTGCCGTTATAATAACTGTATACTCATCTAACGATATATTATCAAGTATCTTCCCAATACAACTATCAACCGTTTCAACTGCTTTAATAGCGGCCTTATAATCCCCAGTATGACCAACCATATCACCATTAGCAAAATTAAGTACAATCAAATCCTCGTTATTAGTGGCTATTTCTTTTACTAAAGAAGCCGTAATCATATTAGCACTCATTTCTGGCTCTAAATCATAAGTAGCAACTTTAGGACTAGGAACTAATATTCTTTTCTCACCATCAAATTCCTTATCAATACCACCATCAAAGAAATAAGTAACATGAGCATACTTTTCTGTTTCCGCTATACGAAGCTGAGTATAACCTTTATCAGCCATATATTCTCCTAAAGTATTAAAAAGTTTCTCTAACTTAAAAGCAAAAGGACAAAGTACTGTATCAGTAACATGCATCATTGTACATACCTTCAAATTGTTAATCATCTTTCTATCAAAACACTCATAATCAGCATTAGTAAATATACTAGCAATTTCTCTTAATCTATCAGGTCTATAATTAAAGAATATAATACCATCATTATCCTTTATCAAGCCATCTTTACATACAGTAGTAGGAACAATAAACTCATCAGTAATCCCTTTCTTTTGATTACTATTCCATATTTCACTTGCTGACATCTCTTTAGTACCAGTAACCATAGCTATATATGCTTTCTCTACCCTATCAAAATTATTATCCCTATCCATACCATAATATCTACCACCAACCGAAGCAATCTTACCAAGACCAATCTTTTTCATATAATTCTCAAGCATTGTAATATATTTAATACCACTAGTAGGACTAACATCTCTACCATCAGTAAATACATGAACATACACCTTATTTAACCCTTCATTTTTAGCCATATCTAATAACCTAGCCAAGTGATTAATATGTGAATGAACACCACCATCAGAAAGAAGACCAACTAAATGTAAACTAGAATTATTTTCTTTAACATGCCTAATAACTTTCAAAAATTCCTCATTATCATAAAAACTTCTATCTCTAACTTTACTATTAATAAATTCAAGTGACTGATATACAATACGCCCAGCCCCTATATTAGTATGTCCAACTTCAGAATTACCCATTTGTCCTCTAGGCAATCCAACTTCTACTCCGGAAGCAGCAAGAGTACTATGTGGATACTTCTTCCACAATTTATCTAAAAAAGGCGTATCTGCAGCCATTACAGCATTATATTTCTTATTCTTAGATAATCCTACACCATCCATAATACAAAGTAATATTTTCTTCATTTTAATCACCTATTCTTCTATATAATTATATATTAAATTTCCCCATTAATCAAGAAAAAAACAAACAATAATTATAATAAACACTAACTATTAAAAAGTAAATAAAACTAACATAACTATAAAATATATTGTAATTATTTATATTCTTTGATATATTATTAAAGAAAGGAGTAAATTATGGAATACGCTTTATTTACATTTTTATTTAGTGGAGCTATCATTGCTATTATTGCCGTAGTAACCATATATGTCATATATACAATAGCCTTATGGAAATTATTTAAAAAAGCTGGCAAAAATGGTTGGGAGGCCATTATCCCATTTTACAATACCTACACACTTACTGAAGTAGCAGGTCTAAATTGGTGGTTTTTTTTAATAGCAATATCAGGCAGTATTTTAAGTATTCTTAAAATAAATGGCTTAAATATCATAACAAATCTTGCAAGTGCCTTTGCTTATTTTTGCATTTTTTGGAATCTAGCCAAAAAAATGAAAATAAACACTATGCCAACAGCCTTACTAGGAGCCTTATTTAATTACATCATGATAATAATCTTTGGTTTCTCTGATAAATATGTTTATGACAAAAATATCGAAGTAAATCCAACTGGTCCTATTAATGATAACACCAATAATAGTTCAGAAAAATATTGCCTAGGTTGTGGCGTTAAACTAAAGAAAAATGCCAAATTTTGTGAAAATTGTGGAAAAAAAGTAGATTAAAAATAAAAGTAGATTAAAAGAAAGAACCTCATTTCTCTCCTATCAAAGAAATGAAGTTCATAACATTAATCTACTTTTTTATTATACACTAAATCATTATTAAATGCTAATATTGGTAGACAAATAATACTAAAGAATACTGTTGCTACTCCAAAACCAGTAGATTTACCAAATCTGTGTGCCAATTCTATATATATCTTAAATATTGCATATATATTAGCAAAAGGAACAAAGAATAAAGCAAAATACCATAAAGGTAATCCAACAATTTCAATTAATACTATTGTATTATATATTGGAACTATTGCTTCCCAACCTTTTTTGCCAGCCTTCTTATATATTATCCATAAACTAACTATTGAAACTATTCCCAATAGACATCCAATAATTAAAGGCCAAACCGACATAGAACTATCAACTGGACTATATAAGTCATAATCATACATATAATTTTCCTCCTTTTCTATTTATTCTAATCAAAGTATATCATATAAAAAGAAAAAAAGAAACATAAATGCTTCTTTTTAACCATTAATTTGTTTAGCTACTTCATCAGCAAAGTTTTCTTCTTTCTTTTCCATACCTTCGCCAACTTCATATCTTACGAAAGATAATACTTTCATATTCTTACTTTCTACATATTTAGATACTTTCATTTTATTTTCCTTAACAAAGCCTTGATCTAATAGACATACTTCTTCATAGAATTTATTTAATCTACCATTAACAATCATAGGAAGTTTATTTGCATCTAAACCTTCGTTTTCAGCTTGTTCAGTTAAGATTTCTCTTTCTTTCTCTACTCTATCAGCAGGTACAGAATCTTTATCTAAATATAAAGGTCTCATAGCGGCTATTTGCATAGCGACATCTTTAGCTACTTCTTCATCTGTTCCTTCTAAAACAGCTAAAGTAACAATTTTTCCACCCATATGTGAATAAGTACCAAATACTTGATTATCTTCTTTTTCAATTAATTCAAATCTTCTAAATGATAATTTTTCCCCAATAGTAGCAGTCTTATCTACAATTAGATTTTCAATAGTATTACCATTAACTTCTAATTTCATAGCCTCTTCCATAGACTTAACACCACTATTTAAAATAGCATTAGCAATAGCTTCAACTAAACCAGTAAATTCTGGATTTTTAGCAACAAAATCTGTCTCTGAATTAACTTCAACAATTACAGCCTTATTACCATCGAATACAGCTTTTGCAAGTCCTTCAGCAGCAATTCTAGTCTGCTTTTTAGCAGCTTTAGAAATACCCTTCTCTCTAAGCCAAGTAATAGCTTCTTCCATATTACCATTTGTTTCAGTAAGAGCCTTCTTACAGTCTAACATTCCAGCACCTGTAGTTTCTCTTAATTCTTTTACCATATTAGCAGTAATCATAGTATTCCTCCTTATTTTAAATTTTCAATTAATTCTTCTTTTTTCATTTTAGAGTAACCTTTAATTTCTCTTTTCTTAGCAAGGTCTCTAAGTTCAGTTACTGTTAAGATATTTAAATCTAATTCTGGCTTTTCATCTTTAATTTCTTCTTTCACAGTAACAGTCTTTTCTTCCTTCTCTTCTTTTACTTCTTTTTTATCTTTTTTAGTAAAAGACTTTTCTTTAGAAGGTTTTTTATCATCTTCACTTACATAATCAACAATTGTTCCACCATTAGCTTCAATAATAGCATTAGTTAAAGAACCAAGTACAACTTTAATACTTCTTACAGCATCATCATTTCCAGGAAGTACATAATCTACATCATCAGGATCACAATTAGTGTCGATAAGACCAAATACTGGAATACCTAACTTTTTAGCTTCTCTTATTGCATTATATTCTTTAGTAGAATCTACAATAATAATAGCTTGAGGTAATTTAGTCATTTCTCTAATACCACATAAGTTTTTATTTAACTTTTCATATTCCTTCTTAAGTCCTACTACTTCTTTCTTAGGTAATCTATCAAAAGTACCATCTTTTTCCATCTTTTCAATTTCTTCAAGACGATTTACTCTTCTTCTGATAGTTCTAAAGTTAGTTAATGTACCACCTAACCATCTTTCAGTCATATAATACATATTACTTCTTTCAGCTTCTTCTTTACATACTTCTTGTGCTTGTTTCTTAGTTCCTACATATAGAACCTTTCCTCCGTCAGCGGCAATTTTATTTAAAGCTTCATAAGCTTCTTCTATTTTAGCAACTGTCTTTTGTAAGTCTATGATATAAATATCATCTCTAGAGTTATAAATATACTCTTTCATTTTAGGATTCCATCTTTTAGTTTGATGACCAAAGTGAACTCCTGCTTCTAACAAATAGCTCATTGATACTACTGTCATATTAAACACTCTCCTTTCGTTTTGCTTCCAAATATCTCTTCTCTAACATCCACCATAAGGCACTAGGATAATTAAATCAATATTTGTGTATATTTTTTGAAAAGCCATATATATATTATCATATTATGCCAAATAAGTAAACAATTTTACTATATTTTATATTTAAAAGTGAAGAAAAGTCATCATCTTTTCTTCTTACGAATAACCTATAATCTATTCATAAATAATCGTAAGATATCATATTCACAATGAATACTTTCTAACCCCTATTTTTTCTCTATTTAAAAAAAGATACTCTCGTACCTTCAATTACTTCTCTAATATAAATGACCTTAATATAATAGCATTATCACTATTCTTAATATAAGTAACAATACCAGTACTATCACTTACACCAATAATGTCCGCTAATCTAGTACTATAAGTTACCTTAACATTAGCAATATACTCACCATTCTTATACCAAACCTTATCACTAGTAATCATAGAAACATATACACCATTACTACCAGGACGTCTATTATCATAATAGACATATTCCTTATCATACTTAGTATTACCCTTTTTAGCCTTATCAATATTAAAATCCTTACCAAATAATTCATTATAATACCTATTAAAAACATTATAATCTAAATAAGCAATAGTAAAATCATCAGTAGGAGATACATCAATCTTTTTATAATCACCCGCTGATAACACTACAAACTCATTCAAATTATCAGGATAACTTAAAATATATTCCATCGTAAATAATTGTTTATTTTCTATACTATTTAAATAATTATAATTATATCTAGGCTTATACTTACCATTATCATCCTGCATATTGATACCCTCTTTAACTATAAGCCATCCAAGTGGAGAACCAATTTTTGCCAAATATTCATTAGCGGTCCCAAGTTCTTTCTCTTCATCTATCTCTACATTAATATTTCTTGCCAATATCTTATCCGTAATAATATAACCCGCTACTAAAAAAGAAATAATACCTACAATAATAAATAATAAATTAATTTTTTTCATTTCGCACCTCTCCTACAACAAGTATATCACAAATACCAAAAAAAATTAACCAATATCAGTTAATTTTTTCTTAATAAATTCTTAAGTTATTTTATCTTTCTAGCCTCTAAATAATACCTCTTATCATAACTATGACCCATAGAAAAAGTTTTTCTAGGTAAAGCACCATCTAAAATAACTGTTCTAAATAGTTCTTCTTTAGGCATAGCTTCAAATAAAATACCAACATTACCTTCTTCACTACCCATACTTCTAGTAGTTTCATCACCATGAATATAATCAAGTTTACCACTATGATCTTTTAAATAATCATCTAAAAACATTTGAATAGAACCAACAGCAATATTAGAT